>Ga0310841_100126_pt1 | contig 89168 bp, 84 predicted proteins | sample SM_ome_9_FD_201311 | JGI IMG/M metagenome (GOLD analysis project Ga0310841, IMG submission 201311) | Sorghum-adapted microbial communities enriched on stacked mutant (SM) sorghum from Joint BioEnergy Institute, Emeryville, California... ...
ACGCACCGCAGCCCTTGACGGCTGGCTTTACCGCTACAACCATCACCGCCGACACACCTCGCTCGGCCGCAAGACCCCGATCGATCGCCTCACCGACCGGAACAACCTGCTCGGTCTCTACAGCTAGATCTCAGCGCAGGCCGAGGAGCAGGACGCTCAGCGGGCAGAGCACGACCGGCCGGGTGCGGATGCCGACCGGCATGCCTGGCTCGGGAGCGCGTGACCGGCTCGGTGACGGGCGACCTTCAGAGCCCGCGGCGATGCACGACCACGCCGTCCACGATCGTCGCGGCGACCGGCATGGTCCGCAGGTCCTCGATACGCGACGCCTCCAGCCGCCCATCGAGCACGCACAGGTCCGCGACCTTGCCCGCCTCGATCGTCCCCCGCCAGCCGTCGGCGTGGGCCTGGCGCGCGCCGGCGACCGTCACGCCGCGCAGCGCCTCCTCGAGCGTGATGCGCTGGCGCTCGACGACCGGGCCGGTGTCCGTCCGGCGGGTGACGGCGTCAGCGACCGTCGAACGCCAGTCGGGGTCGGGGGCGATCGGGATGTCGGTGCTCAGCGCGACCTCGACGCCGCGGTCGAGCGCCCAGCGCAGCGGCGACTGGTCGCGGGCGCGCTGCTCGCCGAGCACGACGAAGAGGTTGCCGCCGACGATGCGCGCGATCGTCGGCTGGGCGTTGAGCAGGATCCCGTGCGCGGCCATGCGGTCGAGGTCGGCCGGGCGAGCGAGCACGCCGTGGATCACGACGTGCCGGGGGTCGTCGCGCGGGACCTGCGCCATCGCGTCGACGAGCGCGCCGACGGTCGCCTCGATCGCGGCGTCGCCGGTCGCGTGGACCTGGACCTGCCTCCCGGCGGCGTGTGCGACGGCGATCGCCCGGCGCAGCTCGGCGACGCGCGCCGCGTCGTCGGCGCCCGCGACGACGAGCGACCCGCGCCCGCCGCCGATGTACTCCTCCTTGACCCACGACGTGCGGCCGGAGAAGACCCCGTCGGCGAAGATCTTGACCCCCGCGACGCGCAGCCACCGCGGGTCGGCCCCGTCGAGGGCGGTCCCGGCCGCGAGCCCGGTCTCGACGTCGGTGGCGCTCGTCACGCCGTGCCGGTGGAAGAACTCGAGGATGCTCACTCGCGCCCGCAGTCGGCTCTCGCGGGCCAGGAGCGCGTAGGCGTCGATGAACGCCCCGGTGAACGCGCGGTCCGGGTCGCCGGGCGCGAGCGCCGGCTCGGTGAAGCTCGTGACCCCCCTGCCGTGCAGGCCGGCGATCGCGTCCTCGAGGACGTCGGCCAGCTCGGCGACCGGGACCGGGGGAAGCGCGCGGGCCAGCAGGCCGGTGGCGCCGGGTTCGATCAGCACGCCGGTCGGCTCTCCGGTCGCCTCGTCGCGCACGATGACGCTGCCCGGCGGCGCGGTCGTCCGGCGGTCGATGCCGGCGCGTGCGAGCCCCTCGCTGTTCGCCCACATCGCGTGCCCGGAGAAATGCGTGAGCGCGACGGGATGGTCGGGGGCCACGTCGTCGAGGTCGGCCCGCGTCGGAAATCGCGCCCCCTCGTAGCGCGTCTGGTCCCAGCCGTAGCCGAGGATCCACTCGCCGCGCGGGCTGCGGGCCGCAGCCTCGCGGACCGCCTCGCGGACGGCGGCGACCGACGGCGCGGCCGCGGGCCGCAGGTCGAGCGCCCCGGCGGCGGTCGCGAGCGCCCACCAGCCGACGTGGGCGTGGGAGTCGTCGATGCCCGGCAGCACGGTTCGGCCACGCAGGTCGACGACCTCCGCGCCCGCACCCGCGTGCCGGATCGCCTCCTCGTCCGAACCGACGGCGACGATCCGGCCGCCGGCGATCGCGACGGCCGACGCGACGGTCCCCGCGGCGTCGAGCGTACGTACGTCGCCTCCGATGAGGACGACGTCCGCGCTCATCCGGTGCCGTCGGTGTCGCCCGCCCGAGCCTCCACCTGCTGCTGCGTGCGGTACGCCTTGAGCAGCTGGCGGAGGCGGATGATCGCGGTCTCCGTGTCACGCGGGCGGTCGTAGAGGAGCTGCTGGATGACCAGGCCGTCGAGCGCCGCGAACACGAGCCGCGCGAGCGCGCCGTCGGGATCGTCGAGACCTGCCTCGCGCATCTCGTGGCCGACCACGCGGAAGAACTCGCTGTAGACCTCCTTGACCTCGGGCAGCAGGTCGGGGCGGCGGAGTGCCGCGAGGAGCATCTCGTACTGGAACGCCTGCTGGGCGGGGTCGGCCGCGACGACCGAGCCCAGCCCCGCCCCGAACTCCTCGAGCGTCCCGGTACCGGCGTGCAGCACCGACCGGCCGGTCGACTGCTCGACGGCGTAGCGGAACGCCTCGCGGAGCAGCTGGTCGCGCGAGCCGAAGTAGTGGCGCACGAGGCCGTGCGTGACACGGGCCGCCTCGGCGACTATCCGCGTGGTGAGTCCGCTGAGGCCTCGCTCCCCGACGATCCGAGTCGTCGCCTCGAGCAGCGCTTCGCGCGTTGAAATCTGGGATTTGCCCGCAGCGCGCTCGCTCATACTCGAGCGGGAACCATACAGGGAGTTGTCAAGGCTTGACACCTGCTTATCCACCTGGATAATGTCCTGAGGCGATCCGAGCGGCCGGTCGCTCGGCGAGGAGGAGAGGTGATGGAGATGCGTCCGGACGGGCGGCTCAGGCATATGGGACTGCTCGCCGTGCTGCTGGCGGCGGCGATGTTCGCCCTGGCGGCCTGCGGCTCAGACGACGACGACCAGGGCTCCGGCGCGGCGGCGGGGACGGCCGCCGAGGAGCCGGCCACGGCGACGCCGGTGAAGCTCGGGATCGTCGAGTTCACCGGCATCGCCCCGACCCAGCTCGGGATCGACAAGGGGATCTTCGAGAAGCACGGCATCGACCTCGAGCTCGTGCCGGCCGACAACCCGGCGGCGATCTCCGCGCAGGTCCTCAGCGGTCAGCTGGACATGGGCTTCGCCACGACGACCTACCACATCACCGCTGCCGCCAAGGGCGCGCCGCTCGTGGCGGTCTCCGCGGTCGACGGGGTCATCAACCCCGAGCAGGCGGTCAGCGCGATCGTGGTCAAGAAGGACAGCTCGATCCGGTCGCCGAAGGACCTGACCGGCAAGAAGGTCGGCGTCGTGGCGCTGGGGTCCGAGCTCGACGTGCTCATGAAGAAGGTCACCGACGACGACGGCGGGGACTCCTCGAAGGTCCAGTCTGTACAGATCCCGTTCCCGCAGATGCAGGCGGCGCTGAAGGCCGGGCGTGTGGACGCGATCGTCACGACCGAGCCGTTCCTCTCGCTGAGCAGGAAGGCCGGTGGGCGCGTCATCTCCGAGCCCGAGGTCGAGCTGCTCCCCAACGGCTCGGTCACCGCCTACACCGCGTCGAGGAACTACATCGAGCAGAACCGCGAGGTCGTCGAGCGCTTCCAGGCCGCGATGCGCGAGTCGCTCGAGTACGCGAAGGCGAACAGGGACGAGGCGCTCCAGGCGGTCGCGAAGGTCACCGGCCTCGACCAGGAGGAAGCCGAAGGCTCGGCGCTCGGGACCATCTACAACCCGGTCCTCGACCGGCTGTCGATCGAGAAGATGCAGGACCTGCTGCTCGAGTACGAGCTGATTCCGAAGAAGGTCCCGGTCGACGAGCTGGTCCTCGAAGGGGCTTGATGCGGGAACCGGCGACGACGGCCGTGGTCGGCGTCGCCGGCGTCGCCGGCGCCCTCGCGGCGTGGCAGGCGGTGTCGGCCGGCGAGGTGCTCGACAGCACGAGCTTCCCGCCACCGACGGAGGTGCTCGACGCGCTCGTCCGGGTCGTCGGCGAGAGCTGGTTCTGGACCGCGCTCGGCGAGACCGCGAAGAGCACGCTGCTCGGTCTGCTCATCACCGTCGCGATCGCGCTGCCGCTCGGCGCCGCGCTCGGGTTGAGCGAGACCGCGTTCCGCAGCTGCCGGCTCGTGATCGAGTTCCTGAAACCGATCCCGGTCGTTGCGCTGTTGCCGCTCGCGCTCCTCATGTACGGCACGACGCTGCAGATGAAGCTCGTCCTCATCTGTTTCGGGACGCTCTGGCCCCTGCTCATGCAGGTCATCTACGGCGTCCAGAACGTCGACGCGGTTGCGGCCGAGACGGCCCGGGCCTACCGGCTGCGCCGGACCCGGTGGCTGGTGTCGGTCGTCCTGCCGAGCGCGGCGCCGTTCATCGCGACCGGTCTGCGGGTCGCAGGCGTCACCGCGCTCCTGCTGAGCATCGTGACCGAGCTCGTCGGCGGCGCGGCCGGGCTCGGACTCCAGATCACCCGCGCCCAGTCGGCAGCCGACTACGACGAGCTGTACGCGCTCGTCGTCATCACCGGCGTGCTCGGGATCGCGGTCAACGGCGTGCTGCGCCGGATGGAGCGCCGCACGCTGCGCTGGCTGCCGGAGCACCGGGAGGTCGCGGCGTGAGGCGGCGCGCGCGGATCGTCGCGCTCGAGCTGTGGCTGCCGGTGGTGGTCGTCGCGGCGTGGTGGACGCTGAGCGCCGGCAGCCAGTCGCTGTACTTCCCGCCGCTCGAGACGATCCTCGAGGAGTTCCGCGCGACGTTCCTGTCGTCGGGCGCGGACGAGCACCTGCGCCCGAGCCTCGTGAACCTCGGGCTCGGGTACGGGATCGCGGTGGTCACAGGCGTCGTCGCCGGCGTGCTCATCGGCATGAACCGCTGGGCGGCCGCCGCGCTCGATCCGCTCGTGCATTTCTTCCGCGCGCTGCCCGGTCCTGCGCTGCTGCCGTTCGCGATCATCGCGTTCGGGATCGGGACGACGATGAAGGTCTGGATCATCGCGTTCACGTCGCTGTTCCCGGTCCTGCTGAACGCCATCGACGGCGTCCGCGGCGTCGACCCGACCGCGCGTGAGGTGGCGCGCGCCTACCGGCTCGGCCGGCTGCGCCGGATCTTCGCGATCGTCCTGCCCAGCGCATCGCCGCAGATCATGGCCGGACTGCGGGTCGGGCTGCAGACGGCGATCCTGCTCATGGTCGTCAGCGAGCTCGTCGCGTCGACGAGCGGCATCGGGTTCTTCATCCTGCAGTCGCAGCAGCAGTTCGAGATCGCGGACATGTGGGCCGGGATCGTCGCGCTCGGCCTGCTGGGCTGCATCCTCAACGCGGCGTTCGGGCTCGTCGAGCGGCGGGTGCTGCGCTGGTACATCGCAACCCACGGGGAGGTGGTGCGCTGATGCGGCTGCTCGGCAGGAGCGACGCCGGCGCCGCGAGCGCGGACGCCAGGGAGGCCGCGGGCACGGTGATCTCGGTCGACGGGCTCGGCAAGACCTATGGCGCCGGCGAGGACGCGAAGGTCGCGATCGAGCGCGTCGACTTCGAGGTCGCCACCGGCGAGTTCGTGTCGATCGTCGGGCCGAGCGGCGCCGGCAAGACCACCTTGCTCAAGTGCCTGACGGGCCTGCTCGAGCCCACCACCGGCCGGATCTCGTTCGAGGGCCGCGAGATCGCCGAGCCGCCGGCACGGATGGCGATCGTCTTCCAGGACTACGCGCGCTCGCTGTTCCCGTGGATGACCGTCGCCCGGAACGTCGAGCTGCCGCTGCTCGACAAGGGAATCGGCAAGGCCGAGCGGCGCCGCCGCGTCGGCGAGGCGCTCGAGGCGGTCGGCCTGCCGGGGACCGAGCGCCGCTTCCCGTGGCAGCTGTCGGGCGGCATGCAGCAGCGCGTCGCCCTCGCGCGCTCGCTCGCCTACAAGCCGGACTGCCTCGTCATGGACGAGCCGTTCGCGTCGGTCGACGCCCAGACCCGCTTCGAGCTCGAGGACCTCGTCCTCGAGCTGCGCCACGCGTTCGGGATGACGGTCCTCTTCGTCACGCACGACATCGACGAGGCGGTGTACCTGTCGGACCGCATCGTCGTGCTCACGCGCTCGCCCGCTGTCGTGCGCAAGATCCTCGAGGTCGACCTGCCGCGCCCGCGGGACCAGGCGGCGACGAAGGGCCACCAGCGCTTCGCCGAGCTGCGTACGGAGCTCCTCGAGCTCGTGCAGACCCAGCGGCCGACGTCCCCGCGCCCGGACGCGTGAGCTCGGCGCTCTCCGCTGCTGCGACCGAGCCGGTCTGCCGGGCCCTGGGCCGCCGGCTCGCCGAGTGCTCCGGCGCGCCGCTGTTCGGCCTGGCCGGGAGCGCCAACCTCGAGATCATCGCCGCTTTCCGGGAGGCGGGCGGGACCTATCACGCGGCGCGCCACGAGGCGGGCGCCGTCGCGATGGCCGACGGCTGGGCGCAGGTGTCGGGGGAGACCGGGCTCGTGACGCTCCACCAGGGGCCCGGGCTTGCGAACGCGCTGACGGCGCTCGTCGACGCGGCCAAGGAGCGCACGCCGCTGCTCGTCATCGCCGGCGAGGCCGCCGCGCCCGGCGCCCAGTGGTTCGACCAGGCCGCGACGCTTGCCGCACTGGGGGTGCCGCTTGCGGTCCACCGCTTGACCGCGGACACCGACCCGGCGGAGCTCGTCGCGAAGGCCCGGCGCGACCGCCGGCCGATCGTCCTGCTCGCGCCGGCCGGTGTCCAGGCGCAGCCCGCGCGCCGTCGCGGCCCGGACGTGCCGCGCCCGCCCGCGTCGCCGAGCCCGGCCCCCGAGCCCGACGCGGGCGCGGTCTCGCGGCTCGCCGCGCGGCTGTCGCGGGCGCGCCGCCCGGTGATCCTCGCCGGCCGCGGGGCCGCGCTGGCAGGCGCGGGACCGCTGCTGCGCGAGCTCGGCGAGCGCACCGGCGCGCTGCTGGCCACCACCGCACCCGCGCACGGGCTCTTCGCGGGGGAGCCGTTCGCCGTCGGCATCGCCGGCGGGTTCGCGTCGCCCTTGGCCACGCGGCTGCTGGGCCGTGCCGACCTCGTGCTCGTGGCCGGCGCGAGCCTCGGTCCGTGGACGACCTGTGACGGGCGGCTGTTCGATGCGGCTGTCGTCGAGCGGATCGACCTCGACGCGCGCGCGGGCGTCGCCGTCGCCGGCGACGTCGCGCGCGTCGCGGCCGCGCTGCTCGAGCAGGTGCCCCGGCGGACAGGCTGGCGCACCCCCGAGCTCGCGGCCGAGCTCGCCGCCTACGACCGGCGCGCCGAGCTGCCGGCCTCCGGCGAGACCGGCGGGAGGGTCCACCCCGGCGTGCTCTGGGTCGAGCTCGAGCGGAGGCTGCCGGCAAGGCGCTGCGTCGTGCTCGACTCCGGCCACTTCATGGCCTGGCCGTCGATGCTCGCCGAGGCGGCCGGGCCCGGCACCTTCCTCTTCGGCCAGGCGTTCCAGGCCGTCGGTCTCGGGCTGCCGCGGGCGGTCGGCGCAGCGCTCGCCCGCCCTGACCGCCTGACGGTCGCGGTGATCGGCGACGGCGGGGCCATGATGGCGCTCGGGGAGATCGACACCGTCGTCCGCGCCGGCGCGCCGCTGCTCGTCGTCGTCTTCGACGACGCCGCCTACGGCGCCGAGGTCCACGACTTCGCCCCGCTCGGCGTGCCTGTCGACGCCGCCCGGTTCCCGGACCGCGATCTGGCCGCGATCGCCCGCGCGATCGGGTGCGACGGGGTGACCGTGCGCCGGATCGCCGACCTCGACGCGGTCGTGCGCTGGTGCGCCCGGCCGCGCGGGCCGCTGCTCGTCGACGCCAAGGTCGACCCGCGGATCGATGCCACGACTCTCATGACCCCCCTCGGAGCCGCCGGCTGGTCGCCGGCGCCCCGACCGAACGAAGGACCCCAGCGATGATCGACGCGTACGCCCACATCGTCCCTCCGCGCTACCTCGAGCGACTGGAGCGCCTCCTCGCCGGCTGGACGCCGAGTGACCGGGTCAAGCTCTACCGCTCGTGGCTCTACGAGGACGAGGTGCTCGGCAGCCTCGAGGCCCGCTGGCGTCTGCTCGACCGGTTCCCGGGCTATCGGCAGGTGCTCGTCCTCGGCGTGTTCCCGACCGAGGAGCTCGGTGACGCGCGCCAGACGGCCGAGCTTGCGCGTGCGGTGAACGACGAACTGGCCGAGCTCGTCCGCGACCACCCCGACCGCTTCGCCGGGTTCTGCGCCGAGCTGCCGCTCAACGACGTTGACGCCAGCCTCGAGGAGCTCGATCGCGCGGTCGGCGAGCTCGGGGCGCTCGGCGCGCAGATCCACACGAACGTCAACGGGCTGCCTCTCGACGACCCGCGGTTCGAGCCGCTGTTCGCGCGGTTCGAGGAGCTCGACCGGACGATCTGGCTGCACCCGACGCGCAGCTCGATCTGGAGTGACTACCTCACCGAGGACGAGTCCCGCTACGGCATCTGGTGGTCGCTCGGCTGGCCGTACGAGACCGCGGTCGCGATGGCGCGCCTCGTGTACGCCGGTCACATGGAGCGCTACCAGGGCCTGAAGATCCTCACCCACCACGGCGGTGGGCTGATCCCGCACTTCTCCGGCCGTCTGGACGCGGTGCAGACCGACGACCAACGCCAGGTCTTCGAGGAGGTCTTCCAGCGGCCGCCGCTCGACTACTTCCGGATGTTCTACGCCGACACGGCGTTCTTCGGCGCACCGCACGGCGTGCGCTCATCGATCGAGTTCTTCGGGACCGAGCACGTCCTGTTCGGGACCGACATGCCGCTCGGCGGCCCGCAGGTCATCCCCGACACGCTCGCCGACGTGCGCGCAGCCGGCCTTTCGGCCGAGGACGAGCAGAAGATCCTCCAGGGCAACGCCGAGCGCGTGCTGGGGCTCGGCGCGCGCGTGTAGGTCCACCGACAGGACGTGGGTTGATGGTCCACATGTGCTGATTGCGCTCAAGACTCGCCGTCGGCGGTCGACAGCCCCGTGAGACCTCATGTCTGCTCGATCGCTCATCACACTCTCGCTCGCCGCCGCCGTGGTGCTGGCGCCGGCCGCGCCCGCGGACGCCGCGAAGAAGAAGTCGAAGAAGGTCGTCCTGTATCCGACGGTCTCGAAGGTCAGTCCGACGAAGGTGGCGATCGGCGAGGTGATGACGATCACCGGCAAGGGCTTCCTCAAGGGCAAGGGCAAGAACACGGTCGTGTTCCGCCGGTCCGGGAAGCGCTCGGTGTTCGCCAAGGCCGACGGCCTGTCGACCACGCGCCTGCGGCTCCGCGTGCCGGAGAAGCTCGGCACGTTCCTCTCCAGGCAGTCCGGCAAGACGGTCGGGACGCGCTTCCAGATCCGCGTGCTCGCGCGCCGCTTCGGCAAGCGCTACACGGTCCTGAAGAAGTCGCCGACGATCCTGCCGGCCAAGAAGGTCAACGTCGCGACCGGCCCGTCGCCCGTCGTGCTGCCCGCTCCCGCCCCCACCGCCACCGCCGCGGCGGCGCCGCCGTCCGACTGCGACGGCGACGGCCAGATCGACGACGTCGACGCCGACGACGACAACGACCTGCTGCCCGACACGCTCGAGGCGCAGCTCGGCACGAACCGTTGCCTGGCCGACACCGACGGCGACGGCATGGAGGACGGCTGGGAGTACCAGTCGGCGACCGATCTCAACCAGGTTGCCTGTCCCGCCGCCGTCTACCCGACGTACTGCGCGCCCGCGCGGCCGTATCCGGGCAAGGTCCACTACCCGAACCCGCTTGACCCGAAGGACGGGGCGATCGACTTCGACGGGGACTGGCTCGAGGCCGCTCTCGAGTACCAGGCCTGGAAGCGCAAGGGCGCGGCCGACGCCGCCTACCGGACGCTGACGAACATGTGGTACAGCGACGGCTTCCAGGCGAGCCAGGACACGAGCTCGGCCGACGGCTGCCGCGGCATCGCCGCCGCGCACATGCCGGCGCCGTACGGCGGCCTCCCGATCTACGGCCTGGACCGCCACAACTTCCTCGGCCACGGCGTGGGCTGCCTGACCGACGACGAGCGTGACGAGGACGGCGACCTGCTGACCAACCTCGACGAGACGCACGGCGCCATGTCCGGGCCCGGCTACTGGGCGGGCGTCTACAAGGAGATCCCCTACCGGGTGGCCTACAGGGGGACGAACTGGCTCGACCCCGACACCGACGGCGACGGCGTCATCGACGGGCTCGACGACCAGGACGGCGACGACTTCCGGAACATCGAGGAGATCATGCGCGGCGCGCCGGTCGTACTCGACGGAACCGATACGAATGAGGTCGACGGCCTGTGGGTGGACCCGTTCAACCCGTGCCTGCCGGCGATCGAGTCCCAGCGCTGCCCGCGTCAGATCCCCGCCGACGCCAACACGGCGTGGGCGCCGTTCACCGAGCCGCGGCCCCAGACGCGCTGGCCGCTCTACGCCACCGGCTACCCGGACGTGGACAAGGAGATCTGGGGCGTAGAGAGCGGGGGCCTGGAGACCGGACCGGTGGCGCGAGCCGACCAGACCCTCCCCCCGCCGCACCCGCTGCCGCGGTAACCGAAAGATCCAGAGGACACGAGAGGGGGCGCGAGGCCGCAGGCTTCGCGCCCCTTCGCCGTTCTCGGGCCGAGCCGGGGCGAGATCGCCCCGCCTGTGCCCTAGTCGTCGTGTGGACCCGCTCGACGACCTCGCCGCCGCGCTGCGCGACCGGCTCGTCCGCGACGCCGCCGACGGCGACGCGGCCGACCGCATCCGCGAGCTCGTCGCGCGCGAGGCGGGCATCCTCGACGAGGACTCCCGGGCGGAGCTCGAGCGCCGGGTGGCCGAGCGGTCGTTCGGCCTCGGGCCGCTCGAGCCGCTGCTCGCCGACCCGGCCGTCGACGAGGTCATGGTCAGCGGCGCCGGCCGCGTGTGGGTCGAGCGCGAAGGCCGGGTGGAGCCCGCCGGCGTGGCGTTCGCCTCGGAGGTCGCGCTGCGGCACGCGATCGAGCGGATCCTCGCGCCGCTGGGCCGGCGCGTCGACGAGGCCGAGCCGCTGTGCGACGCCCGCCTGCCCGACGGCTCGCGCGTGAACGTCGTCATCCCGCCGCTCGCCCTCGACGGGCCGGCGCTGACGATCCGGCGCTTCCGCCGGCGCGGGCTGTCGCCGGCCGAGCTCGTCGAGCGCGGCTCGTGGACGGCGCCGCTGCACGACCTGCTCGCCGCCGCCGTCGCCGCGCGCCTGAACGTCCTGGTCTGCGGCGGGACCGGCTCGGGCAAGACCACGACGCTCAACGCCCTCTCGGCGTTCATCGGCGCCGCCGAGCGGATCGTGACGATCGAGGACGCCGCCGAGCTGCGCCTGCAGCAGCCGCACGTCGTCCGGCTCGAGGCGCGGCCGGCGTCGCTGGAGGGCCGCGGCGAGGTGACGATCCGCCGCCTCGTGCGCAACGCGCTGCGGATGCGCCCGGACCGGATCGTGGTGGGGGAGGTGCGGGGCGCCGAGGCGCTCGACATGCTCGGCGCGATGTCGACCGGCCACGACGGGTCGCTGTCGACCGTCCACGCGGGCTCGCCGGCCGAGGCGCTGCGGCGCGTGGCGACGCTCGCGCTCATGGCCGGCGTCGGGCTGCCGCACGAGGCGATCGCCGAGCAGATCGCTTCGGCGATCGACCTCGTCGTCCACCAGGCGCGCCGTCCCGACGGGTCGCGCGCGGTGGTCGAGGTGGCCGAGGTGGTCCGCGGCGCCGGCGGCGCGCCGGCCGCGCGCGCGATCTACACGCTGCGGGGCGAGCGGCCACGCCGGCGGCCGGCGCGCCGCGACGACCTGGGCGAGGTGCTCGGATGAGCCGGGCCGCCCCGCCCGGGAGCGGCCGGCCGCGGCCCCGGCCGTGAGCGGCGCCGCCGTGCTCGCCTTCGTCGCCGGCGCCTGCGCGGTCGTCGCGGCGTGGGAGGGGCTCGCCGCGATCGACCGGCGCGCGCCGCTGCGCGCCCTCGAACGGTGGCTCGAGCCGCTGCGCGGCGGGCGCGAGCCGACGAGCGCGGAGCGGCGCCGTCTTGCGCTCGTCGCCACCGGCACGCTCGCCGCGGGCGGCTGGCTGCTCGCCGGCGCCGCGGTCGCGACCGTCCTAGCCGCCGCCGGCCCGCTCGCCGCGCGCCAGGCGCTGCGGCTGCGTGACCACCGCCGCCGGGCCGAGCTCGCGGCCGGCGTCCCCGCCGTCGCGCGGGCGCTCGCCGACGCGATCGCCGGCGGCCACGCCGTCCGCGGCGCGATCGTCGCCGCGGCGCCCCACGTCGACGGGGCGGCCGGCGACGAGCTGCGCCGCACGGCCGCCGCGCTGCAGGTCGGCGAGCCGACCGCAGGGGTGTTCGAGCAGCTGCGCCGCCGCGCCGGCGACCCCGCCTGGGACGCGCTGACCGCAGCGATCCTCCTGCAGGCCGACGCCGGCGGCGACCTGTCGGCGCTCCTGCGCGGCATCGCCGCCCGCGCCGACCAGGCCCGCCGCGACGCCGTCGAGGCGCGCTCGGCGACCGCGCAGGCGCGCTTCACCGCCTGGCTCGTCGCCGCGCTGCCGGGCGTCGCCGCGGTCCTCGCCGAGCTCGCCGCGCCCGGCTTCCTGGCCGGGATCGCCGCCGAGCCGCTGCCCGCCGCGCTTGCCGGGACGTCGCTCGTCCTGCAGGTCGTGGCGGTGCTCGCCGTGCGCCGGATCGCCATCGGGGTCCGTGCCTAGGCAACCCCCCGATGTGGAGCGCGCGGCATCCCCCCAGGATCCGGTCCGTCTTCAGAAGCGACCCGACGGACCGGAGGTCCAGTTGCACCGCACGATGCTCCTCACCGCGGCCGTGGCGGCCCTGGGTGCGGCCGCGCCCGCCGCCGAGGCCGCGCTGCCCGGCGAGAACGGCCCGATCCTCTACGGCGCGTACCGCGAGGCCGGCGGCCTGTTCATGTCGCTGCCCCTCGGCGGCACGCCGGCCGCGCTCTTCGCGACGGACGACTACGCCGACCACGTCGACGTCTCGCCCGACGGCAAGCGGGTCGTCTACCTCAGCGCGAACAAGATCTGGGTCGCCGACCGCGACGGCGGCGGCGCCCGGCAGATCTCGCCCGGCGACGCGATGGACGGCGAGCCGTCCTGGTCGCCCGACGGGCGCACGATCATCTTCTCGACGATCACCGCCGAGTCCGACGGGCGGTGGGAGCTGTGGACGATGCGCCCCGACGGCACGGACCGCACGCGCCTGGGCGACGGCGTCCGCGGCGAGCAGCCGGTGTACTCGCCGGACGGGAGCCGGATCGCGTTCGTCGAGCAGAGCGAGCCGCGCGCCGCCGGGTACTCGGCGATCTACGTCGCCGACGCCGACGGCGGCGACGCCGAGCTCGTCGCCGCCGGCAGCGCGCCCGACTGGACCCCGGACGGCAGGTCGCTCGTGTACGTCGACGACGATCCCGGCGACTACGACGTGCTGCAGCGCATCGAGGTCGAGGGGGAGAGCGGGCCCGAGGACGTCACCGACCCCGGCGACTGGACCGACTACCGCAACCCGTCGGTCTCGCCGGACGGCACGCGCGTCGTCGCCGAGTACCGCAACCGCGAGCTCGTCCGCGGCGTCGTGGGGCAGTACGGCCTGGCGACGATGCGCATCGACGGCTCCGGCCTCGAGCGGGTCGACGGGACCGGTGACGCGCTCGCGCCGAAGTGGACGCGCCTGGCCGGGCGGACCCGGCCGGCCGGCGGCGAGTCAACCCCGCAGCAGCCGCAGCAGCAGCCGGCCGCGCCGCAGGCGCCGCAGCCGGTCGCCGGCGGCGCCGCGTCGACCAAGGCGCCGCGCACGTGCGGCAGCCGCCGCGTCTTCTGGATCAACGTCCGCGGCAAGCGGCTGCGCCGCGTGAGCGTCGTCGTGAACGGCAAGAAGACCGCGGTCACGCGCGACGGCAGCACGTTCCGCGCCCGCGTCGACCTGCGCAGGCTGCCGAAGGGCCGCTTCACCGTGCGCATCCGCAAGACCCTGAAGGGCGGCAAGGTGCGGACCGAGACGCGCCGCTACCGCACCTGCGTCCCCAAGCGGTAGGGCCGAAGCCCACCGACCCGGCCCGAGGAGCGGCCGGTCAGGAGCACACGCCCGCCGCACCGACCGGCGGGGGGCGAACCGGGCGGGCGCGCGGCCTAGTGGTCGCGTGCCCGTCCTGTCGCCGCACCCGGCGAGCGAGGCGATCCCCCTCGCCGCGCTCGCCGGCGTGCCGGCGGCGGTCGTGCTCGCGGGCGCCGCCGGCTGCGTGGCGGCGTTCGCGATCGCCGGCCTGGCCGACGCGCTCACCGCACGCCGGACGCGCCGCACCCGCCCGGCGACACCGGCCCGGCGCCTGCTGCGCCGCGCGCTGCGCACCGCCGCGGGCGGCTTCGGCGCCCGCGCCCCCGCGCCGCTGAGCCTCCACGCGCGCCTGGACGCCGCCGGGGCGTCCCCGCCGCTGACCACCGCCGACGTCATGGCGGCCAAGCTGGCCCTCGCCGCGACGGGGGCGCTCGCCGCGCTGCCGGCGGCCTCCGCCGCGCCCGGCCGGCTCGGCGTCGCGGTCGTCGCCGCGCTGCCGGTCGCCGGCTTCCTCGCGCCCGACGCCGTCCTGCGCCGCCGCGCGGCCCGGCGGGCGGCGCGGATCGAGCTCGAGCTGCCCGACGTCGCCGACCTCCTGCGCGTCGCGGTCGAGGCGGGCCTCCCGCCGACCCGCGCGCTGGCCGAGGTCGGCCGCCGCCACCCGGGCGTCCTCGCCGCCGAGTTGCGCGCGGCCGCGGCTCGCACCGCGCTCGGCGTCGCGCACGACGAGGCGCTCGACCGGCTCGTCCGGCGCGCCCCGGTGGCGGGCGTGCGGCAGCTCGTCGCCGCGCTGCGCCGCGCGCATCGTCACGGCGCCCCGCTCCACGACGTCCTCGCCGCGATCGCCGCCGACGCCCGCGCCGAGCGGGCCCGCAGGCTGCGCGACCGCGCCGCCCGCGCGGCGCCGAAGATCCAGCTCGTCGTCGCGCTGCTGCTCGTCCCCGCGGTGCTGCTGCTCGTCGCCGCGGGCCTGGCCACCCACCTGACGGGCTGACCGGTAGGCGAGCGCCCGGCCGGCCGCCCGCTCCGCACCAGGCGGGCGGACGCCGGCCGGGCGACGGTCCTACTTGACGCCGACGCTGAGCTTGAAGCGCTGGACGTCGCCGTCGCGCTTGCCGCCCGCGACGACCGTCGTGAGCTGGTCGAGCACGCGCTTGACCTGCTGGGCGTCGGGGTCGCTGCCGATCTGGCCCGCCGACTCGACGAGCTGGCGGATCGGCGCCAGGTCGGCGAACAGCGCGGGCTCGAGGCCGTCGCCGAGCCGGTCGGCGGCCTGCTTGAACGCGTCGCTGTCGCCGAGCGAGCCGCTCGGCCGCAGGGCCGCCTCGAGCGCCCCGTCGGTCACCGCGATCACGAACTTCTCGCCGGCCGCGGCGATGTGGATCGGCAGCGGCATGTCGCCCGCGCGGACGGTCAGCCCGGCGTCGACGCCGTCGGCCGACAGGTCGCGCACCGTCATGTCCGACAGCCCGCGCGCGAGGCGACGCAGCTTCGGGATGAGCGCACGCGACTTCGCCGCGTCGGTCGACTGGATGACGACCGCGCCGCCGATGTCGGCCAGGCCGCTGCCGCGCACGAACACCGCGCCGTCGCCCATCCACGAGAGCAGGTCCTCGCGCAGGTCGATGCCGGTCTGGCGCTGGATCGTGCCGAGCAGCCCGTCGAGGTCGGTGCCGCCGAGCGCGCTGAGCTGGCCGACCTGCTGGAGCGCCTGCTCGAGCTGCTTGCCGATCGCGGCCGTGCCGCCGGCCAGCCAGGCGTCGCCCGGCATCTGCGCGAGCATCGAGCCCGGGCCCGAGCCGCCGGCGCCCTTGACGCCGAGCGCGGCGACGTCGAGCTCGATCGCGTCGTCCTCGGCGTCGAGCGCGAACGCGACGGTGTCGCCGGTCTGCCCGAGCGCCTCGCGCGCCGCCGCGCCCTGCGGCCCCAGCGAGCCGAGCAGGGTGGAGATCCGCACGTAGCCCATGCCGAGCGCGTCGTCGTCGACCTGGTCGCGCGCCTTCTTGAACGCGTCGGCGTCGGCGAGCGACTCGCCCTCGGCCGCGTCGATCGCGCCCTTGACGCCCGCCTCGGAGCCGAAGACCGCGTAGTCCTCGACGATCGCGAACGCGTTGTCGTTCGCGGTATCGACCTTGTACTCGACGTCCTTGTGGGAGCGCTCGGCAACCTGCGGGTCGCGCTCGTCGCCCTCGTCCTTCTCGCTGAGCTCCTTCTCCAGCGCCTCCTGCGCCTTGTCGGCGTCCTCGGTCGTCGCGACGACCGCGCCCTGCGCGTCGTCGCCGCCGTTCTCGAACGACGTGAAGAAGACCGCGACGCGGTCGCCGATCCACGGGGCGATGTCCTCGTCCCACTTGAAGTCGCCGCCGCCCTCGTTGGCGGAGCGCTCGAAGAGCTTCTTGAGCTCTCCGCCGGGGTCGTCGGCCCCGGAGAGCTTCTTGGCGACGGCGTCGAAGTCGTCGTCGCTCTCGAGGGTCGCCTCGAGGTAGACGGGCGCCCCCGCGGGGACGATCGCGGCTGGGTCGGCGTCGGGGTCGCCGCCCGACCCGCCGCACCCGGCGGCGAGGGCGGCGGCGGCAAGCGCCAGGGGGAGGGAGGCTCGGAGTCGGTTCATAAGCGGGTGTGACGCTAACCGACGGGCGCAAGAACCGTTGCGCGCTGTTTCCGTCCGACACAACCCCCCACCACGCCACCCCCAGTGTTCATCGGGGATTTCGGGGCTCTCAGGGGTACGACATGCGGGCCAAGGTGGGAGATCGGGTGCATATTGGGTTGCAAGGTGGGGGAAGGTGGGCTACGTTCGCAAACGCGAGCCGGGGTGGAGGGGCTCCTCCCACTCCTCCACCTCGGCTCGTCCGAACTTCCCGGCCCACCCCATGGCCACCTTCCGCGGCACCTTCGACTACACCCTTGACGCCAAGAACCGCCTCACCGTTCCGGCCCGCTTCCGCGCGGCGCTCGCCGAGGGGGTCGTGATGGCCAAGGGGACCGAGCCGTGCGTCGCGCTGTGGACCCCCGAGGCGTACGACGCGTACACCGAGTCGATCCTCAGCACGTACAACCCGCTGAGCGAGGAGGCCGACAAGCTCCAGCGCTTCTTCAGCGCGAACTCGGTCGACACCGAGCTGGACTCGGCCGGCCGCGTGGGCTTCCCGCCGTTCCTGCTCGAGCACGCGGGCCTCAAGAAGGAGGTCGTCGTGACCGGAGCGCGCAACCGCATCGAGGTCTGGGACCGCGCGACCTGGGCCGACTACAACGAGCAGCTCATCGCCGACGTGAAGGACATCCGGAGCCGCCTGAGCCATGCTGGCTGAGATGACCGCCGCCCACGTCCCCGTCCTGGCCGCCGAGCTGGTCGACCTGCTCGACCCGCGCGAGGGCGACATCGCGATCGACTGCACGTTCGGTGCGGGCGGCCACGCGCGCCTGGTCGCCGAACGGCTCGGCCCCGGCGGGACGCTCATCGCGATCGACCGCGATTCGCTCGCCGAGGAGCACTTCGCGGCGTTCGCCGCCGAGGCGCCGTGCCGCACGCGGTTCGTGCGGGCGGGCTTCGCCGAGGGGCTCGAGCAGCTCCGCGACGAGGGCGTCGTCGCCGACCTCGTCTACATGGACCTGGGGATGTCGTCGATGCAGGTCGACACGCTCGAGCGCGGGTTCTCCTACGTCTACGACGCGCCGCTCGACATGCGGATGGACCCCGAGCAGCCCCTCACCGCCGCCGACGTCGTCAACGGGTGGGAGGAGCGCCAGCTCGCCCGCGCGATCAAGGAGCTGGGGGAGGAGCGCTTCGCCCGCCAGATCGCGCGCGCGATCGTCCGCGCCCGCGCCCGGGAGCCGATCACCACCACCCAGCAGCTCGTCGACGTCGTGACCGGCGCAATCCCGGCGCCGTCGCGGTTCGGCGGCGGGCACCCGGCCAAGCGCACGTTCCAGGCGATCCGGATCGTCGTCAACGACGAGCTCGGGCAGCTCGAGCGCGCGCTGCCGCTCGCGTGGTCGCTCCTGCGCCCGGACGGCCGGTTTGCAGGGATTTCGTTCCATTCGCTTGAAGACCGACCCGTGAAGCGCTTCCTCGCCGACCGGGCTCGGGGGTGCACCTGCCCGCCGGGGCTCCCGGTGTGCGTGTGCGGCCACGAGCCCGAGGCCGAGCTGCTCGGTCGCGGCGGGATCGCCCCCACCGCCGACGAGGTCGCCGCCAACCCCCGTGCGAAGTCCGCCCGGCTTCGCGGAGCAAGGAAGCTGCCAGTGGAGGACCAGTCGTCGTGAGTGCAGGGCCCGCCGCCGCCCACCGTTCCACCGTCCGCCGCTCGCCCGCGCCCCGCGCGCCCCGGCGCGTGTCCGGTCCGGCCCGCGGGCGCGCCCGCGCCACGTCGCGCGCCGTGCCGGCCGCCGCCGTCGCGCTGCCGCAGCCCCGGCCGCTCGCGCCGCGCCTGCTCGACCTCCTCGCGGGCCTGCCCGACGCGCGCTGGCTGGACCGGCTGCTGCGCGGGCGCGCGTGGATCGCGATCATCGCGATCGCGCTCATCGGCCTCGTGTTCATGCAGGTCTCGATGCTGCGCATGAACGCCGGCATCGGCCAGAAGGTCGAGCGCGCCGAGACGCTCGAACGCCAGAACGCCGACCTGCGCCACGCCGTCTCCCAGCTCTCCAGCGAGGAGCGCATCCAGCGCGCGGCGTCCGCGATGGGCCTGGTCATGCCGCCCGCCGGCGACGTCACCTACCTGCGCTCCCGCGGCGTGCGCACCGACGCGGCGAAGGCCGTCAAGGTCATGCGCGCACCCGACCCTGGCGCCGCGCAGCAGGCGGCCGCGACGGGCGCGGCAGGCGCGGCGGCGCAGACCCCGACCGGCACGACCGTGCCGCCGACGCAGGCCGCCCAGCAGGCCCAGCAGGAGAGCGCCGCCGACGCCGGCACGGTGCCGGGCGCGGCGAGCACCGGCTCCCCGGCCCAGGCCGCGCAGCCGCAGACGCAGGCCCAGGCGCCCGCGCAGGCCCAGCCCCAGACGCAGGCGCAGGCCCAGCCGCAGGCGCAGGCCCAGCCGCAACCGCAGGCACAGGCCCAGGCCGCTCCGCCCACCGCGACCGGAGCGACCGCGGCACCAGGGACGGGTCAGTAGCCGGTGGCGCTGATCCCCCGGCGCATCGGACTGCTCTTCGCCCTCTTCCTCGTCCTGCTGTCGCTCGCGGCGCTGCGGGCGGCCTGGCTGGGGACGGTGGAGGGCGCCACGCTGCGCGACGCCGCCGCGACGCAGCAGGCCAGCGAGATCAAGGTGCCCGCGCGGCGCGGCGCGATCGTCGACCGGCGCGGGATCGAGCTCGCCGTCAGCGAGCCGGCCGACGACGTCTCGGCGACCCCGTACCTCGTCAAGGACGCGCCCGCCGCGGCGCGGAAGATCGCCGCGATCCTCGGCACGCCCGAGGAGGACGTCCTCAAGAAGCTCGTCCGCCGCGACACCGGCTTCGTCTACCTGGCGCGCAACGTCCCCGCGTCGCGCACGCGCGAGCTCAAGAAGCTCAACCTGCCCGGGCTGACGTTCACGCCCACGAACCGGCGCCGGTACCCGCGCGGGTGGCTGGCCTCGCAGGTGCTCGGCGTCGTCGGCACCGACGGCAACGGCCTGTCGGGCCTGGAGTACTCGCAGGACCACCTCCTGCGCGGCAAGGACGGCAAGCGCCGGATCGTGCGCGACGCGCTCGGTGAGCCGATCAGCATCCGCGACCCCGAGCCGGTCGAGCCCGGCTCGAGGATCCGCCTGACGCTCGACGCCGCGATCCAGGACAAGGTCGAGGAGGTGCTGCAGGAGGTCGGCGCCAAGTTCCAGCCGAAGGGCTCGACCGCGGTCGTCATGGACCCGCGCAACGGGGACGTCCTGGCAATGGCCAACTGGCCGCGCGTCGACAACAACGACCGCGCGAGCGCACCCGACTACGCCAACCAGAACCGCGCGGTCGCGTTCAACTACGAGCCCGGCTCGACGTTCAAGGCGTTCACGGTCGCGGCCGCGCTGGAGGACGGGCTCGTCACGCCCGAGACCCGCTTCGACCTGCCCCCGCAGATCCAGGTCGCGGACCGCACGATCGGCGAGTCGCACCCGCGCGGCTACGTGAACCTGTCGGTGAAGGAGATCCTCGCCCAGTCGAGCAACGTCGGCGCGATCAAGATCGGCATGAAGCTCGGCGCCGAGCGCTTCGACCAGTGGGTGCGGCGCTTCGGCTTCGGCGAGAAGACCGGCATCGACCTCCCCGGCGAGGAGGCCGGCCAGCTCCTGTCGGTCGACGAGTACTCGGGCTCCTCGATGGGCAACCTGCCGATCGGCCAGGGCGAGTCGGTCACGCCGATCCAGATGGCGACCGCCTACGCGGCGATCGCCAACGGCGGCATCCTCCGTCCCGCGCGGATCGTCCGCGAGGTCGACGGCGAGACGCGCCCGGTCAACAAGGGCCGGCGCGTCATCTCGCCCGAGACCGCCGCGTCGGTGCGCGAGATGCTCAAGGGCGTGCTGGCGCCCGGCGGCACCGCGGCGGAGGCGACCGTCGCCGGCTACGAGCTGGCCGGCAAGACCGGCACGGCGAACAAGGTCGACGAGCAGACCGGCCTGTACTCCGAGAGCCGGTACATCGCGTCGTTCGTGGGCTTCGCGCCCGCCAAGCGGCCGCGGCTGCTCGTCGCGGTGATGGTCGACGAGCCGAAGGGCGCGATCTACGGCGGCGACGTCGCGGCGCCCGCGTTCCAGAAGATCACGTCGTTCGCGCTCACCTACCTCCGCATCCCGCCGGAGTAGCCTCACGGCCCATCATGCTGCTGGCTGACGTCCTCGGCATCCCGGACGCGCCGCCGGTGGAGATCTCCGACCTGGCCTACGACAACCGCCGGGCCGGACCGGGCACCCTCTTCTTCTGCGTGCCGGGGTTCACCCGCGACGGCCACGACTTCGCGCCGGACGCGATCGCGCGCGGCGCGGTCGCGCTCGTCGTCGAACGGCCGCTCGGCCTCGGCGTGCCCGAGGTGCGCGTGCGGTCGGTGCGCGAGGCGATGGCGCCCGCGGCGGCCCGCCTCGCCGGGGACCCGACCGCGCGGCTGCAGGTCGTCGGGATCACCGGCACGAACGGCAAGACGACGACGTGCTTCATCGTCCGCTCGCTGCTCGAGGCCGCCGGCGTGCAGACCGGCCTGCTCGGCACCGTCACCTCGTACGTCGGCGGGGCCGAGCGGCCCACGATCCACACGACGCCGGAGGCGATCGACCTGCAGCGCACGTTCGCCGAGATGCTGGCCGGCGGCGACAGCGCCTGCGCGATGGAGGTCTCCAGCCACGCGCTCGCCCTGCACCGCGCCGACGCGATCCACTGGGACGTCGCGGTGTTCACGAACCTCACCCAGGACCACCTGGACTTCCACGCGACGATGGAGGACTACTTCGCCGCCAAGCGGCGGCTGTTCGAGGCCTCGCCCCGCGTGCGTGTGGTGAACGCCGACGACGCGTACGGCCGGCGCCTGCTCGCCGACTTCCCCGACGCGATCGCGTACTCGCTGGGCGACGTCTCCGATCTCGACACCGGCCGCGCGGGCTCGTCGTTCACGTTCGACGGGATGCGCCTGCGCACCCCGCTGCCGGGGCCGTTCAACGTGCTCAACTGCCTGGCCGCGATCCACGCCGTGCGCGCGCTCGGGGTCACCGACGACCAGATCGCCCGCGCGCTGCCGCACACCGGCCAGGTTCCCGGGCGCTTCGAGCCGGTCGACGAGGGCCAGGACTTCACGGTGATCGTCGACTACTCCCACACGCCCGACTCGCTGGAGAACGTCCTGCGCGCGGCGCGGTCGATGACCGGCGGCCGGCTCCTCTGCGTCTTCGGCTGCGGCGGCGACCGCGACAAGGGCAAGCGCCCGGTCATGGGGCGGATCGCGTCCGAGCTCGCCGACGTCGCGATCGTCACGAGCGACAACCCGCGCTCGGAGGATCCGGAGGCGATCATCGCCGAGATCGTCGCCGGCATGACCGCGCCCGGCGAGCAGATCCCCGACCGGCGCGAGGCGATCGAGCGGGCGGTCGAGCTCGCCGAGCCCGGCGACGTCGTCGTCATCGCCGGCAAGGGCCACGAGCAGGGCCAGGAGTTCGCGGACGGCGTCAAGGTCCCGTTCGACGACGTGACCGTCGCGCGCGAGTCGCTGCGGGGGCGGAGGGTCGCGCGTGCGTGAGTGGGACGCCGAGCGCGTCGCGGCAGCGGCCGGCGCGCGCGTGGTGCGCGGCGCGGCCGCGGGGCCGGCCCGCGCGGTGATCGACTCGCGCGAGGCGGGGCCCGGCGACCTGTTCGTCGGGCTGCGCGGCGAGCACGTCGACGGCGGCGAGTTCGCCGGGGCGGCGCTCGAGCAGGGCGCGTGGGGCGTCCTCGTCGCGCCCGGGCATGCCGACGCGCTGGCCGCGGGCGCGGGCGCGGGAGGCGACGGCCCGGTCTGCGACGCGGGCGCGGGTGCGATCCTCGCCGCCGACGACCCGCTGGCCGCCCTACAGGCGCTCGCCACCGCATGGCGCCGGCACCTCGGGGCGCAGGTCGTCGCGATCACCGGCTCGGTCGGCAAGACGTCGACGAAGGACCTGACGGCGGCGATGATCGGCCAGACGCGCGCGGTCGTGGCGACGCCGGCCAACAGGAACACCGAGATCGGCCTGCCGCTGACCGTCCTGTCGGCGCCCGAGGGGACCGAGGTGCTCGTGCTGGAGATGGCGATGCGCGGCCCCGGGCAGATCGCCGAGCTCGTCCGCATCGCCGAGCCGGACGTGGCGCTCGTCACGAACATCGCCCCGGTCCACCTCGCGCAGCTCGGCTCGCTCGAGGCGATCGCCGCCGAGAAGGCCGCCGTGATCGCCGGCCTGAAGCCGGGCGGGACCGCGATCGTCCCGCGCGGCGAGCCGCTGCTCGAGCCCCACCTGCGCGACGACGTCGAGGTCGTCACGTTCGGCTCCGGCGACGACCTGGGCGACGTGGAGATCCCGTTCACGTCGGCGCACATGCGGCTGAACGCGGCCGCCGCGCTGGCCGCCGCGCGGGCCGTCGGCGTCGAGCCGCACGGCCCCGTCGAGGTGGCGCTGAGCGCGATGCGCGGGCAGCGGATCGAGCTGCCCGGCGACGTGACGATCATCAACGACTGCTACAACGCCAACCCGATGTCGATGCGGGCCGCACTGGACGACCTCGCCGCGGCCGCTCCCGGCCGGCGCGTCGCGGTGCTCGGGGACATGCTCGAGCTCGGCCCCGACGAGATCCGCTTCCATGAGGAGATCGGCGCCTACGCGCGCGAGCGCGGGGTCGAGCTGCTCGTCACCGTCGGCCCGCGGGCCGCGCACATGGGCGGCGACCACGCGGTCGACACCGCCGCCGACGCGGCCGCGCTCCTGCCGGGCCTGCTGCGGCCCGGGGACACCGTCCTCGTCAAGGGCTCGCGCGGGGTGGGCCTCGAGGTCGTCGCGGACGCCGTGCAGGGCCCCGGGAGAGACCGTGGTTTCGCCCTCCGGTCCTCGCAAGCTCGGACCTCCGGTCGACGTTAGATGGGAGAGATCTTGATCGGCGGCACCGCCGCCCTGCTCATCTGCATCTTCCTGAGCCCGAAGTTCATCGCGTTCCTGCGCGTCCGCGAGTTCGGCCAGAACATCCGCGAGGAGGGGCCCGAGGGCCACCACACGAAGGCGGGCACGCCGACGATGGGCGGGATCATCATCTTCATCGCGATCTCGATCCCGTTCCTGATCCTCGCCGAGTACGACTGGCGCGGCATCGGGGTCTACGGGGCGGCGATGGCATGCGCGCTGCTCGGCTTCGCCGACGACTACACGAAGATCGTGCGGCGCCGGTCGCTCGGCCTGCGGGCGCGGACGAAGCTCGGCGTGACGATCGCGATCTCGATCGGGCTGTGGTGGATCGCCACGCGCCAGGCCGACCTCGCCGAGACGCTCCGCATCCGCCTCGTCGACTACACGATCGACCTGTCGGCGCTCGGCGGGCTGCCGTACCTGCTGCTCATCTACCTCGTCGTCGCGGGGACGACGAGCGCCGTGAACCTCACCGACGGCCTCGACGGCCTGGCCGCCGGGTGCGCGGCGATCGTCGGCCTCGCCTACATCGGGATCACCTACATCACGACCGGCGGCGACGACCTGTCGCTCATGGCCGCGTGCCTGGTCGGGGCGTGCATCGGCTTCTTGTGGTTCAACGCGTTCCCGGCCACGATCTTCATGGGCGACACCGGGTCGCTCGGGCTGGGAGGAGCGATCGCCGGGCTGGCGGTGATGACGAAGACCGAGGTGCTGCTCGTCCTGCTCGGCGGCATCTTCGTCATCGAGGCCCTGAGCGTGATGATCCAGGTCTTCGCGTTCCAGACCTTCCGCAAGCGCGTGTTCCTCATGGCCCCGATCCACCACCACTTCGAGCTCATGTCGTGGTCGGAGACGAAGATCATCCTGCGCTTCTGGATCATCGCCGCGATCTGCAGCGCGATCGGGTTCACGCTGTACCAGCAGTCGATCACATGAGCGTGCGCCCGCCGCTTCCCGGCGGCCCGTACCTCGTCGTGGGCCTGGCGCGGTCGGGTGTCGCCGCACTGCGTGCGCTGCGCCGGCTCGGCGAGACCGCGACCGGCGTCGACGCCCGGAGCCCCGACGTCGCCGGCCTCGACGACGTCCACCTCGGCGCCGACGGGGTCGCGCTCCTCGCCGAGCGCGGGATCGCGACCGTGGTCAAGTCGCCCGGCGTCCCGCAGGAGGCGCCGGTGATCGCCGCCGCCCGCGAGCGCGGGCTCACGGTGATGGGCGAGCTCGAGCTCGCCTGGCGGCTGCTGCCCAACCCGTTCATCGCGGTGACCGGCACGAACGGCAAGACGACGACGGTCGAGCTGCTCGGCGCCATCCACCGCGCCGCCGGCGTCCCGGTCGCGGTCGCCGGCAACGTCGGCACCGCGCTCACCGGCCTCGACGTCCCGGCCGACACGGTGATCGTCGCCGAGGCGTCGTCGTTCCAGCTCGAGGACACGCTGGCGTTCGCGCCCGACGCGGCGGTGCTGCTCAACCTCACCGCCGACCACCTCGACCGCCACGGCACGTTCGAGGCCTACCGCCGGGCCAAGCTGCAGGCGTTCGCGCGCCAGGGCCCCGAGCAGCTCGCGGTCCTGCCCGACGGGTTCAGCGCGCCCGGCCGGGCGCGCCGCGTGCGGTTCGGCGGGCAGCCGACCGCCGACATGCGCCTGCACGACGCCCGGCTCGTCTGGGAGGGCGAGCCGCTCATCGCCACGGAGGACATCCGCCTGCGCGGGCCGCACAACCTCCAGAACGCGATGGCCGCTGCGGCGGTCGCGCTCGCCCGCGGCATCGGCCGGGACGCGGTGCTCGACGCGCTCCGCACGTTCGCGGGCGTCGCGCACCGCCTCGAGGAGGTCGCCACCCACGACGGCGTCCTGTACGTCAACGACTCGAAGGCGACGAACGTCGACTCGACGCTCGTGGCGCTGCGCTCGTTCCCGTCCGGCGTACGGCTCATCCTCGGCGGCCGTGGCAAAGGTCAGGACTTCCGGCCGCTCGCGGGGGAGATCGCCCGCCGCTGCGCCTCCGTGCACCTCATCGGCGAGGACGCCGGCAGGATCGCCGACGCGATCGGCGACGCTCCCCACCACGACGGCGACCTCGAGCGGGCGGTCGCGCACGCCCGCGAGCTCGCCCGGCCCGGCGACGTCGTGCTGCTCTCACCCGCGTGCGCCAGCTTCGATCAGTTCGCCGACTTCGAGGCGCGCGGCGAGGCGTTCCGCAGGATCGTCGGCTGACCCGTCGAAGGGAGCGGGGTGAGCCGCCGCCGCCTTGCCCCTGCGCGAAAGCAGCACAGCTTCCCGCTCGAGCACTCGGTGCTGCTCACCGCCACGCTCTGCCTGCTCGCGGGCGGGGCGGTCATGGTCTACAGCGCGTCGAGCGCCCGCACGCTGCTCGAAGGTCAGGGCGACGGGACCGCCTACCTCGTCAAGTACGTCGGGTACGCCGCGGTCGGGTTCGTCGCCCTGCAGCTCGCGTCGCGGATGAAGCTCGACGCGGTGCGGCGCCTGACGCCGGCGCTGCTGGGCCTGTCGTTCGTCCTGCTCGTGCTCGTCAAGGTCCCCGGCGTCGGGGTCGAGGTCAACGGCGCGACGCGGTGGATCGGCGCGGGGCCGCTGCAGTTCCAGCCGTCGGAGCTCATGAAGCTCGCGCTCGTGCTGTACGCCGTGCACCTGCTCGCCTCCAAGCCGTCGATGGTCCGGACGCTGAAGGGGATCGCCAGCCCGCTGCTGCTCGTCGTCGGCGCCGCGTGCCTGCTCATCGCCTCCCAGCCGGACCTCGGCACGTCGCTCGTCATCGGCTTCACGATGACCGCGCTGCTCGTCGCCGCCGGGATCCCCACGTCGCTGCTCGTGCGGGTCGGCGGGACGGTCGCGCTGCTCGTGACGCTGTTCGCGCTCTCCGAGCCCTACCGGCGCGAGCGGCTCATGACGTTCCTGGACCCGTGGGCGCACGCCGGGGACGCGGGCTTCCAGTCGGTCCAGGGGCAGATCGCGATCGGCTCGGGCGGCCTGTTCGGCCTGGGCATCGGCGAGTCGGTCCAGAAGATCTTCTACCTGCCCGAGGCGCACACCGACTTCATCCTCGCGGTCATCGGCGAGGAGCTCGGCGTCATGGGCATCACGGTGCTGCTCTTCCTCTACGGGCTCATCGCGTTCGCCGGCTTCCGCGCGGCGCGCAAGGCGCGCGGCGCGTACGCGCAGCTCCTCGGCGCGGGGCTGACGTCGCTCATCCTCTGCCAGGCGACGCTGAACGCGTTCACGGTGCTCGGCCTGCTGCCGCTGACCGGCGTGCCGCTGCCGTTCATCTCGTCGGGCTCCTCGTCGCTGCTCGTGCTGCTCACCGCGATGGGCCTGCTGCTCAACGTCGCCAACGGGGGACACAGCGTCGTGCGGTCCGTGCCAGCATCCCGGCGCGATGAAGGTCGTGATCGCAGCCGGCGGGACAGCCGGCCACGTGGTGCCCGCGCTGGCGGTCGCCGACGCGCTGCGGGCTGAGGGCGCCGAGGTCGTCTTCGTCGGCGGCGAGCGGGCCGAGGCCGAGCTCGTCCCCGCGGCGGGCTACGAGCTGCGCCCGATCCGGGTGCGCGGGCTGTCGCGCACGAACCCGGTCGACGCGGCGAAGGCCGCGCTGCTCGCCGCGCGGGCGGTCGGCGCGGCGCGGCGGATCCTGCGCGACGAGCGCGCCGACGTCGTGCTCGGCGGCGGCGGGTACGTCGCGGGCCCGGTCGGCGCCGCGGCCGTGCTGCGCCGGATCCCGCTCGTGCTGACCGAGGCCGACAGCCACCTCGGCGTCGCCAACCGGCTGCTCGCGCGGTTCGCGCGGCGGGTGTGCCTGGCGTTCCCGATCGCCGGCCGCGAGGGGGAGCGGTACCTCGTCACCGGCCGCCCCGTGCCGCCGCCGGCGACCGACGAGGCGGCGGCACGGGCCCGGTTCGGGCTCGCCGAGGGGGAGCGGTGCGTGCTCGTGTTCGGCGGGTCGCTCGGCGCCCGGTCGATCAACGAGGCGGCGATCGAGGCGTTCGCCGGCGCGCCGTACCGGGTGCTCCACGCGTCCGGCCGGCGCGACTACGACGCGCTCGCCGGCCGGGTCCCGGGGCCCGGCTACGACCTGCACCCGTACATCGACCGGTTCGGCGAGGCGCTGCTGGCGTGCACCCTGTGCGTCGCCCGGTCGGGCGGGTCGGTGTTCGAGATCGCCGCCCACGGGCGGCCCGCGATCCTCGTGCCGTACCCGCACGCGACCGCCGACCACCAGACCTCGAACGCGCGGTGGATGGCCGACGCCGGCGCGGCCGTGGTGATCCCCGACGCCGAGCTGACGCCCGAGCGCCTGCGCGCCGAGGTCGACGCGCTCATGGACGACCCCGAACGGCTGGCGCGGATGGCGGCGGCGAGCGCGTCGCTGGCGCGTCCGGACGCGGCCGAGGTCATTGCGCGCGAGGTGCTCGCTGCGGCAGACTCAGCCCGATGATGATCCCGGCCCGGATGTTCGCCGCGCTGTACGACGCGATGCTGGCGGGCAGCGAGGACGCGGGGCTGCGCGACCGGCGGCGCGAGCTGCTGGCCGAGGCGCGCGGGCGGACGCTCGAGGTCGGCGCCGGCACCGGCCACAACGTCGACCTGTACCCCGAGACGGTCACCGAGCTCGTCCTCACCGAGCCCGAGGAGCCGATGGTCCGGCGCCTGCGGGCGAAGGCCGGGACGCGGGCGCGGGTCATCCAGGCGGGGGCAGAGCGGCTGCCGTTCGACGACGGCTCGTTCGACACCGTGGTCTGCACGCTCGTGCTCTGCACCGTGCCCGACCCGCGGGCGGCGCTGGCCGAGATCACCCGGGTGCTCGCGCCCGAGGGGCGGCTGCTGTTCCTCGAGCACGTCCGGTCGGAGGACGTGCGGACCGCGCGCTGGCAGGACCGGCTCATGCCGCTGTGGCGTTTCGCCGGGCGCGGCTGCCATCCCAACCGCGACACGGCCGCGACACTGCGCGAGGCCGGGTTCGGGCTCGACCGGCTCGACGCGGGCGCGCTGCCGAAGGCGCCGCCGATCGTGCGGCCGCTCATCTCGGGGGTGGCACGGCCGCGATGACGCTCGCGCTCTACGACCACCCCAACTCGTCGAACGCGCTGAAGGTCCGCTTCCTGCTCAGCGTGCTCGGCCTCGAGTACGAGCGCCGGCGCGTCGAGCTCGTGCGCCCGCGCGCCGCCGACTACGTCGCGCTGAACCCGATGGGCACCGTGCCGCTGCTCGTCGCCGGCGACTTCCGGCTCGCCGAGAGCCACGCGATCCTCAAGTACCTGTCGGCGCGCGAGGGCCGCGACGACCTGTACCCGTCCGATCTGCGCGAGCGCGCGCGGGTCGACGAGTTCCTCGACCGCTGGCACACCGTGCTGCGGCCGGCGTTCTTCCGCGTCGAGAGCCCGGCGCTCGGCCATCGCCCCGACTCGGGCTTCGACCCGTCGCGTGCCGACCCGGCCGCCGCCGCGCGCGCGGCGGCGGAGATCGCGCCGCAGCTCGAGCTGTGCGACCGCGTCGTCGGCGACGACGGCTTCGCGGTGCTCGGGCGCTTCACGATCGCCGACTGCGCGGTCGCGCCGATCCTCTTCCGCACGACGAAGACGGGCCTGGACCTCTCGCCGTACCCGAACGTCCTCCGGCTGCGTGAGGCGGTGCTGGCGCATCCGGCGTGGCCGGCGGCCGAGCCGGTGATCTAGGCGGGCGCCGGCGCCGGGCCGCGGCGGGTGATCCGGGGCCGTGGCCGGCGGTGGCGGGCCGGCTCGCTCCGTTCGGTGTCGGTGGTGCCGGGTCGCGCCCGGTCCCGAACGGCCGCCGGTCAGGAGGTCGAGGGCCGGGTTCGCGGTGAGCTCTCCCGGGCGCCCACGCGCGCCCGCCGGATCTTTGGCATTCATGGGGCGCCCGGCGACCTATCTGTGCCAGAGATCTCGCACCCGCGCCGCCGGGCCGGCGTTCGATCGCTCCCCACCGGGCGAGCCGGACGAAACGGTCGGCTGAGCGCGCGTTCCGTCCGGTTCGCCGCGCGGTGCGCGCGCACGACGCGCGACCCGGACGGAACGGTCGGCTGGGTGCGCGTTTCATCCGGCTCGCCGAGCGGCACCGCCACCGTGGCCCGCCGGCGACGTCGGCAGACGTGTCACGTCGCGGGCGCTCGCCCACCCACTGCGTGACCAGCGGCCGTTCGGGCCCCGCCGCGACCGGCACCACCGACACCGAACGGAGCGAGCCGGCCCGGCGCCACCGGCCCGGGCGCGGGCGACCCGCCGCGGGCCACCCACCACGCCGGGGGAGTGTCAGGGAACCCAGCGATCCCCGCTCGGCGTGAGCGTCAGCTCGTGCGTCCACCCCCGCCGCCCCTGCCCGGCCAGGTACGAGACGGCCTCGGCGATGAGCGCCTGATCGGCGTACTGGTCGGTCGGCGGCGCCTTGGTCTTCGGCGAGGAGATCGTCGCGTCGACGACGAGCAGCGCGACATGGATGCCCTCCTCGCGCAGCTCCTGCGCGGCGGCGTGGACCATCGCCCGTGTCGCCTGCGCCCCCGCCGACCACAGGCCGCGGCCGGGCATCGCGCGGCGCGCCGAGCCGCCGGTGATCTGGATGATCGTCCCGCCCTCGCCGCGGGCGCGCAGCGCGCGGGCCGACTCGTTGAGGAAGACGAACGCCTGCTCGGCGACCGCGGCCGCCCAGCCGCGGAAGCCGTCGACGTCCGCGTCGGCGACCGGCCCGCCGCCGAACGGGCCCTCGCCCGACGGCCGGGCCGCGCTGACCGCGTTGACGCACAACGACACGGGTCCGAGCCCCTCGGCCGTGGCCTCGAGCACGCGGCGCACGTCGCCCGGGTCGCTCGCGTCGGCCTGGAACGCGAGCGTCCCGCGATCGGAGACGGCGTCGACGGTCTCCTGCGACCTGGCGACGCCTGCGACGCGCCAGCCGTCGCCCTGGAGGTGGTCGATGATGGCGCCGCCGAGGTTGCGGGCGCCGAAGACGACTGCGGTGCCGGACATGCTGGGGCATCGTAGGGTCTTGCGCCGCATGGGAACGTGGAACGGCAGACGGCTGCACTTCGTCGGGATCGCCGGCGCGGGGCTCAGCGCGTACGCGATCGCCGCGCGCGCCCTCGGCGCCGAGGTCACCGGCAGCGACCGGGCCGAGTCTCCGTATCTCGCGCGCGTGCGCGAGGCGGGCATCGAGCCGCGGATCGGCCACGGCGCGTCGAACCTGCCGCCCGGCGACGACGTCGAGGTCGTGCGCTCGACCGCGATCCCCGCCGACAACCCCGAGCTCGTCGCCGCGCGCGAGCGCGGCCTGAAGGTCCTCTCGCGGGCGGAGCTCCTCGGCGAGCTGACGCGCGAGAAGCGGACGATCGCGGTCGCCGGGGCGCACGGCAAGACGACGACGACCTCGATGGTCGCCCACGCGCTGCTGGCCTGCGGCCTCGAGCCCGCGTACCTCATCGGCGGGACGCTCTCGACCACCGGCCGCAACGGGGCGTGGGGGAGCGGCGAGTGGCTCGTGGTCGAGGCCGACGAGTCCGACCGCTCGTTCCTCGCGCTCGACGTCGACGTCGCGGTCGTCACGAACGTCGAGCTCGACCACCACACCGAGTACGGCTCGCACGTGGAGCTCGAGGACGCGTTCCGCGGGTTCCTGGCGCAGGCGCCGGTCGCCGTCCTGCCCGCCGACGACGCGGCGGTCCGGGCGCTGCGCACGGACGGCGAGGTCGTGACGTTCGGCGCATGGGAGGGCCCCGAGCTGGCGGTGCCGGGCGAGCACAACCGCCGCAACGCCGCCGCCGCGCTCGAGGCGTGCGTCCTGGCGGGCGCCGACCGGGCCGCGGCCGCCGAGGCGCTCGCGACGTTCGCCGGCGCCGGGCGCCGGTTCGAGCGGCTCGGCGCGACGCCGTCCGGCGCCACCGTCGTCGACGACTACGCCCACCACCCGACCGAGGTGGCGGCGACGATCGCGGCCGCGCGGTCGCTCGGCCCGCGCCGGATCGTCGCGGTCTTCCAGCCGCACCTGTACTCGCGCACCGCGCACCTCGCCCGCCGGTTCGGCGCCGCCCTCGCCGCCGCCGACATCCCCGTCGTCCTCGACGTGTACCCGGCCCGCGAGCGCGCCGAGGACTTCCCCGGCGTCACCGGCCGGCTCGTCGCCGAGGCGGCGGCCGACGCGGGCAACGGCCGGGTCCACTGGGCGCCGGCGTTCGACGACGCCGAGCGCATCCTCCGCGACGTCCTGCGCGAGGGGGACCTGTGCCTCGTCCTCGGCGCCGGCGACGTCGACACGCTGGGCCGGCGCCTCGCGCGGACCCCGGGTCAGGGACGGGGTCAGACCCCCGCGACGTAGGGGAGGGGTCAGACCCCGGTCAGGGACCGGGCCGGACGCCCGGGTCGCAGGAAACGCCGCCGCCGCGGCGAAACCCGCGCGAGATGCCCCGCCGTCTCCTGCGCCGGGCGCTGCTCGCCGCCGCCGCAACCCTGCTCGTCCTCGCCGGAGCGTTCGTGTTCCTGCGCGACTCGCCGATGTTCGAGATCCGGGAGGTCACGGTCGTCGGGGTGAGCGGGCCGGACGCCCCGAAGGTCGAGGCCGAGCTGCGGCAGGCCGCCCGGACGATGACCACGCTCAACGTCAGCGCCGACGAGCTGCGCAAGGCCGCGCACCGCTATCCGACGGTCGAGGACGTCGAGATCGACCGCGACCTGCCGCACGGCGTGACGCTCACGGTGCGCGAGAAGCGCGCCGTCGCGATCGTCGAGCGCGGCGGCCGCCGCGTGCCGGTCGCCGCCGACGGGCGCCTCCTCGAGGGCGCCACCCCGCCCGACGACCTGCCGACGCTCGCCCAGGGGAAGGTCGGCGAGGACCGCGTCACCGGCGACCGCGGCCGCCAGCTCGTCGCGGTGGTCTCCGCCGCCCCGGCCGCCCTGCGCCGGCGCACCCAGCGCGCCGAGATCGACGGCGAGCTCGGCCTCGTGCTCAAGCTCGATCGCGGCCCGGACCTGTACTTCGGCACCGCCACCGACCTGCAGGCCAAGTGGCGCGCGGCGGCTCGCGTGCTGGCCGATCCGACCGCGGAAGGCGCCACCTACATCGACGTCCGCGTCCCCGAACGGGCCGCGGCGGGCGGTCTCGCGCCGCTCAGCGATCCCGGCACCGATCAAGAAGTCCCTGCAAACGGCCAACCATCAACCTCAACTGGAGCTTGATTCCATGCGACGGCCGTCGCTCTTGCACACGTCGAGAGTTGGCCGATCTGCAACGCTCGTTGCACGGCTAGACTCCTCGTTGACTTTCTTCGATGCCCGTGCATACCGTGGCTTTCGGGCGGGCACCCCGAGTCAGGGCGCAAACTCTCAACGCTAACTCAAGGGTCGGACGACACTTCATGGAATCCAGCGGCAGCTATCTGGCCGTCATCAAGGTCGTCGGCGTCGGCGGCGGCGGCACCAACGCGGTCAACCGCATGGTCGATGCCGGCCTGCGAGGCGTTGAGTTCATCGCGGCCAACACCGACGCCCAGGCGCTCGCCATGTGCGACGCCGACATCAAGCTCAACATCGGCCACGAGCTCACGAAGGGCCTGGGCGCGGGCGCGAACCCCGACGTCGGGACCGGCGCGGCGCACGAGTCGCGCGACGACATCAAGGAGGCGCTCAAAGGCGCCGACATGGTCTTCGTCACCGCCGGCGAGGGCGGCGGCACCGGCACCGGCGCCGCACCCGTCATCGCCGAGATCGCCAAGGAGGAGATCGGCGCGCTCACCGTCGGCGTCGTCACGAAGCCGTTCGGCTTCGAAGGCACCCAGCGCACCCGTCAGGCCGAGGAGGGCATCGCCCGCCTGCGCGAGGTCGTCGACACGCTCATCGTCATCCCGAACGAGAAGCTGCTCTCGATCGTCGAGCGCCGCACGAGCATCCTCGACGCGTTCCGCATGGCCGACGACGTCCTGCGCCAGGGCGTCCAGGGCATCACCGACCTCATCACGATCCCCGGCCTGATCAACCTCGACTTCGCCGACGTCCGGACGATCATGACCGACGCCGGATCGGCGCTCATGGGCATCGGCGTGGGGCAGGGGGAGAGCCGCGCGGCCGAGGCCGCGAAGGCCGCGATCTCCAGCCCGCTGCTCGAGGAGTCCGTCGAGGGCGCGACCGGCATCCTGCTGAACATCACGGGAGGACACGACCTCGGCCTGTTCGAGGTCAACGAGGCGGCCGAGATCGTCCAGAGCGCCGCCAGCGACGACTCGAACATCATCTTCGGCGCGGTCATCGACGACACGATGGGCGACGACGTCCGCGTGACCGTCATCGCGACCGGCTTCGACCGCGGCCGGCCCGGCGCGTTCGGCGCGCGCCCCGGCCGCGAGACCGAGCAGGTCGGCCCGCGCGACCGCAGCCCGCGCATCAGCGACCGCCAGCGCCAGTCGCTCGAGATCTCCGACGAGGACATCGACATCCCGCCCTTCCTGCGCGACCGGTAGCCGCCGGAGCGGCCTCGCGGCCGGGCTCACGATCCCCAGTTCTGGGGATTGCTGCGCCGACAACGACTCTGGCAAGCTGCAGGCATCGTGCAGAAGCCACGGATGACAACTGACGAGCTGAAGGAGCACCTCCGTCTGCTCAGCGTCGCCTCCCGCGACGACCTCGACGAGCTGCTGACCGACCTGCTCTGCCACGTCTACCGCACCAAGGACGCGCAGAACGGCTGACGCCGCCTCGCGGCCTTCCACCGGCGGCCCGGCCGCCGGATCCCGACGCTGCCCGTTGCTAGCCTCGCGGGGCCGATGGCCGCCCCCGCCGAGACCCTCAAGCGCACGCCGCTGCACGCCCGCCACGTGGCGGCCGGAGCGAAGCTCGTGCCGTTCGCCGGCTGGGAGATGCCGGTCCAGTACGCCGGCATCCGCGAGGAGCATCTCGCGGTCCGCCGCGACGTCGGCGTGTTCGATGTCAGCCACATGGGCGAGATCGAGACGCGGGGGCCGCAGGCGCTGGACCTCCTGCAGCGGCTCCTGTCCAACGACGTCTCGAAGATCGGCGTCGGCGGCGCGCAGTACAGCGTGCTGTGCAAGGAGGACGGCGGGGTGCTCGACGACCTGTTCACCTACCGGCTCGGCGAGGACCGGTACCTGACGGTCACGAACGCCGCCAACCACGACAAGGACCTCGCGTGGTTCCGGCGCCACGCGGCCGGCTTCGACGCCGAGGTCGTCGATGCCGCGCCGCGGTACGCGATGCTCGCCGTCCAGGGCCCGAACGCCCGCGCGCTCGTGGCCGGGCTGACCGGGGACGAGCTGCCCGCGCGCTTCCGCACCGCAGAGATCCAGGTGGCCGGCGTGCCGGCGCTCGCGTGCGGGACCGGCTACACGGGCGAGGACGGGCTCGAGCTGCTCGTCGCGCCCGAGCACGCCGAGACCGTGTGGGACGCGGTCGTGGCCGGCGGCGCCGCGCCGTGCGGCCTGGCCGCCCGCGACACGCTGCGTCTCGAGGTCTGCTTCCACCTGTACGGCAACGACCTGATGGAGAGCCGCGGCCCGATCGAGGCCGGCCTCGGGTGGTGCTGCAAGGAGGACACGGGCTTCATCGGCTCCGACGCCGTCCGCGCGGTGCGCGAGCGCGGCCCGGCCGAGAAGCTCGTGCCGTTCGTGCTCACCGGCCCGGGCATCGCGCGCCAGGGCAACGTGGTCAAGACCGATCCGCCCGGCGAGGTGACGAGCGGCACGCTGTCGCCGTGCCTGGGCGTCGGCATCGGCATGGCCTACGTGCCCGCCTCCCAGGCCGAACCGGGAACGCTCATCCAGATCGACGTCCGTGGCAAGCTGCGCGAAGCGCGCGTCGAGCGCCGCCCGCTCTACCGACCCGACGAGGAGACCGATGGCTGACGGCACGTACCCCGAGGATCTGCTCTACCACCCCGAGCACGACTGGGCCCGGATCGAGGGCGACACCGCGACGCTCGGGATCACGTGGTTCGCCCAGGACGCGCTCGGCGAGGTCGTGTTCTTCGACCCGCCCGAGGTCGGCTCGACCGTCACGAAGGACGAGGCGTACGCGGAGGTCGAGTCGGTCAAGGCGGTCTCGGACGTCATCGCGCCGCTGTCGGGCGAGATCATCGAGGTCAACACCGCGCTCGCCGACGCGCCCGAGACGATCAACTCCGACCCGTACGGCGAGGGCTGGCTCGTGAAGATCCGGCTCTCGGACCCGGCCGAGCAGGACGACCTGCTCGACGCGGGCGCGTACACCGCCCAGCTTTCGTGAGCCGCTACACCTCCGTCACCCCCGACGACCTGCGCGAGATGCTCGCGACGATCGGCGTCGGGTCGATCGACGAGCTGTTCGACGCGGTCGTCCCCGAGGGCGTCCGGCTCGGGCGCGAGATCGACCTGCCGGACGGCATGACCGAGCAGGACGTCTACGACCACCTGCGCGACCTCGCCGCGCTCAACACGTCGACCGAGGACGAGATCACGTTCCTCGGCGCCGGCATGTACGACACGTACGTCCCGGCGCTCATCGACATGCTCGTGACGCGGTCGGAGTTCCTGACGCCGTACACGCCGTACCAGCCCGAGATCTCGCAGGGCGGGCTGCAGGTGATGTTCGAGTACCAGACCGCGATCTCCGAGCTCACCGCGCTGCCGGTCTCCAACGCGTCGGTGTACGAGGGGCCGAGCGCGCTCGCCGCGGCCGGCTACCTCGCCCGGCTGGCCAACCGCAAGGGGCGGTTCGTCATCTCGCGCGCGGTGCACCCGCACAGCCGCGAGACGCTGCGCACGATGGCACGCGGCTACGGGGTCGAGGTCGTCGAGGTGCCGCTGCGCGACGGCGTCACCGATCCCGACGCGTGGGCGGCGGCGATCGACGACGACACGAGCGCGGTCTTCTTCCAGAACCCGAACTTCCTCGGCGCGGTCGAGGACGCCGAGGCGCTGGCCGGCGCGGCGAAGAACTCGCCGGCGGTCGTCGTCGGCGCGTACGACCCGCTGACGCTCGGCATCCTCGTCCCGCCCGGCGAGTGCGGCGTGGACGTGGCGGTCGGCGAGGGCCAGCAGCTCGGCAACCGCCTGGACTTCGGCGGCCCGTCGTTCGGCTTCTTCGCCGCCACCGAGGCGTACCTGCGCCGGATGCCCGGCCGCATCGCCGGCGAGACGCGCGACGTCGACGGGCGCCGCGGGTTCGTGCTCACGCTCCAGACCCGCGAGCAGCACATCCGCCGTGAGAAGGCGACGTCGAACATCTGCACGAGCCAGGCGCTCAACGCGCTCGCGGGCGTCGTGTACCTCACGTGGCTCGGCCGGCAGGGGATCGTCGAGATCGGCGACCTGCTCCTGCAGCGCACTGCGTACGCGCGCGAGAAGCTCGCCGCGGTCGACGGCGTCACGCTCCTGCACGAGCAGCCGGCGATCCGCGAGTTCGCCGTGCGCGTCGACGCGCCGGTGCAGCGTGTCATCGAGTACTGCCAGGACCTCGGCGTCAACCCGGGCTACGCGCTCGGGCGCGACTACGAGGAGTTCTCCGACGGGCTGCTCGTCGCGCTGACCGAGCAGCGCACGCGCGAGCAGATCGACCTCCTCGCCCAGGTGCTGGGCGAGGCGGTCGCGGCCGAGCGCGGCGCGCGGGCGGAGGTGACGGCATGACGGTCGCCACCGAGACGCCGCTGCAGCGCGAGCCGGTCCAGACGATCTTCGAGAAGGGCCGCCCCGGGCGCCGCGCGTTCGTGTGCCCGGACCCGGGCGTGCCGGTCCGCCCGCGCGACGAGCTGCTGCCGAAGGCGTTCCAGCGCCGCGAGCCGCCGCGCCTGCCGGAGGTCTCCGAGCCGGAGATCGTCCGCCACTACGTGCGGCTCTCCAAGCGCAACTTCGACCTGGACTCGGGCTTCTACCCGCTCGGCTCGTGCACGATGAAGCACAACCCGCGCCTGCACGAGCGCGTCACCGCGCTGCCCGGCCACGCGCGGCTGCATCCGCTGCAGGACCCGCGCCGCGCCCAGGGGGCGCTCGAGCTCATGTGGAACCTCGAACGCGCGCTGAGCGAGATCGCCGGCCTGCCGCACGTCTCGCTGCAGCCGAGCGCCGGCTCGCACGGCGAGCTGGCCGGCGTGCTGCTCACCCGCGCCTACCACGAGGACCGCGGCGAGACGCGCACGAAGGTGCTCACCCCCGACACCGCGCACGGGACGAACCCGGCGACGGTGACGATGGCGGGCCTGGAGGTCGTGAAGGTCGCGACGAACGAGGACGGCGGCGTCGACCTCGACGACCTGCGCGCGAAGGCCGACACGGACGTCGCGTGCCTCATGCTCACGAACCCGAACACGCTCGGGCTCTTCGACCGCAACATCGAGGAGATCACCGCGATCGTGCACGGGGTCGGCGGCGTCCTGTACTACGACGGCGCGAACCTCAACGCGGTCATGGGACACACGCGCCCGGGCGACATGGGGTTCGACATCGTGCACTTCAACCTGCACAAGACGTTCACCCAGCCGCACGGCGGCGGCGGCCCGGGGTCGGGGCCGATCGCGGTGTCCGACCGCATCGAGCCCTACCTCATGACCCCGCGCGTCGTCCGGCGCGACGGCGACAACGGTTCGGGCGCGCCGGTCTTCGACCTGGACTTCGACAAGCCCAAGTCGATCGGGCGCCTGCGCGGCTTCCACGGCAACTACGGGACGTTCGTGCGCTCGTACGCGTACATCCGCTCGCTCGGCGCGGCGGGCCTGAAGGACGCCTCGGAGGTCGCGGTCCTCAACGCGAACTACCTGCTGGCCAAGCTGCGGGCCGAGGGCGTCGACGACCTGCTCCCGCTCGCGTACGGGAAGCTCTGCGGGCACGAGTTCGTGCTGAGCGGCGCGCCGATGAAGCGCGAGCTCGGGATCAAGACGCTCGACCTGGCCAAGCGGCTGCTCGACCACGGGTTCCACCCGCCGACGGTGTACTTCCCGCTGCTCGTCGACGAGGCGCTGCTCATCGAGCCGACCGAGACCGAGACGAAGGAGACGCTCGACGCGTTCGCCGACGCGATCGTGGAGATCCTGCGCGAGGCGCGCGAGGACCCGGAGATCGCCCGCAACGCGCCGTACACGACGCCGGTGCGCCGCCTGGACGAGGCGGGCGCGGCGAAGCGGCCGGTCATCCGCCAGGAGCTCTGAGCCGACCCGCGCGCGCCGCGCCCCGCGCGGCGCGCCCGCACCGTCAGTCGTCGGGGACCGCGCGGATGAAGCGGTCCGGGTCGCGCGCGATCGCGCCGGAGACGTTCGACTTGGAGGTCAGCAGGCTGAAGCCGGCCTGCAGCCAGTCGTTCACGCCCGCGGTGGCGAGGATCGTGGCGACGATCCTGCCCTCGCGGGGGCGCGCGACCCGCAGCGCGACGAGGCCGAGCGAGCCCCACGTGCCCAGGCAGCGCGTGCAGGTCAGCAGCTCGCCGGCGGCGTAGCGCAGCCGCCGTCCCTTCGGCGTGCGCTCGTCCTCGTGGACGAGCGGCTCGCGCACCCACGAGCCGACCTTCTCCTTCGAGAGCGCCTTGGTGAGCGCGAACGTCGCGAGCCCGAGGACCGGCAGCTCGCGGGTCGGCGGGGCCTCGTCCCGGGTGGCGGCGATGAGGCCCGCGGCCAGAGCGGCCCAGACCGCGTTCAGCGCGGCGTAGTCGACGGGCTCGGTGGGGGTCTCGCTGACGGGCTCCACGGGCAACCGCACTGCCCGTCAGAGGCCCGGTCTACGCGCGGTCAGGCGGCGGCGCGCTCGTCATCCTCCTCCTGCTCGCTCGCGCGCAGGGCGGCCTCGAAGAGGCTGCGGTCGATGTGACCGTGGAAGATCGGGACGCCGGTCTCCGCGCACTTCTTGATGACCTCGAGGCGGTCGAGGCCCAACTCCCGCGCAAGCTCGGTGGGGGTGACGTGCTGGCCCATCGGATCCGTCTCCTTGGTCGGGTTGCCGGGTGTGTCCTGCACTTCAGCAGCGCGCGCGCCCGGCGGCATCCGTGGTCCCTACGGAGAACGCTGCGGCCGGGGCGGGTCCAGGCCCCGGGGGTTGACAGGCGCCCCAATTTGGCGTTAGCGTCGCTTACATGAAATCGGCGGCGCGGGGGACCCGGACGTACCGCATGGCGGCCCGGGCCGAGGCGGTCGCCGCCACGCGCGACCGGATCCTCGACGCCGCGCGCGAGCTGTACCTGCAGGCCGACTTCGGCGACGTCGCGCTCGGGTCCGTCGCCGCGCGCGCCGCGACCACCGTCCAGACGATCCTGCGGCACTTCGGCACGAAGGCGGGGATGATCGACGCGCTGCTCGAGCGCGAGGCCGCGCAGGTGCGCGCCGACCGCCACGCGCTGCCGGCCGGCGACGTCGAGGCGATAGCCGCATACCTGGCCGAGCACTACTTCGCCGACGGCGACACCGTCCTGCGCCTGCTCGCCGCCGAGCACCGCTCACCGGTCGCCGCCGGCGCCGTCGCCGGCGGCCGCCGGATGCACCGCGAGTGGGTCGCCGCGACGTTCGCCTCGTGGCTCGAGCCGCTCGAGCCCTCCGCGCGCAGGCGCCTGTACGAGCAGCTCGTCGCCGCGACCGACGTCTACACGTGGAAGCTCATGTGCCGGGACGGCGGCCTGGACCCCGAGCAGTACCGGCTCGCCGTGGGCGAGCTGCTCACCGCGATCCGAGGAGCGTCCTGATGGCCCGCATCCTGGCCTACACCTCGCCCGCCCGCGGGCACCTGTACCCGCTCGTCCCGATCCTCGACGCGCTCCGCGGCCGTGGTCACGAGGTCGCCGTGCGCACGCTGCCGTCCGAGGTCGACGCGCTCCGCGCCCGCGGCCTGGACGCCGGGCCCATCGCCGACGCCGTCCTGGCGATCGAGCACACCGACTACCTCGCCCGGACCCCGGTCGGCGGGGTCCGCAGCTCGCTGCGCACGTTCTCCGAGCGCGCCGTCCACGAGGTGCCCGACCTGCGCGCGGCGATCGACGACGCGCGGCCGGACCTGCTGCTCGTCGACACGAACACGTGGGGCGCCGCGGCCGTGGCCGAGGGCAGCGGGCTGCCGTGGGGGCAGTGGCTGCCGTTCCTCACCCCGGTCCCGTCGTCGGCGGCGCCGCCGTTCGGTCCCGGCCTGCCGCCCGCGCGCGGCCCGCTCGGGCGCCTGCGCGACCGCGCCGCGCGACCGCTGCTGTTCGGCGGCTACGCCCGCGCGCTGCTGCCGGCGATCAACGCGGTGCGCGCGGGCGCCGGCCTCGCGCCGCTCTCCGACGCGGTCGACGCGCTGCTGCGCGCGCCGCTGACGCTCTACCTCACGGCCGAGCCGTTCGACTACCCGCGCGACGACTGGCCCGCCTCGTACCGGCTCGTCGGGCCGACCGCGTGGGACCCGCCGGCCGAGCCGCCCGCCTGGCTGGACGAGCTGCCCGGCCCGCTGGTGCTCGTCAGCACGTCGAGCGAGTTCCAGGACGACGGCCGCCTCGTCGCCGCGGCGCTGGAGGGCCTGCGCGACGCGCCGGTCTCGGTCGTCGCCACGACGCCGAGCGCCGACCCCGGCGACCTCGCGGTCCCGCCGAACGCGCGCGTGGCGCGCTTCGTCCCGCACGCCCCGCTGCTCGCGCGCGCGGCGTGCGTGGTCTGCCACGGCGGCATGGGCATCACCCAGAAGGCGCTGGCCGCCGGCGTGCCGGTGTGCGTCGTGCCGTTCGGCCGCGACCAGCTCGAGGTCGCGCGGCGCGTCGAGGTCGCGGGCGCCGGGACGCGGCTGCCCGCCCGGCGGCTGAGCCCGCGGCGGCTGCGCGCCGCCGTCGAGCGGGCGATGACGCTTGCCGCGGGGGCGCGCCGGACCGCGCAGGCGTACGGGCGCGCGGGCGGCGCGGCCGCGGCGGCGGACGCGGTCGAGGAGCTCCTCGGCGGCCCGGGCGGTCAGGGCGTGAGCAGCCTGCGCGCGACGCCCTCGATCGTGCGCTCGCCGTAGCCCTGCGACGGGTTGCCGTCGGTGAGGACGGCGATCGCCAGGCGCCGCCCGTCGCGTTCGAGCAGGGCGCCCTGGTGGACGAGCCCGCGCCGCCAGCCGCCCTTGAAGAGCACGCGGAAGCCGAGCCGCTCGGCCGCGCGCGGCACGCCCCAGCGCTGCTCGGGCCGGATCGTGCGCAGGAGCCGGCGCGCATAGGCGCGGTGGCGGCGCGGCACGACCCGGTCGGCGACGAGGAAGAACCGCGCGACGTCGCCCGCGCTGATGCCGGCGTCCGACCACGTCCCGGTCAGCCGCAGGCGTCGCAGCTTCGCCGCCCGCGCCACGTCGCGCAGCCCGGCGTCGCCGCCGACGTGGCGGTAGACGACGTGGGCGGACCTGTTGCTCGACTCGCGGACCATCGGCGTGATGCGGCGGGCGAGCGCGTGCGGCACCGGGCGCGTGCCCGCCCGGCGCAGCGCGGCGACGAGCAGCATCGCCTTCGTCACGCTCGCCGCCGGGTACAGCCGTGCGCCGCCGCGTCCGTGGATGCGCCCGCGCGTGTCGACGACCCCCCACGCCACCGAACCGGTCCGACCCGCGGCCCACTCGGATGCGGTGCGAAGCTGCACCTGATTCGGGATCTTCTGTGTCGGTGCCTGATCCGGCGCCGCCGACGAGCCAGACGGCGCCACGGCGGCGGCGAAGACGGCCACCATGCATGCTCGGAGCACGTTCACGGGTACACGCAGGTTGCCTGCTCACCCATGGACAAGGGGGTCCACACCGCCATGATCGGTGTTCTCATCGCCGTACTCCTGGCCGCGCTCGTCTACGCCCTGTGCGTCGTGCTCGGCCTGCCCGCGATCGTCGGCATCATCGCAGCGGTCCTCGTGCTGCTCGCCGGGATCCCCAGCGGCGGCTACGGGCTCGGTCGCAGGTTCTGACGCCGGGATGACGTCGCCCCGGGGCGCGTCCGCCGGATCGCTGCGGAGCTAACCGCGGCGGCGGCGGAACAGGTCCCGCAGGCGGCGCAAGAGCCGGAGGATGCGGTCGCGCAGAACGCCGAGCAGAAGGCGGAACGCGTTGATCGGCTTCGCCGGGGGACGCTGACCGGCGGGCGCCTGTGGGCGCTCGCCGGCCGGCGGCTCGCCGGCCGGCGCCGCGCCTGCCGCTGCCGCTCCGGCGCCCGCGCCCGCCTCGGCGCCCGGCCCGGGCTGTGCCGGCGCCGGCTCCTCCTTCAGCGAGGAGGCCAGGCACGCGGCGAACTCGCCCATGAGGCGGTTCGAGACGTCCTGGATCATCCCGCCGCGGCTGAACGACGCCAGGCGGCCGGTGATCGTCAGGTCGGTCTCCACGACGACGCGCGTGCCGCCGCCGTCGCGCTCGGTGAGCTGCGAGTGCATGAGCGCCTTCGCGCCGCCCTGGCCGCGCTTGTCGGTCCCCGACGCGCGCATCGTCACCTTGTGCGCCGCCTCGTCGACCTCCTCCATCTTCAGCGTCCCGCGGTAGGCAGCGGTCGCCGGCCCGATCTTCACCGAGAACGTGCCGTGGTAGGTGCCGTCCTCGCCGACCTCGGTGAGCTCCGCGCCGGGCAGGCACGGCGCCACCTGCTGGACGTCGATGAGCGCCGACCACACCTTCTCCAGCGGGGCGTCGACCTCAAAGGACTGCTCGAGCTTCATCGCGGATGGCCTCCAGGTCTTCGGGGGTGTCGAGATCGCGGTCGGACGCCAGGTCGCCGACCTCCACCAGGCGCCAGCGGACGAGGTCGCGCAGGCCGCGGTCGCCGGCGAGCGTCCGCGCCTTTCCGACGAGCTCCGGGCCGAGCACGACCGGGTGCCCGGGGACGCCGTGGTAGGCGGCGCGTGAGCCGGCGGGCTCGGCGGCCAGCCGGGCGATCACGTCCGGGCCGACGAGCGGCTGGTCGCCCAGCAGGACGAGGACCTTGCCCGCGTCGCCGACGGCCCCCAGGCCGCGGCGCAGCGACGCGGACTGGCCCGTGTGCCAGTCGGGGCACAGCACGACGCGGGCGTCGCCGAGGTCGACGGCGGCGCGGATCCGGTCGGCGTCGGCGCCGAGGACGACGACGACCGGGTCGAGCCAGGGCACGCCGCGGACGTTGTCGAGCGTCCACTGCAGGACGGGGCGGCCGTGCAGGTCGGCCAGCAGCTTGGGCTCGGCGCCGAAGCGCGAGCTGCCGCCCGCCGCGAGGATGAGCGCGGCGGGCACCTAGAGCTCCTCCAGGAGCGCGGCGAGCTCCTCCAGCGACCCGAGCGAGTTGCCGGCGAGCAGGTGGTCGGTGTGGGGGAGGGCGGCGCGCATGCCGCGGGTGAGCGGCTCGTACTCGGGGTTCGCGGCGAGCGGGTTGAGCCACACGACGCGATGCGCGGCGCGGCGCAGCCGGGCCATCTCCTCGGCGAGCAACTCGGGGTCGCCGCGGTCCCAGCCGTCGGAGAGGATCACGACGACGCTGCCGCGGCCGATGCGGCGGCCGTGCTCGCGGTTGAGCGTGGCGAGCGCGGCGCCGATCCGGGTGCCACCGGACCAGTCGACGACGCTCGCCGCGGCGCGCTCGAGCGCACGGTCGGGGTCGCGGCCGCGCAGCTCGTTCGTCACCCGCGTCAGCGTGGTGCCGAACGCGAACGCCTCGACGCGGCGGCGCGCGGCGACCGCCGCCTGCACGTACTGGAGCAGGACGCGGGCGTACGGCGCCATCGAGCCGGACACGTCGAGGATGAGCACGAGCGGCCGCGGGCGGTCGGTCGGCGCGCGCCAGTGGCGCTCGAGCGGCTCGCCGGCGTGCCGCAGCGAGGCGCGGACCGTGCGGCGCAGGTCGGGGGCGTGGCCGCGGCGGCGGCGGACCGGCACCGTGCGGCGCGAGCGCCGGCGCGGGCCGCGGCGCGCGAGCAGGGCCAGCACCCGGCGCAGCGCGGCGCGCTCGGCGTCGGTGTACTCCGAGAAGTCCTTGTCGCGCTCGAGCGGGACCGGCGACCAGGCGGCGGGGACGGGGACCGGCTCGTCGAGCCCCCGGCGCCCGCGCTGCGGCTGCTCGCCCGGCACGCCGGTCCGCGGGAGCGCCTTGGACTGCACGGGGTCCGGGCCGTCGACCGGGGTCGCGTACGGGCGGCCGAAGACCTCCTCGAACGCGAGGTCGAACTGCGTGAGGTCCTCGCGCCCGGCGCACATCGCCGCCCGCAGCGCCAGCCGCGCGTCCTCGCGCCGCCACGCGTCGACGGCGGCGAGCGCGCGCGTCGCCCGGACGACCTCGCCGATCCCGACGCGGACGCCGCGCTCGCGCAGCGCGGCCGCGAGCGCGCCGACCTGCCGCGCGACGCCGTCCGCCGCCGCGGCCGCGGGGTCTGACCCCGTCAGGCGGGTGGCCGCTCGATCCGGCACGGGGTCTGACCCCTTCTGGCGCGTCGCCGTCCGGTTCGGGTCGGGGTCTGACCCCTTCTGGCGCTCAGACACCCTCGAGCACCCCGCGACCGCGCACGCGCTCGATGTCCTCGCGGACCTTCAACACCGCCCCGAGCGTGCCCTCGAGGTCGTCGACGGCCATGAGCGCCTTCGCCCACACGATCGTCTCGCCGACCCCCGGCGCCTTGTACAGCTCGGCCTCGCGCAGCCGCGCCACCGCCTCGCAGACGCGCCGCGCGACCTGCTCGGTGACGCCCGGCGCGCGGGCGGCGACGATCTCGCGCTCGCGCTCGGGCGTGGGGTAGTCGATCCAGTGGTACAGGCAGCGCCGCTTCAGCGCGTCGTGCAGCTCGCGCGTCCGGTTCGACGTCAGGACGACGAGCGGCGGCGACGTCGCGCGGACCGTGCCGATCTCCGGGATCGTGACCGCGAAGTCGGCGAGGAACTCGAGCAGGAACGCCTCGAACTCGTCGTCGGCGCGGTCGATCTCGTCGATGAGCAGCACGACCGGCTCGGTCGCCTCGAGCGCCTCGAGCAGCGGCCGGCGCAGCAGGAACCGGCGCGAGAACAGCTCGCCCTCGTCGCGCCCGGCCTCGGCCGCCCGCAGCGCGAGGAGCTGGCGCGCGTAGTCCCAGTCGTACAGCGCGTGGTGCAGGTCGATGCCCTCGTGGCACTGCAGGCGGATGAGCCGCGCGCCGGTCGCCGCCGCCAGCGCCCGCGCCACCTCCGTCTTGCCGACCCCGGCCTCGCCCTCGAGCAGCAGCGGCTGCCCGAGGGTCGAGGCCAGGTAGACGGCGAGCGCCAGCGGGCGGTCGGCGAGGTACGCCTCGCGTGCGAGCGCCTCCTCGACCGCCTCGACGCTGTCGAACGTCACTACGACGAGAGCCCCGCGGCCTCCGTCAGCGCGCGCCGCGTCAGCACCCGCGCGAGATGGCGCTTGTAGTCGGGCGACGCGTTCAGGTCGCCGGGCGGGTCCGTGCCCTCGTCGGCCTTCTCGGCCGCCGCCGCGATCGCCTCGGCCGACGCCGGCTGCCCGCGCAGCGCCGCCTCGACCGCGGACGCCCGCAGCGGCGTGGAGCCCATGTTCGTCAGCCCGACCCGGACGTCGGCGACCTGGCCGCCCTCGACGCGCACGAGCGCGCACGCGGCGACCATCGCCCAGTCCTCGGCCCGGCGGTTGAACTTCTGGTAGCCGAAGCCGTAGCCGTCGAGCGCCGGCACCCGGACCTCGGTGAGCACCTCCTGCTCGCCGACCGCCGTGGTCAGGTAGTCCTGGAACATGTCGGCCGCGGCGATCGTCCGCTGCGCGCCACCCGGGCCGGCGACCGTGAACGACGCCTCGGCCGCCAGCACCACCGCGGGCAGGTCGGACGCCGGGTCGCCGTGCACGAGCGAGCCGCCGATCGTCCCGCGGTTGCGCACCTGCGGGTCGGCGATCGTGCTCGCCGCCCGGGCCAGCAGCCCGAGCTCGGGCGTGTGCTCGACGACCGCGTGCTCGGTCATCGCGCCGATCCGGAACGCGCCGTCCTCGCGCGTGACGCCGTGCAGGCCGGGCACGCGCCGCAGGTCGACGAGCTTCTCCGGCGCCGCGAGACGCAGCTTCATGAGCGGCAGGAGCGAGTGCCCGCCGGCCAGGAGCTTGACGTCACCGCCGCTCGACAGCTCGCTGAAGACCTCGTCGAGCGACGCGGGCGCCGTGTAGTCGAACTCCGCGGGGATCACGCGGCACCTCCCTGCTGGATCGCCGCCCAGACCCGCTCGGGCGTAAGCGGCATGTTGATGAACGAGACGCCCGCCGGGCGGAGCGCGTCGATGACCGCGTTCGTCACCGCCGCCGAGGCCGCGATGGTGCCGGCCTCGCCGACGCCCTTGACGCCGAGCGAGTTCGTCGGCGAGGGCGTCTCGGTGCGGTCGAGCTCGAACGACGGCAGCTCCGCCGCGCTCGGCAGGGCGTAGTCGACGAACGTGCCGGTCACGAGCTGGCCGTCCTCGTCGTAGTGGATCCGCTCGTAGAGCGCCTGGCCGATGCCGTGGACGATCCCGCCGTGCACCTGGCCGGCGATGATCTTCGGGTTGATCGCGCGGCCGCAGTCGTCGACCCCGACGTACCGCACGACCGACACCTTCCCGGTCTCCGCGTCGACGTCGACGACGCACGCGTGCGCGCCGAACGGGAACACGAAGTTCTCGGGGTCGTAGAACGCGGTCGCCTCCAGGCCCGGCTCGAACCCGGGCGGCATGTTGTCGACGATGTACGCGTCGCCGGCGATCTCGGCCAGCGTCATGCCCTTGTCGGGCGAGCCGCGGACGATGAACTTGCCGTCGCGGACCTCGATGTCCTCGGGCGCCGCCTCCAGGCGGTGGGCGACGATCTGCTTGGCCTTGTCGACCACACGGTCGGTGGCGCGGGCGATCGCCTCGCCGCCGACCGCCAGCGACCGCGACCCGTACGTGCCCAGGCCCTGCGGGCCGCGGGCGGTGTCGCCGTGGGTGACCTCGACCTGCTCGGGCGAGATGCCGAAGCGGTCGGCCACGATCTGGGCGAAGCTCGTGTCGAGCCCCTGGCCGTGCGGCGACGTGCCGGAGTACACCGTCACCGCGCCGGTCACGTGGACGCGGACCTGCGCGGACTCCCACAGGCCGGCCTGGACGCCGACGCCCTGCGGGCCGGTGATGCGCGAGGGCGCCAGGCCGCAGATCTCGGTGTAGGTCGAGAACCCGATCCCGCGGAGGATGCCCTTCGGGCGCAGCTCCTCGGCCTCGCGGGCGACCTGCGCCGGGTCGATCATCTCCACGAGCCGGTCGAGCGTCCTGTGGTAGTCGCCCGAGTCGTAGGTCATCCCGATCGCGGTCTCGGCGGGGAACCGCTCCTTCGGGATGAAGTTCTTGCGCCGCAGCTCGAGCCGGTCGATGCCGAGCTCGTGCGCGAGCTGGTCGAGCACGAGCTCGATCATGTGGGTCGCCTCGGGCCGGCCGGCGCCGCGGATCGCGTCGGTCGGCGTCTTGTTCGTGAAGACGCCGGTGATGTCGGTCCGGACGCTCTTCCACTCGTAGCAGCCGGTCATCACGAACGCGCCGAGCGACGGGATGAGCGGCGTGAGCAGCATCATGTACGCGCCGAGGTCGGCGGTGATCTTCACGTGCAGCCCGGTGAGCGTGCCGTCGCGGTTCGCGCCCATGCGGACGGTGGCGATCTGGTCGCGGCCGTGGTGGCTGGCCATCATGTGCTCGGACCGGGTCTCGGTCCACTTGACCGGCCGGTTGAGCTGCCGGGCGAGGGCCGCCATGAGGATCTCCTCGCCGTAGATCTGCAGCTTGGCGCCGAACCCGCCGCCCACGTCGGGCGCGACGACCCGGATGCGGTCCTCGCCGATGCCGAGGATCAGCGCGAGGAAGAGCTTGAGGAAGTGCGGCACCTGGGTCGAGCTCGTGACCGTGAGCTCGCCGCTGCGGAAGTCGGCCACGACCGAGCGCGGCTCGATCGGCGCGCCGGAGGTGCGGTGGTTGACGATCCGCCGCTCGACGACGACGTCCGACTCGGCGAGCACCTGCTCGACGTCCTCGCCGCCGAGGCTCCACTCGTGGACCTTGTTCGTGCCGAACTGCTCCCACACCAGCGGCGAGCCGTCCTGCAGCGCCGCCTCGGGGTCGGTGACGACCGGCAGCGGGTCGTACTCGACGATCACGTCCTCGGCCGCGTCGACGACCGCGTAGCGGTCCTCGCCGACGACGACCGCGACCGGGTCGCCGACGTGCTTGACCGCGCCCCGGGCCAGCGGCCAGTGGTCGGGCACGTTGACCTCGACGCCCGGCGGCACCCACGCGCACGGCAGCGGCGACTCGAGCTGCAGGTCCTCGCCGGTGACGACGGCGTGCACGCCCGGCCGGCGGCGCGCGGCGTCGGCGTCGATCGAGACGATCTTCGCGTGCGCCTCGGGCGAGCGGATGATCGCCGCGTAGAGCTGGCCGGGGAGGACGTGGTCGTCGGTGTAGTTGCCGCGGCCGGTGATGAGCGGCGGGTCCTCCTTGCGCCGCAGCGCCCGGCCGACCCAGCCGTTGCCGCCCTGAGGGGTCTCGACGGTCGCGCTCATGCCCCCAGACCCTCCTGCGCGAACGCCTCGGCCGCCTCACGGCCCTCCTGCGAGGGCGACGGCTCGGAGATCGAGCCGCGGCCAGACTCGGCGGCGCTCATGATCGCCTTGACGATGTTGTGGTAGCCGGTGCAGCGGCACAGGTTGCCCTCCAGCGCCCGCCGCACGTCCTCCTCGGTGGGGTTCGGGTTGCGCTGCAGCAGGTCCGCTGCGGCCATGATCATGCCCGGGGTGCAGTAGCCGCACTGCAGACCGTGGTGCTCCCAGAACGCCTCCTGCACCGGATGCAGGCTGTCAGGCGTCCCGAGCCCCTCGATCGTGGTGACCTCGGCGCCGTCGGCCTGGACCGCGAGCACCGTGCACGACTTCACCGCCCGTCCGTCGAGGTGGACGGTGCAGGCGCCGCAGTTCGACGTGTCGCAGCCGACATGCGTGCCGGTCAGCCCGAGCTTGTCGCGCAGCGCGTGGACGAGCAGGAGCCGGGGCTCGACGTCCAGCTCGTGCGTCACGCCGTTGACACGGATGCGCACAGGGACCCTTTGGGACATACCTCTCCTCTCCCGGGGGACGGTGGCCCGCACGCTACGCCGAGACCGGCGAGGACTCAAGACCCCTTACTAGCCTCTCCCGCCGATGCGCATCTTCAGCGGGATCCAGCCGACGGGTCGCAAGCACCTGGGCAACTACATCGGGGCGATCATCCAGTACGTGGCCGGCCAGGATCGCGGCGATCCCGCGATCTACTGCATCGTCGACCTGCACGCGATCACGGTGGCCTACGACCCGGCCGACCTGCGCGAGCGGACGCTCGACACGGCCGCGATCCTGCTCGCGGCGGGCCTGGATCCGGCGCGGTGCGTGCTCTTCCGCCAGGGCGACGTGGCCGAGCACACCGAGCTGACCTGGCTGCTGTCGTCGGTGACCGAGCTCGGGCGCCTGCAGCGCATGCACCAGTTCCGCGACAAGTCGGTGGCCCAGCGCGAGCTCGTCAGCGCCGGGCTGCTCATGTACCCGGTGCTCATGGCCGCCGACGTGCTCGCCTACCGCGCGCACGAGGTGCCCGTGGGCGAGGACCAGCGCGAGCACCTCGAGCTCATGCGCGACGTCGCCCAGCGCTTCAACGCCCGCTTCGGCGAGCTGCTCGTCGTGCCCGAGCAGCGCACGCCCGAGGTCGGCGCCCGCGTGCGCGACCTGCAGGAGCCCGAGCGCAAGATGTCGACCACCGGCGGCACCGCCCAGGGGACGGTGTACGTGCTCGACGAGCCCGCGACGATCATGAAGAAGTTCAAGCGCGCGGTCACCGACTCCGAGGACCCGCCGACGATCCGCCGCGCGCCCGAGAAGCCCGGCATCTCGAACCTCATCGAGATCCTGGCGGCCGCGCGCGGCACGACGCCCGAGGCGATCGAGCAGGAGTTCGAGGGCTCGCGCTACGGCGAGTTCAAGGTCGCGGTGGGCGAGGCGGTCGCCGACTGGCTGGCGCCGGTGCGCGAGCGCTACCGGGAGCTGCGCGGCGACGAGGCCGAGCTCGAGCGGATCCTGGCCGGCGGCGCCGAGAAGGCGCGCGCGATGGCGGCCGAGACCCTCGCCGACGTGCGCGAGGCGATGGGCGTCGGGCGTCCGCGCGGGGTCTGAGCTCCCTGCCGCCCCGCGGCCGCGCGGGGGAGGTCAGTCGCTGAGCTTGGCGAACGCGCGGCGGATCGCCAGCGGGGCGATGCCGTGCGCGTGCACGAGCGTGCGCCCGTCGCCGGTGTCGCGCAGGCGGACGGTGATCCGGTCGCCGGGACCGCGCGCGGCGGGCGGGCGCCGGTCGAGCGCGCTGAACACGAGCCGGTCGCCGTGGTCCTCGATGAGCGCGTACCCGGCCTGCTCGAGCGGCGGGACGATGTAGGTGAGCGTCTCCTCGCGGACCTCGTCGAACGGCGTGTCGAGGAGCTTGCGCTCGTTGAACGGCCGCCGGCCCGGGAACCACGGGACGCCGCTGGTCAGGTCGGCGGTCGCGGGCGGCGGCCGGCCGGGCAGGTCGGCCTCGAGCGCGCGCAGCTCGCCGCGGGTGCGGGCGGCCTGGGCGCGCTCGACGCGGCGCTCGAGCTCGGCGGTGTCCAGCCGGCCCTCCAGATGGGCCGCCCGCAGACGCAGGGTGGTCGCCTCGCGCTCGCGGTCGCCGGCCAGGACGTCGTCGCCGTGCATCGCGGGCCATTGTGCCCTCCGGGCTCACCGCTAGCCTCCACGAGACCTCATGACCGTCGCCGATCTCGAGCTCGACCTGGAGGTCTTCTCCGGGCCGTTCGACCTGCTGCTGACGCTCGTCCTGCGCGAGGAGGTCGACCTGCTGGAGGTCGAGCTCGCCGACGTCGTCCTCACCTACCTGGACTTCCTCGAGGCCCGCGGGGAGCTCGACCTGGAGGTCACGACCGAGTTCCTCGTGCTCATCGCTGCGCTGCTCGAGCTCAAGTCGCGGCTCATGCTGCCGCGCGAGGAGTCCGACCTCATCGACGTCGAGCCGCAGGAGGCCGCCGAGGAGCTGCTGGCGCGGATGATCGAGGCGCGCCGCTACCGGGCCGCCGCCGAGCACCTGCGCAGCCGGTTGGACGCCGAGGAGGGCGTCCGGTACCGGGCGGCGCCGCTGCCGGCGTGGCTGCGCGAGACCGAGCTCGAGTCGGCCGAGGCGGTGTGGAAGCCCGATCGCCTGGGCGCCGCGCTCGGCGGCCTGCTCCGCCATCCCGAGAAGGTCGACATCAGCCATCTCGGCCAGGTGCGCGTCAGCGTCACCGAGCGCCTGCGGGTCCTGCGCAACCTGCTTCGGCGCGGGCGCACGACGTTCGACGAGGCGGTCCGCGGCGCCGACCGCGTCACGGTGTGCATCACGCTCTTCGCGCTGCTCGAGATGTACAAGCAGGGCGAGGCGACCTGGGAGCAGCCCGACCCGTTCGGCGAGATCACGATCACGCCGGCCCGGCGGGCCGGTGAGGTGGCGGAGGCGCCGGCGGCATGAGCGAGCTCGCGCGCGTCGTCGAGGCGCTGCTGTTCCTCTCGCCGGACCCGGTGTCGCTCGAGGCGCTCGCCGAGGCGTGCGAGGTGTCGGTCGAGGACGTCGACTGGGCGCTCGGCGAGCTGCGCGAGGCGTACGCCGCCGGCGACCGCGGCCTGATCCTCAAGGAGGTCGCGGGCGGGTGGACGCTCGCCTCCGACCCGGTCGCCGAGGAGGCGGCGCGCAGGCTCCTCGCGAAGCCGCGCACGCCACCGCTCAGCCCCGCGCAGGCCGAGACGCTCGCGATCGTCGCCTACCTGCAGCCGGTCTCGCGGCCGGAGATCGCGCGGATCCGCGGGGTCTCGTCGGACACGGCGACCGCGACGCTCGTCGAGCGCGGCCTCATCGAGGAGTCCGGCCGCTCGCAGTTCGGCGCGGTGCTGTACCGCACGACGCCGCTGTTCCTCAAGCTCTTCGGGCTGCAGTCGCTCGACGCGCTGCCCGACCCGTCCCAGTGGGACCCGACGCCCGAGGAGCAGGGCGCGCTGCGCGACCGCCTGCTGCGCGCCGGCGACGCCCGCGCGGGGGTCACGCCGGTCACCGAGTCCGCCGACCCCGCGCACCCGCACGTGCACCACCGCCCGGAGGATCTCGCGGCGGTCACGGCCGTGCAGGACGGCGACGACGGCGACGACGTCCCGGGCTGACGCCGCCCGCGTCGCGTCCGGTGACGCGACGCTCGTCAGCCCGCGCGCGCCGCGGCGAGCTGGCCGCACGCCGCGTCGATGTCGCGGCCGCGCGTCAGGCGGACCGTGACCGGGACGCCGTGCTCCTCGAGGACCGCGCGGAACGCGGCGATCGCGTCGCGCGAGGAGCCCTCGTAGGGCGTGCCGGTCGGGTTGTAGGGGATGAGGTTGACCTTGAACGCCTTCGTGCCGAGCAGCTCGGCGAGCTGCAGCGCCTGCTCGAAGCGGTCGTTGACGCCGGCGAGCATGACGTACTCGATGAACACGCGCCGGCGCTTGCGCTCGTGCCAGCGCCGGCAGGCGTCGAGCACGTCGCGCATCGCGTAGCGCTCGTTCACCGGCATGATCTGCGACCGAAGCTCCTCGTCGGGCGCGTGGAGGCTGAGGGCGAGGCGGATCGGCTCGGGCTCGTCGATGAGGCGTTCGATGCCGGGCAGCCAGCCGACGGTGGAGATCGTCGTCCGCCGGTGGGTGATGCCAAGGTCGGGCAGCCGGCGCGCGGCGGCGAGCACGTTGTCGAGGTTCATCATCGGCTCGCCCATGCCCATGAACACGCAGTGGTCGACGTCCTCGATGCGGCGGAAGTGCAGTGCCTGGTCGAGGATCTCCGACGCGGTCAGGTTGCGGCCGAACTTCATCGTCCCGGTCGCGCAGAACGTGCACGTCAGCGGGCAGCCGGACTGCGAGGACAGGCACAGCGAGCGGCGCCCGTCGCGATAGCGCATGAGGACCGCCTCGACCGGGCGACCGTCGGCGGTGTGGAAGAGCGTCTTGATCGTCCCGTCGCGCGACTCGGCCTGGTGGACGACGGTGAGCGTCGAGAACGGGACCTCCTCGGCCAGCCGCGCCCGCAGCCTCGCCGGGACGTTCGTCATCTCCTCGTAGCCGGCGGCGCCGCGAGCGGTCCACTCCCACACCTGGCGGGCGCGGAAGGCGGGCTCGCCGGCGGCGGCGAGCGTCTCGTCGAGGAGCGCGAGGTCCACGGTTCTAGGGTAGGCGGCGCATGCGGCTCGCGAAGTACCTCGCCCACGCGGGCGTCGCCTCCCGCCGCGCGGCCGAGGAGATCGTCCGCGCCGGCAGGGTCACGGTCGGCGGCGAGGTCGTCACCGACCCGGCGCGCGACGTCGACGACGGCAGCGGCGTCGCGGTCGACGGCCGCCCGCTCCACGGCCCCGAGCCGCGCGTCGTCTACGCGCTCAACAAGCCGCGCGGTGTCGTGTCGACCGCGAAGGACACCCACGGCCGGCGCACGGTCGTCGACCTCGTGCCGGCGAAGGGCGGGGCGCGCCTGTACCCGGTCGGCCGGCTCGACGCGGACGCGACCGGGCTGCTGCTGCTCACGAACGACGGCGACCTGGCCAACCGCCTCACGCATCCGCGCCACGAGGTGCCGCGCACCTACCGCGTGAAGGTCCGCTCGCGCGGCCCGGTTCCCGAGCGCGCGCTGCGCGCCCTGCGCGAGGGGGTCGAGCTCGACGACGGCCCGACCGCCCCGGCGCGCGTCCGGCAGGTCGAGCCGGGCGTGCTCGAGCTGACGATCCACGAGGGCCGCAAACACCAGGTCAAGCGCATGTGCGAGGCGGTGGGCCACCCGGTCGTGAGCCTCACGCGGGTCCGCTTCGGGCCGCTCGAGCTCGGCGACCTGCGGCCGGGGGCGGCGCGGCGGCTGAGGCCGGCCGAGGTCGCGGCGCTGCGTGCGGCGGGCGGCGGGGCGCGGGGCAAGGGGTAGCGGCCGGCTTCTGGTCGCGCTGCGGTGCGCGGGGCGGGCGTGGGTGCCGGCCTGCGGCGGGCGGCCTGGGCCCGGGCCGGTGGTGCCGGCCCGGCTCGCTCCGTTCGTGTCCGGTGGCGCCGGGCCGTGACGTGGTCTGAACGGCCGCTGGTCACGGTGTCCGGGGAGCGGGTTCGCGGTGCGCTCCTCCGGGGCGCCGGCGCGCCACGGGGTGGATCTTTGGCGTTCGTGGTGCGCCGGGCGACCCTCTCGTGCCAGAGATCCCGGCGCCGCCGGTTCCGCCGGATCTTTGGCGTTCGTGGTGCGCCCGGCGACCCATGCGTGCCAGAGATCCCGCCGGGGCGCGGGCGGCCCGGTCGTCGACAGCTCGCGCCGACCGAGCCGGACGAAACGGTCGCCTGGGTGCGCGTTTCGTCCGGTTCGCCGGACGGAGCTCGCCCGCGGCCGACGACCCGGACGAGACGGTCGCCTGGGTGCGCGTTTCGTCCGGTTCGCCGGACGGAGCTCGCCCGCGGCCGACGACCCGGACGAGACGGTCGCCTGGGTGCGCGTTTCGTCCGGTTCGCCGGACGGAGCTCGCCCGCGGCCGACGACCCGGACGAGACGGTCGCCTGGGTGCGCGTTTCGTCCGGTTCGCCGGACGGAGCTCGCGCACGGCGGACGACCCGGACGAGACGGTCGCCCGGTTGCGCGTTTCATCCGGCTCGCCCGAGCGGCGCCACCCGGACGCGACACGAGCGGGCGTGGACGGCAGGCCGTCCACGCCCGGGCCGCTGACACCCCCCTGACCAGCGGCCGTTCGGACCACGCCGGACCCGCCACCACCGGCCACGAACAGAGGAGCCGCCCCGGCACCACCGGCCCGGACGCGGGCCACCCGCCGCAGGCCACCCACCACGCCGACCGGCCCGCCCTAGACCGGCGGCTGCGCCAAGACGTCGTTGCGCAGCCGCCCGAAGAGCCTCCGGGCCGCCGCGACCTCGGCCTCCGGCGCGCGCCGCTCGGCGAGCGACCGGATCGTGACCGCCCCCGTCGCCTCGACGAACAGATGGCACTCGAGCAGCGTCGCGCCGCCGTGGACGGCCTGGCGCACCAGCCGCGCCGTCGCCGCGCCCGCCTGCTCGTACTCGCCGGCCCGTGCCGCGGCGACGAGCGCCTCGACCCACGCGGCGACCGGCGGGGCGGCCTGTGCCGAGCGCAGCCAGCCGCCGGTCTCGCCCTCGTACAGACGGCGGGCGGCGGCCGTGGTCAGCCGCTCGCCGGCCATGGTCAGCAGCTCGGCGAGCGCGGGCAGCGGCGCGTCGGGCCAGGGGACCGCGCGGACCGGCGCGCGGTCGCGCAGGGTCTCGTGGCGCAGGCGCTCGACGTCCGCCCGGACCAGGCGCCGGTGCCCGCCCGGCGTGCGGACCGAGCGGATCCGGCCCGCGTCGGTCCAGCGCCGGACGGTGCTCGCCGACACCGACAGCGCGCGGCTCGCCTCGCCGAGGGTCATCGTCGCCTCGTCGCTCCACGTCGCGCCCCCGTCCGCCACCGCCGAGCCCGGCGGCGTCACCGGCCCGAACGCGTCGGCGACGGCGTCCGGCAGCCCCGCGCGCAGGACCTGCTCGAGCTCGGCCGGCGGCAGCGGCCGCGCGAACACGTAGCCCTGGCCGAGCGCGCAGCCCAGCGCCCGCAGGTGCCGGGCGTGGTCGACGGTCTCGACGCCCTCGGCGACGATCGACAGCCGCAGCGCCCCGGCCAGCCCGGCGATCGCCGACACGATGTGGTGGTCGTCACCCGACGGGCCGAGCCCCGCGACGAACGAGCGGTCGACCTTCAGGCCGTCGATCGGCAGCCGCTTCAGATACCCGAGCGACGACCAGCCGGTGCCGAAATCGTCGAGCACGAGCCGCACGCCCGCCTCGCGCAGCGCGTCGAGCGCGCCGCGGGTCGTCGCGGTCTCGTGGAGCAGCATGCTCTCAGTGACCTCGAGGTACAGCCGCCCCGGCGCGATCCCCGTCCGGCGCAGGATGTGCAGCACGTCGCTCGTCAGGTCGGGGTCGGCGAGCTGGCGCGCCGACAGGTTGACCGAGACGTACTTCAGCTCGGTCCCGAGCGTCTCGTCCCACTCGCCGAGCTGCCGGCACGCCTCGGCGACCACCCAGCGGCCGATCGGGACGATGAGCCCCGACTCCTCGGCGACCGGGATGAACTGGTCGGGGCCGACGAGCCCGCGCTCGCCGTGCCGCCAGCGCAGCAGCGCCTCCGCGCCGCGGACGGTGCCGTCGGCGAGCGACACGATCGGCTGGTAGTGCAGCTCGAGCTCGCCGCGGGCCAGCGCGCCGCGCAGGTCGCGCTCGGTGCGCGTCCGGTCGAGCAGGCGGCGGCGCATCTCGTCGCCGAACACCTCGACGCGCCCGCCGCCGAGGTCCTTGGCGCGGTACATCGCCACGTCGGCGTCGCGCAGCACGGCCACCGGGCTCGCCGCGTCCGGGCCGGCGATCCGCACGCCGATGCTCGCGGTGATGACGAGCTCGGTGTCCTCGACCGCGTACGTGCCGGCGAGCGCCTCGAGCACGCCCTGGGCGGCGGCGAGGATCTCGCGCTCGCCCTCGCGCCCCTCGACGAGAACCGCGAACTCGTCCGCGCCGAGCCGGGCGAGCGTGTCCTCCGGGCGCAGCGCGCGGCGCAGGCGCTCGGCGAGCGTCACGAGCAGCGCGTCGCCGGACGGGTGGCCGAGCGCGTCGTTGACGAACTTGAAGCGGTCGACGTCGACGAGCAGGACCGCGACCGGCGCGTGCTCGGACCGCGCGCGGCTGAGGGCGTGGCCGACGCGGTCGAGGAACAGCGTCCGGTTCGGCAGGCCGGTGAGCGGGTCGTGCAGCGCGCCGTGGACGATCTCCTCGTCGGCGCGCCGGCGGGCGAGCGCGATCGCCAGCACGTTCGCGACGCTCTCGGCGAACGCGACGTCGTGCGGGCCGAGCGCGCCCGGGCGCGCCGCCAGCGCGCACAGCCAGGCGCCGACCGCGCCGTCCGACGCGCGCACCGGGGCGATCACCGCGTGCTGCACGCCCGCGTCGGTCCACGCACGCGGCAGCGCCACCGTCGCCGCGTCGACGAGCGCGGCCGGCCCCGCCGCCGTCGTGATCGCGTCGCCCGCCCGCAGCGCGACCGTGCGCGGCCCGGCCGCGTCGCCGCCGCTGCGCGCCCGGACGACCGCCTGCTCGCCGTCGCGGCGCTCGAGCACGACCGCCTCGCCGGCCCCGGTGATCGCGCCGACCGCCTCGGCGGCTCGGCGAACAGCTCCTCGGGCTCGGCGCCCTCCAGCGCGCGGCGGGTCAGCTCGCCGAGCGCGGCGTGCTCGCGGGCGAGCCGGCGCTCGTCGCTGACGTCACGGATGTGGCCGGTCAGGTACGTCCGCTCCCCGCGCCGGCCCGACACCGACATCTCGGCGGTGAACGTCGTCCCGTCGGCGCGCCGCGAGCGCAGGAGGTAGCGCTCGCTCGCCGCCTCGCCCTCGCCCGACGCCAGGCGGCGCATGCCGGCCAGGAACTCCTCGCGCGACTCGGGCGCGACGAGCAGGCCGGCCGCCGGCGCCCCGATCGCCTCGTCCGCCGGGATGCCGTACATGCGCTCGGCCGCCGGGTTGAACGCGACGATCCGGCCCTCGGCGTCGACCGAGACGACCGCGTCGAGCGCGGCGTCGAGGATGTTCTGCGCGAGCTCCTCGGGCGCGGCCCCGGCCGCCGGGTCGCCCGCGAGCGCCTCGAGGTGGACGATCAGCCGGACCGGGTCGGCGCCGGGCGGGTCGACCGCCGACACCCGCAGCCGCGTCCACCGCGCCTCGCCGCTCGCGTGGAGCATGCGCCTGGTCGCCTCGTAGCTCGACAGCTCGCCCGCGGCCAGCCGGCGCATGCGCTCGAGCCCGAGCTCGTCGTCGTCCGGGTGACCGATCTCGGTGAGGTCGCGGCCGGCGAGGTCGCCGCGCTCGCGGCCGAGCAGGTCGCAGGCCGCGCGGTTGGCGTCAACGATCGTCACCGCGCCGGTCTCCGGCGAGCGCTCGCAGAGCAGCACGCCGACCGGCGCGCGCTCCACCGCGGCACGCAGGTGCTCGGTCGTCAGCCGCTCCGTCCACGTCATCCGTCGTCCTCCGCCTCCCACCGCATGCTCGCTCCTCGGTCCGGGGGAGAGTCTGACGGCAACGCGCGGGCGGCGTGCGCGGCGCGTCTGCTAGGAACTCGCACCCATGCGGCTCTTCGCCCTGCGCGGCGCGACGACCGTCGACGTCAACGACGCCGACGCGATCCTCAGCGCCACCGAACTGCTCCTGCGCGAGATCATGTCGCGCAACGACCTCGTGCCCGAGGACGTCGTGAGCTGCATCTTCACGCTGACCGAGGATCTCGACGCCGAGTTCCCCGCCGTCGCGGCACGCCGGATCGGCTTCGACCGCGTACCGCTCCTGTGTGCGCGCGAGGTGCCGGTGCCCGGCTCACTGCCGAGGGTCATCCGGATCCTCATGCACTACTACGCCGACGAGTCGCACGAGACCCGGCACGTGTACCTCGGCGAGGCGCGCAGGCTGCGCTCGGACCTCGAGGCGGCGCAGTGAGACACGTCTGACGGACGCCCGCCACGCAGACGGGCCGGCGTCTTTCAGCCGGCCCGTGAGGGAGAGCGCCGCGGCGCGGAAAAGCGCCGCGACGCCATCGGGGGACTACTGCCTGCCGATCGTGGCGACCATGACCGCCTTGATCGTGTGCAGGCGGTTCTCCGCCTGGTCGAACACGATGCTCGCGGGCGACTCGAAGACCTCGTGGGTCACCTCGAGCCCGCCGCGGATACCGGTCGCCTCGGCGACCTCGCGCCCGACCGTGGTCTTGTCGTCGTGGAACGCCGGCAGGCAGTGCATGAACTTCACGCGCGGGTTGCCGGTCTTGTCCAGCGCGGCCTGGTCGACGCGGTACGGCTTGAGCAGCTTGCACCGCTCGTTCCAGACCTCCTTGGGCTCACCCATCGAGACCCACACGTCGGTGTGGACGAACTCGGCGCCCGGGAGCGCCTCGTCGGGGTCCTCGGTGATGAGGAGCCGGGCGCCGCTCTCGGCGGCGCGCTCCTCGGCCAGGCGGACCACGTCCTCCGGCGGCTGGACCGCCTTCGGCGAGCAGATCCGCACGTCCGAGCCCATGATCGCGCCCATCACGAGCAGCGAGCGGCCCATGTTGCTGCGCCCGTCGCCCATGTAGCAGTACGCGATCTCGTGGGCGGGCTTGCCGGACGCCTCGGTCATCGTGAGGAAGTCGGCGAGCATCTGGGTCGGGTGCCACTCGTCGGTCAGGCCGTTGTAGACCGGGACGCCCGCGTACTCGGCGAGCTCCTCGACGATCGCCTGGGACGAGCCGCGGTACTCGATCGCGTCGTACATGCGGCCGAGGACGCGGGCCGTATCGGCCGCGGACTCCTTGTGGCCCATCTGCGACCCGGACGGGTCGAGGTAGGTCACGTGGGCGCCCTGGTCGTACGCCGCCGTCTCGAACGCGCAGCGCGTCCGCGTCGACGTCTTCTCGAAGATCAGGGCGATGTCCTTGCCCTCGAGGTTCCGCGGCTCGTTGCCGGCGTACTTCGCCTGCTTCAGCCAGGCCGACAGGCGGAGCAGGTAGTCGAACTCCTCGGCGGTGAAGTCGGCCTCCTTGAGGAAGTGCCGGTTGCGCAGGTTCTCCATGGTCAGTACGCCTCGTCGCGCTCGATGGGGCAGGTCATGCAGTGCGAGCCGCCGCGGCCGCGGCCGAGCTCGAAGCCCTCGATCGTGATGACCTCGATGCCCTCCTTGCGCAGCCGGGTGTTCGTGGCGACGTTGCGCTCGTAGGCGACCACGACGCCGGGCTCCAGGCACACGAGGTTGTTGCCGTCGTCCCACTGCTCGCGGGCCTGCTCGAACACGTCGCCGCCCGTCGGGATGACGTTCATCTTGCCGACGCCGAGGGCCTGCTCGAGCGCCCCGACGACGCCGCAGCTCAGCTCCTCGACGACCGGCAGGAACGGGTCGTCGCCGGGCGTCAGCCGCCAGACCCGCGCGCCCTCGACGACGTCCGGGTACATGGTCAGCGCGTCGCGGTCGACGAGCGTCATCACCGTGTCGAGGTGCATGTACGAGCGCCGGCGCGGCAGCGACACCGCGAGGACCTGGTCGACCTCGTCGGCGGCGAACAGCTCGCGGGCGATGAGCGACACGGCCTGCGGCGCGGTGCGCTCACCCATCCCGATCATCACGGCGCGGTTGCCGATCGGCATGATGTCGCCGCCCTCGACCGTGGCCGGGCCGTAGTCGCGCTCGGCGCCGCCGTACCACATCTTCACGCCGCCGCCGGTGGTGAACATCGGGTGGTGGCGGTAGATGGTCTCCATGATCACCGACTCGGTCCGGCGCGCCCGGTGGGCCATCGGGTTGACCGTCACGCCGCCGTAGATCCACGACGACGGGTCGCGCTGGAACAGGAAGTTCGGCAGCGGCGGCAGCAGCATGTCGACCGGGTCGGCGAGGTCGAACGTCAGGCCGTGGCCGCCGTCGATGTCGTTCTTGGTCAGGCCGCCGATGAGGAACTCGGCGAGCTCGTTCGACGGCACCTCGGCGGCCCACTCACCGAGGGAGCGGGCCAGGTACGGCCCGACGCGCCGCTCGTCGAGGACCTGCCGGGTCAGCCAGGTCCGGCCCTCGGGGAGGTCGAGGACGTCGGCCAGGAGCTGCTCGATGTAGTAGACGTCGACGCCGCGCTCGCGCATGACCTCGACGAACGCGTCGTGCTCGGCCTTGGCCTGCTTGACCCAGATGACGTCGTCGAACAGGAGCTGCTCGGCGTTGTCGGGGGTCAGCCGCATGTGCGCGAGGCCGGGTCGGTGGACGATGACCTGCCGGAGCGTCCCGACCTCGGAGGCGACCCGGAACCTGGGCTTCGTCTCGACGGGGGTGCTGGGCTCTTCGATGGTTGCCATGGTGTTCTCCTTGGGAGGGGGTCTGGGGCGGCGGCGCTCTGCCGAGCGCCGCCGCGCGAGGGGAAGCCGTCGTCAGGCGAGGACCGCCGCGACGGACAGGACGACGCCGCACACGACCGCGACCATGGCGACGAACGGGAGGGCGAAGCGCAGGTACTTGTCGTAGCCGACCTTCGCCAGCGTCAGCCCGCCCATGACCACGGCGGCCGTGGGGGCGATGTAGTTCGTGATGCCGGACGCCGTCTGGTACGCGGTGACGGCGATGTGCCGCGGGATCTCCGCGAAGTCCGCCAGCGGGGCGAGGATCGGCATGATCAGCGCCGCGTGGCCGGACGACGACGGGACCAGGAACGCGATGAGCGTGTTGACGATCATCGCGACCGGGCCGAAGACCGCCGCGCTGGTGCCGGAGACCGCGTCCTCGGTCCAGCTCAGGATCGTGTCCGTGATGTACGAGTTCTTCATCACGACGGTGACCGCGCGCGCGAGCACGATCACGAGGGCGGCGCCGAGGAAGTCGCCGGCGCCGGTCACGATCGCGTCGACCGTGCCCTTCTCGCCGAGCTTGCCGATCAGGCCGATGATCACGGCGAAGACGAGGAACACGACCGAGGCCTCGGCGAAGTAGAAGTCCGAGAACGTCGGCAGCGGCCACTCGGTCCCGAAGATCGTGTCCATGACGTCGTTCCACGGGACGAAGCCGTAGATGAGGATCGCGAACGCGAGGAAGAAGACCGTGAGGATCCACTTCTGCGCGGTCGTCAGGAGCGGGACCTCGTCGACGAGGTCGCGCTTCTGCGCGGCGTCGTCGGGCGAGATGCCGACGATCGACTTGCTCGGGTCCTTGGCGACCTTGCGCGCGTAGCGGACCACGTAGCCGATCGCCAGCGGGCAGAGGACCAGCAGGAGGACGACGCGCACGACGATGCCGTCGCCGACCGCGATGCCGGCGGCGTCGGAGGCGACGCCGGTCGCGAACGGGTTGACGGTCGACGCGACGACGCCGGTGCCGGCCCCGAAGAACACGATCGCGACGGCGACCATGCGGTCATAGCCGAGCGCGAGGACCAAAGGCACCAGCAGCGCGAAGAAGCCGAGGGTCTCCTCCCACATGCCGTAGGTCGTCCCGCCGAGGGCGAAGATCGACATCAGCACGGCGATGAGGATCCCGCCGCTCTTGCGGTACCGGACCGCGAGCCGGCCGATCCCGGTCTGGATCGCCTCGGTCTTCATCGTGACGGTGATGAAGGCGCCGACGGCCAGGACGAACAGGAAGATCTGCGCGGAGCCGTACAGGCTGCCCGACTCCCACGGGCCGACCTTGCCCCGCTCGTTCTCGATGCCGTACAGGCCGTTGGACGGCGCGATCCACAGCTCCTTGAGCTGTGCACCGATCGACTTGTCGACGCAGAGCTCGTCGCCGGTGGCCTCGGAGCACGACGGGATCTCGTGATAGGTGCCCGGCTTCGGGCCGCCGTCCGGGAGCTGGTCGTAGACGCCGGACGGGATGATGAAGGACGCGCCCCAGACGATGAGCAGGAGCGCGGCGAGCACGGTGAAGGCCGTCGGAAAGCGGCGCGCCTTCTTCTCCTTGGGCTCGGTGACATCCGGGGGAACTGAGGAGGGCTCCACCTCGGGGGTGGGCTCGGTCGTGGTGCTCATGCGACTGCCTCCATGGCGTCGTGGTAGGTGAGGTCGGCGCCGTCGCGGCGCACGAGGGTGCCGGCGCGGCCGGCGAGGATCTCCGGGAGCTGTTCGAGCGAGCCGATCGCGGCGGTGCCGCCGGTCGCCTCGACGAAGCGGGCGCACGCCTCGGCCTTCGGCCCCATCGAGCCGGCGGCCAGCTCGAGCGAGCGCAGCCCGGCCGGGGTGGCCTCGGCGATGCGGCGCTCGGCGGGCGTGCCGAAGTCCTGGCGGACGCTGTCGACGTCGGTCGCGAGGACCAGGTGGTCGGCGCCGAGATCAGCGGCCAGCAGGGCGGAGGCGAGGTCCTTGTCGATGACCGCCTCGACGCCACGCTGGCCCCCGTTGCCGTCGTCGACGACCGGGACGCCGCCGCCGCCGGCGCAGACGACGAGGAACCCGGCGTCGACGAGATGCCGGATCGCCGGGAGCTCGACGATGCGCTTCGGGTCGGGCGAGGCGACGACGCGGCGGAAGTGCTCGCCGTCGGGCTTGACGGTCCAGCCGCGCGCGGCGGCGAGGGCCTTCGCCGTCTCCTCGTCGTAGACGGGGCCGATCGGCTTCGACGGGTTCTGGAACGCGGGATCGTCCGCGTCGACCAGCGTGCGCGTGATGATCGCGACGGTGTGCTGGTCGTGGATCGCGTTGTCGAGCTCGACCTCGAGGACGTAGCCGATCTGGCCTTCGCTCTCGGCGTCGAGCACGTCGAGCGGATAGGGCTCGACGTCGGTGTAGTTCTCGCTCAGCAGGGCCAGCAGGCCCACCTGCGGGCCGTTGCCGTGGGTCACGACGAGCCGGTGCTCGCCGGACACCTCGGCCAGCAGGTGGGCCGCGTGACGCGCCGCCTGAGCCTGGTTGTCAGCCGTCAGAGGCTGACCACGTCGCAGCAGGGCGTTCCCGCCAAGTGCCACGACGGTGAGAGGTGCTCGGGACATAGTCCCGTTGTACGTTTGACCCCTGCTTCTCGCCTCGGGGTTTCCCCGCGATCAAATGAGGGATCGGTACGGGATTTCGATCCGGCCGATCTGCCGACCTGGGGCCGTCGTCAGAGCCGCTCGCGCCAGCGGATCGCCGCGACCGCGACGCCGGTCAGCGCGCGGTACAGGCCGTGCCGGTCGCCGCGCGCGTTCGCCCGCGCCGCCTGCTTGACGGCGACGACGAGCGGGCCGGGGCCGATCGGCCCGTCGCCGGAGCGCAGCTCCTCGAGCCGCGCCTCGGCGCGCTCGGCGCGGAGCGTCGCGCGGCGGGCCCGGCGCTCGGCCTCGCGGGCGCGCTCCAGCGCGGCGTCGAGCTCGGCCGCGATGTCACGCGGCTCGGCGGGCATGCGCTGCTCGACCGCGGGGGCGGCCCGTCCCCGCCGGCGCCGGGGCCCGGGACGGTGCGGGACGAGCCCGGCCTCGCGGACGGCGGCGTCGAACGACCCGCCGAACAGGCGCTTGGCGGCGTTGATCGAGGGCCACGGCTCGCCGGTCTCGGGATCGCCGAGCCGGTAGCGCGCGATGCGCCACTCCTGGGCGCGCCAGCGGGCGAGCGACGGGTTCCAGTCAGCCGTACACGGCGGCTCGCCGTACAGCTCGTTCCAGCGCTCGATTCTCTCGATGACGTGGTCGCGGGTGAGGGTCGCCTTGCGCTTCCCGGCCGCGACGGTCGCGGTCGGGGTCAAGTGAGCTCCCTTCCGCGCTAGTGCGTCTTGGCCGGCTTGTGCGTCCCGACGAACGCCGACGGGCCCGTGATGGCGGGCTTCTGCTCGGTCATGGCGTTCGCGAGGCGGGCGGACATCGAGCACGGAACGCTACGCGACGGCGCCGCGCGCGTCCAGCCCACGGGTTCGAACCGCAGGCGGGATGCCAGAATCTCCCGCATGCCCCTCGAGTTCGCCGAGCGGATCCGCCGCATCCCCGCCTACCCGGTCGCCGGGGGCTATGCCCTGCCCGACGACATCGCCCTGCTCGCCTCCAACGAGTCGCCCGACCCGCCGCTGCCCGCCGTCGTGGAGGCGATCACGCGGACGCTCGGAGGACTGAACCGCTACCCGGACCCGTCGAACAGCGGGCTGCGCAACGCGCTGTCCGACCGCTACGGCGTGCCGGCGAACCGGATCGCGATCGGCAACGGGTCGTGCGACATCCTCCTCGCCGCCGGCGAGGCGTTGCTCGAGCCGGGGGCCGAGCTCGTCTACGCGTGGCCGAGCTTCAGCGTCTACCCGCACCTGTCGGCCGCGTCGGGGGCGCGCGCGATCACCGTGCCGCTCAACGACGCCGACGAGCACGACCTGGACGCGATGGCGACCGAGATCACGGCCGCGACGCGGATGGTCATCGTCTGCAACCCGAACAACCCGACGTCGACGGCGCTGCCGCTCGACGCGATCGCCGCGTTCGCCGAGCGCGTCCCGCGCCACGTCGCGTTCATCCTCGACGAGGCCTACTGCGAGTTCAACCTGCTCGAGGACCCCGACGCGTCGATCGACCTGCTCGACCGGTTCCCGAACCTCGTCCTGCTCCGGACGTTCTCGAAGATCTACGCGCTCGCCGGGCTGCGCGTCGGCTTCGCGCTGTGCGGCAGCGAGGAGTTCGTCCAGGCGGTCAACCAGGTCCGCCAGCCGTTCTTCTGCAATGCCGCCGCCCAGGCCGCCGCGATCGAGGCGCTCAAGCACCAGGACGCGGTCGCCGAGCGCGTCGAGCGCGCGGTCGTCGCGCGCGTGACGCTGCAGGAGGGGCTCGAGCGGCTCGGGATCCGCGTCGCCGACTCGCAGGCGAACTTCTGCTGGCTGCATCTGCCCGACGAGGTCGCCGAGCAGGCGGTCGTCGACGGGCTGCGCGAGCGGGGAGTGCTCGTGCGCCAGGGCACCGCGCTCGGGCGCGAGGGCGCGCTGCGCGTGAGCTTCGGGACCCCGCGCGAGAACGAGCGCTTCCTGGCCGCGATGGCCGAGATCCTGGGCTGATCGGCGCGGATGTGGCACACTGCTCGCCAGCCATGAGCGCCCAGCCCGCGATCTCCACCACCTTCGAGGCCTTCGCGGGCTATGCCTACGCCTGGCGATTTCTCTAGGCGTTCGGCCACAACGACGCGCCGGTCCCAGCGCACCAGGGAACCGGCCGGGCCGAGCGCCACACGATCCGACTCGATGACGAGAGCGGTGCGCACCCCGAACCAGGCGTAGGAACCAGAGAGGACTGAAGTAGCCGTGATGATCGTGATGAAGCCCGAGGCGACGGAGGAGGAGATCCAGCACGTCGTCGAACGGGTCGAGAGCGTCGGCGCCAAGGCGCACCTCAGCCGTGGCGAGGAGGTGACGGTCGTCGGCGCGGTCGGCGACCGCGAGCACATCGCCCGGCTCGGGCTCGAGGCGACCCCGGGCGTCGACCGGGTCGTGCCGATCCTCAAGCCGTACAAGCTCGCGTCGACGCAGATCCGCCACGAGGAGCCCAGCGTCTTCGAGATCGGCGGCCGCCGCGTCGGCGGCGAGCACTTCGCGCTCATCGCCGGGCCGTGCACGGTCGAGTCGCGCGACCAGACGCTCGAGACCGCGCGGATCGTCAAGGCCGGCGGCGGCTCGATGTTCCGCGGCGGCGCCTACAAGCCGCGCACCTCGCCGTACGCGTTCCAGGGCCTCGGCCGCGCGGGCCTGCGGATCCTCGCCGAGGCCAAGGAGGAGACCGGGCTGCCGATCGTGACCGAGCTCATGGACGCCCGCGACCTCGAGGCGGTCGTCGAGGTCGCCGACGTCATCCAGGTCGGCGCGCGGAACATGCAGAACTACGCGCTGCTGACCGAGATCGGCCGGTCGGGCAAGCCCGCGCTCATCAAACGCGGCCTGTCGAGCACGATCGAGGAGCTGCTCATGGCGGCCGAGTACGTGCTCAAGGAGGGCAACGAGAAGGTCCTGCTGTGCGAGCGCGGCATCCGCACGTTCGAGACCGCCTACCGCTTCACGCTCGACCTCACCGCGGTGCCGGTGCTCAAGGAGCTCACGCACCTGCCGGTGATCGTCGATCCCTCGCACGCGCCGGGCCGGCGCTCGCTCGTCGAGCCGCTGTCGCTGGCCGCGGCCGCGGCCGGCGCGGACGGCATCATCGTCGAGATCCACCCGTGCCCGGAGGAGGCGATCTGCGACGCCGCCCAGCAGCTCGACGCGCACGACTTCGAGCGCTACGCGGGCAAGATCGAGCAGGCCGCCGCTGTGGCGGGCAAGTCGATCAGCGTCGCGGCGTAGGCGCTGCCGTTGCGGGTCGCGGTCGTCGGCGTCGGCCTCATCGGAGGGTCGATCGGGCTTGCGGCCCGCGAGCGTCTCGGCGCGACGGTGACCGGGTGGGACCCGGACGCCGGCGCGCTCGAGCAGGCGGTCGGGCGCGGCGCGATCGACGCCGCCGCGCCGTCGCTCGCCGAGGCGGTGCAGGACGCGCAGATCGCGTTCGTCGCCGCGCCGGTCGGCGCGCTGCCGGCGCTCGTGCGCGAGGTGCTCGACGCCGCGCCGCGGGAGTGCATGGTCACCGACGTGGGCTCGACGAAGCGCGCGGTCGTCGTCGACGACGAGCGCTTCTGCGGCGGCCACCCGCTCGCGGGCGCCGAGCACGCCGGGGTCGAGCACGCGCGCGCCGACCTGTTCGAGGGCGCGATCTGGTACCTGACGCCCGGCCCGCGGACGAGCGGGATCCTGTTCGAGCGCCTGCACCGGACGATCGCCGCGCTCGGCGCCCAGCCGGTGGCGATCGACGCCGAGACGCACGACCGGCTGATGGCGACGGTCTCGCACCTGCCGCACGTGATCGCGAACGTCCTCGTCGCGCAGGCGGCCGGCGCGCTGGGCGGCGAGCGCGTCCCGCCGACCGGGCCGTCGTTCCGCGACGCGACGCGCGTCGCGGGCGCCAACAGCGCGATCTGGACCGACATCTACCTCGCCAACCGCGACGCGCTCATCGAGCAGATCGACGCGACGATCGAGCGCCTGCAGGACGTCCGGGCGGCGCTCGCCGCCGCCGACGCGGAGGCCGTCAAGGCCTGGAACGAGGCCGCCGCGGCCGACCGCCGCGCGCTGCTGGAGGCCGGGCTGGAGGGCGGCGCGGTGCACGAGCTGCGCGCCTCGGTGCCGAACCGGCCGGGCGTCATCGCGGAGATCGCGCTCGCTCTCGGGCGCGCCGGTGTCAACATCGTGGACATGGCGCTCAGCCCCTCAGCGGACTTCAGGCAGGGACGCATGTCGCTCTGGATCAGCGGCGACGACCAGGCGTCCCGGGCCGTCGAGCTCATCTCCGACCTCGGATTCCCGGTCGCGCGCGCATGAGCGTCGACGTCCGCTTCGAGCCGGCCGAGCGCCTGCGCGGCCACATCACCGCGCCGCCGGACAAGTCGATCTCCCATCGCGCCGCGCTGCTGGCGGGGATGACCGATGAGCCGGTGCGGATCAGCAACTACCTGCACGCCGAGGACACCCACGCGACGCTGGACGCGGTGCGGGCGCTCGGGGCGCTCGTCGAGGACCGCGGCGACGAGATCGTCGTGCGCGGGGTCGGCCTGCGCGAGGCGCGCGAGGTGTCCGCCCCGATCGACGTCGGCAACGCGGGGACGCTCATGCGCCTCCTGCCGGGATGGCTGGCCGCGCAGGAGGGACGCGCGTGGACGATCGACGGCGACGCCTCGATCCGCCGCCGCCCGGTCGACCGGATCGCCGAGCCGCTCACCCGCATGGGCGCCCGGATCGACGCCCGCGACGGGCGCTTCCCGCCGTTCACCGTCCACGGCGCGCGCCTGCGCGCGATCTCCTACGACCTGCCGGTCGCCAGCGCGCAGGTCAAGTCGTGCGTCCTGCTGGCAGGGCTGGTCGCCGAGGGCGCGACGACCGTGCACGAGCCGATCCCGTCGCGCGATCACACCGAGCGGATGCTCGCCGCCGCCGGCGTCGGCGTGCACCGCAACGGCCGGCGGGTGACGGTCTCGAGCGCCGACGAGCTCGAGCTCGACACGATCGCCGTGCCGGGCGACCCGTCCTCGGCGGCCTACGCGGTCGCGGCCGGGGTGCTCGTGCCCGGGTCGCGGCTCGTCGTCCGCAACTGCGCGGCGAACTGGACGCGGACCGGGTTCATGCGGATCGTCCAGCGGATGGGCGGGATCGTGATCGGCGACCTCGAGGAGGAGCCCGGCGACGACGTGCCGCGCACCGAGCCGGTCACCGAGCTCGACGTCACCGCGGGCCCGCTCGTCGGCACGACGGTCGAGCCCGACGAGGTGCCGCTCGCGATCGACGAGCTGCCGCTCGTCGCGCTGCTCGGCTGCTTCGCCGAGGGGGAGACCGTCGTCCGCGGCGCCGAGGAGCTGCGCGTGAAGGAGTCCGACCGGATCGAGGCGGTCGTGACCGGGCTGCGCGGCCTGGGCGCCGAGATCGAGGGCACGCCCGACGGGTTCGTCGTCACCGGCACCGGCGGGCTGCGCGGCGGCCGGATCGAGTCGCTCGGCGACCACCGCCTGGCGATGCTCGGCGCGATCGCCGGCATGGCGTCGACCGAGGGCGTCGAGGTGATCGGGATGGACGCCGCCGCGGTGAGCTACCCGACGTTCGCCGAGGACTTCGCGGCGCTGCGGTAGGGCACCGGCCTGCCGGTGGCCTACCGCGTGCGGGGGCGACGCCAGACCGCCGCCCCCGCCGCGAGATGCGTCAGGACGTCGCCGTCCCGACGGAGGTGGCGGCCGCCGCGGTTGAGGAGGCGGCGGCCGCAGTCTGCTGCGCCTCGGCCGGAGCGGCCTCGGCCGCGGGCGGCTCCGGGGCCGTCTCGGCGGCGGGCTGCTCGGGCGCGGGGGCCGGAGCGGGCTCGGGCGCCGGCTGCTCGGGCGCCTGGGCGGTGGGCTCGGGCGCCGGGGCCGGAGCAGGCTCCGGGGCGGGCGCGGGCTGCGCTGCCGGCTGCTCGGCCGCCGGGGCCGGCGCGGCCGCGGGCTGCTCGGGCGCGGCCGCGGGCTGCTCGGGCGCGGGGGCCGGAGCGGGCTCGGGCGCCGGCTGCTCGGGCGCCGGGGCCGGAGCAGGCTCCGGGGCGGGCGCGGCGGCTGCCTGCGGCGCGGGCGCCGGGGCGGGCTGGGCCGCCGGCGCGGGCGCGGGCTGCGGGGCCGGAGCCGGCGCGGCCTGGACCGCGGGCTGTGGGGCCGGAGCCGGCGCGGCCTGGACCGCGGGCTGCGGCGCAGGGGCGGGCGCGGCCTGCGGCGCCGGCGCGGGGGCGCCTGCGTACGACGTCGTCGCCGGCGCGGCCTGGCGGGTCGCGCTCGCGCTCACCGCCTGCGGCTCGTCGGGCGCCTGCGCGCCGCCGTCGCGGACGTTCACGCGGACCGCGTCGCCGGTGGCGTCGGCCGACCCGGCGTCGCGCTGGGCGGCCATCTTCGCCTTCGCCTGCGGCGACAGCTCGCTCGAGCCCTCCAGGTACGGCTTCGGGTTCGTCGCCTTGCCGTTCTGGCGCACCTCGAAGTGCAGGTGCGGGCCCGTGCAGCGCCCGGTGCACCCGACGGTGCCGATGACCTGGCCCGCCTTGACCTGCCCGCCCTTCTCGGTGGCGATCGACGACAGGTGCGCGTAGCACGAGGTCTTGCCGCCCTCGTGCTCGATGCAGACCATGTTCCCGTAGCCGCCGCTGTCGGCGCCCGCGGTCGTCACGGTGCCGCACGACGCGGCGCGCACCGGCGTGCCGCTCGGCGCGGCGATGTCCTGCCCGGCGTGGGCGTGCGACCCGCGGTCCTCGCCGTACGAGCCGGTGACCGTGCCCTTGACCGGCGTGACCGTCCCGCACTCGCCGCCGAGCGCGGCCGGCGCGGTCTGCGGCTCGGACGCCGGGCGGTCGGCGGTCCGCAGGTCACGGCTGAGGTCGCGCGAGGCCTCCGGCGCCGGGCCGCCCTTGCCGCTCGCTTCGTCCGAGGACGACGTCGACGGCTTGGGGCCGGTCGTCGACGAGGCCTCCGGGGCGGCGTCGCGCAGCACGGCCGGCCGTGCCTTGACCTGCTGCTCCTCTCGCCGCGAGATCTCCTCGCGCACGACGGCAGGGACCTCGGACGCCTTCATGAACACGACCTTGGAGCGGAAGATCGCCGCCCACGTCTCAGCGTCGACGACCCCGGTGACCGCGAGCCCGTGCTGGGCCTGGAAGCGCTTGACCGCACGCTCGGTGATCGGCCCGAAGATCCCGTCGTCGTCGACCGACAGCCGCCGCTGGACCTCGGCGACCTGCGGGCCGGTGCTGCCGAACTTCAGGAGCACCGCGTGGGCGCGGTCCTCGCCGGCGGACCGCTGTGGATCGACCTGCCCGGCCTGGTCGCCGTCGTCCTGCGCCTGGGCGGCGGGCAGGAACGGCACGACCGGGGAGGTGGCGACCGCGCCGGTCAGCGCGACCGTCGTGGCCTTGCGCCGGCGGCGGGCGCGGTGGCTCAGCTCGGCGAGGCGGCGGCTGCGCCGCGCGCGCTCCATCGAACGCCGCCACAGGCGCTCGTCCGCGAGATCCCGCTCACCGGGGACCCCACGGAACACCTCATCGTCCTCGAACGTCGCCCAGCCGGGCGGGCCCGCGAACGGGCGCTCGTCGTCATGGGTCACGACGCAAGTCCTCCAACTCCTCTTCTCGATTCGGCCTACGAGGTGAGCTGACGGGCTCGCACGTCGAGTCGCGCTACGCCGCAAGATCGCGGCGATTCGCCCCAGGCGACCGGGAGACGGCCGCCGAGTGGTTCCCCCGCCCCGGACCGGCAGGGCCGTGTCCGGGCTCGGCACAGTTGCGCCCAGCAGGATGACATAACCGGCCGACGGACACCACCGGGGACTACCCTGCGTGCTCATGCTGGTCGCCATCGACGGCCCTGCGGGCGCGGGCAAGTCCACGGTCGCCCGCGCCGTCGCGCGGGCGCTCGGCTTCACCTACCTCGACACCGGGGCGATGTACCGCGCCGTCGCGCTCGCGCGCCTGCGCGGCCACGGCCTGCCGCACCTGGCCGAGATCGGGTTCACCGAGGACGGCCACGTCACGCTCGAGGGCGAGGACGTCGAAGCGCTCATCCGCACGCCCGAGGTCAGCGAGGAGGCGTCGAAGGTCGCCGCCGACCCGCAGGTCCGGCGTGCGCTCGTCGAGCAGCAGCGCCGCCTCATCGCCCAGTCCGACTGGGTCGCCGAGGGCCGCGACATCGGCACGGTCGTGGCACCCGACGCCGAGGTGAAGATCTTCCTCACCGCCAGCCCCGAGGAGCGCGCCCGCCGGCGCGCCGCCGAGCTCGGCGCCGACTACGACACCGTCCTGCGCGAGCAGACCGTCCGTGACCAGCGCGACATGCAGCGCGCCGACAGCCCGCTGCGGCCCGCCGACGACGCGATCGAGGTGGACACCACCGGCCTGGCGATCGACGAGGTCGTCGAGCGCATCGTGAGCCTGGCGACCGGGGCGCGGCGATGAGGAAGGTCGCCGTCGTCGGCTACCCCAACGTCGGCAAGTCGAGCCTCGTCAACCGCCTGTCGGGCACCCGCGAGGCGGTCGTCCACGAGACGTCCGGCGTCACCCGCGACCGCAACGAGGTCCCGTGCGAGTGGAACGGGCGGCGCTTCGTGCTCATCGACACCGGCGGCGTGGACTTCGCCGACGAGGACCCGCTCGCCGGCTCGATCCGCGAGCAGGCGCAGGCGGCGCTCAACGACGCCGACGTCGCGGTGCTCGTCGTCGACGCCCAGACCGGCGCGCGCCCCGGCGACAACGAGATCGCCGACCTGCTGCGCCGCTGGGACAAGCCGGTGATCGTCGCCGCGAACAAGATCGACAGCGTCCGCGACCTCCTGCTGGCCGCCGAGTTCCACGCGCTCGGCCTCGGCGAGCCGATCGCGGTGTCGGCGACCCAGGGCCTCGGCACCGGGGACCTGCTCGACGCGATCGTCGAGAACCTCCCCGAGGGCGACCTGCCCGAGGACGAGGACCTCGTCCGCCTCGCGGTCATCGGGCGGCCGAACGTCGGCAAGTCGAGCCTCGTCAACCGCATCCTGGGCACCGAGCGCGTCATCGTCTCCGAGGTCGCCGGCACGACCCGGGACGCGATCGACCTGCCGTTCGAGTACGACGGCCGGCGGATGGTCCTCGTCGACACCGCCGGCATGCGGCGCCAGTCGAAGGTCACCGACTCGGTCGAGTACTACACGGTCCTGCGCTCGCAGCGCGCGGCCGAGCGGGCCGACGTCGCGCTCGTCGTCTGCGACGCGAACGACGGCATCACCTCCCAGGACCTGCGGATCGCCGAGCTGGCGATGAAGGCCGGCTGCGCGACCGCGATCGTCCTGAACAAGTGGGACGTGGTCGCCGAGGACCACGAGGCGCAGATCGACCACGAGCGCGCTCGCGTCCGCCAGAAGCTGCGGCTGCGCCCGAAGGTGCTGACGGTCAGCGCGAGGACCGGCCGCAACGTCCAGCGGGTGCTGCAGGAGGCGGTCGCGCTCGCCGACCGGATGCGCACGCGCATCCCGACCTCCGACCTCAACCGCTTCCTGGCCGAGGCGGTCCAGGCGCGCCAGCCGCCGGCCAAGCAGAACCACCGCCTGCGCCTGCTGTACATGACGCAGATCGGTGAGCGCCCGCCGCGCTTCGCGATCTCGGTCAACAGCCGCAATCGCGTGACCCGCGACTACGCCTACTACATCGAGAACCGCCTGCGCGAGCGGTACGGCTTCGGCGGCGTGCCGCTCATCATCGACTTCAACGAGCGCAGGCAGCGGCGCAGCGAGAGGACCGCCGCGTGACGAGCCCCGCCGTCCGCCGCCGCCGGCTCGCGGCGGCGGCGGTCGCGCTGCCGGCCGTCGCCGCCGTCGTCGTGCTGGCGGTGCGCGCGCTCGGGTCCGAGGAGCCGCCGGCGACCGCCGCCGCGAAGCTCGCGCCGAAGAACACGCTCGTCTACGTCCACGTGTCGACCGACACCGAGCGCGACGCGGTCGAGCGCGCGCACGAGCTGCTCGGCCGCTTCGACTCGTACGAGCGGATCACCGACACGATCCTGCAGCGGCTCGTCGGGACCTCCCGGGACGTCAAGGCGGGCGACGTCGAGCCGTGGCTGGGCGACGAGGCGGCGCTCGCGCTCGTCGACGCGGGCCAGGCGACCGCGGGCTCGCTCGTGATCGTCCGCGTCACCGACGCGCGCCGCGCCCGCGACTTCCTGACCAGGAGCCCGCGCCACACCGCGGTCCGCACCTACAAGGGCGACCGCATCGACGAGTTCGGGACCGTGAACGTCGCGTTCAAGGACGGCTGGCTGCTCATCGGCCAGTCGATCACCGTCCAGGGCGCGCTCGAGCGGGCCGACGGCCGCGACCAGTCGCTGGCCGACGACCCGATCTTCCGCCGCGCGATGGAGGGCGCGCCCGAGGGCCGCGCGGCCGACGCGTACATCACGGTCGGCGGGCTGCGCCGCCTCCTCGCGCCCCAGGGCGACCTGCTCGGCGGCCTGGCGACCGCGCTCGACCAGCCGGCGCTGCAGGCCGTCGCGCTGAGCGCCGAGGCGGAGGACGACGAGCGACTGCGGATCACCGCCCACTCGATCCTCGACGCCGCCGCGCAGAAGCGCTCGGGCGGGGTGCCCGAGCCGCTGGACGCCGACCTGCTCGAGGACGTGCCCGAGGACGCGCTCGCCTACTACGGGGTGCGCGGCATCTCGGGCGCGCTGGGCAACCTGCTCGCCGCCGCGGCCGGCGGCGCGGACGCCGGCGGGGCCGGGCCGGTGCTCCAGCGCCTGCGGCGCGAGCTGACGCGGCAGGCCGGCGACGGGCTCGAGCGCGACCTGCTCCGCCTGTTCGACGGCGAGGTCGCGGTCGTGATCACGAAGGCGATCCCGGCGCCGGCGCTGTCGCTCGTCGCGAAGGTCGCCGACGAGGAGCGCACCGCGGGGGTGCTGCGCCGCCTGCAGGCGCCGCTCGTCCGCATGCTGACCCCGGAGGGCGAGCAGGCGCCGCGGTGGCGGACCGACGACCTGGGCGGCGGCGTGCGCGCGCACACGCTCGCGATCCCGAGCGGGGCCGAGCTGAGCTACGCGGTGTTCGACGGTCGCCTCGTGCTCGGCACGGGCCCCACCGCGATCCGGCGCATCAAGGACGCGGACGGCAGCCTGGAAGACTCTGACGCGTTCAAATCGGTCGAAAGGCGCTCGGAGAAGATGACATCGCTAGGCTTCCTCGACTTCAGCCAGCTCCTCGAGCTCGGCGAGCAGACCGGCCTGAACGACAGCCGCGCGTACCTGGCGGCGCGCGAGGATCTCCAGAGGATCCGGGCTCTCGGAGTCAGCTCGTACGGCAGCGAGGGGGAGTCGACCGCGGAGATCCTCCTTTCGATCCCATGACCCAGCTTTCAGACAACGAGTACCTCTTCACCTCTGAGTCCGTGACCGAGGGCCACCCCGACAAGGTCGCCGACCAGATCTCGGACGGCGTGCTCGATGCCGTCCTGCGCGACGATCCCGACGGCCGCGTGGCGTGCGAGACGCTCGTCAACACGGGGCTGGTCGTGGTGTCCGGCGAGATCTCCACGACGACGTACGTCGACATCCAGGAGATCGCCCGCGAGACGATCCGGAAGATCGGCTACGTCGACGCCGACCTCGGCTTCAGCGCCGACTCGTGCGCCGTCATCAACGCGCTCGACAAGCAGTCGCCCGACATCGCCCAGGGCGTCGACAAGGCGTGGGAGACCCGCACCGACCCGTCCGACGACGATGAACTCGACATCGCCGGCGCGGGCGACCAGGGCATGATGTTCGGGTACGCGTCGAACGAGACCGAGGAGCTCATGCCGCTCCCGATCTCGCTGGCGCACAAGCTCGCCAAGCGCCTGGCCGACGTGCGCAAGGCGGAGGTCGTCAACTACCTGCGCCCGGACGGCAAGACCCAGGTGTCGGTCCGCTACCGGGACGGCAAGCCGGTGGAGATCGAGAAGCTGCTCATCTCCACGCAGCACAAGGAGGGCGCCGAGAACCTCATCCCGGACGACCTCTGGGAGCACGTCGTCGAGCCGATCCTCCCGAAGGAGCTCTACGACGAGAAGAAGCTGCGCAAGAACTTCCTCGTCAACCCGACGGGCCGGTTCGTCATCGGCGGCCCGGTCGGTGACGCGGGCCTGACCGGCCGCAAGATCATCGTCGACACCTACGGCGGCATGGCCCGCCACGGCGGCGGCGCGTTCAGCGGCAAGGACCCGTCGAAGGTCGACCGCTCGGCCGCGTACGCCGCGCGCTACGTCGCCAAGAACATCGTCGCGGCCGGCCTGGCCGACCGCTGCGAGGTCCAGGTCGCGTACGCGATCGGCGTCGCGCACCCGGTGTCGGTGATGGTCGAGACGTTCGGGACCGAGCACGTCGGCCGCGCGAAGATCGCCGAGCTCGTGGGCGAGCACTTCGACCTGCGCCCGGGCGCGTTCCGCGAGCAGCTCAAGCTGCACCGCCCGATCTACCAGAAGACCGCCGCCTACGGGCACTTCGGCCGCGAGGACCACGACTTCACGTGGGAGCGGACCGACAAGGCGGCGATCCTGCGCGAGGCCGCCGGCCTCGAGCCGCAGGCCGCGAGCGTCTAGGCGCCGCACGTCCACCTCCACGATCCGGACGCCCCGCTCGGCGACGAGGCCCGAGCGGGGCGCCGGGCGTGTCCCGCTGTGCCACCTGGTCGCGGGGCTGCGTGCCCCCGTGGCCTGCGTGTGAGGCGAGCCGGATGGATCGGTCGGTCAGGCGCGCGTTTCGTCCGGCTCGCCGATCCGGCGGCGGGCGCGCGCGGCGAGGCGGATGAATCGGTCGGCTCAGCGCGCGTTTCGTCCGGGTCGCTGCCGCGCGCCGTCCCCGCCGAGCCCGCTGCGAGAATGGGCGGCCCGTGCCCGCCACCCTCCTCAGCGTCAACGTCGGCCGGCCCCAGACGCGCCCGGGCGGGCGCCGCTGGGTCCGCTCGGCGATCTGGAAGCACCCCGTCGAGGGGCGCGTCGCGGTCCGCGGCGCAAGCGTCGACGGCGACGAGCAGGCCGACCTGCGCGTCCACGGCGGCCCCGACAAGGCGGTCTACGCGTACGCGAGCGAGGACACGGCGTGGTGGGCCGCGCAGCTCGCACGCGACGATCTCGGGCCGGGCGCGTTCGGCGAGAACCTCACGCTCGAGGGCGTCGACGTGTCCGGGGCGGAGGTCGGCGAGCGGTGGGAGATCGGCTCGGCCGTGCTCGAGGTCGTCCAGCCGCGCCTGCCGTGCTTCAAGCTCGGCGTGCGGTTCGAGGACCGGTCGATGCTCAAGCGCTTCGCGGAGGCGTCGCGGCCCGGCGCCTACCTGCGGATCGTGCGGGAGGGCGAGCTCGGCGCTGGCGACGAGGTCCGGATCGCCCACCGGCCCGGCCACGGCGTGACGATGGCGCTCATGAGCGACGCGATCCTGCTCGACCACTCGCTGCTCGGCGAGGTCCGGAAGACGCCCGGCCTCATCGACCAGTGGCACCGCTGGATCGACGAGCGCCTGGCGGCCTGACGCGTTGACCGGCCGGATCGCCAAGGTCGAGCCGCTCACGACGGCGCGGTCGCTCCGCGGCCCGTTCGACTACCTGCGCCCCGACGGCGTGGGGAAGGGCTCGCTGCTCGTCGTGCCGTTCGGGCGCCGCGACGTGACCGGCGTCGTCGTCGGCGTCGCCGACCGGTCCGACGTGCCCGAAGAGAGGCTCGTCCGCCCGCGCCGGGTCCTCGACGAGGACCTCCCGCCCGACCTCGTCGACCTCGCCGAGTGGATCGCGCGCGAGTACTGCTCGACGTTCGCCCGCGCGCTCCAGCTCGTCCTGCCGCCCGCCGGCGCGCGGGCGAAGACCGCGCTGTGGGCCGAGCGGACCGCCAAGCCGCTCGACGGCGAGCGGCTCACCGACCGCCAGCGCGCGCTGCTCGAGTCGCTGCCGCGGTGGGCGGGCGAGGACCGCGAGGCGCTGCGGCGCCTGGAGGCGCGCGGGCTCGTGACGATCGGCCCGCGGGCGCGGCGGCGGGTCGTCGAGCACGTCGCCGTCGGCGCGCGCGGCGGCCGCCCGCGGCTGACGCCCGCGCAGGACGCGGCGCTGCGCGAGATCGTCGCCGCGCTCGGCTCCGACCCGCCGCAGCGGCTGCTGCTGCACGGCGTCACCGGCTCGGGCAAGACCGAGGTCTACCTCGGCGCGGTCGAGGCGACGCTCGAGCGCGGCCGGGGCGCGATCGTGCTCGTGCCCGAGATCGCGCTCACCCCGCAGATCGTCTCGCGCTTCGTCGCGCGCTTCGGCGACACGGTGGCGGTCCTGCACTCCAAGCTCTCCAAGGGCGAGCGCTACGACGAGTGGCAGCGCCTGCGCCGCGGCGAGGCGCGGATCTGCGTCGGGCCGCGCTCGTCGGTGTTCGCGCCGATCGAGGACCTCGGGCTCATCATCGTCGACGAGGAGCACGACCCGTCCTACAAGCACGAGGGCGACCCGCGCTACGACGCGCGCCGCGTCGCCGCCCGGCGCGGCGTGACGCTCGTGTGCGGGTCGGCGACCCCGCGCCCCGAGTCGGCGCACGCCCTGCGCCGGATCCGCCTGCCCGAGCGCGTCGACGGGCGCGCCCTGCCGCCGGTGGAGGTGCTCGACATGCGCGGCGTCTCCAGCGCGCTGCACCCCGAGACCGTCGAGGCGCTGCACGGGTCGGGGAAGGCGATCGTCCTGCTCAACCGGCGCGGGTGGTCGAACTTCCTGACCTGCCGGTCGTGCGGCCGGGTGTGGATGTGCCCGGAGTGCGACGTGTCGCTCGTCCTGCACCGCGCGCAGAACCTGCTCGCCTGCCACCACTGCGGCCACCGCGCCCGCGTGCCCGAGCGCTGCCCGGACTGCCGCTCGATCAGTGTCGCGCGGCACGGGGCGGGGACCGAGCGCCTCGAGCACGAGCTGGCACAGGCCGGCCTGGACGTCTTCCGCCTCGACGCCGACGTCGCGCGCCCGGCCGAGATCCTCGGCGCGTTCGAGCGCTCGGCCGCGGGCGTGCTCGTCGGCACGCAGATGGTCGCCAAGGGCCACGACTTCCCGGACGTGACGCTCGGCGTCGTGCTCGACGCCGACGCGACGCTGCGCTTCCCGGACTTCCGCGCGGAGGAGCGCACGTTCGCGCTCGTCGCCCAGCTCGCCGGCCGCGCCGGCCGCGGCAGCGCCGGCGGCCGGGTGCTGGTCCAGGCGCTCTCGCCCGACGCGCCGTCGATCCGGTTCGCCGCCCGGCACGACGCCGACGGCTTCCTGGCGGGCGAGCTCGAGCGCCGCAAGGTGCTGCGCTACCCGCCGTTCTCGGCGCTCGTGCGGATCGTCTGCTCGGGCGTCGAGCCCGGCGTCGCCCACGCCGCGGCCGCCGCGGTCCGCGACCGGCTCGGGATGGGGCCGCCGGCGCTGCTCGGGCCGGCGCCGCTGTTCCGCCTGCGCGGGCGCGAGCGCAGCGTGCTCATGCTCAAGGCCGACCCGCGCGACCGCGCCCGCGCCGTCGCGGCGGTGGGCGCCGCGGTCGACGCGGTCGCCGCCGACAAGCGCCACAAGGCGGCGGCGTTCAGCGTCGACGTCGACCCGCAGTAGCCGCCGTCTCGCCGAACCCTTCACCGGCGTTCAGCTTCCGTTCAGGCTCGCCCACCAGGATCGCGGGCCGTCATGCAGATCCTCGTCGTCGACGACGAGCCGGCGGTGCGCGACGCGCTCACGCGGACGCTGGCCGTCGAGGGCTTCCGGCCCCGGGAGGCGTGCGGCGGGCGCGAGGCGATCCGCGCCCACACCGCCGATCCGGCCGACGTGATCCTGCTCGACGTGCTCATGCCCGGCCTCGACGGGCTCGCGGTCTGCCGGCGGCTGCGCGAGACCGGCGACCGCACCCCGGTGCTCATGCTCACCGCACGCGACGCGGTCGGCGACCGCGTCGCCGGCCTGGAGGCGGGCGCCGACGACTACCTCGTCAAGCCGTTCGCGACCGAGGAGCTGCTCGCGCGGATCCGGGCGCTGCTGCGGCGCACCGGCTGGGAGGGCGACCGGCGGGTGCTGCGCTTCGCCGACCTGACGCTCGACCCCGACGCCTACGAGGTGCGGCGCGGCGGCCGGCCGATCGAGCTGACGCGCACCGAGTTCCTGCTGCTCGAGCTGCTGCTGCGCCACCCGCGCCAGGTGCTCACCCGCAGCCAGATCTTCGAGCGCGTCTGGGGCTACGACTTCGGGCCGACGTCGAACTCGCTCGAGGTCTACGTCGGCTACCTGCGCCGCAAGACCGAGGCGGCCGGCGAGCCGCGCCTCATCCACACCGTGCGCGGCGTCGGGTACGTCCTGAAGGCCGTGGACCGGTGACGCTCAGCCGCCGGATGATGCTGCTCGTCGGCGCCGCGGTGGCGGTGGCGATCGCGGTCGCCGCGGTCGTGAGCTGGTTCGTCGTCCGCGACCGGCTGCGCGGCCAGGTCGACGCCGGGCTGCGCTCGGCGCTGCCGCAGGTCGAGACGGCGCCCGCCGGCGGTCTCGGGCGGATCCTCGTCCAGCGGCGCCTGGGCCGCCTCGGCGACCTGGACACGCGGCTGTTCGTCGCGCCCGACCCGCTCGGCGGGCCGACCGCGTCGGTGCAGGGCGTGCTCGCCGACGGGCGCGTCGTCGCGAGCGGCGGCGGCGCGCGGCTCCCGGTGACCGACCGGACCGTCGCGGTCGCCGCCGGCGACGCCGAGCCGTACTTCGAGGACGCCGACGTGGGCGGCACCCACGTGCGGATGTACGTGACGCGCGGGCCCGGGGACCTGGCGCTGCAGCTCGCGCGGCCGCTGACGGAGGTCGACGCGACGCTGCGCGGCCTCGCGCTCCTGCTCGGCGGGATCGCCCTCGCCGGCGTGGCCGCGGGCGCCGGGCTCGGCCTGCTCGTCGCCCGTGCGACGCTCGCGCCGGTGCGCCGCCTGACCGGGGCCGCCGAGCACGTCGCCGGCACCCGGGACCTCAGTCGCCGCCTCGACGCCGACCCGGCCGGCGACGAGCTCGACCGGCTGGCCGCGGCGTTCAACCGGATGCTCGCCGCGCTGCAGGCGTCGCGCGAGGCCCAGCGCCAGCTCGTCGCCGACGCGTCGCACGAGCTGCGCACCCCGATCACGAGCATCCGCACGAACATCGAGCTGCTCGGCCGCGCCCGCACGCTCGACCCCGGCGAGCAGGCGCAGGTCATCGCCTCGGCGCGCGAGCAGCTCGAGGAGCTCAGCGTGCTCGTCGGCGACCTCATCGACACCGCCCGCGACGGCCCGGTGCCCGAGGACGAGGTCGAGGACGTCCGCCTGGACCTCGTCACCGACGAGGCGGTCGCGCAGGCGCGCCGGTACGCGCCCGGCCGGCGCTTCGTCGTCGAGGCCGAGCCGGTGCTCGTGCGCGGCTCGCCGGCGCGCCTACACCGCGCGGTCGCCAACCTGCTCGACAACGCGATCAAGTACGGGCCGCCCGGGGCGCCGATCGAGGTGCGCGTCGCGGACGGCGCGGTGAGCGTGCGCGACCACGGGCCCGGCTTCGACCCGGACGACCTGCCGCACGTGTTCGACCGCTTCTACCGCGCCGACAACGCGCGCGGGCTGCCCGGCAGCGGGCTCGGCCTGGCGATCGTGCGCCACGCCGCCGAGGCGCACGGCGGCGTCGCCCGGGCCGAGAACGCGCCCGGCGGCGGCGCCCGCCTGACGTTCTCAGTGAGCTCCTAGCCCGCTCTCAGCGGCCGTTCAGCCGCGGCCGGTGGGCTCGCGGCATGAGACCACTGCTGACGTGCACCGCCGCCGCGCTCGCGGCGCTCGCGCTCGCCGCGTGCGGCGGCTCCGGCCAGGACGACGGCGCCGGACGCGCCGGGACCGACCGCGCCCAGGACGGCGCGCTCGCGTTCGCGCGCTGCATGCGCGAGCACGGCATCGACATGCCCGACCCGCAGGTCGACGGCGGCCGCGTCCGGTTCCGCGCCGGCGGCGGCGACGGCCCGCGCCCCGACGACCCGGAGTTCCGCAAGGCCCAGGAGGCGTGCTCGGAGCACCTGCGCCGCGGCATGAGCGAGCTGCCGCCCGAGCGGCGCGCGGAGCTGCGCGACGCCGGCGTCAGGTACGCGGCCTGCATGCGCGAGCACGGCATCGACATGCCCGACCCCGGGCCGGACGGCGGCTTCCGCATCCACCGCCGGCCCGGCGAGAGCGGTCCCGACCTCGACTCGCCGCGGTTCGAGGCGGCGAACGAGGCGTGCGAGCGCCACCTGGCCGACGTGCGCCGCCGCGCGCCCGGCGGAGGGGAGGAGGAGCGGTGAGCGCCGCCCCGGCCGCCCTGCGCCGCCGTGCGCCTGCCCCGCGGTACGCGGTGCCGCTCGTGGCCGGCGCCGTCGCGCTGGCGGTCGCCGTCGCCGGGATGGCCGCCGGCGGCGGCGACGACGCGCCGTCCGCGCCCGCCGTGCGGACCGGCGTCGCGACCGCCGAGGTCCGCACGCTCGTCGACCGCGAGGACGTGCAGGGCACGCTCGGGTTCGCCGGCGAGCGGACGCTCGGCGCCGCCGCGGCGGGAACCGTGACGCGGATCGCCGCCGAGGGGAGGACCGTCCGCCGCGGCGGCGCGCTCTACGCGCTCGACGGGCGCAGCACCGCGTACGTCATGTACGGCGACACCCCGGCCTGGCGGGCGCTGTCGGCCGGCGTGCCCGACGGCGAGGACGTCCGCCAGCTCGAGCGCAACCTCGTCGCGCTCGGCCACGACCCCGGCCGGGCGATCGAGGTCGACACGACGTTCGACGCGGCGACCGCCGCCGCCGTCCGCCGGTGGGAGCGGGCGCGCGGCGTGGCCGCCGACGGCGTCGTCGAGCACGGCGAGATCGTCTTCACCGACGGCGCCGTCCGGGTCGGCGCCCACCGGGCAGAGCGCGGCGACCGGGTCGCCCCCGGCCGGCCGGTGCTGTCGATCTCCGGCCGCGACCGCGTCGTCACCGCCCGCCTGCCCGCCGCGCGCCAGGAGCTCGTCGGCCGCGGCGACCGGGTGACTGTCACCCTGCCCGGCGGCGAGACGGTGCGCGGGACGGTCGCCGAGGTCGGCACGGTCGCCCGCGCCGGCCGCGAGGGCGCCGAGGCGACCGTCGCCCTGGAGGTGCGGCTGCCGGCGGGCGACGTGCGGCTCGACGGCGCGCCGGTCACGGTGTCGGTCGCCCGCACCGCCGCGCGACGCGCGCTGGCGGTGCCGCTGCACGCGCTGCTGGCGACCGCGGCGGGCGCGTACGCGGTCGAGGTCGTCGAGGGCGAGCGGCGGCGGATCGTGCCGGTCGAGCTCGGCGCGTTCGCCGACGGCTGGGTCGAGGTCGCCGGCGACGGGCTGCGCGACGGCACCCGGGTGGTGGTGCCGCGATGAGCGCCGAGCCGGTCATGTCGCTGCGCGGCGTCGAGAAGACCTACCGCGGCGGCGTGCGGGCGCTGGCCGGCATCGACCTCGACGTCGCGCCCGGCGAGCAGGTCGCGATCGTCGGGCCGTCGGGCTCGGGCAAGACGACGCTCCTGCACGTGACCGGCACGCTCGACCGCGCCACCGCGGGGACCGTCCGGGTCGCCGGGCACGACGTCGCGGCGCTCGGCGACGACGAGCTGGCCGGCCTGCGCGCACGCGAGATCGGGTTCGTCTTCCAGCAGTTCTTCCTGCTCGACGGGATGACCGCGCTGGAGAACGTCGCCGAGGGGATGCTCTACGCCGGCGTGCCGGCGGCCGAGCGCCTCGCCGCGGCGCGCGAGGCGCTCGAGCGCGTCGGGCTGGGCGACCGCCTGCACCACCGGCCGGGCGAGCTGTCGGGCGGCGAGCGCCAGCGGGTCGCGGTCGCCCGCGCCGTCGTGAACCGCCCGCGGCTCCTGTTCGCCGACGAGCCGACCGGCAACCTCGACACCCGCACCGGCGCCGACGTGCTCGCCCTGCTGCGCTCGCTCGGGACGACGCTGCTCGTCATCACCCACGACCGCGACGTCGCCGCCGCGCTGCCGCGCCGCGTCGCGATGCGCGACGGGCGGGTGGCCGCGTGACGGCGCGGTCGCGGGTGCTCGCCGCCGACCTGCCGCGCCTGGCCGCGGCCGGGCTGCGCACGCGGCGCCTGCGCGCGGTCCTGTCGGGGCTCGGCGTCGCGATCGGGATCGCGAGCATGGTCGCGGTGCTCGGCCTGTCGGCGTCCAGCCGCGCCGACCTGCTCGACCGCCTCGACCGGCTCGGGACGAACCTGCTGCGCGCCGGGCCCGGCGAGACGCTCCTCGGCGACCGGGCGGTGCTGCCCGAGACGGCGGGCGCGTCGGTCGGCCGGCTCGACGGCGTCGAGGCGGTCGCGCAGATCCGCACGGTCGACGCGAGCGTGCGGCGCACCGACCGGATCCCCGCGACCGAGACCGGCGGCATCACGGTCGCCGCCGCCGAGCCCGAGCTCGCGCCGGCGCTGCGCGCGACGATGGCCGCCGGGCGCTTCCTGAACGCCGCGACCGCCCGCCGGCCCGCGGTCGTGCTCGGCGCGGTCGCGGCCGAGCGGCTGGGCATCGCCCGGCCCGGGGTCCAGGTGTTCCTCGGCGACCGCTGGTGGACGGTCACGGGGATCCTCGCGCCGCTCGAACTCGCGCCCGACCTCGACCGCTCGGCGCTCGTGGGCTTCCCGGCCGCCGAGCGGCTGCTCGGCGCCGAGCGCTCGGCGACGACGATCTACGTGCGCGCCGACCCCGACCGCGTCGAGGACGTCCAGGCGCTCCTGCCGGCCGCCGCGAACCCCGAGAACCCGGGGGAGGTCAGCACCGAGCGCCCGTCCGACGCGCTCGAGGCGCGCGCGGCGGCCGACGACGCGTTCACCGGGCTGCTCCTGGCGCTCGGCGCGGTCGCCCTGCTCGTCGGCGGGATCGGCATCGCCAACACGATGGTCATCGGGGTCATCGAACGCCGCCCGGAGATCGGGCTCCGCCGCGCGCTGGGGGCCACCCGGGCGCACGTGCGCGCCCAGTTCCTCGGCGAGGCGCTCGTGCTCGCCGTCGCGGGCGGCGCTGCGGGCGTCGCGATCGGGGCGGCCGTCACCGTCGCCTACGCCGCCGGCAGCGGCCGCCAGGCGGTCGTCCCGGCCGAGGCCGTCGGCGCCGGCCTGGGCGCCGCGCTCGCGATCGGCGCGGTCGCCGGGCTGTACCCCGCGGCGCGCGCCGCACGGCTCAGCCCCACCGACGCCCTCAGGACCACCTGACCGACACACCGGGGACCTGTTCAGGGAACCCCCCGATGCGGCCGGGGGTGCCGCGGCCGATGCTGGCCGCATGCACTCCCGGCTCATGAAGCTCCTCCTCGCGGCCCTCGCCGCGGCGGTCGTCGCGCCCGCCGCGGCGCCGGCTTCGATGATCACCTACATCGACGGCAAGAACGTCTGGGTCGCCAGCCCCGACGGCCAGACCAAGCGGCAGATCACCACCGACGGCACGAACGACGCGCCGTACCACGTGCCGTCGGCCGACGACGCCGGCAACGTGCTCGCGGTCGCCGGCGGCCTGACGAACAGCAAGATGCTCGTCCACGTCACCCCGGCCGGCAGACGCACCGTGAACGTGATCCCGTGGAAGGTCGGGACCCTGCCGAACTTCGGGCCGTACACGATGCGCATGCGCCCCGACGGCAAGCTGCTCGCCTACAAGTACGTGCTCAACCAGGGCGCCTACCAGCCGCTCGTCGAGCGCCTGTCGATCGCGATGGTCAACTCGCCCGCCGTGCCGGGCGCCGGCACCTTCGACCAGGCCGGCTCGTACTGGACGCCGACGTGGATCGACGACAAGCTCGTCGTCGCCCAGGACGGCGTCGCAAAGCTCGAGATGGAGCCGGGCAGGTTCACCCAGTTCCTCGCCGTCGAGGTCGACGGCCTGGAGATCGCCGGCGCCGAGGTCTCGCGCGACAAGAGCCGCTACCTGCTCGACATCGACAACAAGCAGAACGGCCAGAGCGGCCTGGTCCTCTACGCCCACACCGGCGCGTTCCCCGGCGGCGAGGTCACCGGCGGCTGCCAGGTCCCGGCGGCCGGCAGCCCCGAGCAGACCTGGGGCCTGTCGCCCGACGGGCGCCAGGTGGTCTGGCAGGACTCGGGCGGCGTGAAGGTCGGCACGTTCGACCCCGCCCGGCAGCAGAACGGCTGGTGCGTCGGCGAGGTCGTCACGATCTCGGCGACCGGCTCAGAGCCGACGTTCGGCGCCGCGACGCTCACCGGGCCGCAGGAGCCCGCGCCGCCCCCGCCGCCGGTCGTCGAGGAGCCGCCCGCGACCCCGGCGCCGCAGGTGAGCGCGCCCGTCACCACGCAGAAGCCGCGGGGCGGCACGACGAAGCCGGCGACGATCGACGGCAAGCCGGTGGCCCGGACCACCGGCGATGCGGAGCTGGCGCTGTCCGTGCCCGCCACCGTCCGCTCGGTGTCGCTGCGCAGCGGCCTGCGCGTCGCGGCGACCGCGCCCGGCGCCGGGAAGATCGCGGTGACGCTCACCGCGGGCGGGCGCAAGCTCGGCAGCGCGACGAAGACGGTCGGCAAGGCGGGCAAGGTGACGCTGAAGCTCAAGCCCACGAAGGCCGGCCGCAAGGCGCTGCGGCGCCTGAAGGGCCGCAAGGCAACGCTGAAGATCGTCTTCACGCCGAAGCGGGGCGGCGACCGGCTGACCTCGACGGCCAGGGTGACGCTGAAGTAGCCGCGGGCGGCGGCGTGCCCGGTCGCGCCTATCATGACCTCGGATGAGCGAGACGCTCGACACCGAGGTCGAGGCGCCCGAGCACGCCCCGCCCGAGCTCGACCCCGAGACCCGAGCGCGGCGCGACGCCGCGCTCGCGCACGTGCGCAAGTACGGCGATCCGATCCTGCGCACGAAGGCGCGCCCCGTCGAGCGCTTCGACGACGCGCTGCGCGCCGAGATCGAGCGGATGGGGCGGCTCATGCACGACTCGCTCGGCATCGGGCTCGCGGCGCCGCAGGTCGGCGTCGCCCACCGGCTGTTCGTCTACCGGGTCGAGCCCGACAGCCCCGTGCAGGCGGTCGTCAACCCGGACATCGAGTGGTCCAGCCGGGAGAAGGAGATCTTCGAGGAGGGCTGCCTGAGCCTGCCGAACGTCCACGTCGACGTCGAGCGCCCGCTGCACGTCCGCGTCCGCGCGCAGGACGCGTTCGGCGAGCCGATCGTCATCGAGGCCAGCGGGCTGGAGGCGCGGGTGATCCAGCACGAGACCGACCACCTCGACGGCGTCCTCATCCTCGACCGGACCTCGCGCGAGCAGCGCAAAGAGGCCATGCGGGCCCTGCGCGAGGCCCTGCAGACCGCCGCGTAGTGCGGACCGTCTACCTCGGCACCTCGGCGTTCGCGGCGGCCGTGCTGCGCCGCCTGGCGGACACGCCGCACCGGCCGGTGCTCGTCGTCACCCGCCCCGACGCGCCGAAGGGCCGCGGCCGCAGGCTCGCGCCGCCGCCGGTCGCCGACACCGCGCGCGAGCTGGAGATCGACGTCATCCAGCCGGCGAACGTCAACGACGAGGCGGTGATCGAGCAGATCGCCGCCGCCGAGCCCGACAAGGTCGTGCTGTGCGCGTTCGGCGCGCTCATCCGCGAGCCGCTGCTCAGCCGGTTCGGCCAGATCCTCAACGTCCACCCGTCGCTGCTGCCGCGCTGGCGCGGCGCCGCGCCCGTCGAGCGCGCGATCATGGCCGGCGACGACGAGACCGGCGTGTCGATCATGGCGCTGACCGCCGGCCTGGACGACGGGCCGGTGTGCGCGGTCTCGCGCGAGCCGATCCGCCCCGACGACACGTACGGGACGCTGAGCGAGCGGCTCGAGCAGGCCGGCGCCGACCTGCTCGCCTACGCGCTCGACACCGAGCCCGAGTTCGAGCCTCAGCCGGAGGAGGGCGTCACGTACGCGGAGAAGATCACGGCCGCCGACCGGACGCTCGACCCGCAGCGGCCGGCGTCCGAGCTCGAGCGGGTCGTGCGCGCGCTGACGCCGCACATCGGCGCGCGGATCGCGCTGCCCGACGGCACGATGCTCGGCGTGCGGTCGGCCGCGGTGCGGATGGACGGGCCCGAGCCGGGCACGTTCTCCACCGAGGGCGGGCGGCTCGTCGTCGGGACGCCCGACGGGGGCCTCGAGCTGCGCGAGGTCCAGCCGCCGGGCAAGCGCGTCATGCCCGCCGAGGACTGGCTGCGCGGGCGGCCGCTGTGAGGCCGGAGGAGATCTCCCGGCCCGACAAGCCGCTCTTCCCGGACGGCACGACGAAGCTCGACCTCGCGCGCTACTACGCGGCGGTCGCGGACGTCATGATCCCGCACGTCGCCGAGCGGCCGCTGAACCTCGAGCGCTACCCGGACGGGATCGAGGGCCGGCAGCTCTTCACCCAGCAGGCGCCCAAGCACTTCCCCGGCTGGATCCGGCGCGTGACCGTGCCCAAGCGCGGCGGCACCGTCGACCACGTGGTCGTCGAGCGGCCCGACACGCTCGTCTACCTCGCCGGGCAGGCGTGCATCACGCTCCACATGTGGATGAGCCGCCGCGACCGGCTCGAGCGGCCCGACCGGCTCGTCATCGACCTCGACCCGTCCGTCGACGACTTCGCCTCGGTGCGCCGGGCGGCGATCGAGGCCGGCGACCTGTTCCGTGAGTGCGGGCTCGTGCCGTTCGCGCTCGTCACCGGCTCGCGCGGCATCCACGTCGTCGCGCCGCTGCGCCGCACCTCCGACCACCAGACGGTCGCCGAGGTCGGCCACGCGCTGGCCGCCGAGCTCGAGCGCCGCGACCCCGACCGGCTGACGACGCAGTTCCGGATCGACAAGCGCGGCGACCGCATCTTCATCGACGCCGGGCGGGTGCGCTGGGGCCACACCGCGGTCGCGCCGTACAGCGTGCGCGCGCGGCCCGGCGCGCCGGTCGCGACGCCCCTCCGGTGGTCCGAGCTCGAGCACGAGGACCTGCACCCGCAGGCCTGGACGCTGCACACGCTCCCGGACCGCCTGCAGGAGCTGGGCGGCGACCCGTGGGCGGACATCGCCGAGCACGCCAAGGGCCTCGGGAAGGCCCGCCGCGCTCTCGGCCTCGCCTAGCTACTTCCCCCGGATAAACGACGGCGACGAGCCGGAAACGTGAACGGCCGCGCTCGGGTGAGGGGCGCGGCCGTTCGGCGTTTCGGGTGGTGCCGGGCGGGTGGCGCCCGGCCCGGTTGATGC
>Ga0310841_100134_pt1 | contig 85899 bp, 79 predicted proteins | sample SM_ome_9_FD_201311 | JGI IMG/M metagenome (GOLD analysis project Ga0310841, IMG submission 201311) | Sorghum-adapted microbial communities enriched on stacked mutant (SM) sorghum from Joint BioEnergy Institute, Emeryville, California... ...
TTGACGCACTGGTCCCTAAACGGTGCGCCTCCAACGATGTCGGTCATGGATGTCCTTCCCGGCCCCCACGGGCCGATCGGTCACCCCGGACCACACACAGAAGATCGGACAGACCCCACGCCCGCGTGCACGGGGCCAGGAAGAGCTACCTGATCCAGCACTCGGCAGGATCGGGAAAGACGAAGGAGATCGCCTGGCTCGCCCACGACCTGTCGACGCTGCACGATGACGCGGGGCATCTCGTCTTCGACAAGGTCATCGTCATCACCGATCGGCGCGTCCTGGACGCCCAGCTGCAGCGCCAGGTCCGCCAGTTCGCCCAGACGCACTCGGCGGTCGTCGAGGTCGACCAGGACTCCCAGCAGCTGCTCGAGGCCCTCTCGAGCCACGCGGCGAAGGTCATCATCACCACACTGCAGAAGTTCCCGTTCGTGCTCCAGAAGCTGGCCGGAGACGAGGTCGCTCAGCAGCTGAAGGACGGGCGCTACGCCGTCATCGTCGACGAGGCGCACTCGTCCCAGACCGGCCAGGCCGCGGTGGACCTGAAGGCCGTCGTCGGGTCCCGGTCGATCGAGGATCTCGACCTGGAGCCCGAGGAGATGGACGGCGTCCCCCAGGAGCTGCTGGCCCAGATGGCCGCTCGGGGCCCGCAGCCGAACATCAGCTACTTCGCGTTCACCGCGACTCCGAAGGGGCGCACGCTCGAGCTGTTCGGCACCCAGACCGGCAACCCCGACTCGCCGTACGAGCCGTTCCACGTCTACTCCATGCGCCAGGCCATCGAGGAGGGCTTCATCCTCGACGTGCTACGCAACTACACGACGTACGAGCAGCTGTACCGGCTTGAGGCGCAGGCGGAGAAGGAGCTGCCCAAGGGCAAGGCGCAGTCCAAGATCGCAGCGTTCGCTCGGTTCCACCCCTACGCCAAGGACCAGAAGGCCAAGGTCGTCATCGAGCACTACAAGCGCGTCGTCCGGCCCCACCTCGGGGGCGAGGCCAAGGCGATGGTCGTCTGTGCCAGCCGTGAGGAGGCCGTGCGCTGGAAGCAGGCGCTCGATCGCATCGTCGAGGCCGAAGGCGTCGAGGACGTCCGCATCTTGGTCGCGTTCTCGGGAGAGGTCGAGATCAAGAACGCCGACGCGGCGGACTTCGGCGAGACCTATCGCGAGCCGCAGATGAACATGGTCGACGGCAAGCCACTGCCCGAAAGCCGCCTGCCCGCCGAGTTCGACAAGCCGGCGTACGGGATCCTCGTGGTCGCCGAGAAGTACCAGACCGGGTTCGACCAGCCGAAGCTGGTCGCGATGTACGTCGACAAGGCGCTGAGCGGCATCAACGCGGTCCAGACCCTGTCGCGGCTCAACCGGGTTCATCCCGGGAAGACCGACACGTTCGTCCTGGACTTCGTCAACGACCCAGAGGACGTTCTCGCGGCGTTCGAGCAGTACTACGGACGCACCGAGGCGCTGCCGTCTGATCCCAACCTGCTCAGCGACGCCGCTCAGACCGTCCTCGACCACGACGTGATCGACCCGGAGGAGGTCGACGCGTTCGCCGAGGTCTACTCACCGAACGCATCGCACCACATCCTGAGCGACAAGACCAAGAACAGCTACGCCGCCGCGCTCGAGCTCGATGACGACGACCGGCTGCAGCTTCGGGCGGACCTCGACCGCTTCGTGCGCTTCTACAAGTTCCTCGCGCAGATCGCGCCATACCTCGCGGTCGAGCACGAGAAGCTGTTCCAGTTCGCGCGGTTCCTCGCCCTGCGACTGCAGACGCATGCCGAAGGTGGCGTCTCAGTCGCCGACAGCATCGAGCTGACGCACTACCGGCTCGTCGAGGGGGAGACCTTGGACCTCGGCCTCGGCGCCGGCGATGCGGACCCGCTGACCTCGATCCGAGGCGATGGGACCGGCCGCGGTTCGGGCGGCGACGTCCCGATGGGTCTGCTCGGAGAGCTCGTCGAAATGTTCAACGAGAGGTTTGGCGCAGAGCTGACGGACGCCGATGCCATCCGTCCTGTCCAAGACCTCATCGACAAGGCCGCGGAGATCGGCGAAGCGGAGGGCCTTCGCGCTCAGGCGCTCGGCAACATCTTCGAGGATTTCGAACGCGGCAAGGAAGACGTCGTCATCAACGCCACGCTCCAGGTCAAGGACGTCAACGACCTCATCCTGCAGAAGCTCCTTGACGATGACGACGTCCGCTCACAGATGACCCACCTGGTGATGCGGAGCCTGTACGACCGCTACACGAGCGACGCTGCCAGCGGTTGAACAGCGCACGATGCCTGTCGAGTTGAGGACGCCTCGCGTCCTCAGGACGACAGGCGTCGTCGGCGGCCAGGCGCCAGGCTCCACTCGACTGGTCCTCCACCCGGCATCTAGGGTCGCGCTGTGGACTCACGGGCGGTTCGAGAGATCGACGTGCTGCGGAAGGGGCTGATCGGCGGCGGCGAGCAGCGTCCCGATCGGCCGCACGGTCGCTGGTTCATCACGCCCGTCTAGCGCGAGTCGACAGACGTGGTCGACATTTCCTTCGCATAGCGAAATGTCGTCCTCCCCGCTCGGTCGCGTGGCGCTTCGCGAGCGTCAGGCGGCCTGCGCCGGCGCCTCGCGCGGCAGGTGCTCGTCGAACGTCATCCCCGCCTCGATCGCGCGCCGCACCGGGCACGCCTCGGCCACGCGCATGATCCGCTTCACCTGCTCGGGGGCGAGGTCGTCGGGCAGGTTCACGGTCACGTCGAAGTGGCGCGGCGTCGACGTGTTGTCGTAGACGACGTCGACGGAGAGCTCGCCGAGCGTCCAGCCCTTCGTGCGGGCGTACGTGCGGATGGTCGTGGCGATGCAGCCGGCGAGCGCGGCGGGCAGCAGCTCGTGGGGCGCGGGGCCCTCGTCGGTGCCGCCGAGGCGGACGGGCTCGTCGGTGACGAGGCGGTGGCGGCCGTCGATGAGGATCTCCTGGCGCAGGGTGTCGCCGGTGGAACGGGCGGAGGCGGTGAGGCTCATGTTCACAATTATACCACTAAACAGTTGTGAATGCGGGTGCCTCGGCTCCCGGCGGACCGCATTGGACCGCTCGTCCCAAGAATGAACAAATCTGCACAACGCAGTTCCGACCGCCGGTCCGTAGGTCCCCGGCCCGGCCCGCCAGATACTGCCGGGCAACCGGATCGGGCCCGGCGGGATGCCTGCTCCGGAGCCCTGCTCACTCGACGCTTCGGAGGTGGTCGTGAACGAAGAAGTCACCACGGCGTTGGAGACCATCAACTCGGTCAACAACGAGTTCTTCTACTGGGTGTCCATCGCGTTGATGATGCTCATCCACGCGGGCTTCCTCTTCTACGAGGGCGGCGCCTCGCGCGTGAAGAACGTGCTCGCCGCCGCGATGAAGAACCTGCTCACGCTCGCGGTCGTCATCCCCTCGTTCTTCTTCGTCGGTTGGTTCCTCTACAACGCGATGCCCACGGGCCTACCCGAGCTCAACGACGCCGCCAAGGCGGCGCTGCCGTGGAGCGAGAACATGGGCCCGAACATCCAGGATCCCGCGAGCGGCATCTTCTGGGGCGCGTTCGCCCTGTTCGCCGCGACGACCGGCTCGATCATGTCCGGCGCGCTCATCGAGCGCATCCGCATCAGCTCGTTCATGATCCTGACCGCGATTCTCGGCGGCGTGGTGTGGATCATCGCCGCCTCCTGGGGTTGGCACGGCGGCGGCTGGATGCTCACGGAGCTCGGCCTGCACGACGTCGGCGCCGCCGGCTGCGTGCACCTCATCGCCGCCGCGTTCACGCTCGGCGTGCTGATCAACCTCGGGCCGCGCATGGGGCGCTTCGTCAACGGCAAGGCCCAGGCGATCGTGCCCCACAACCTGCCGATGACGATGCTCGGCCTGATGCTGATCTTCGTCGGCTTCTTCGGCTTCCTGATGGGCTGCGCGATCTACACCGGAGACGGCTTCCAGACGATCTTCGGCACGCCGATGAACCTGTCGGCATTCGCGTTCAACACGCTCATGGGCCTGGCCGGCGGCATCCTCGGCGCCTACCTGTCGTCGAAGGGCGAGCCGTTCTGGACGATCTCGGGCGGCCTGGCCGGCGTCATCTCGGTGGCGTCGGGCCTGGACCTGTACCACCCGGCCGTCGCGTTCATGATCGCCGTCGTCGGCGGCGCGAGCCTCCCGTTCGTCGGCAAGCTCCTGGAGAAGCTGAAGATCGACGACGCGGTCGGGGCGATCCCGGTCCACGGCGTCTGCGGCGCGTGGTCCCTGATCGCGGTCGGCATCTTCGCGTCGGGCTTCCCGAACGTGACGGGTCCCGACCCGTCGCTGGGCGGCCAGGTCGTGGCGATGCTCGTGTTCGCCGCGCTGGGCTTCATCCCCGGCTACCTGATCTCGCTGGCGCTGAAGGCCTTCGGGATCCTGCGGGTGCCGCCGGACGCCGAGCACTTCGGGCTGGACGCCACCGAGCTGCCGTCCCTGCCGTACCCGGAGGGCATCCCCGCCACCGCCGGCCGCAACGGCAACGGCGGCATGGGCGCGCCGGTCGGCGGCGCGGTCATGGACCGGTCCGACATCTAGCCACCCTCGAGCACGGAGAAAGGAGGACATTCCATGGACACCATCCCCATCGACGACTGGGAGGGCGCGTCGCAGTACTTCACGTTCGGCGCGGACTCGTTCGGCGTCTGGCTGTTCCTGGCGCTGGCGGTCATCGCCTTCCTGACGGTGATCGTGCGCGCGATCACCCACGAGGGCCGCAGCTACAAGGAGATCCACGAGAGCAACATCACGGCCCCGATCGCGATGGAGCCCGAGGGCCCGCCGCCCACGTCGGAGCCGGCCGCGATGGCCTGATCCACGACCACGCCTCTGGAGGACGACGGCCCCGCGAGCCTGCCGCTCGCGGGGCCGTCGGCGTGTTCGGGCCCGGCTCAGCACCTTGTACAGATTTGTCCAGCGGGATGTGGACCGGCGGTCGGTGGGCGCCCGGCCCGCCGGTCGGCACCATCGCGGCGATGACGTACGGCGTCGCCATGGCCCACACCACGCTGCCCCGGGACCCGGGGCTGGAGCTCGACCCCGATGCCTGCGAGCACCTCGTCGCCGCGGTCCCCGCCGGCCCGGCGGTCCTGCGCCTGCGCGGGCAGCACGCCCGCGACGGCCGCGGCCCGCTCACGCTGCTGGAGGGCGACGAGGACGACGTCCTGGCGGCGCTGGCCGGCCGGCTGGCCCGCGCCGGCGTCGGCCTGCGCCTCTACGTCGCCGGCGCCGAGGGGTTCGTGCGGCGCGCGGTCCGGGTGGGGCTCGACGCCGGCCTGCAGCGCGACGAGATCCTCACCGAGGTCGACGCCGACGCCGCCCGCGACGTGTGGTGCTCGCACTGCAAGGCGATCACCCGCGGGGTCACGACGACGATCTTCCCGTGCGCCGGGTGCGGTCGCCACCTCGAGGTCTTCCACCATTTCTCGCGCCGGCACGCCGCGTACATGGGCTTCCAGGCCGACGCCGAGGTGCCGGGCGAGCTGCCCGAGCCGGAGGCGAGATGGGCGTGACGATCGACGTGCGCGTGGCCGCGGTGCGCGACCTCGGTCCCGACGTGCGCGAGCTGACCCTGGCCCCGCTCAACGGCACGCCGCTGCCGGCGTTCTCGCCCGGCAGCCACGTCGTCGTGCACGTCCCCGGCGAGCGGACGCGCAAGAACCCCTACTCGCTGGCCTGCGCGCCGTGGTCGACCGACGCCTACCGCATCGCCGTCCGCCGCCTCGACGACGGGCGCGGCGGGTCGCGCGCCGTCCACGAGCACGTCCGGGAGGGCGACGTCCTCGCGATCGAGCCGCCGCGCAACCTGTTCGCGCCGGTCGTCGGCGCGCGCCGGCACCTGCTCGTGGCCGGCGGCATCGGCATCACGCCGTTCGTCTCCTACGCGCACCAGCTCGTGGCGGCCGGCGTGCCGTTCGAGCTGCACCACGCGCCGGCGGGCGGCCCGCTCGCCGACGAGCTCGAGCGCCTGCGCCCGGACGCCGTCCACGCCCACGCCGACCGCACGGCGCTGATGGCGGCCGTGGAGGCCGCGCTCGGCGCCCAGCCGCTGGGCACGCACCTGTCGGTGTGCGGCCCGCCGGCGATGATGGAGGCCGTCTGCCGGGCCGCCAAGCGCCACGGCTGGCCGGGCTCGCGCGTGCATCTCGAGCGCTTCGTCCTCGACACCGGCCCGATGGACCCGTTCACGGTGCGCCTCGCGCGCAGCGGCCGGGAGCTGGCGGTGGGCGAGGGCGAGTCGCTCCTGGAGGCGCTGGAGGCCGCCGGCGCCGACGTGCCCTACCTGTGCCGCCAGGGCATCTGCGGCGAGTGCCGCCTCGACGTCCTCGACGGCACGCCCGACCACCGCGACATCTACCTGACCGCCGACGAGCGCGCGGCCGGCACGGCGATCATGCCGTGCGTCTCGCGCTGCGCCGGCGACGGTCCGCTCGTCCTCGACCTCGCCTGACCCGGAGCCGCCCGTGTCCGCCACCGCGATCAACGTCCCCACCGGCAACAGCCCCGAGGCGATCGCCCGGTTCCCGTTCCCGTTCGACGCCGACGGCTACATGTACTCCACGAACGTGGAGGAGGCCGAGAAGCCGCGCTCCAACGGCGTGGGGGAGTGGGGCGGGCGCGTCTACGACGTCGACGAGCACTACCGCTTCGAGATCGCCGAGCGCGACCGCGTGCTGGCCGCCGACCCGGCCCGTTGCCAGGTGCTGCCGCACATGCGCCTGGCCGCCTGGGACGTCGTCGAGGACGCCACGACGCGGCTGTCGCGCGACTTCCCCGAGCACTTCTCGCTGGAGGTGCGCGGCGACCAGCGCTTCTGGACCAACCGCCTGCTGGGGATCGAGCAGTCCTACACGCTGCTCGACGACGACACGCTGCCGCTGGAGCCGTTCGAGTGGATCGTGCGCCAGCTCCAGGAGGACGTCGAGCTGCTCGACCAGCGCGGCGACGACCTGTTCTTCGACGCCGGCATCCTCACGTTCGGCGCCGACTGGTCGCTGGACTTCGACCTCGGCATGAGCTTCCTGGAGATCCACGGGCCGGTGCCGCGGGTCCACGAGATGGGCGTGCTGCCGCGCGCGTTCCAGTTCCTCCAGCGCCTGCCGGTCGGGCCGATCTACCGGCGCACGAACTGGACGATGACGGTCGGCCGGCGCCTGGACACCTGCACCGAGGTCTACCACGAGTGGGGGCCCGACCGGGCGAACCTGCGCTACAAGGAGATCGGCGAGCGGCTGCACCTGCGCGTCGAGGTCCAGCACTTCGTGCGCCTGCCGCGCTCCAACGCGGTGATGTTCCCGATCCGCACCTATCTCGCCTCGCTGGACGAGATCTGCACGGTGCCGGCGTGGGCGGTGCGGCTGGAGCGCGTGCTGGCGACGCTGCCGCAGGATCTCGTCGACTACAAGGGGCTCACGCGCTACCGGGACATGACCGTCGAGTGGCTGCGCGAGCGCAACGCCGCGCGCGCCGGCTGAGCCCGCGTCCGATCATGTGACCCGCGGCGGCCGCGGACGGGCGCCGCCCCGGGTCCCACATGAGACGACGCCGCGACGATCCCCACGCCGCCGGACCGGCCCGGCTTCCCGACGGCTCCGCCGTCGACCGCTGGCGCATCCTCGCCATCCTCTGCGCGGCGCTGAGCGTCGTCGTCATCGACGTCACGGTCCTGCACATCGCCGCCCCGTCGATCGCGGCCGACCTGCGGCCGAGCGCGACCGGCCTGCTGTGGATCATCGACGTCTACCCGCTCGTCGTCGCCCCGCTGCTCGTGCCGATGGGCGCGCTGGGCGACCGCCATGGGCGCAAGCGCCTGCTCGTCGCCGGCCTGGGCGTGTTCGCGGGCGCCTCGGCGGCCTGCGCGTTCGCCCCGACGACCGCGGTGCTCATCGCCGCGCGCGCCGTGATGGGCATCGGCGGCGCGATGATCCTGCCCTCGACGGCGGCGATCATCCGCGACGTCTTCCGCGACCGCGCCGAGCGGGTCCGGGCGATCGGCATCTGGTCGGCGACCCTGGCGTGCGGCGCCGCGGTCGGGCCGCTCGTCGGCGGCTTCCTCGTCGAGCACCTGTGGTGGGGCTCGGTGTTCCTCGTCAACGTCCCGATCCTCGCGGCGATCGTGCCCCTCGCCGTCGCGCGGCTGCCCGAGAGCCGCGCGGACGACCCCGCGCCGTGGGACCGGGCGGGCGTCCTGCTCGTCGCCGCGGGCATCTTCGGGCTCGCCTACGGCGTCAAGCGCGCCGCCGAGCACGGCATCGACGGCGCGGCGATCGGCGCCGTGGCCGCGGGCATCGCCATGGTGGCCGCGTTCGCGGTGCGGCAGACGCGGATGCCGCGGCCGATGCTGGACGTGGGCCTGTTCGCCGACCGCACGTTCCGCGTCGCGGTCGCGTGCGTGACGCTGTCGATGGTCGGGCTCGTCGGCCTGGAGCTGCTCTTCGCCCAGTACCTGCAGCTCGTGCTCGGCCTCGAGCCGCTGGCCGCCGCCGTCCGCCTCATGCCGCTGATGGGCGCGTCGCTCGTGGGCGGGCTCACCGCGGCGCGGGTCCTGGGACGGCTCGGCACGCGCGCGACGCTCGCCGGCGGGCTGGGCGTCACCGCGGTCGCGCTCGTCCCGCTGCTCGCTCTCGGGACCGAGGACCGCTACGTCCTGCTGTGGCCGCCGTTCGTGGCGCTCGGCTTCGCGCTCGAGGTCGCGCTCGTCGCCGCCAGCGACGTGATCCTGTCGTCGGCGCCCCCGGACCGCGCGGGCGGCGCGGCGGCGATCGAGGAGACCGCCTACGAGCTGGGCGGCGGCCTCGGGATCGCGCTGCTGGGCAGCGTCGTCACCGCCATCTACGGAGCGCAGCTCGAGCCGGCGCCCGGCGTGCCGGAGGCGGCCCGCGGGTCGCTCAGCGAGGCGATCGAGGTCGCGCACGACCTGCCGAGCGGCGCGCCGCAGCTGCTGGCGGCGGCGCAGGACGCGTTCGTCGCCGGCTTCCGCGGCGCGATCGCCGTCAGCATCGCGCTGCTGGCGATCAGCGCCGTCGGGGCGTGGCGGGCGACCCGGCGCAGACGCCCCTAGCGGTTGCGGCGCGCGAGCGGCGGCAGCAGCTCCTCCAGCGGCTGCTCGCCGCCGAGCGAGCGCATCACGTGCACCGACAGCCGGCCGGGCGCGAACACGTTCACGGAGTGCTGCAGCGGCGTGCCGTCGCGGCTGTGCATCGTCTCGACCAGCTCGATCGCCGCGGTCGGCACCGGCACGCCGAGCTGGCGCGCCATCGCCGCGTCGTCGACCAGCCGCGCCTGCACCTGCGTGCGCGCGAACGCGACCGGCGTGCCGTGCTCGCCGAGCAGGTCCAGCAGCATCCGCCCGGCGCGCAGGCGCCGCTCGATCACCGCGTCGGACGGCAGCGGGACCGCGGGCGCCACCACGTCGCGCATCCAGGCGACCGGCACGTCGTCGGCGACGAGCGTGCGCTCCACGACGAGCGCCTGCGCGTCGGGCGGCAGCCGCAGCGCCGCCGACGCGGCCGGGCCGCCCGGCCGGTGCTCGATGCGCAGCTCCTCGGCGGTCAGGCGCATGCCCTGGCGGCGGGCGAGCGTCGCGTAGCTCTCCAGCACCTCCAGCCCGGCCTTGAACTCGGGCAGCCCGCGCTGGTCGCCGACGAACGTGCCGCTGCCGCGGCGGCGGACGATCTCGCCGCCGGCCTCCAGGCGGGCGAGCGCGGCGCGCAGCGTCCCGCGCGAGACGCCGAGCTGGGTGGCGAGGTCGTGCTCCGGCGGCAGCCGGTCGCCCGTCCGCCGGCGCCCGGGGGACAGCCACGCCCGCAGCGCCGCCTCCGCGGCGTCCACCTTGGTCGCGGGCTGCTCGGCCATCGGGCCGTTGATGCTAGGTCGCGGGCTCAGTCGTGTGGGCGCAGGCCGCCGAAGCGGCCCGTGTAGAAGAGGAGCGGGGGTCCGTCGCGGTGGTCCATGTGCTCGACGCGCCCGACCCACAGGCGGTGGTCCCCGGCGGGATGGACGGCGACGACGCGGCAGCCGACCTGGGCCAGCGAGCCGGCGACGTACGGCAGGCCGGCGCGCCACTCGAAGTCGAGCGGGTCCTCGATGCGCGCCTGGCCGGCGAAGTGCGCGGCGATCGCGGCCTGCTCCTCGTGCAGCACGCTGATCCCGTAGCGGCCGGTGCGCGGGAGCATCTCGGCCATCCGGCAGCGCCCGAGGCTGACGAGCACGAGCGGCGGGTCCAGCGACACGGACAGCACGCCGTTGGCGGTCATGCCGTGGACGAGGTCGCCGTCGGCGGTCGTGACGACGGTGACGCCGGTCGCGAAGCGGCCCATCGCGTTGCGCAGCCGCCGCGGCGCGGTGGCCCGGTGGACCGGCGTGAACGCGGCCATGCCGGTCGGCCCGGTCACGACCGCGGCCGCCGCTTCTCGGGGTCGTAGCGGGGGAACGGGGTCACCTCGGCCGACAGGCGGCGGTGCAGCCCGCCGTCGCAGCTCACCTCGAGCGCCGTGCCCGGCTCGGCGTGCTGGACGGCGACGCGCGCGAGCGCGATCGGCTCCTGGAACGCCGGGCTGCGGATCGCGCTGGTGACGACGCCGATCCGCGAGCGGCCGGCGTACACGCCGTCGCCGTGGCCGGGGACCTCGCCGCCGTCGAGCCGCAGCCCGACGAGCGCGCGCTGCGGATGCGCGCGGCGCTCCAAGAGCGCGTCGCGGCCGATGAAGTCCTCGTCGCCGTCGAGGTTCACCGTGAAGCCGATCCCGGCCTCGAACGGGTCGACGTCGTCGTCGAACTCGTGCCCGGCGAGCGCGAGCCCGGCCTCGACGCGCAGCAGCTCCAGCGCCTCCAGGCCCAGCGGGACGATCCCGTGCGGCGCGCCGGCCGCCATGATCGCGTCCCACACGGCGACGCCGTCGTCGGGGTGGCAGAACACCTCGTAGCCGAGCTCCCCGGTGTAGCCCGTGCGCGACACGACCACCGGGATGCCGGTGCGCCCGCCGATGCGCCCGACGAGGAAGCGGAACCAGCGCAGGTCGCGCAGCGCCGGCTGCGTCGGCGGCGTCCAGATCAGCTCGGCGAGCACGTCGCGCGAGGCCGGCCCCTGGACGGCGAGGTTGTGCAGCGCGTCGGTGGCCGGCTTGACGTGGGCGCGCAGGCCCTCGCGCGCGGCCGCCTCCTCCAGCCACGGGCCGTCGCGGTCGCAGCCGCCGACGAGCCGGAAGTTGTCGGCGCCGAGGCGGAAGACCGTCGCGTCGTCGATCATGCCGCCGCCCTCGTGGCAGAGCGCGGTGTAGACGACCTGGCCGACCGCGAGCCGCCGCGCGTCGCGCGTGATCGTGCGCTGCACGAGCGTCTCGGCGTCGGGACCGAGCACCTCCCACTTGCGCAGCGAGCTGAGGTCCATCACCGCGACGCGCTCGCGGCAGGCCCAGTACTCGGCGATCGCGCCGTGGCGGTCGAAGCGCTCGGCGTGCCAGAAGCCGCCGTGCTCGACGAGCGACCCGGTCAGCTCGCTGATGCGCGGGTGGAACGCGGTCTCGCGGGTGAGCTGGGCGGGCTCGTCGGGGAGCGTGCGGCGCGCTATCGCCATCGAGAAGCGGTGCTCGGGCGCGTACACGCGGACGTGGACATCGGTGACCTCCCAGCCGTTGGACGGGTCGACGTCGTCGGGGCAGGCCGACGACGCGCACACGAGGTCGGTGCTCGCCCGCAGCAGCACCGAGTCCCCGGCCCGCGACCACGGCTCGTCGCTGACGAGCAGGTGCTGGGCGTCGAAGGCCGTGTTGTAGAAGAAGTTCAGCGCCGCCCAGCCGCCGCGGGGCGCGATCCCGAACGGCGCGAGCTGCCCGTTGAAGTTGTCGGTGCAGTTGGGATGGCCGGGGTAGCCGAGGTCCTCGTAGTAGCGGCGCGTGCAGGCCAGCGCGAACGCGTCGTGACGCCCGACCGTGTCGCGCACCAGCTCGCACAGGGGCTCGAGGTCGGCGTCGAAGAACCTGCCGCCCAGGCCGGGCTCGGGGAACGCGCGCCCGGTGAGCGTGCGCGTGGCGGCGGCGTCGAGTCCGCGCTCCAGCCCGTCCTGCAGCTTGTGCGCGTGGAAGGCCAGGAAGTCCGAGCACTGGCGCCCGCGCACGTCGATGATCTCGATGTACTCGCCCGCCCGCACCTCGTAGGCGCGGGCGGACGAGGGATCGACACGGAACTCCAGGCGCGGTTCCGCAAGGGGCGGCGGCAGCTCGACCTCCGGCTCGGGGCGGGCGCGCGGCTCGGCGCGCTCGATCTCGACGAGCAGGACGCCGGGCAGGGTGGAGAGCCCGTCGCGCTCCGGGTCGGGCGGGGCGGCGACGATCGCGACCGCGTCGCGGTCGGCGACCAGCTCGGTGCCCGGCGGGATCGGCGTGGAGGCGTCGCGCAGGCCCAGCGCCGCCGCCTCCGGCAGCACGGTCAGCCGAGCCTCGCGGCCGTCGGCGAGCAGGTCGACGACGCGCAGGCGGTCGTCGGGCCGCAGCGCGACCGTCGTCGACCCGCCCTCGCGCACCCACCACGCCTCGCGCATCACGCGGTCGCGGTCGCGCCCTCTCCCTGGGCCTGCGCCGCTTCGGCCAGGAGCTGCTCGGCCAGCTCCCGCTTGCCGACCGCGTCGAGCTTGCGCAGCTCGTTCTCGACCGCGCGGCGGTTGTAGGTCTGGTTCCAGTAGTCGAGCGCGTCGAAGCCGAGCAGCACCGCCTTGCCGACGAACTGGCGCAGCACCTCGTTGGTCGGGCCCATCACCCAGCCGGCCTTCGCGTCGCGCAGGTAGCGCTCGAGCTCCATGTCGCCGCGCTTGTAGCCGCTGCCGCCGCAGGCGTGGAGCATCTTGTCGACGACGTGCGCGGTGTTCTTGGCCGCCTCGAACTTGATCTGCCACGCCCAGTGCAGGTAGCTCGCGCGCGCGAACTCGCCGGGCGCCAGCACGCGCCGGTTGTGGTCGGTGGCGCCGTCCATCGCCTGCGCGACGCTGAACGTGAAGATGCGGCACGCGTTCGTGTCCATGACCGCCTCGCCGACGTAGTCCTGGATCGTCGGGTAGTCGGCGACGCGCAGCCCGACGTCGGCGTGGCGCTTGCGGGTCGTCTGGCGCTTGGCGATGTCGATCGCGCCCATCGCCAGGCCGTTCCACACGGCGCTGGAGCCGACGAGGAACCAGGGGTCGACGGACTCGTCGTTGGAGGCGGCGCCGTCGCCGGCCGGGCCGACGATGCGGTCGGCGGGGATGTCGACGCCGGGCACCTCCAGCGGGCCCGACTGGTTGCCGCGCAGGCCCATCGCGTCCCAGGTCGCCGGCTGGGCGATCGCGTCCTCGCCGTCGATGACGAAGACCGACAGGTCGTCGTAGCCGGAGAAGTCCGGGCTCGTGGTCTGGACCACGTAGAAGTCGGCGAACCCGGCCGAGGTCGTCCACGACGCCTTCTTGCGCACGTGGAAGCCGGTCTCGGTGCGCTCGGCCCCGGACGAGATCGGGTACCAGAAGTGCGAGCCGGTCTCCGGGTCGCTGTAGGAGAGCGTCCCGATCTTGCCGGTGTTGAGCGGGCGGATGTAGCGGTCGATCAGCGCGTCGGTGGGGCGCAGCATGATCGCCTGGACGGCCGCCGTGTGCATGACCCAGCACATCGCGGTCGACGCGCAGCCGTAGCGGGCGATCGTCTCCGCCGCCATCGCGAAGCCGACGTGGCCCTCGCCCAGGCCGCCCAGCTCCTCCGGCACCGTGAGGGCGAGGAAGCCGTGCTCGCCGAGCAGCTCGAGGTTGCGCCGCGGGTAGATCAGGTCGTCGTCGGAGGCCTTGGCGTTGGCGCGCATCTCGCGCTCGCACAGCTCGATGAGCAGCGCCCGCAGCTCCCGCTGGCGCTCGGTCAGCAGCCAGTCCGGATCCCAGTCGTAGCCGAGCCCCCAGTAGGGGGCGGAACCCCAGGTCTTCTCCGCCATCTCACCCTCCGATCGTGTCCAGCCGATCGTGAACAAATCTGTTCAATCTGTCGCTGGACCGAGGGTCGGATCGAGACCCGACCGACGGGCCAAGATCGCGCCGCCGTCCGGCGTCTACGGTGCCCGGCTGCCAAGACCGAGGAGGGACATCGAATGACGACGCATCCGTGGCGGATCTCCGCCCTGGCCGATCGCCACCTGGCGCTCGGGTCGGCGTTGGAGGACTGGAACGGCATGGGCACGGCGTGGACCTACGCCGGCGATCTGGCCGACATGCACGAGGCGATCCGCACGCGGGCCGGGCTGATGGACGTGTCGGGCCTCAAGAAGGTCCACGTCGTCGGCCCGCACGCCGAGACGACGATCCAGGAGGCGGTGACACGCGACCTGCGCCGCCTGTATCCGGGCAAGGCCGTCTACGCGTGCATGCTCGACGACCGCGGGTGCTTCATCGACGACTGCATCGTCTACCGGACCGGCCCGACCGCGTGGCTGGTCGTGCACGGGGCGGGCGACGGGATGGCGCAGCTCACCCGTTCCGCGGAGGGCCGCGACGTGTCGATCCGCTTCGACGACGACCTGCACGACCTGTCGCTGCAGGGCCCGGTCGCCGTCGACTTCCTGGCCGAGCACGTGCCGGGGGTGCGCGACCTGCGCTACTTCCACCACATGCACGCGACGCTCTTCGACCGGCCGGTGATGCTGTCGCGCACCGGCTACACCGGCGAGCGCGGCTACGAGATCTTCTGCCGCCGCGAGGACGCGCCGGCGATCTGGGACACGATCCTCGAGCTCGGCGAGCCGTACGGGATCGTCCCGTGCGCGTTCACGACGCTCGACTGGCTGCGGGTCGAGAGCTACCTGCTCTTCTATCCGTACGACAACTCCGAGATGTACCCGTTCGCCGACGAGCGGGCGGGCGACACGCTGTGGGAGCTGGGCCTGGACTTCACGGTCACGCCGGGCAAGACCGGCTTCCGCGGCGCCGAGGAGCACGAGCGCCGCAAGGGGAAGGAGCGCTTCAAGATCTTCGGCGTCCTGCTCGAGGGCGACCAGGCGGCGGCCGAGGGCGACACGCTGTGGGCCGACGGCCGGCAGGTCGGCGTGATCACCTGCGCGATGTACTCGCGACTGAGCCGGCGCTCGATGGCCATCGCCCGCCTCGACGTCCCCTACGCCGTCCAGGGCACGCCGCTGCAGGTCCGCGGCAGCCTCGAGGTCGACGCGATCGCGCACACGCTCCCGTTCGACGACCCGGAGAAGAAGAAGCGCACGGCGGTGGGGTAGTCGGGCCGTCGCGGGACGTGGCCGGCGACGCGCGACGGCGCGGGCTGGCATCGAGGGCGAGGGGGCGGTCGCGTCGTCCGGGGCCGGTCGGCACATCGTGCCGCCCGGTCGCTCGGGGGTGGGGGCGATCGTGCAGGCGTAGCCTGCGCGATGGCTCCCACGTGCTCGACGTTTCCGCCGGATAGCGCACGAAATGTCGAGCACCCCTGGGGTGGGAGCCCTGATCGGCGTAGAGCGACGACGAGGGCTCCCACGTCCGCGCAGCCGCGCCCTACGCGCCCCCGCGCAGCCGGTGCACCTTCACCGCGAGCTCGAGGGCGAGGAGGTCCTCGGTGGCGAGGTCCAGGCCGGTCAGCTCCTCGATGCGCTGCAGGCGCTGGCGCAGCGTGTTCGGGTGGATCATCAGCGCCTGGGCGCTGGCGCCCGCGTGGCGGTCGGCGAGGTGGCGCTCGAGCGTGGCGAGCAGCTCGGTGCGGCGGGCGGCGTCGTACTCGGCGAGGATCGCCACCGCCCGCGCGTGCGGCGTCTGCGGCGTCTCGCCGTCGGCCAGCCCGACGAGGTAGCGGTACGGGCCCAGCTCGCCGACCCGGCGCACCCCGCCGCGCGGCTCCAAAGCCAACGCGACCCGGGCCGCGTCGGACGCCTCGCCGAGCGAGCGCGCGTCGTGGCCCAGCCCCCGGCGCGGCTCGGACACGCCGAACGCGACCCGCAGCTCGCGCCCCACGCCGTCGAGGTCGGCGGCGAGCCTGTCGAGCGCCTCGGCGCCGCCCGTCAGCGGCACGAGCGCGCGCAGCCGCTCGGCGTCCGCGTCGCACAGCGTCCCGCGGGCCAGGAACCGCAGCCGGCTCTCGGTTTCGGCGGCGACCTGCTCGCTCCAGCGCGCACCGACGTCGGCCGAAGGCAGCCCGACGACGACCACGTGCGGCCGCGCCGGGTCCCAGCCCGCCGCGCGCGCCCGCCCCGCGGCGGCCGCCGCCTGGCCGCGCTCCAGCGCGTCGAACACGTCGCGCACGACGGTCTCGGCCGCCAGGCGCTCGATCAGCTCCGCCTTGCGCAGCGCCAGCGCGAGCTGGTTGGCCGACGCCTCCAGCAGCCGCGCGTCGGCGTCGTCGAACGGGCGCGAGCGCGCGACGCTCACCTGCCCGATCGGCTGCTCGCCGTCCAGCAGGCGCGCCACCAGCCGGCCCTCGACCAGCGCGTCGCCGCCGCCGTCCTCGGGCACCGCCGCCACCTCGACCGGGGCGCCGCGCGCGTCGAGCATCGACAGCCGGCAGGCGTCCCCCTCCAGCAACCTCGCGATCCCCGCGCACCCGGCCGCGTACAGCTCCTCCCGGCCCGTCAGCGACGCCAGCTCCTGCGAGAGCTGCGCGAGCGCCTCCAGCGCGGCGACCTGGCGGCGGGTCTGCTCGTACAGTCGCGCGGTGTCGATCGCGCCCACGACCAGCGAGGCCACGTGGACGAGCAGCTCGAGCACATCGTCGCCGAACTCCCGCGGCGCCTCGGTGTGCAGCACGACGACGCCGATGACGTCGCCGCGCCGGTCGACCAGCGGCACCGCGACCATCGACTGGAAGCGCTCCTCCTGCAGCTCGGGCACGTACCTCATCCGCGGGTCCTGCAGCGCGTTGTCGCGGATGAACGCGGGCGTCCGGTGCCGCGCCACCCAGCCGGTCAGGCCCTCGTCCATGCGCAGCGCGACCTTCCCGACCGCATGCGCGAACACCGGCGACGCGGCGCGGATGCGCAGCAGGTCGCCCTCCCGCAGGTAGACGAAGCAGGCGTGGCAGGCGGTCGCCTCGACGAGCAGGTCGACGACCGCGCGCAGCACGCGGTCCAGGTCGGGCCCCTCGGCGATCGCGCCGATGACCGCGTAGAGCGTGTCGCGCCCCAGCGTCGCGGTGGTGGGCGGCTCCTGGGGCGGCATGGCGGCGAGCGTACCGGTATGTCCAACCTGCACATATCGCGGCGCGCAAGAGTGGCCAGCGGTCCATGGTGCATGTGGGGTCGGCACGGCACTCTGCGGCCCATGTGCGGCATCGCCGGTCTCTTCGCCAGGTCCCCCGACGTCGAGCGCGAGCTCGGCGCCCTGCTCGCCGGGATGCTCGAGCAGCTCGCCGACCGCGGCCCCGACAGCGCCGGCGTGGCGCTCTACCGCGAGCCGGTGCCGGCGGGCGCGGCGAAGCTGTCGCTGCTGCGATCCGGGCTCGCCCTCGAGGACTGGGCGGCGCTCGCGGCGCGGATGGGCGGCGCGGAGGTCCTCGCCGACCACGGCGACCACGCGATCCTGCGGGTCCAGGGCGACGCCGGCGACGCCCGCACCTGGCTGTCGGAGCACGCGCTCGACGTGTCGGTCATCGCCTCCGGCCAGGCGATCGAGCTGCACAAGCGCACCGGCCGCCCGAGCGCGCTGCTCGACGGCTGCGGCATCCGCGCGATGATCGCCACCCACGGCCTCGGTCACACGCGCATGGCGACCGAGAGCCGCGTCACGACCGCGGGCTCGCACCCGTTCTCGACCGGCGAGGACCTGTGCCTCGTCCACAACGGCTCGCTCTCCAACCACAACCGCGTGCGCCGCGAGCTGCGCCGCCGCGGCATCCGCTTCGCGACCGACAACGACTCCGAGGTCGCCGCCGGCTACCTCACCTGGCGCCTGCTGGAGGGCGACACGCTCGCCCAGGCGCTCGAGGCCAGCCTCGCCGACCTCGACGGCTTCTTCACGTTCGCGGTCGGCACCCGCGACGGGTTCGCCGTGCTGCGCGACCCGATCGCCTGCAAGCCGGCCGTGATGGCGCAGACCGCCGACTGGGTGGCGATGGCGTCGGAGTTCCGCGCGATCGCCACGCTGCCCGGCGCGTCCGACGCCGAGGTGTGGGAGCCCGAGCCCGGCCGCGTCTACTCCTGGAACCGCGAGGGGGTGGCCGCGTGAGCGCGCTCGACTCGCCGCCGGTGACCACGCTCGACCTCGACGAGCAGGGCCTGCGGGCCGTCAACCAGGCGCTGCAGACCGCGCCCGACGGCGCCCGCTTCGCCGTCGCCAACCCCGGCGGGCGCCACGCGATCGCCGCCGGCCTGCACGCCGCGATCGAGGTCGACGTGCTCGGCCACGCGGGCTACTACTGCGCCGGCATGAACCAGGCGGCGACCGTGCGCGTCCACGGCAACACGGGCGTCGGCGTCGCCGAGAACATGATGTCGGGCCGCGTCGAGGTGCACGGGTCGGCCGGCCAGTCCGCCGGCGCCACCGCCCACGGGGGCCTGCTCGTCGTCGAGGGCGACGCCGCCGCGCGCTGCGCGATCTCGCTGAAGGGCGCCGACGTCGTCGTGAAGGGGTCGGTCGGCCACGCGACCGGCTTCATGGCCCAGACCGGCCGCATCGTGGTCTTCGGCGACGCCGGCCCGGCGCTCGGCGACTCGATCTACGAGACGCGCATCTACGTGCGCGGCGCGGTCAGCGACCTGGGCGCCGACTGCATCGACAAGGAGATGAGAGACGAGCACCGCGCCGAGCTGGCGGCCCTGCTGGCCGCGGCCGGCGCCGCCGACGCCGACCCCGGCGACTTCCGCCGCTACGGCTCCGCCCGCACCCTCTACCACTGGCAGGCGCCATGAGGCCCTCGGCGACGTTCGACACCGCCACGATCGCCGAGATCCAGCGCGCGGCCGACGAGGGCATCTACGCAATCCGCGGCTTCGGCGCCAAGCGCCGCGTGCCGCACTTCGACGACCTCCTGTTCCTCGGCGCGAGCATGTCGCGCTACCCGCTGGAGGGCTACCGCGAGGCGTGCGGCACCGACGTCGTGCTCGGCGCCCGCCACGCCGAGCAGCCGATCCACCTCGACATCCCGGTGACGATCGCGGGCATGAGCTTCGGCGCGCTGTCGGCCAACGCCAAGGAGGCGCTCGGCCGCGGCGCCTCGATGGTCGGGACGAGCACGACGACCGGCGACGGCGGCATGACGCCCGAGGAGCGCGAGGCGTCCGACATCCTCGTCTACCAGTACCTGCCGTCGCGCTACGGCATGAACCCCGACGACCTGCGGCGCGCCGACGCCGTCGAGATCGTCGTCGGCCAGGGCGCCAAGCCCGGCGGCGGCGGGATGCTGCTGGGCCAGAAGATCTCCGAGCGCGTCGCCGAGATGCGCGACCTGCCCGCCGGGATCGACCAGCGCAGCGCCTGCCGCCACCCCGACTGGACCGGTCCCGACGACCTCGAGATCAAGATCGCCGAGCTGCGCGAGATCACCGGCTGGCGCATCCCCGTCTACGTGAAGATCGGCGCCTCGCGCCCGTACTACGACACCGCGCTCGCGGTGAAGGCCGGCGCCGACGTCGTCGTGCTCGACGGCATGCAGGGCGGCACCGCCGCCTCGCAGGAGGTGTTCATCGAGCACGTCGGCATCCCGACGCTGGCGGCGATCCCGCCCGCGGTCGACGCGCTGCAGGAGCTCGGCGTGCACCGCTCCGGCGTGCAGCTCGTCGTCTCCGGCGGCATCCGCACGGGCGCCGACGTCGCCAAGGCGATCGCGCTCGGCGCCGACGCGGTCTCGATCGGCGTCGCCGCCCTCATCGCGCTCGGCGACAACAGCCCGGCGTTCGCCGACGAGTACGCGAGGATGGGCACCGCCCCCGGCTTCTACGACGCCTGGCACGCCGGCGAGGACCCGGCCGGGATCTCCACGCAGCATCCGCATCTGGAGGCGCGCCTCGATCCCGAGACGGGCGCCCGTCGCGTCGCCAACTTCCTGCGCGTCCTCACGATGGAGGCGCAGACGATCGCCCGCGCCTGCGGCAAGTCCCACGTGCACAACCTCGAGCCCGAGGACCTCGTCGCGCTGAACGTCGAGGCCGCGGCGATGGCGCGCGTGCCGCTGGCCGGGACGTCCTGGGTCCCCGGCATCCCGACCACCTCACCAGGAGGGCCGCAGTGACCGCAGACAGCCCCAGCCCGACCGCCGTCGACGGCGCGCCGGCGACGCTGCCGGCCGGCGTCACGTTCGTCGCCGTCCAGTGGGTCGACGTCCACGGCGCCGCGAAGGCCAAGCTCGTCCCGCGCGGGGCGTGGGACGCGACGTGCGCGCCCGGCGGCGGCGCCGGCTTCGCCGCGTTCGCCAACCACGGCTTCGCGCGCGGGCCCGAGCACCCGGAGATGATCGCCGTCCCGGACCCGTCAACGGTGACGGTGCTGCCCCACCAGCCCGACACCGCGGTCGCGTTCTCGACCGTGATGGACGGCGACGAGGTCGCGACCTGCGACGCCCGCGCGATCCTCGCGCGCGTGCAGGACGCGGCGCGCGAGCGCGGCCTCCTGCCGATCGTCGGGATGGAGCCCGAGTTCTTCCTGCTGCGCCAGCTCGAGGACGGCACGGTGGTCCCGTACGACGGCCTCGACGTGCTCGACAAGCCCTGCTACGACCTGAAGGCGCTGCTGCGCACCGCGCCGGTGCTGAAGGAGATCGTCACCGCGATGGAGCAGCTGGGGTGGGGCGTCAGCGCGCTCGACCACGAGGACGCCAACGGCCAGTACGAGATCAACTTCGGCTACGCCGACGCGCTGACGACCGCCGACCGCTTCACGCTGCTGCGCACGCTGGTCGCGGACATCGCCGCCCGTCACGGCGCGATCGCGAGCTTCATGCCCAAGCCGCTGGAGGGCCGCACCGGCTCGGGCGCGCACGTGCACATGTCGGTCGTCGACGACGCCGGCGACAACCGCTTCGCCGACCCCGACGACGCGCGCGGCCTGGGGCTGTCGCGCGACGGGTACGCGTTCCTGGGCGGCGTGCTCGACCACGGCCGCGCGCTCGCCGCGCTGACGATGCCGACGGTCAACTCCTACCGGCGCGTGCACAGCTCGGGCGGCACGTCGGGCGCGTCCTGGTCACCCGACGCGATCGTCTACGGCGGCAACAACCGCACGGTGATGCTGCGCGTGTGCGCGCCCGGCCGCTTCGAGAACCGCGCGATCGACGCGAGCTGCAACCCGTACCTGGCGCTCGCGGGCATGGTCGCCGCCGGCCTCGACGGCGTCGACCGCGGTCTGGACCCGGGCGCGCCGGTCGCCGGCGCGGCCACGTCGCTCGGTGTGCAGACGCTGCCGCGGACGCTGGCCGAGGCGCTCGACGAGCTCGAGCGCGACACCGTCCTGCGCGACGCGCTGGGCGAGGAGGCGCTGGCCGAGTTCGTCGCCGTGAAGCGGATGGAGTGGGGGAGCTACATGGAGGCCGTCACCCACTGGGAGCTCGACACCTACCTGCGCCGGGCGTGAGCTTCCTGCTGACCTGTCCCAACTGCGGGCCGCGCGAGGTGACCGACTTCGGCTTCGGCGGCGAGGTGACCTCGCGGCCCGCCGAGCGCCCGTCGCGGCGCGAGCTGAACGCGTACGTCTACTTCCGCGACAACGTGGCCGGGGTGCAGCGCGAGTGGTGGCAGCACCGGTCGGGCTGCCGCCAGTGGTTCCTGGCCGAGCGCGACACGCGCACCAACGTCGTCGCCTGGACCGCGCGGCCGGATGAGGCACCGGCCGCCGGCGGGGACCGGTCCGCATGATGCGGCTGGCTCCGCAGGCGGGCGAGCGCATCGACCGCGCTCGCCCGCTCACCTTCGCCTTCGACGGCCGCCGGGTCGAGGGCTTCGCCGGGGACACGATCGTCAGCGCGCTGTACGCGAGCGGGCGGCGGGTGCTCTCGCGCTCGTTCAAGTACCACCGTCCGCGCGGTGAGCTCTGCGGCTGCGGCCAGTGCGCCAACTCGCTGTTCACGGTCGACGGGCGCCCTGGCGTGCGCGGCTGCGGCGAGCCGGCCCGCGAGGGGATGGTCGTCGAGCACCAGAACGCGTGGCCGTCGCTGGAGCGCGACGTGATGCGGATCGCCGACCGGGTCGGCGGCGCGCTGCTGCCGGTCGGCTTCTACTACAAGACGTTCATCCGCCCGCGCCGGCTGTGGCCGGTCTACGAGAAGGTGCTGCGCCACGCCGCGGGCCTCGGCCGGCTGCCCAAGCGCCAGGCCGAGCGCGAGTGGCGCACCGAGTACCGCCGCCGCCACTGCGACCTGCTCGTCGTCGGCGGCGGCCTCGCGGGGCTGACCGCGGCGATCGAGGCGGCCGAGCGCGGGGCCGACGTCGTCCTGTGCGACGAGGACGCCGAGCCGGGCGGCTGGGCGCTCGTCGACGGCCGCCACGACGAGGCGCGCGCGCTCGCCGCGCGGGCCCGCGAGCTGGGCGTCGAGGTGCTCACCCGCGCGCCGGCGCTGGGCTGGTTCGACGGGCTCGTGCCGGTGTGGCAGGGCGACACGCTGCACCAGGTGCGTGCGCCGCGCCACGTGCTGGCGACGGGCGCGCTGCAGCAGCCGCTCGTGTTCCCCGGCAACGACCTGCCGGGCGTGATGCTGTCCAGCGGCGCGCGGCGGTTGGCCGCGCTGTACGCGGTGGCGCCCGGGCGGCGGGCGGTCGTGGCCACGGTCGACGACGCCGGGCTGCAGGACGCGCTGGCGTTGCGGCTCGCCGGGATCGAGGTCGTCGCGATCGCCGACCTGCGACCGGACGCGGGCGGCGGCGGACCGGCCGCGTACGTCGAGGCGGCGGGCATCCCGCTCCTGCGCGGCGCCACGATCGTGCGCGCGAGCGGCCGCGACCGCGTCCAGCACGTGACGCTCGCGCCGGTCGGGCCCGACGGCCGCGCGACCGGCGCCGCCGAGGACTTCGCCTGCGACCTGCTCGCCGTGTCCGGCGGTCTGCAGCCGTCGCTGTCGCTGCTGCTGCAGGCCGGCGGCCGCGCGGCGTACGACCCGCAGTCCGCGTGCTTCGCGGTCGCCGAGGTGCCCGCCGGGATGGCGGTCGCGGGCGCGCTCGCCGGCGAGGGCGCCGGCGCGCCGGTCGCGACCCCGCCCGCGTGCGCCACCGACGGGCGCCGCGGCGGCAAGGCGTTCGTCGACCTCGACGAGGACGTGACGGTCAAGGACGTCGAGCACGCGGTCGCCGAGGGCTACGACTCGCTCGAGCTGTCCAAGCGCTACACGACGGTGACGATGGGGCCGTCGCAGGGGCGCTTCTCCCAGATCCCGTCGGCGCGGGTCGTCGCGCGCGCGACCGGCCTGGACCTCGAGACCGTCGGGCTCACGACCGCCCGCCCGCCGTGGACGACCGTGCCGCTGGGCGCGCTCGCAGGCCGGCCGCTCGAGGCGGCCAAGCGCTCGCCGCTGGACGCGCGCCATCGCGACCTCGGCGCCACCGAGCGGTGGGCCGGCGACTGGCGGCGCGCCTACGACTACGGCGACCCCGAGGGCGAGGCGCTGGCCGTCCAGTCCGACGCCGGCGTGATCGACGTGTCGACGCTCGGCAAGCTGCTCGTGCGCGGCCCCGACGCCGGCGAGCTGCTCGACCGCCTGTACCCGAACCGCATGTCGACGCTGAAGCCCGGGCGGATCCGCTACGGCGTGATGACCTCGGAGGCCGGGCGGATCGTCGACGACGGCACGGTCTGCCGGCTCGACGACGAGACGTTCTACGTCACGACGACGACCGGCGGCGCGACGGCCGTCGAGCAGACGATCGGCTGGTGGCAGGCGACCTGGAACCTCGACGCGCGCGTGACCGACCTGACCCAGGGCGTCGCGGCGATGAACCTCGCGGGCCCGCGCGCGCGGGAGATCCTGTCGGGGCTCACCGACCTCGACTGCTCCAACGAGGCGCTCGGCTACCTCAACGCCCGCCACGCGACGATCGCGGGCGTGCCGGCGCTGATCCTGCGCATCGGGTTCGTCGGCGAGGTCGGCTACGAGCTGCACTGCCCGGCCGCGCAGGCCGGGCCGCTGTGGGACGCGCTCGTCGCCGCCGGGGCCCGCCCGTTCGGGCTCGAGCCGCAGCGGGTCCTGCGCCTGCAGAAGCTGCACGTCATCGTCGGCCAGGACACCGACTCCGAGACGACGCCGGTCAACGCCGGCCTCGGCGCGCTCGTCAAGCTCGACAAGGAGCAGGACTTCGTCGGGCGCTGGGCGCTGGAGCACGCCGCCGAGCAGGCGCCCGACGCCGTGCTCGTCGGCTTCACCACGCCCGGCGGCGAGCTGCCGACCGAGGGCGCGGTGGTCCTGCACGAGGGCGTCGCCGCCGGCCAGGTGACGAGCGCGCGGCGCTCGCCGAAGCTCGAGCGGACGATCGGCCTGGCCTGGGTCCCGGCCGAGCTGGCGCAGGAGGACGCCGCGCTGTCGATCTCCGACGCGGGGCGCACGATCGCGGCGACCGTGACGACGCGTCCCTTCTACGACCCCGACGGCGAGGTGCTTCGCAGTTGAGCGTGCTCGACTTCCTGACTCCCGCGACCGGCCCGGACGCCCCCGTCGCCGAGAGCCCGCTGGCGCCCGCGCTCGCGGCGGCCGGCGCCACGTTCGCGGTGCGCGACGGCTGGCGCGTGGCGGTCGACTTCGGCGCCCCAGCGGCCGAGGCCGACGCCGCGCGGGCTTCCGTCGTGTGGGCCGACGTCTCGCACCTGCGCAAGCTCGAGCTGCAGGGCGCGTTCGACCACGACCTCGGGACCGCGGTCCGCCGCGACGACGGCTGGCTGCTGCCGCTGACGCCGGCTCGCGCGCTGGCGATCGGCGAGACGATGCCGGCCGCCCCGGCCGGCGCCGACGCGGTCGACGTGACGACGCAGTACGCCGCGCTGACCGTCGCCGGCCCGGCCGCGCGCGAGACGCTCGCCCGGTTCTGCGCGCTCGACCTGCGGCCCGCCGTCGCGCCGCCCGCCGCGCTGCGGCCGGGCTCGATCGCGCGCACGCCGGGAATCGTCGTCGTCGAGGCGCGCGACCGGTTCCTGCTGCTCGTCGGCGCCGCCGTCGCCCTCCACGTGTGGGAGGTCGTCGCGGACGCCGGCACGCACCTGGGTGGGCGGCCCGCCGGGCTCGAGGCGCTCGCCAGCACGGAGGAGGTGGCCGCCCATGCGTGACCTGTTCCGCAAGCGCCGCATGTGGCGCCGGCGGCCCGACCTCAAGCCGCGCTACGACGTCGTCATCATCGGCGGCGGCTCGCACGGACTGGCCACCGCCTACTACCTGCGCCGGCTCGGGATCACCGACGTCGCGATCCTCGAGAAGAGCTACATCGGCTCCGGCGCGGCCGGGCGCAACACGACGATCCTGCGCTCGAACTACAAGACGCCCGAGGGAGCGCGCTTCTACGACGCGTCGGTGAAGCTGTACGAGGGGCTCGGCGCCGAGATGGGCTTCAACCTCCTGTTCAGCCAGTGCGGGCACCTGACGCTCGCCCACAGCGACCGGGCGATGTTCGTCATGGCCAACCGCGCCGAGGTCAACCGGCTGCAGGGGATCGACAGCCGCCTGATCGGGCCCGACGAGGTGCAGGAGCTGGCGCCGGCGATGTACGTCGGGCCGGACACCACGTATCCGATCCTCGGCGCGCTGTACCACCCGCCCGGCGGCATCATCCGCCACGACGCGGTGGTGTGGGGCTTCGCGCGCGGGGCCGACGAGGGCGGCGCCGAGATCCACCCCTACACCGAGGTGACCGGCCTGGAGCGCGACGGCGACCGCATCACGGCCGTGCGCACGAACCGCGGCCAGGTCGAGGCCGGCGTGGTGGTCAACTGCACGGCCGGCTGGTCGACGCTGCTGTGCGACATGGCCGGGGTGCGGCTCCCGATCACCACCCACATCCTGCAGGCGTGCGTGACCGAGCCGGTCAAGCCGTTCCTCGACGTCGTGATCGTCAGCTCGCAGATGCACGTCTACATCTCGCAGTCCGACCGCGGCGAGTTCGTCATGGGCTCGGAGATCGAGCCGTGGACGACGTACCGCACCCGCAACACGCTCAACTTCCTGCAGGACCTGACGCGCCACACGCTGGAGCTGTTCCCGCAGCTCGAGCACGCGCGGCTGCTGCGCGCGTGGGCGGGCCTGTGCGACCTGAGCCCCGACTACAGCCCGATCCTCGGCGCCACCGAGGTGGAGAACTTCCACATCTCGGCGGGGTGGGGGACCTACGGGTTCAAGGCCGCCCCGATCGTCGGCAAGACGCTCGCCGAGTTCGTCGCGACGGGCCGCACGCCGGACCTCATCGCGCCGTTCTCGCTGGAGCGGTTCTACGAGGACCGGCTCGTGTCGGAGCTCGCCGCGGCGGCCGTCAGCCACTAGCGGCCGCCGCGGCGTTCCGCGCGGCCCCTGGGGGTGGGAGCGATCGTTCACGCATACCGTGCGCGATGGCTCCCACGTCCTGCTGCGCCGCCTGCTGGGCGGGCGGCAGCCGCCCCGGCGTTCCGCGCAAACGGTCTGACGGAAACGCCCACCTGCCCGCCCGCCTGTCCGGAGGGCAGGTTTGCCCCCACCCTTCGGCCAGTTTCAGGTTTCCTGATGCTTGTCGGGGGTGTAGCGTCGGCAGAAGTCGTCGAAGACGGCACCCGGGACCGGAGGCGAGACAGGAGAGGAGGGTCTGGAGTGCAGAGTCGCTGTGGCCGCCTGAGCCAGGAGCGCCGGCCTCGTTCCTCCCGGCTGCTCGCGCGTGCCGCGGCGTGCACCGCCGCGCGCGTGTCGAGGGAGGGGCCTCCGACCCGGGGCGAACGTACCGGCTGCGCAATGGAGAGGTAGATGGCGAAGAACCTGCAGGAGATCCTGGACGCCACGGACAACACGGTCGAGCTGCTGCGCAACTCGCAGCTCGGCGCCTACGTGTACCCCGTCGTCCCGTACGAGTTCAGCAACTGGCGCCGCGAGCAGAAGGCCTGGCGCGAGACGTGCGTCCTGTTCGACCAGACGCACCACATGGTGAACCTGTACCTGCGCGGGCCGGGGGCGATCGACCTCATCACGCGCACGGCGATCAACAGCACCGCGAACTTCCCGGTCGACATGGCCAAGCAGTACGTGCCGGTCACCCCGGCCGGCCACGTCATCGGCGACGGCATCCTGTTCCACCTCGCCGAGGAGGAGTACTGCTTCGTCGGCCGCGCGCCTGCAGCCAACTGGCTCCAGTTCCACGCCGAGACCGGCGGCTTCGACGTCGAGGTCGAGAAGGACGACCGCTCTCCGATGCGCCCGATGGGCCAGGCGGTGACCCGCTCGGTCTGGCGCTTCCAGATCCAGGGCCCGAACGCGTGGTCGGTCATCGAGAAGCTCAACGGCGGCCCGCTGCCGGAGGTCAAGTTCTTCCGCATGGCCACGATGAACATCGCCGGCCAGCAGGTCCGCACGCTGCGCCACGGCATGGCCGGCGCGCCCGGCCTGGAGCTGTGGGGCCCGTACGAGGACTACTTCAAGATCCGCGAGGCGATCCTCGAGGCCGGCGAGGAGTTCGGCATCGAGCCGGTCGGCTCGCGCGCGTACGCGTCCAACACGCTGGAGTCGGGCTGGATCCCGTCGCCGCTGCCCGCGATCTACACGGGCGAGGAGCTGCGCGCCTACCGCGAGTGGCTGCCCGCGCAGGGCTACGAGGCCACGAACTCGATCGCCGGCAGCTTCGTCTCCGAGAACATCGAGGACTACTACCTCAACCCGTGGGAGCTCGGCTACGGCGGCTTCGTGAAGTTCGACCACGACTTCATCGGCCGCGAGGCGCTCGAGCAGATCGACCCCGCCGCGCAGCGCAAGAAGGTCACGTTCGCCTGGAACAGCGAGGACCTCGCGGAGGTGCTGGCCTCGATCCTCAAGCCCGAGGGCGAGAGCTACCAGTTCTTCGACGTGCCGATCGCCAACTACGGGTCGACGAGCTTCGACTCGGTCGTCGACGCGGACGGCACGGTCGTTGGCGCCTCGATGTTCACCGGCTACAGCGCGAACGAGCGCCGCGGCCTCTCGCTGGGCATCGTCGACCCCGAGATCGAGCACGGCACCGAGCTCACCCTCATCTGGGGCGAGCCGAACGGCGGCACGCGCAAGCCGGTCGTCCAGCCGCACAAGCAGAAGGAGATCCGCGTGATCGTGAGCCCCGTCCCGTACTCGGAGGTGGCCCGCCTCGAGTACGCGGGCGGCTGGCGGACCCGCGGACAGGCCTGAGGCCTCTCCCGCCTCCCGGCCGGTCCAAGCGACGGATCGCGGGGGACGGACGCCGCAGAGGCGACCGTCCCCCCGACCCGTCACGCCCGAAATCGCACCCCGAACCCACTCGAGAATGGCGCCGCAGACCGACATCCCCCTCAACCCCCGCTTCGAGATCATGCCCTTCCCCAAGGGGGAGCAGCAGGCCGCGGAGCTGACCGAGAACGTCCGGCTGACCGTCACCGCCTCTCCGAAGCACGGTGAGGACCACACGGTCGAGACGGCGCTGCGCCTGCGCGAGCGTGGGCACGCCATCACGATCCACCTGGCCGCGCGCATGGTCCGCGACCGCGCGCACCTGGACGAGATCCTGCGCAAGGCGGCGGCCGCCGGCGTCGACGACATCTTCGTGGTCGGCGGCGACGCGCCCGAGCCCCACGGCGAGTACCAGGGCGCGCTGGACATCCTGCCGCTCATCGCCGAGCACCCCGACCGCCCGGCGCGCCTGGGCATCGGCGGCTACCCGGAGGGCCACCCGCTCATCGCCGACGACGTCCTCGCCGACGTGCTCGCGCGCAAGGCCGAGATCGCCGACTACATGGCGACGCAGATGTGCTTCGACGCGAAGGTCGTGCTGTCGTGGCTGGAGGACGTCCGCGCCCGCGGGATCGCGCTGCCCGCGTACGCCGGCATCCCCGGCCCGGTCGAGCGGCGCAAGCTGCTGGACATCTCGCTGAAGGTCGGCGTCGGCGCGTCGGTGCGCTACCTGCGCAAGCAGCACGGGATCAAGAACCTGTTCAAGAGCCCCGAGCACGAGGCCAACCAGCTCTACGACGCGCTCGGGCCGCTGGTCGGCGACCCGCGCTGGAACCTGGCCGGCTTCCACATCTTCACGTTCAACCAGCTGACCGACTCGGTGGCCTGGCAGAAGGAGCGCCAGGCGGCGGTCGAGGCGACCGCGACGCCGGCCGCGAGCTGACGGGGCCGCTTGCGCTGCGGGCCGGCGAGGCGGAGGATGCGTGGCGTCCCGGCCACGAGTCCCCAGGAGCCCCCATGTCGCGCTGTGCCCCTCTCCGCCTCGCCGTCGCCGGTCTCGCGGCCGCGACGCTCGCCGCCCTGCCCACCGTCGCCCTCGCCGGCAGCGGGGGCGACGACGACGGCGAGCGCGAGCGCGAGGTCCGCTGCTCGGCCGGCTCGCGGGCCGAGCTGAAGGCCGAGCGCGACGACGGCCGGCTCGAGGTCGAGTTCGAGGTCGACCAGGGCCGCAGCGGGGTGACGTGGACGGTGCGGATCCGCAACAACGGCAGCCGAGTCGTCGCCACGCGCGCGACGACCCGGGGCCGCAGCGGCTCCTTCTCGGTCGAGCGCCGCATCGCCGACCGCGGCACGAACCGCATCGTCGCCCGGGCCAAGAGCCCGTCCGGCGAGGTCTGCCGGGTCCGCCTGACGATCTGACCGGGCGCGCCGCCGCCGCTCATCCACTACCGTCGCGACCGTCATGGCCGCGACGTCCACCGCCCTCGACGCGCTGCGCGCCCGCTTGGGCGAGCTCGCCGATCTCGCCGACCTCGGCCGGCTCGCCGCCTGGGACCAGCGCACGATGATGCCGCCGGCCGGCGCCGCCGGGCGCGCGCACCAGCTCGCGACGCTCGAGCGGATCTCGCACGACCTCGCCGGCGCCGACGAGATCGGCGCGTGGCTCGACGAGCTCGAGCCGCTCGCCGGCGAGCTGTCCGAGGTCGACCGCGACCTCGTGCGCGTCGCGCGTCGCGACTGGGAGCGCACCCGCCGCGTGCCGGTCGACCTGGCCGCCGCGGTGGCGCGCGCCGCCGCCGAGGGCCAGGACGTGTGGCAGGCGGCGCGGGCCGAGTCGGACTTCGCCGCGTTCGCGCCCGCGCTGGCGCGCAACGTCGAGCTGGCGCGCGAGATGGCCGGTCATCTGGTCGAGGACGGCCAGCGTCCCTATGACGCGCTGCTGGGCCTCTACGACCACGGGCTCACCGCCGCCCGCGTCTCGGAGGTGTTCGGGCGCCTGGCCGAGGAGCTGCCGCCGCTCGTCGAGCGGGCTGCGGCCCGTCCGGCCCCGCCGCCGCTGGAGGTGCCGGTCGACGCGCAGCGGCGCGCGGTCGAGGCCGTCCTGCGCCGGCTCGGCGTGAACGACGAGGGCTGGCGCGTCGACGTGTCCGCGCACCCGTTCACCGCCTGGGTCGGCCGGCAGGACACGCGCCTGACCACCCGCTACGACGACGGGCAGCTCGAGGCGCTGCTGGCCGCGATCCACGAGTTCGGCCACGGGCTGTACGAGCGTCAGATCGCGCCGGAGCTCGCGCGCACGAACCTCGGCGCCGGCACCTCGATGTCGGTGCACGAGTCGCAGAGCAAGCTGTGGGAGAACCACGTCGGGCGCCACCCGGCGTTCGCGGCCGTCATCGCCGCCGAGCTGACCGTCGCCGGCTTCACGGTCGACCCGCAGACCGTGACCGCCGCGCTGCAGCGCGTGGAGCCGTCGCTGATCCGCGTGTCGGCCGACGAGCTGACCTACCCGCTGCACATCGTGCTGCGCTTCGAGCTCGAGCTGGCGCTCGTCGAGGGCACGCTCGACGTCGCCGACCTGCCCGCCGCCTGGAACGACGGCATGCGCCGCCTGCTCGGCGTCGAGGTGCCCGACGACGCGCACGGCGTGCTGCAGGACGTGCATTGGGCCGCCGGCGCGTTCGGCTACTTCCCCAGCTACGCGCTCGGGTGCCTGATCGCCGCGCAGCTGTGGGAGCGCCTGGAGGCCGACCTCGGGCCGCAGGACGACGCGCTCGCCGCCGCGCGCGTGGAGCCGATCGCGGGCTGGCTGGCCGAGCACGTGCACGCGCCGGGGCGGCGCCTCGACACCGAGCCGCTGCTGGAGCGGGCGACGGGGCGCGGGCTCGAGGCCGAGCCGTTCCTACGCCACGTCGGCGCGATCGCGGCGGCCGGCTAGCACGGCCTCGGCCTCGGCCAGCCACTCGCGCTGCAGCGCCAGCAGCCGCTCGGCGTAGCGGTGGTTGACCTCGAGCAGGTGGCGCCGGGACGGCAGGTCGTCCGCGCCCGCGCGGCTGCGCGCGACGCCCTCGGCCGCCGCGTCGATCTCGCCGGCCAGCGGGCGCAGGTCGTGCGGGCCGGCCCCGCCGCGGCCGACGAGGACGAGGATCGTGAACGAGAACGGGGTGAGGCGAACGGCCGTCCGCGTGCTCGAGGGCAACGACGGCCTGGGTCTCGTCGACATGATCGAGGTCCCCGCCGGCGACATGCCGCCGCTGCACGTCCATCACGACCACGACGAGGGCTTCTACCTGCTCTCCGGCGACCTCACGCTCCTGCTGCCCGGGAGCGAGATCGCGCTGCGCCCCGGCGACTTCGTGCTCGCCCCGCGCGGCGTGCCGCACACCTACCGGGTCGGCGGCGCGCCGGCGCGCTGGCTGGTCGTCAGCTCGCCGTCGGGCTTCGAGCGCTTCGTCGCCGAGGTCGGCACGCGGGGCATCGCCGACCCGGCCGTGCTCGCCGAGGTCGCCGCCACGCACGGGATCGAGATCCTCGGCGCTCCCGGCATGCTCCCGTAGCCGATCCCGTCGGGGCGGCGCCGCCGATATGGTCCGCGCGTGCGTCGCCCCGTCACGGTCCTCGTCGTCCTGGCCGCGCTGCTCGGGGCGATCCCGGTGGCCGCCCAGGCCCCGCCGCCGCCGGTCGTCCCGTCGCTGGAGCTGACCTCCGACGACGGCGAGATCAGCGCGGTGATCCGCGGTCCCGACGGTGCCGTCGCGACCGTCGCCGAGCGCGTCGGCGGGCGCCTGGAGGCACCCGCCGGACCGGTGACGATCGCCGAGGGCGCGGCGGAGGTCGCGCCGCTGGCGCCCTGGCGCTGCGATCGCACGCTGCGCCGCTTCGAGGCGACGATCGCGGCGCCCGGCGCGGCGCCCGTCACGGCCGCCGCCGCGGTGCGCACGCCGTCCTGCGCGCGCCGCCTGCGGGTCAGCCGCGTCCCGTCGCGGCTGCGCACGGGCGCGGAGCTGACCCTGCGCATCGAGGACACGTGGGACGCGGGCGTGCGCGCCCGCGTGTGCGTCGACCCGCCGGCGGGCCGGACCCGCTGCCGCCTCCTCGACGTCCCCGACGACGGCGAGGAGGCGCGGATCACGCGCCGGCTGCAGGCGACCGGCGTCTGGCGGATCGACGTCCGCGCGATGAGCGGCGCCGTGCGGGTGCGCCGCAGCGTCCGCGTCGTCCCGCCCGCGCACCTGCGCCTGCTGGCCACCGGCGACTCGATGATCCAGACCGTCGACCACGCGCTCGACCGGCGGCTGCCGCGCGCCACGGTCCGCAGCGACGCGCGCATCAGCACCGGCATCTCCAAGCCGCAGATGCTCGATTGGGTCGCCCACGCGCGCCGCCAGGCGGCGAGCTTCCGGCCCGAGGCGACCGTCGTCTTCCTCGGCGCCAACGACGGCTTCCCGATCGGCGCCGCCGGCTGCTGCGGCGACGCGTGGATCGACGCCTACGCGCGGCGCGTGCAGGAGATGATGGAGGCCTACCGCCGCGGCGGCGCCGGGCGCGTGTACTGGATGACGCTGCCGACGCCGGGCAAGCCGACGTTCGCGCGCGTCTTCCGGGCCGTCAACGCCGCGGTGCGCCGCGCCGCCCGCCGGGCCGGCTCGGGCGTGCGGGTGATCGACGTGAGCGCCGCGGTCGCGCCGAACGGCTACGCGCGCTCGATCCGGCGCGGCGGCCGCACCGTCGTCGTGCGCCAGGACGACCAGGTCCACCTGTCGCTGGCCGGGGCCGACATCGCCGCGGCCCTCGTCGTCGACGCGCTGCGCCGCGACGGGCTCGTCTGACCGCCGGATGGTCTTCCCGACGATCCAGTTCGCGATCTTCTTCGTGATCGTGCTCGCCCTCAACTGGGCGCTGATGCCGCACCCGCGCGTCTGGAAGCCGTTCATCCTCGTCGCGAGCGCGGTCTTCTACGGGGCGGCGAGCTGGAGCTGGGTGGCGCTGCTGGCCGGCGTGATCGTGGCCAACCAGGTCGCGGCCGTCCTCGTCGCCCGGGCCGCGAGCGCGCGCGCCCGCACGTGGATCGTGGCGGCCGCGGTCGCCGCGGACCTCGGCCTCCTCGGCCTGTTCAAGTACTACGACTTCTTCGTGCAGGACGTCGCGGCGCTGCTCGACGACGTCGGCCTGGGGACGTCGCTGCCGCTGCTGTCGCTGGCGCTGCCGGTCGGCATCAGCTTCTTCGTCTTCCAGGCGATCTCGTACGTCGTCGACGTCAAGCGCGGACTGCTCGCGCCGGCGCGGACGGTCGACCTGGCGATCTACCTCAGCTTCTTCCCGCACCTCGTCGCCGGGCCGATCGTCCGCGCCCGCGAGTTCCTGCCGCAGCTGCGCACCCCGCGCGACCCGCGCGACGTGGCCGTGGGCGCCGGGGTGGTGCTGATCGCGATCGGCCTCGTGAAGAAGGTCGCGATCGCCGACTACCTCGCGCGCGAGGTCGTGGACCCGGTGTTCGCGGTGCCCGAGCTGTACCACGCGCCCGACGTCGCGCTCGCCGCGCTCGGCTACACCGCCCAGATCTACTGCGACTTCTCCGGCTACACCGACATGGCGATCGGGCTGGCGCTGCTGATGGGCTTCGTGTTCCCGCAGAACTTCGCCTCCCCGTACCGCTCGGGCAGCTTCCGCGAGTTCTGGCGCCGCTGGCACATCACGCTGTCGCGCTACCTGCGCGACTTCCTCTACATCCCGCTCGGCGGCAACCGCGGCGGGACCGCGAGGACCATCCGCAACCTGATGATCACGATGACGCTCGGCGGCCTGTGGCACGGGGCGGCGTGGACGTTCGTGCTGTGGGGCGCCCTGCACGGCGCGGCGCTGTCGGTCGAGCACCTGCTCGGGCCCGGCCGGATCGCGCGCGTGCCGGCGGTCCTGCGCTGGCTGATCGTCTTCGCGCTCGTCGTGTTCGGCTGGATCCTGTTCCGCAGCCCCGACCTCGATGTGGCCGGCGCGTTCCTCGGCCAGCTCGGCAGCTTCGGTCCGGCGACGCTCGTGACGCCCGTCGCCGCCGGCCTCGTGCTGCTCGTCATCGGCGGCCAGCTCCTGCCGCCGCGCCCGCTCGACGCGCTGCGCCTGCGCCTCGAGGGCCTGCGCGTGCCGGCGCTCGCCGCGGGCCTGGCGGCGACCGTCCTCGTCGTCGGGGCGACGGTCCCCAGCCAGGGGGTCCCGCCGTTCATCTACTTCCAGTTCTGAGCGCGCGGAAGTAGGCTCGCGCCGCACCGCGGACGCAGGGGGAAGCTGAGATGGACGCGCTGCTCGACCGGGATGGCGAGCTCGAGGCGCTGGCGGCAGGGACGGAGCGCGCCCATGAGGGCGAGGGGAGCGTGGTGCTCGTGGAGGCGCCCGCCGGCGGCGGCAAGAGCGCGCTGCTGGCGGCGGCGCGCGCCCGCGCCGCGGCGGACGGCGTGCGCGTGCTGCAGGCGCGCGGCGCCGTGCTCGAGCGCGAGTTCGCCTTCGGCGTCGCGCGCCAGCTCTTCGAGCCCGCGCTCGCGCCGCTGGGGCCCGACGAGCGCGCGGGCCTGCTCGCCGGCGCCGCGAGCCTCGCGGGCCCGCTGCTCGACGGCGCCGACCCCGCCCGGACGGCGCCGCAGGGCGCCGGCGCGTTCGGCGCGCTGCACGCCCTGTACTGGCTGACGGTCAACCTCGCCGACCGCGGGCCGTTGCTGGTCAGCGTCGACGACGCGCACTGGGCCGACCGCTCGTCGCTGGAGTTCCTCGCCTACCTGTCGCGCCGCCTCGCGCACCTGCCCGTGCTCGTGGCGCTCGCCGCCCGGCCCCGCGACGCCGAGGACGCCGCCGCGGGCTGGACCGACCTCGCGCACGACCCGGCGACCGTCGTCGTGCGCCCGCGGCCGCTGTCGGCGCCGGCCGTCGCCGCGATCGTCCGCGCGCGGCTCGGCGCCGGCGCCGACGACGCGTTCGGCGCGGCCTGCCACCGCGCCACCGGCGGCAACCCGCTGTACGTCCGCGAGCTGGTCGGCGCCCTGGCGGACGCGGGCGTCGAGCCGACGGCGGCCGCCGCTGACGCCGTCGACACCGTCGGGCCGGCCGCGGTCACCCGCTTCGTGCTGCACCGGCTCGAGCGCCTCGGACCGGACGCGACCGCGCTCGCCCAGGCGGTCGCGGTGCTGGGCGACGACGTCGACCCCGCGATCGCGGCCCGCCTCGCGCAGCTCACGCCCGAGGCGGCCGAGGCCGCGGCCGCCCGGCTCGTCCGCGCCGACGTGCTGCGCGCCGGGCACGACCTCGCGTTCGGGCACCCCATCGTGCGCGCCGCCGTGTACGAGGACCTCCTCCCGCAGGGACGCCGCGTCCGGCACCGGACGGCGGCCGAGCTGCTGGAGCAGGCGGGCGCCGCGCCCGAGCGCGTCGCCGCTCACGTGCTCGAGAGCGGGCCCGCCGGCGACGGCCGCTGGTCCGGCGTCCTGCACGCGGCCGCGCAGGACGCCGCGCTGCGCGGCGATCCGGGCGCCGCCTCCGCCTACCTGCGCCGCGCGCTGGACGAGACGCCGGACGAGCCGCGCCGGGCCGAGCTGCTCACCGACCTCGGCCGCTGGACGATCGCCACCGGCCGCCACGACCTCGCCGCGCGGGACCTGCTCGAGGCGCTGCGCCTCGAGGCCGCCCCCGCCACCCGCGCGGCGGCGGCCACCTGGCTGGCGTGGGCGGCGATCACGGCGGGCGACCCGCGCGCCGCCGCGGCCGCGCTCGAGGCGATCGACGCCGAGCTCCCGGCGCTCGATCCGCCCGCCGCGCTCGACCTCGAAGCGGCCGCCGTCGACCTCGTGCGGCTGGAGCCGACGCTGCGCGCCCTCGCCGCGGACCGCGTCGCCGGCTTCGCCGCGCACGCGGCCGGCCATCCCCACCACGAGCGCCTCGCGCGGCTGCACGCCGCCAGCGAGGAGATCGTGCGCGGCGGCCCCGTCGCGCCCGCGGCCGACGCCACCGAGGCGCTGCTCGCCGACGGCCCGCCCGGCGACCCGGTCGTGTTCGGACTGGCGATCGAGCTGCTGATCGGCGGCGAGCGGCATGCCGCGGCGGCCCGCTGGCTCGAGCTCGCGCTGCAGGCGGTGCGCGCGCAGGGGCTCGCCCCGCAGCTCGCCAGCCTCCTGGCCCAGCGCGCGCTGCTGGCGCTCGCGCAGGGACGCGTCGGGGCGGCGCAGCTCGACGCGCAGACCGCGCTCGAGCTCGCCGACGCCCGGCACGTGATGCGGCCCCGGATCGCGGCGGCGGCGATCCACGCCGCGCTCGAGCGCGGCGAGCTCGACGCGGCCCGCCGCCTGGCCGGCGACCACGCCGCCGCCGCCGAGCGCGAGCGCCTGTTCGCCGACGAGCTGCTCACCGCCCGCGGGCGCCTGCGCATCCGCGACGGCGACGTCGCCGGCGGCCTGGCCGACCTGCTGCGCTGCGGCGAGCTGCAGGCCGCCTACGGCGACCGCCGCCCCGGCGACTGGCGGGCCGAGGCGGTGGCCGCGCTCGTCGCGCTCGGCGAGCTCGACCGGGCCCGCGGGCTTGCGGCCGAGGGCCTCGAGCGCGCCCGCGCGCACGGCGCGTCGCGCGTGGTCGCGCGGGCCCTGCGCGCGGCCGGCGTGGCCGAGGGCGGCGAGCCGGGCCTCGCCCTGCTGGAGGAGGCGGTCACGACCGCGCAGCGGTCGCCGGCCCGGCTGGAGGCCGCCAACGCGCTCGCCGACCTGGGCGGCGCGCTCGTGCGCGCCCGGCGCCGGCGCGAGGGCCGCGAGGTCCTGCGGCTGGCCCTGGAGGAGGCCCAGCGCTGCGGCGCGGTCGCGCTGGCCGACCGCGTCCACGGCGAGCTCGGCGCCGGCGGCGGGCGCCCGCCGCGCCTGCACCGGCGCGGCGTCGACGCGCTCACCCCGGCCGAGCGGCGCGTCTGCGAGCTGGCCGCGCGCGAGCTGACCAACCGCGAGGTGGCCCAGACGCTGTTCGTCACGGAGAAGACCGTCGAGCTGCACCTCACGAGCGCCTACCGCAAGCTCGGCATCCGCTCGCGCTTCCAGCTCGCCTCCGCGCTGAACGTCGCCGCCGAGCCCGGCTGAGCGCAAACCCTGGGGCAAACCCTCGGGTCCCCTCCATTGGCGCGCGCGCCGCCGCCGGGCAGGCTGCGCGACCGTGCCCGCCTTGCTCTACCGCCTGGGCCGCCTGTGCGGACGCCGCGCCCGCATCGTCCTGGCCGTGTGGATCGTCGTCGTCGCCGGCCTCGTGGCGCTCGGCGCCGCCGCCGGCCATCAGACCAGCGACGACCTCAGCCTGCCCGGGACCGGGTCGACCCAGGCCACCGACCTCCTGACGGCCAAGCTCCCCAACCAGGCCAACGGCAGCAACCCGCTCGTCATCCAGGCTCCGGAGGGGGAGAAGGTCACCGGCAGCAAGCACAAGGACGCGATCGAGCAGACGGTCACCGCGGTGCGCGCCGTGCCGCACGTGACGAAGGCGGTCAACCCGTTCGGCCAGAACGGGGCGGCGCTGATCTCCAAGGACCAGACGATCGCCTACATCCCCGTGACCCTGGACGTCGGTCCGTCGGACCTCACCGAGGACGAGGCGCAGCAGGTCCTCGACGCGGGGGCGCCCGCCACCGCCGCCGGGCTCGACGTCTCGCTGGGCGGCTACGCCGGGCAGCAGCTCTCCAAGCCCGACACCGAGATCAGCGAGGCGATCGGCCTGGCGGCGGCGGTCGTGATCCTGCTGTTCGCGTTCGGGACCGTGACCGCGATGGCGCTGCCGATCGTGACCGCGATCCTGGGGCTCGTCAGCACGCTGGCGCTGATCAGCGTCCTCGGACTCGTCCTCGACGTGCCGAGCATCGCGCCGACGCTGGCGACGATGATCGGGCTGGGCGTGGGGATCGACTACGCCCTGTTCATCGTCACCCGCCACAAGCAGCAGCTGCGCGACGGGATGGAGATGGGCGAGTCGATCGCGCGGGCCACCGCGACCGCCGGCGGCGCCGTCGTGTTCGCCGGCACCACCGTCGTGATCGCGCTCGTGTCGCTGCTCCTGGCCGGCATCCCGCTCGTCACCAACCTCGGCCTCACCGCCGGGGTCGCCGTCGTCGTCGCGGTGCTGGCCGCGACGACGCTGCTGCCCGCGCTGCTGGGGGTGCTCGGCCCGCGCATCGACGCGCTGCGCGTGCCGCTGGGACGGGCGCACCCCGACGACCATCATCCGCACGGCTGGGCCCGGTGGGCGCGGGGGGTCGTCGCCCGGCCCTGGCGCTCGCTCGTCGCCGCCACCGTCGTGCTCGCCGTCCTGGCGATCCCGGTGCTGCAGCTCGAGCTGGGCCAGAACGACGTGGGCGCGATGCCGGAGTCGACGACCGCCCGCCAGGCCTACGACGGCATGGCCGCCGGGTTCGGTCCGGGCAGCAACGGGCCGCTGCTCGTCGCCGCGCAGCTCGGCACCCCCGCCAAGCCCGCCGCCGACGACCTGACGGACAACCCGGCGACCGACCCGCGCCTGACGAAGCTGTCGAAGGCGCTCGCCGGGGCGCACGGCGTCGCCTCGGTGTCGCCGCCCACGCTCGACAAGGCCGGCGACACCGCGCTGTTCACGGTGGTCTCGACGTCGGCGCCGTCGTCGGACGCGACCTCCGACCTCGTGGTCGAGCTGCGCGACACGACGATCCCGAAGGCGACGAAGGGCACCGACGTGACCGCCAGCGTCGGCGGGCAGACCGCGGCCTACATCGACCTGGCCGACCGCATCTCCGACAAGCTGCCGCAGATGATCGGGGTCGTCGTCGGGCTCAGCTTCATCGTGCTGATGCTCGCGTTCCGGTCGCTGCTCGTGCCGGCGAAGGCGGCGCTGATGAACCTGCTGTCGGTCGCGGCCGCCTACGGCGTCGTCACGTTCGTCTTCCAGGAGGGGCACGGCGCGTCGCTGATCGGCCTCGACGAGGCGGTCCCGATCGTGAGCTTCGTCCCGCTGCTGATGTTCGCGATCCTCTTCGGGCTCTCGATGGACTACGAGGTGTTCCTGATGACGCAGATCCAGGAGCGCTACCACCAGACCCGCCGGCCGACCCGGGCCGTCGTCGACGGGCTCGCGGGCACCGGCCGCGTCATCACCTCGGCCGCGCTCATCATGGTCTGCGTCTTCGCCAGCTTCGTGCTCGACGGCGATCCGATCGTCAAGCAGTTCGGCGTCGGGCTCGCGGTGGCGATCGCGATCGACGCGACGATCGTGCGCTGCCTGCTCGTGCCGGCGGTGATGACGCTGCTGGGGCGCGCGGCCTGGTGGATGCCGGCCTGGCTGGCGCGGTGGCTGCCGCGGATCGACATCGAGGGCGAGCACGCGCTCGACCGCCCGCCGGCCCCGGCGCACGTCGGGTGAGGCACAATCCCGCGCGTGGAGGGGGCCTCCTCGCGCCAGCCGTTCGAGACGGACGCCGCCGCGCCCGTCGACGTGCGGGCGCGCCGCTTCCGCGCGCGCGACGGCGTGCTCGTCGTCGTCCTGGCCGCGGTGATCGTGCTGCTGTGCGCGGGGCCGTCGATCCGCGACGCCGGCGAGCAGATGGACCCCGGCTGGGAGCGCACGCTCGTGCTCGCCGTCGGCAAGCCCGCGGGCGCGCTCGCCGACCTGCTGCCGTTCGCGGGCTGGACGGACGACGCCACCGCGTGGCTGGGCGGCGACGACGACGTGGGGTCCGAGGGCGCCTTCGCCAGCGCGCCCGTGGCCGGCGCGGGCGCCGGCGGGGCGGGCGGCGGCGCGGTCCCGCCGGTCGGCCCCGACGCGTTCGCCCCGCGCGAGCTCGGCCTCCCCGAGCCCGAGCTCGGGCCGCTGCGCTCGCTGCTGGTCACCGGCGACTCGATGTCGATGCCGCTGGACGCGATCCTCGCCCGCCGGCTGGCCGCCGCCGGCGTCGCCACCACCCGCGACCCGCACATCGGCACCGGGATCTCGAAGTCCGACCTGCTCGACTGGGGCGCGCTGGCCGTGAAGCAGGCCCGCGAGGCGCCGCAGGCCGTCGTCGTGTTCATCGGCGCCAACGAGGGCTTCCCGCTGCCCGGCCCGGACGGCGAGGACGTCGACTGCTGCGCGGCCGAGTGGGCGGCCGCGTTCGCGACGCGCGTGCGGACGATGATGGACGCCTACCGCCGGGGTGGCGCGGCGCGCGTGTACTGGCTCACGCTCCCGCTGCCGCGCGACGGCGGCCGCCGCGACATCGCGCGGGCGGTCAACGCCGCGATTCGCGTCGCCGCCGAGCCCTACCGCGCCCAGGTGCGCGTGCTCGACCTGGCGGAGGTGTTCACGCCCGGCGGCCGCTACCGCGTCGCGATGGAGATCGACGGCCGCGACACGGTCGTGCGCGAGCCCGACGGCGTGCACCTCACCCCGGCCGGCGCGGAGCTGGCCGCCGACGAGGTGCAGCGCGCGCTGGACGTCGACTTCAGGTGAACTGCGTGTAGGTGTGCACGACGCGCGCGCGGCCCTTGCGGCACGTCACGCTCGCGTCGAACTGCGTCGGGATCGCCGCGCCGCGCTTCTCCCGGCAGCGCCAGCCGTTCACGCGCTTCGTGCAGCGCCCGGCGGCCCCGCCGTCGGCGGTGCGGCAGCGGTAGTAGGCGGTGACCAGCCGCTTGCCGGTCGCGCACGAGGTCGCGGTCACGCGCAGGCTCGTCACGTACGTCGGGCCCCAGCCGCGGCCGTCGGCCGGGACCTTGCAGGTCGCCGCCGACCGGGCGACCGGCTCGTCGGCGGACGCCGCCGCGGGCGCGGCGGCGAGCAGGGCGAGCGCGGCCAGGGCCACGCGGGGGATGGAGCGCAACACGACGTGGGACCTCCTGCGAGACGGCAGACGCGCGCAGGATGTCAGACGCAGCTCTGGGCCGCGCGGGCGTACAGGCGCGCGCGCTCCTGGTAGCCGGCCGGGGTGGCGTGCACGCGGTCGTCGCGCAGGTAGCCGGGATTGGCGGCGACCGTCCGCGCCCACGGCACGACGACGACGCGGCCGGGCATCTCGCTCGCCAGGCGCTCGAGGAGCCGGTTGGCGCGCACGTACGACGTCCCGCCCTGCGGCGGCCGGGCAATCGTGGCCCAGATCGCGCAGCCCGCCTGGGCCGACTCGCGGACCGCCGCCTCGAGCGCGCTCAGCGCGGTCGGCGAGTCGTTCGTGAACAGGCTGAACGCGGAGACCCGCGCGGTGCCGCGCTCGGCGCGCCAGCGGGCCATGCCGTCGGCCAGCGTGCGACCGTCGCGCACGTCGGAGGCCACCGACCAGCCGGGCAGCAGCCCGGCCAGGTACGGGCGGATCCCGACGCCGAGCGAGTCGCCGATCAGCAGCAGGGAGGAGACCGCGCCCGACCCGGCCGGCGGGCTCGCCGGGGTGGTCGGCGCGGCCGGCGTGTCGTCGCCGGGGACGATCGGGGCGAGCGGGTCGTCGGCGCTGCCCGGCGCGGCCGGCGCGGCCGCGCCGCCGTCGGCGCGCGCCTCGGGCAGCCGGTCCTCGCGCGCCCCGGCGCGCCGCCCGGCGTCGCCGGTCCGGCCCTTGCGCCCGCGCTTGGGCGGCGTCAGCCGCACGAGCGTGATCGCCGACTCGGCCGCGAGCTGGGCGACGATGCGCGCGTACGGGCGCCGGGCCGGCGCCTCGGCGCGCAGCAGGACCGACCAGCGTCCGGCCGCGCTCACCTCCGCGCTGCGCTCGCACCCCGACGCCTTGCACCCGCTGGTCACCCGCACGTAGGAGCCGGGCTGGGCCTGGCCGATCACGCGCACCTCGGCCACCAATCCCTCGGCGCCGCGCCGCGCGCGGACGGGCTCGTCGGCCGGCTCGTCGATCGTCAGGCCGACCGGCGGGATCCTCGCGCTCGTCGTCGCGGTGCTCGCCGGGTCCGCGCCGCACCCCGCCAGGAGCAGGCACAGGGCCCCGGCCTTGAGCAGGATGCGGGTGCGCATCGCGCGGGATGATGGCAGCGTCGGGCGCGGACCGAGCGGCGGACGGCCCGCTCAGCGCGCCGGCGGGAACGTCACGGTCGCGCGCAGCCCGCCCTCGGGCCGGGCCTGCAGCGCCACCGTCGCGCCGTGCGCGCGGGCCACGGCGTCGACCACGGACAGGCCCAGCCCGTACCCGGTGCCGTCGGCCGCCGCCCGCTCCGCCGCGCGGCGGAACGGCCGCAGCAGCTCGCCGACGTCGCCGTCGAGGCGCGGGCCGTCGTTGACCACGGTCAGCGCCGCGCCGGCCGCCCCGCCGTTCAGCGCGACCTCGACTGCGCCGCCCTCGACGTTGTGGCGCACCGCGTTCTCGACGAGGTTGGCGACGAGGTGGCGCAGCAGCACCGGGTCGCCGTCGACGGGCGCCGGCGCGCCGCGCACGTCGACGCGCAGCCCGCGCCCGTCCGCGGCCGGCGCGGTCTCGTCCAGCACGTCGCGCACGATCGCCCGCAGGTCGACGCGCTCGACGCGGTCCAGGCCGCGCTCGCCCATCGCCAGCGCCAGGAGCCGGTCGACGAGCGCCTCGCTGCGCGCCAGCGCCTTGCGCTGCGTGGCGACCATCGCGCGCACCTGCGCCGGGTCGTCGTAGCCGCCCGCCTCGCCGGTCACGTCGATCGAGGCGCGCATCACCGCCAGCGGCGTGCGCAGCTCGTGCGAGGCGTGCGACACGAACCGGCGCTGGCTCTCGAACGCCTCCTGGAGCGGGCGCAGCGCCCGCCCGGCCAGCACCCAGCCGAGCCCGACCGCCGCGATCGTGCTCGCGCCAAGCGCGAGCGCGAACCACAGGAGCACGCCGCCGATCGCGCGCGCCCGGTCGTCGTTGACGAGCCGCATGACGATCCGGTCCGCCTCGGGCGCGTCGAGCGCCGACGCGCCCGGCGGCGACGACGACCCCAGCGGCGGCAGCCGCTCCTGCGTCAGGAAGCGCGCGTCGCGCGGGCCGAGCTCGTGGCGCACGGCGGCGTAGCTCACGCCGAGGAGCACCGCGCCGAAGACGAAGAACAGCGAGGCGTACACGAGCGTCAGGCGCAGCCGCACGCCGCGAGGCGAGCCCGCCGCGGTCATGGCAGCCGGTAGCCGGCGCCGACGACCGTCTCGATCGGGTCCGGCTCGCCGAGCTTGCGGCGCAGGCGCATGACCGTCATCCGGACCGTGTTCGTGAACGGGTCGGCGTGCTCGTCCCACACCCGGCGCAGCAGCTCCTCGCCCGAGACGACCGCGCCGTCGGCGGCCATCAGCGTGCGCAGGACGCCGAACTCCTTCACGTTCAGCTCGACCGGCCGGCCGGCGCGCCGCACGCGCATGCGGCTCTCGTCGAGCTCCAGGTCGCCGCGGCGCAGGACCGGCGGGCGCACCGGGCCCGAGCGGCGCCCGAGCGCCTCGACGCGCGCGGCCAGCTCGGCGAACGCGAACGGCTTGGGCAGGTAGTCGTCGGCGCCGAGCGCCAGGCCCTCGACGCGGTCGCGGATCGTGCCCGACGCGGTCAGCATCAGGATCTTCGCGTCGATGCCCTCGGCCCGCAGGGTGCGGCACACCGCGTCGCCGTGGACGGCGGGCAGGTCGCGGTCGAGCACGACGATCTCGTAGTCGGTGACGAGCGCCTTGCGCAGCGCCTCGGCGCCGTCGAGCGCCACGTCGGCGGCCAGGCCGCGGCGGCGCAGGCCGCGAGCCAGGAGGTCGGCGAGGTCGGGCTCGTCTTCGACGATCAGCACGCGCATGGCCCGCGGCCGAACGTAGCGGCGCCCGCATAACGTCCGTGTCACGTCGCGGCGGCGTGAGACGAGGGTGTTACGGGGCCGCGCCTACGTTCGCGGCCCATGAGCACCACGACGCTGTTCCACCACTCCGCGGCGGCCGGCCTCGCGGTCGCCGCGCTCGCGCTGACCGCCTGCGGCGGCGGAGCCTCGACCACGCCGACGGCGGCGGGCGGCGGAGGCGCGTCTGCCGGCGACCGGGCCGCCCGCGACGAGGCGCTGCTCGCGTTCGCCCGCTGCATGCGCGAGCACGGCGTCGACATGCCCGACCCGCAGATCGACGGCGGGCGCGTGCGCATGATCATCCCGCCGGGCGGCGGCGACCGCGAGACCGTCGACCGCGCGCGGGCCGCCTGCGAGGAGCACCTGGAGGCCGCCGAGGCGCAGAGGCCCGCCGACGAGGAGCAGAAGCGGCGCGCGCTGGAGACCGCCCGCTGCCTGCGCGAGAAGGGCTACGACGTCCCCGAACCCACCGACGGCGGCATCCGCATCACGCCCGACAGCGGCATCGAGCCGGGCGACCCCGGATTCGAGGCCGCGATGGAGGAGTGCGCGCCGGAGAGGACGAGGCGATGAGGCGGGCGCTGGCGACCACGCTGGCCGGCGCCGCCGTCCTGGCCGCCGGCTGCGGCACGGGCGGCGAGCCCGAGGCCGCCGCCGAGCCCGACGGCACGACGACGGCCACCGTGCAGCGGCGGACGCTCGTCACGCGAGAGGACGTCGACGGCACGCTCGGGTACGCCGGCGCGCGCCCGCTGCTGCAGCGGCTCGGCGGCGGAGGCGGGCCGGAGGCGAGCGGGCCGACGATCACCTGGCTGCCGCGCGAGGGCAGCCTCGCCGGGCGCGGCGACGTGCTGTACCGCGCCGACGGCGAGCCGGTGCGCCTCCTGTACGGGTCGACGCCCGCCTACCGCGACCTCGGTCCCGGCGCCGAGGGCGCCGACGTCCGCCAGCTCGAGCGCAACCTGCGCGCGCTCGGTCACGACCCCGGCGCCGTCGACGGCACGTTCGACGCCGCCACGGCGGCCGCCGTCCGCGCCTGGCAGGCCGACGCCGGCTGGGCGCAGACCGGCGTCGTGCGGCTCGGCCAGGTCGCGTTCCTGCCCGGACCGCGGCGCATCGGCGACGTGAAGGTCGCCGAGGGCGACGTCGCCCCGGCCGGCACCGAGGTCATGACGACGACGTCGCGCGAGCAGGTCGTGCACGTCGATCTGCCCGCCGACGACCAGGACCTGGCCCGTCGCGCCGGCGACGTCACGGTCACGCTGCCCGGCGGGCGCACCGTCGACGGGCGGATCAGCCGCGTCGGCCGGGTGGCCGAGGCGCCCGCCGCCCGGCAGGGCGAGCCGGCCGGCGACGAGGAGCCGACGATCGACGTCACCGTCCGCCTCGCCGGCGACGCGGACACCGGCCGTCTCGACGGGGCGCCCGTGTCGGTCGGCCTGGCCGCGGAGGTCGGCCGCGACGTGCTCCCCGTGCCGGTCACCGCGCTGCTGGCGCTCCCCGGCGGCGGCTACGCGGTCGAGCGGCGCACGGCGACGGGCACCGAGCGCGTGCCGGTGGAGCCCGGCCAGTTCGCCGACGGGCTGGTGGCGGTGCGCGGCGCGCTGCGCGAGGGCGACGAGGTGGTGGTCCCCGATGGCCTCTGAGCCCGTCCTGGAGCTGCGCGACGTGCGCAAGGCCTACCCCGGCCCGCTGGAGGTCCTGCACGGGATCTCGCTGACCGTCCGCGCCGGCGAGCTGCTGGCGATCGTCGGCCCGTCGGGCTCGGGGAAGTCGACGCTGCTGCACATCATGGGCACGCTGGACCGGCCCACGGCGGGCACGGTGCGGATCGCAGGGCGCGACGTCACCACCCTCGCCGACCCGCAGCTCGCCGGCCTGCGCGCGCGCCACATCGGCTTCGTCTTCCAGCAGTTCTTCCTCATCCCGGGCCTGACCGCGGTCGACAACGTCGGCCAGGGCCTGCTGTACGCCGGCGTCGCGCACCGCGAGCGGCGGGCGGCCGCGGCGCGCGCGCTGGAGCGGGTCGGGCTCGGCCACCGCCTCACGCACCGGCCCGACGAGCTGTCGGGCGGCGAGCGGCAGCGTGTCGCGATCGCGCGGGCGCTGCTCGCGCGCCCGGCGATCCTGCTGGCCGACGAGCCGACCGGCAACCTCGACACGGCCACGGGCGAGGGCATCTTCGACCTGCTCGGCGAGCTGAACCGCGACGGCACGACGATCGCGGTCATCACCCACGACCGCGACCTGGCCGAGCGGCTGCCGCGCCGGGTCGAGATCCGCGACGGGCGGCTGGCGTCATGCGCGTGACCCCGTCGCGGCTACGGCCCGCCGACGTGCTGCGCGTCGGCGCCTCGGGGCTGTCGTCGCGGCGCCTGCGCGCCGCGCTGTCGGCGCTGGGCGTCGCGATCGGGATCGCCTCGATGGTCGCGGTGCTCGGCCTCAGCGAGTCCAGCCGCGCCGACCTCATGGCCCAGCTCGACCGCCTCGGGACGAACCTGCTGACCGTGTCGCCCGGGGAGTCGGTGTTCGGCGAGGCGTCCGCGCTGCCCGAGACCGCGCCGGCGGCGATCGGCCGCATCGACGGCGTGGCGGGGTCGTCCTCTGTCGCGCTGCTGGCCGGCGCGACCGTGCGGCGCACGGACCGCATCCCGGCGATCGAGACGCTCGGCATCTCGGTGGCCGCCGCCGACCCGGACCTGCCGCGAACGCTCGGCGCGACGATGCGGGCGGGGCGGTTCCTCGACGCCGCCACCGCGCGGTACCCGTGCGTCGCGCTCGGGGCGACGGCGGCCCGGCGGCTCGGCATCCACCGCCCGGGCGTGAACGTGGTGATCGCCGGGCGCGCGTTCGCGGTCGTCGGGATCCTCGGCCCCGTGGCGCTCGACCCGGCGCTGGACACGACCGCGCTGATCGGCCGGCCGGCCGCCGCGGAGCTCGGCAGCGACGGCGCGCCGACGACCGTCTACGTGCGCACCGACGGCGACGACGACGTCGCCGCGGTGCGCGAGCTGCTCGGCCCCACCGCCAACCCCGAGCGTCCCGACGAGGTGGAGATCAGCCGCCCGTCGGACGCGATCGAGGCCAAGGCCGCGGCGCGCGCCACGTTCACGTCGCTGCTCCTGGGCCTCGGCGCGGTGGCGCTGCTCGTCGGCGGCGTCGGGATCGCCAACGTGATGGTCATCTCGGTGCTCGAGCGCCGCTCGGAGATCGGGCTGCGCCGCGCGCTCGGCGCCACGCGCCGCCACGTCGCCGAGCAGTTCCTGTGCGAGGCGCTGCTGCTGTCGACGCTCGGCGGCGTCGCGGGAGCGCTGCTGGGCGCGGCGGTGACCGTCGGCTACGCGCTCAGCCGCGGCTGGGCGGCCGTCGTCCCCGCCTCCGCGATCGCCGGCGGCGTCGCGAGCGCGCTGGCGATCGGCGCCGTCGCCGGGCTGTACCCGTCCGTGCGCGCGGCGCGCCTGGCCCCGACCGAGGCGCTGCGGTCGGCATGAGCGCAGCCGCGTGGGATCATCCCGGCGATGACCAGCCAGCCCCGGCGCCCGATCGACCCGGGCGTGACCATCGGCCACGTCCACCTGCGCACGGCCGACATCGACCGGGTGCGGGACTTCTACGTCGGCGTGCTCGGGTTCGGCGTCGTCGAGGAGGCGCGCGGCGTGCCGGGGTGGGGGACCACCGGCGACGTCCTGTTCCTGGCCGCCGGCGACTACCACCACCACCACCTCGGCTTCAACACCTGGAAGTCGGCCGGCGGCGGCCCGCAGCCCGACGGCGTCTGCGGGCTGCACCACGTCGCGATCAACTACCCCACCCGCGCCGGGCTGGCCGACGCCGTGCGCCGGCTGCAGGCGGTCGACTGGCCGCTGCGCCAGCTCTCCGACCACGGCACCCACGAGGCCGTGTACCTGTCGGACCCCGACGGCAACGACCTCGAGCTGGCCTGGGATCGCCCCCGCGACCAGTGGCCCCGCGACGAGGAGGGGCGCATCCGCATGGTCTTCGGCGACCTCGATCTCGACGACCTCCTGCGCGAGCCGTCCGCCGGATGACGGACGGTCGCAGCGGCGCATGCCCGTGCGGGTCAGCGGGCATGGTGGCGCTCATGTCTTTCAGGAGCATTGAGGGCAGCTTGAGGTTGCCGCGATTGCCTGTGAGTGCGCCCGGCGGGTGCTTCACCGACAAGCCTCGCATCCCGGCGGGCGTCCAACCGTCATGAGCGACCGTCCCGACATCGAGCACACCCAGGTCCTCAGCTCGCGCGAGCTCGACCGGGCCGCGTTCTCCGTGTCTGCGCCCGCGCCCGGGCGCTACCTGGCGGTCCGCTCCGGGAGCGAGCTGGTCGCCCTGCCGCTGCATTCCGGCGCCGTCACGCGCATCGGCCGCGGGCTGAGCGTCGACGTCCACCTCGACGACGCCAGCGTCTCGCGCCGCCACGCGCGGATCGTCGAGCGCTCCGGCCGGGCGTGGCTGCTCGACGACCGCTCGCTGAACGGCACGTGGGTCAACGGCCGGCGCGTCGACGCCGCGATCCTCTCCGACGGCGACGAGATCCTGCTCGGCCGCGTGGTCCTGCGCTACGTCGAGGTGGCCGAACCGGCCTCCTCGTCGGCCGGCGACCAGGCCGCCGGCTGACGCCGCCTCAGCCCTCCTCGCGGGGTGGGCGCATCACGAGCACGGGCAGGTGCGCGTGGTGCACGACCCCGTTGGAGACGCTGCCCAGCAGCAGGGAGCCGACGGTAGAGCGTCCGCGGGCGCCGACGACCACGACCTCGGCGCCGCGCTCGCGCGCGACGTCCAGGATCGTCGCCCACACCGGTCCGCGGGCGGGCTCGGCGAGCCCCTCGGCGTCGAGCCCCGCCTCCCGGGCGCGGCGGGCGCCGTCGGCGGCGACCTCCTCGGCGTTCGCGCGGACGAGGCGCTCGACCTCCTCGATCTGCTCGGGGTCGAACATCGGGCCGCCGACGCCGAACGGGTCGGCGGTGGGGCCCGGAAGCGGGGTCTCCCACACGTACAGGATCAGGGCGCGCGCGCCGGGATGCAGGCGGGCGACGTCGGCGATCGCCCGCTGCGCGCTGGGCGATCCGTCGTAGGCGACGAGCAGGGGTCCGTTCACGGCCGCGACGCTATCGCCTTGCGCGGCGGGGCGGGGCCTGCCAAGCTGCAAGACGGAAAACACGTTCGTTCCCAAGCGGGGGGGAGGAGACGGATGCGCAGATCCCTGGCGGCCGGCGTCGGGGTGCTGGTCTGCGGGCTGGCGGCCTCGGCCGCGTTCGCCCAGCAGGTCAACCAGTACGCGGTGCAGGGCGCGGTCAGCCCGAATCGCGGGGCGACGAAGGCCAAGCCGCTCCCGGTGCGGCTGAAGTTCGGGTTCCAGGTCAAGGAGGCCGCCGGCCAGCGGCCCAGCCCGATCAAGACGTACGCGATCGGCTTCTACGGCGGGCACTCCAACGGCGCGCTGTTCCCGACGTGCACGGCGGCGCGGATCAACGCGGCCCAGAGCGACCGCGTCTGTCCGCGCGGGTCGAAGGTCGGCAGCGGGTTCGTGCGCAACATCGCCGGCGCGACCGCCGACCCGTCGGACCAGTCGCTGAAGTGCGACCTGAAGCTGACGATCTACAACGCGGGCGCCAACCGCGCCGCGCTGTACCTGGCGGGCGACCCGCCGGACTGCGTCATCCCGATCCACCAGGCGCTCGACGCGCGGTACGTGAGCGCGTTCGGCGGGAAGGGGCAGGCGCTGGAGTTCAGCGTGCCCGACAACCTGCTGCACCCGGTGGCCGGGCTGGACAACAGCCAGATCGACGTCACGTCGACGATCGATCGGGTCACGCGGCGGGTGAAGGGCCGCATGCGCGGCTACCTCGAGATCAACCAGAAGTGCCCGAGGAGCCGCACGGCGCCCATCCAGGTGGAGTTCACGTCGGAGGCCGGCCAGCGCGAGACCACGCGGTCGACCGTGCGCTGCCGCCCCTGACGCGCGGTGTCGCGGCCGTCGCGCCCCGGGCGCGGCGGCCGCTGTCCGCTCAGCGCTCCGGCGCGCTCTCGTAGAGGGCGGCCAGGAGCGAGGCGGACACCTGCTCGCCGCCCGAGCGGTCGTCGGCCAGGCGCTGGGCGCTCTCGGCCGCGAGCCGGCTCGCGCGCTCGGCCAGCGCGTCGAGCTCCTTGGTGAGCTCGCCCCAGGCGCGCTCGTCGAGCACGAGCTGCGTGAAGCTCGCGTGACGGTCGGCGCGGGCGTCGAACGTCCCGGCCTTGAACGCCTTGGCGACGTCGGCGATGCCCTGCTCCATCGTCTCGCCCGACAGCTCGCCGCGGATCGACGCGGGCAGCTTCTTGAACGCGCTCTCGTCCAGGCGGGCGCGCGTCAGCGCGCGGTAGTAGTGCTCGATCGCCCCGCGCCGCTGCGCGGTGTCGACGAGCTCGATGCAGCCCAGCTCGAGCAGCGCCTTGACGTGGTAGCTGACGTTGCCGAGCGGCTCGCCGAGCTCACGCGCGAGCTCGTTCGGGCTCGCCACCCGTTCGTTGAGCAGCGTCAGGACCCGGGCGCGGAGCGGATGGGCCAGGGCCTTCGCCATGCGTGTCTCGAGGTCCTGTTCACTGCGGGGGACACGCACGGTGGAAGAGGAGCTGGAGGAGGGGGTCACGGGGGTTTGTCTCCTTGAACTTTGGCGAGGGCCTCCGTCGACCTTAGCCGATCCCCTCGAAGACGCTCAATCGCTCAGCGAAAGCGTCCGCGATGCGACCAGATAGGTCGACGATGCGAGCAACGGCAGGTGAATTGCCGCCCCCGCGGTCGGCCAGCATACGGATTCTGTCGGCAGCCTGAGCGGGAAACGAGAGTGCGTGCTTCGTTCTTTGCTCGAACCTGGACGAGTGATCGAGAGATCACGAGCGCGCAGGCGCGAGGCCTCACGAAGAGGGGTCGGCGAACGGCGCGGGCTCGCGGAACACCCGCTCCCAGGCCTCGGCCTCGGCCCGGTGGCGGCGGCGCCGCTGGGCCTCCGGGTCCGCCGCGCGGGCCCGGTTGATCGCGTGGAGGTGGCGCTCGCAGAGGGAGACCCGGTTGGGCGCCCCGGGCGGGGCGTCGACCACGACGGTGCGCACCGCGGGGCGGGAGCACCAGCGACACGAGGCGAGCATGCTGCCGGTATCGACGCGCGCGCGACGAACCTTGAGCGGAGCACGGGATCCCTCAGCGCAGGCGCTGGCCGAGCACTCGCAGCCAGTCGCCCTCGGTCGAGAGGACGACGTGCTGGGCGCGGGCGCGACGCAGCTCGTCGGCGACGGCCTCGCGGTCGGCGCGCGCCACCTCGGCGAAGCGCTCGCGCAGCCGGCGGCTGGTCGTGTCGACCTCGATGCGCTCCCCGGTCTCGGGATCGACGAGCGCCAGCGGACCCACCGGCGGCAGCGTCTCCTCGCGCGGGTCGCGCACCTCGACGACCATCACCGCGTGGCGGGCGCCGAGCGCGGCCAGCGGCGGGCGCCAGTCGCGCGGGCCGCGCAGGTCGGAGATCACCACGATCAGGCCCGGGTTGCCGGTGAGCTTGCGCAGGCGCGCGAGCGTGCGCGCCATCGGCGACGGATGGCCGGGCGCGGGGTGGACGCTGCCGTCCACGCCGACGCCCTCGTCGAGCACGCGCCGCACGCCGGCCAGCGCGCCACGCCCGCCGCGGGGCGGCACGAACCGCTCGACGGCGGCGCCGCAGGTGGCCAGCGCGACGCGGCCGCCGTGGCGCAGGGCCAGGCGCGACAGCACCAGCGTGACGCCCTCGGCGACGTCGGACTTCAGCCGGTCGGCGGTGCCGAACGCCATCGACGGGGACGTGTCGAGCACGAGCCACGTGGTCAGCGCGCGCTCGGGCACGTACTCGCGCACGTGCGGGATGCCGGTGCGCGCGAAGGCGAACGGGTCGAGCGCGCGGACGTCGTCGCCCGGCACGTACGCGCGCAGCTGCGCCAGCTCCGTGCCGGTCCCGACGCCCGGTCCGGGGCGGTCGCCCGGCAGCACGCCCGCCGCGCGCCGGGCGAGCTTGAGCTGCAGCGAGTCGACGAGCGGCGCCGGCAGCGGCCCCGGCCCCTGGCGGCCGGGCGGGACCGCGAGCGCCGCCGGCGCCGTCGCCCCTCCCCGCGGCCTCATGCCGCGTATCGGTCCCCGCGCGCGGGCTGGTCCGTGCGCCGGCGCTCCCCCGCCGGCAGCGGGATCGCCTCGATCACGCGGGCGAGGATGTCGTCGGCGGTCACGCCCTCGGCCAGCGCGTCGTAGGACAGCACGAGCCGGTGTCGCAGCACGTCGGGCGCGAGGTCGCGCACGTCGGCGGCGACCGCGTGGCGGCGGCCGCGCAGCATCGCCAGCGCCCGCGCCGCGTGCACGAGGCCGATCGGCCCGCGCGGGCTGGCGCCGTACTCCACGAACGGGACCAGCTCGTCGAGGCCGTGCTCGGCCGGGCGCCGGGTCGCGTCGGCCAGCGCGACCGCGTAGCCGATCACGTCGCGGTCGACGAACACCTCCGACACCGTGCGGCGGTGGCGCTCCAGGTCGTCCAGGTCCAGGCGCTGCTCGACCAGCACCGGGCCGCGCAGCGAGCGCCCGACGACCGACGCCTCCTCGCCCGGCGTGGGGTAGCCGACGATGAGCTTGAACAGGAAGCGGTCGACCTGCGCCTCGGGCAGCGGGTAGGTGCCCTCGGACTCGATCGGGTTCTGCGTCGCCAGCACGAGGAACGGCTTGGGGACCTCGAACGTCTGGCCGCCGATCGTCACCTGCTGCTCCTGCATGACCTCCAGCAGCGCCGACTGGACCTTCGCCGGGGCGCGGTTGATCTCGTCGGCGAGCACGAGGTTGCCGAAGACCGGGCCGAGCTCGACGTCGAAGCCGCTGGCGTCGGCGCGCAGCACGCGCGTGCCGACGAGGTCGGCGGGCACCAGGTCCGGCGTGAACTGGACGCGGCGGAACGACCCGCCGAGCGCCTCGGCCAGCGTCTTGACGGTCAGGGTCTTGGCGAGCCCGGGGACGCCCTCGAGCAGCACGTGCCCGCCGGCCAGCAGCGCGACGAGCAGCCGCTCGAGCATCGCGTCCTGGCCGACGATGACCCGCTTGACCTCGAACAGGACCTCCTCGAGGGCGTCGCGCGGCGTCGGCTCGGGCCGTGCCGCGGGGATGGAGTCTTCGGAGCTCATGGCGCAGAAGGTGCCATACCCGCCGTCAACGCGGGATAAGAGGACGACCGCCTTGCGTCATCCGTCCACGAGGAGGATGCTGATCGCCGACGGTCTCCAGACCAACGCGGCCGGTGGGGGTGACGGGTGGGGCGGACGGCGGACCCAGACGCGGCGGGCAGGGCGCGGGCGCTCATGCCGCAGCTCGTCGCCGACCTCGTCGAGCTGGTGCGCATCCCGTCGGTCTCGGCGCCCGGGCGGATCGACGCGCCGCTGCTGGACGCGTTCGAGCTGACGTCGCGGCTGTTCGCCGACGCGGGCGTGACCGTCGGCCGCCTGGACCTGCCCGACACCGCGCCGGTCGTCACCGGCGAGATCCCGGCGCCCCCCGGGGCGCCGACGGTTCTGCTCTACAGCCACTACGACGTCGTGCCCGCCGGCGACGAGGCCCTGTGGACGTCTCCGCCGTTCGAGCCGACCGAGCGCGACGGGGCGCTCGTCGGGCGCGGCGTGGCCGACACGAAGGCCAACATCCTGGCCCACGTCGGCGCGCTGCGCGCCTGGGACGGGCGGCCGCCGGTCGGCATCCGGATCTGCATCGAGGGCCACGAGGAGATCGGCAGCGGCGCGCTCACCGCCTACCCGGCGACGGACCCCGAGCGCTTCCGGGCCGACGCGCTCGTGATCGGCGACATGGGCTCGATCAGGCCGGGCACCCCGACGCTGACGACGGCGCTGCGCGGGATGGCCAACGTCACCGTCGAGGCGCGCACCCTCGAGTCGGGCAAGCACAGCGGCCAGTACGGCGGCGCGGCCCCCGACGCGCTGCTGGCGCTCCTGCGCGCGCTCGCCTCGCTGCACGACGACGCCGGCGACGTCGCGGTGGCGGGCCTGCTGCGCGAGGAGTGGGCCGGCGCGGACCAGCCCGAGGCGGACTTCCGGGCGCTCGGCACCGTCCTCGACGGCCTGCCGCTGATCGGCACCGGCGGGCTCGGATCGCGCATCTGGTCCGGGCCGGCGATCACGGTGGTCGGGATCGACGTCCCGTCCGTCGACGGCGCCGTCAACGCGGTCTCCGCGCACGCGCGCGCCGTCCTCAACGTGCGGGTGCACCCGCGGCAGGACGCCGCCGAGGCCCAGGAGGCCGTGATGCGCCACCTGCGCGAGCAGCGGCCCTACGGGATCGCGCTCGACGTGCGTCCCGGGCCCACCGGCAACGGGTTCGCGGCCGGCACCGACGGGCCCGCCCACGCGGCGGCGCGCGAGGCCTGGTCGGCGGCCTGGGGTCGCGACGTCGTGGAGGCCGGCAGCGGCGGCTCGATCCCGATCGTGAGCGCGCTCGCGGACGCGCAGCCGCAGGCGGAGGCGCTCCTCGTCGGGGCCACCGACGGCTTCGCCAACATCCACGGGCCCGACGAGCGGCTGCTGCTCAGCGAGCTCGAGAACGCGACGGTCGCGGAGGCCGACTTCCTCGGCCGCTACGCGGCGGCCTGGGCGGGTCGATGAGCGACCCCGCCGCGCCGGCGCCCGCGGCGCACGTGGACGGGACCGGCGGCTTCGGCGAGCGCGAGGGCGGGGTCGCGCAGCGCGCGCTGGCGCTCGTCGAGCGGATCGGCAACCGGGTCCCGAGCCCGGCGATCCTGTTCATCGCCCTGTGCGTGATCGTCATCGTGCTGTCGCAGGTCCTCGACTGGATCGGGCTGAGCGTGACGAGCGAGGTCGTCGAGGGGATCCCCGACGCGGTCGCCGAGCGGCCCGACGGCGTCAGCGACCTGCCCTACGCCGACGCGCCGCCGGACTACGCGGTGCGGACCGAGACGTTCGAGGTCGAAGGGCTGCTCACCGGCGACGGCATCCGCTTCATGTTCACGTCGTTCGTGCCCAACTTCCTGGGCTTCACCGCGCTCGGCGTGATCCTCGTGGCGATGATCGGCGTCGGCGTGGCCGAGCTGTCGGGCCTCGTCGGCGGCCTCATCCGCAAGCTCGTCGCGATCTCGCGGCCGGCGACGCTCACCTACATCATCGTGTTCGTCGGGATCCTGTCGAGCGTCGCCGCCGACGCCGGCTACCTGGTGCTGATCCCGCTGGCGGCGACCGCCTTCCTGAGCGTCGGACGCCATCCGCTGGCCGGCATCGCCGCCGGGTTCGGCGCGGTGAGCGCGGCGTTCAGCGTGAACGTCCTGATCGTCCCCGCCGACGCCGTCATCACCGACATCACCAACGAGGCGGCGGCGCTCGTCGACCCCGACGCGCACGTCGACCTCGTCAGCAACCTGTGGTTCGGGGTCGGCTCGACGCTGTTCCTGACCATCGTGATCGCCCTGGTCACCACGCGCGTGATCGAGCGGCGCCTCGGGCCGTGGGACCGCAGCCTCGCCGACGCCGGCGAGCTCGCGCGCGAGGAGGGGCCGCCGGTCGACCCCGCGCTGGAGGCCAAGGGGCTGCGGTGGGCCGGCCTCGCCGCGGTGGCCGTGCTGGTGGTGATCGCCGCCCTCACGCTCCCGCCGGGGGCGCCCCTGCGCAACCCGGAGACCGGCGACATCGTCGGCGACTCGCCGTTCATGAGCAGCCTGATCGTGATGATCTCGGCCGCCTTCCTCGCCGCCGGCATCGCCTACGGCGTCGCGGTCGGCACGGTGAAGAGCAGCGACGACGTGCTGGGCATGATCACGAAGTCGTGGGCGACGCTGGCCAGCCTGCTGTTCCTCTTCCTGCTGATCGCCCAGTTCATCGCCTACTTCGACTTCAGCAACATGGCCCAGGTGGCCGCCGTGTGGCTCGGCGACATCCTCGAGGACCTCGACCTCGGCGACCTGTGGCTGCTGCTCGGGGTGATGATCGTGACGATCGTCGTGAACCTGCTGATCCCGGCGAAGATCGCCAAGTGGGCGATCCTGGCGCCGATCTTCGTGCCGCTGATGCTCCGCCTCGGCGTGGAGCCCCAGACCGTGCTCGCGTCCTACCGCGTCGGCGACTCGCCCACGAACGTGCTCACGCCGCTGATGCCGTACTTCGCGCTGATGGTCGTGTTCGCCGCGCGCTACCAGCGCGACGCCGGGATCGGGACCGTGATCGCGCTGATGCTGCCCTACACGCTGGTCCTCACCGTCGCGTGGGCGGTGTTCTTCGTCGCGTGGTACCTGCTCGGCATCCCGCTCGGTCCGGGCTGGCCGGTGCGCTGAGCGCCGCGCGGGCGCCATGAGCGACGCGACGATCACGTACGTGGTCCTCGGGGCCGCCGTGGTCGTGTTCGCCTCCGGCCGCGTCCCGGCCGCGATCACGGCGATCGGGGTCGCGCTGGCGCTGTGGGCGACCGGCGTGCTCGAGCTCGATCAGGCGCTGGCCGGGTTCGGCGACCCGACCGTGATCTTCATCGCCGCGCTGTTCGTGGTCAGCGAGGGGCTCGACGCGACGGGCGTCACCGCGTGGGTGGGCCAGCGGCTCATCGCATCCGCGGCGGGGAGCCGCACGCGGCTGATCGTGCTGATCATGACGCTCGTCGCGCTGCTGACCGCGCTCGTGAACGTCAACGGCGCGGTGGCCGCGCTCGTGCCGGTCGTGGTCGTCGTGGCGGTGCGCGTCGGGCGCCCGCCGTCGCAGCTGCTGATGCCGCTGGCGTTCGGCGCGCACGCCGGGTCGCTCCTGGCGCTGACCGGGACGCCCGTCAACGTGATCGTGTCCGACGCGGCCGCCGACGCCGGCGTGGGGCGCTTCGGGTTCTTCGAGTTCGCGCTCGTCGGCGTCCCGCTCGTCGTCGGGACGGTCGCGATCGTGGCGCTGCTCGGCGGACGGCTGCTGCCGGCGCGCACGCCGCGGACGATCCCGCCCGACCTCAGCGGCTACGCGCGCACCGTCGCCCGCCAGTACGCGCTCGACCATCGCGAGGACGAGCTCGTCACGCGGCGCGCCGGCGTCGCCGAGGTCGTCATCCCGCCGCGCTCCCCGCTGGTGGGGACGGCGATGTTCCCCGGCATGGTCACCGACAGCGGCGACCTGGTCGTGCTCGCCGTGCGCCGGGGCGGGGAGGACCTCGGGCCCGACCCCGTCGTCCTGGCGGAGGGCGACGTGCTGCTGCTGCGCGGCACCTGGACGGCGCTGGACGAGCACCTCGAGGACCCGGCCGTGCGGGTCGTCGACCCGCCCGCGCTCGTGCGGCGTCAGGCGGTGCCGCTCGGGCCGGGCGCGGCGCGGGCGATCGCCGTGCTCGTGGCGATGGTGGTGCTGCTCGTGACCGGAGCGGTGCCGGCCGCGGTCGCCGGGCTGCTCGCCGCCTGCGCGATCGTGCTGCTGCGGCTGATGACCATGGAGCACGCGTTCCGGTCGATCGCGTGGACGACGGTCGTGCTCGTCGGCGGCATGATCTCCCTGTCGACGGCGATGACGCAGAGCGGCGCCGCCGCCGACCTCGCCCACGACCTCGTCGGCCTGGTCGACGACGCCGGGCCGTACGCGCTGCTCGCGGCGCTCTTCGCGCTCACCGCCGTGCTGGGGCAGCTCATCAGCAACATGGCCACCGCGCTGATCGTCATCCCGATCGCCCTGTCGGCGGCCGCCGAGATGGACGTGCCGGCCAAGCCGGTGCTGATGGCGGTCGCGGTCTCGGCCGCCGCCGCGTTCCTGACGCCGGTCGCGACGCCGGCGAACCTGATGGTCATGGGGCCGGGCGCCTACCGGTTCGGCGACTACTGGCGGCTCGGCCTGCCGCTGCTGGCGCTGTTCGGGCTGGTCGCGGTCCTCCTGGTGCCGGTGTTCTGGTCGCTGTGAGCTTTACCCGCTGCTTACGGCCCGCTCTCACCCTGTGTGGCGCACATGCGCGTGCTGGTCGCAGAGGACGAACCGAGGGTCGCCGACGCCGTCGCCCGCGGGCTGCGGCGCGAGGGGCTGGCCGTGGACCTGGCGCCCGACGGCGAGAGCGCGCTGTTCAAGGCGCGCGTGCACGACTACGACGTCGTCGTCCTCGACCGCGACCTGCCCGAGCTGCACGGCGACGACGTGTGCCGCGCGCTGGCGTCCGAGCAGCCGGACACGAAGGTGCTGATGCTCACCGCGTCCGGCACGCTCGACGACCTCGTCGACGGTCTCGCGCTCGGCGCCGACGACTACCTGGCCAAGCCGTTCGCGTTCGCCGAGCTCGTCGCGCGCGTGCGCGCGCTCGCGCGACGCAACGGGCAGGCGCGCCCGCCGGTGCTGCGCGCCGGCGACATCGAGCTCGACCCCGCGCGGCGGACCGTCACGCGCGACGGGCGGCCGATCGAGCTGACGCCGAAGGAGTTCGGGGTGCTCGAGGCGCTGATGCGCGCCGACGGCGCCGCGGTGTCGGCCGAGGAGCTGCTGACGCGGGTGTGGGACGAGCACGCCGATCCGTTCACGAACACGGTGCGCATGACCGTGATGACCCTGCGCCGCAAGCTCGGCGATCCGCCGGTGGTGCACACGGTCGTCGGCGCCGGCTACCGGGTGTGAGCCGGCTGCGCCTGTCGGTCCGGGCGCGGCTGACCGCCCTCTACGCCGGTCTCTTCGGCGCCCCGGGCGCCGCCCTGCTGGGCGTCACCTACTGGCTGGTGTCCCGCCACTTCGACCGCACGCTCCCCGCCGACGCGGCGGCCGACGCGCTCGCCGACCTGCGGGGGCAGTTCGCGCTCGCGCTGGCCGGCACGCTGCTGCTGGCGATCGTGCTCGGCTGGGTGATGGCCGGCCGCGTCCTGCGCCCGCTGGCCGAGATCACCGCGACGGCGCGGCGCGTGTCGCAGGACCGCCTCGACGAGCGCATCGCGCTGGGCGGGCCGCACGACGAGCTGCGCGAGCTGGCCGACACGTTCGACGACATGCTCGACCGGCTGGCGGCCGCGTTCGCCAGCCAGCGGCGGTTCGTGGCGAACGCCTCGCACGAGCTGCGCACGCCGATGACCGTGATGCGCGCCGAGGTCGACGTCGCGCTGGCCGACCCGGACGCGAGCGTCGAGGAGCTGCGCGCGATGGGGGAGACCGTGCGGGAGGCGACGATCGAGACCGAGCAGCTGCTCGAGAGCCTGCTGACGCTGGCGCGCAGCGAGGCCGGCGTCGACCGGCGGGTGGCGGTGGACCTGGGCGCGGCGGTGGCGCGGGCGGTCGGCCTGCGCCGCGACGAGGCGGCCGAGCGCGGCATCGCGCTGCGCGTGGAGGCGCCGGCGGCGGCGCCGCTCGTCGACGGGGATCCGCGCCTCCTGGAGCGGCTGGCCGCCAACCTCGTCGACAACGCGGTGCGCCACAACGTGCCGGGCGGCTGGGTGCGCGTGGCGCTGGAGCGCTCGGGAGCGGACGTGCGGCTCGTCGTCGAGAACGGCGGCGACCCGATCCCGGACGCGAGCGCCGCCCGGCTGGTGGAGCCGTTCCAGCGGCTGGCGCGGCGCGGCGACGGGCCGCCCGGAGCGGGGCTCGGCCTGTCGATCGTGCGCGCGGTGGCGATCGCCCACGGCGGCGGCGTCGACGTGCGCGCGCGTCCCGGCGGCGGGCTGACCGTGACCGTGCGGTTGCCTAGTAGCGCAGCTTCGGTCGCGTCGGCTGGTCCGGCGAGCGCGACGCGTCCCGCTCGCACGGACGCGGGGCGTCCGGTGCGTAGCTGACCGCGCGCTCCTGGACGGCGGGCGGCGGGTGCTCGACGGCGGCCTGCAGGTCGCCGTCGAGAGAGGCGATGTTGGCGAACGACACGCCCACGAGCGCGACGCCCGCCCCGGTCGCGGCCGCCAGCGCGGAGCGACGCAGGATCGCGGCGGAGCGAAGGCCGAACATGAGGCACCCGATGGAAGCGCAGGGGCCTCAACGTGGTCTTAAGCGCGCCTGAGGGCGGGCTTCCAGTCGGCGCGGGACCTGCTGTCGCTCGGGCCGTTGTCGTCTCGCTATCGCATAGCGAGCTGAATCTGACAACGGCGCCTGGTGTGAGCCCGGTCGGCCACGAATGGCGATGTAGCCCCGCTGGGCGGGGCCAGTTCGCCGTTCGTGCGCTTCGCGGCCGCGCGGCGCGCTCTCTCGCACCGGGCCAGCTCGATGATGCTGGCGCGACCCGCCGCCGCCGACCGCCCCGTACGCTGTCGCGCCGTGCCACTCTCCGTCCAGCTCGGCGTCGTCATGGCGCTCGTCACCGCGTGCATGTCGATCCTGGGCTTCCTGCTCAAGCACCGGGGGGCGGTGGCGGCGCCCGACGTCGAGTGGGCGCACCCGCTGCGCTCGACGATCGACCTGTTCCGCTCGCCGGTCTACCTGATCGGCTGCGTCGTCGCGACCACCTCGTGGGGCTTCCACGTCGCCGCGCTCGCGCTCGCGCCGATCTCGCTCGTGCAGGCCGTGATCGCCGGCGGGCTCGTCCTCCTCACGGTGTTCGCGGACCGCATCTTCGGCCACACGGTCACGCGCCGGGAGTGGGTCGGCGTCGCGCTGACCGCGCTCGGGCTCGCGTTCCTGGCCGCCACGCTGGAGGGCACCGCCGACTCCGCCCACGCCGACTACGCCACCGCCACGCTCGCCGGCTACGTCGGCACCGCCACGATCGCGGCCCTCGCGCTCGTCGCGTTCGCGCGCCTGCGCCCCCAGGACGGGCTGCTGCTGGCGATGTCCGCCGGCCTGCTGTGGGGCGGCAGCGACGTCGCGATCAAGGCGCTCAGCGACCACACCGACCTCGGCCTCGGCGTGCTCCTGCACCCGCTGGCGCTCGTCATCTTCGTCCTGTCGATGGTCGGGCTGCTCGTCTCGGCCCGCTCCCTGCAGCTCGGCCCGGTCGTCCCGGTCATCACGATCACCAGCGCGACCGCGAACGTGTTCACGATCGCCTCGGGCATCGTCGTGTTCGGCGAGCCGATGCCCGGCGGGACGATCGAGGTGGTCCTGCGCGTCGCGGCGTTCGCGCTCGTCATCGGCGCCGCCGCGCTCACGCCGCCGCCGCTGCCCGTCCGCGAGCCGGTCCTGGAGCGGGCGTGACCGGCGACGCGCTCTACCTGCCGCAGGACGACGGCACGCTGCTGTCCACCGACCTGACGCGCGGCCCGTGGGACCCGGGCGCCCAGCACGGCGGCGCGCCCGCCGCGCTCATCGGCCGGGCGATCGAGCAGACCGAGCCGGGCGCGCGGATGCGCGTCGCGCGCGTGACGATGGAGCTGCTGCGGCCCGTGCCGATCGCGCCGCTGCGCGTCGAGACCGAGATCGTGCGGCCCGGCCGCCGCGTCCAGCTCGTCGCCGCCCGCCTGTGGGCCGGCGACACGCTGACCGTGCAGGCGCTCGCGCTGCGCATCCGCCGCGAGCCCGGCGTCTCGCCCGTCGTCCCTCCGGACGCGCCCCCGCCGCCGCCGGTCCCCGGTCCCGAGGCGGCCGCGCGGATGGACGTCGCCGAGGGCCGCTCGTTCCCGTCCGACGGGGCGGAGCTGCGCTTCGTCCGCGGGCACTACCGCGACCCCGGCCCCGCCGTCACCTGGATCCGCCTCGCGGTCCCGGTCGTCCCCGGCGAGACGCCCAGCGGCGTCCAGAGCGCGCTCGCCGCCGCCGACTTCGGCAACGGCGTGTCGGCCGTCCTGGACTGGGGCGCGTACGTGTTCATCAACCCGGACCTGACCGTCCATCTGGAGCGCGACCCGGTCGGCGAGTGGATCCTCCTCGACGCGCAGACCACGATCGGCGACGACGGGACCGGCCAGGCGACCTCGACGCTGTTCGACGAGCGCGGCCGGATCGGCCACGCCGTGCAGGCGCTCTACGTCGACCGACGCTGACGCCGCGCGGCTTTTCCGTCCGGCCAGCCTGGTCCGATTCGGCCTGACCGTCGCCCCTGGCCTCGGAGGCTGCCAGCCATGCCCACCACCCGCATCCCGCCGACCGCCGAGCAGGAGCGCGCCAGCGCGCTGATGGCGCTCGGCTTCACCGCGACGCAGGCCTTCCTGCTCGCCGCCACCAGGGAGCGCGGCGAGCACGTCGAGACGGCCGAGGTGCGCCGTCTGCTCGAGATGGGCTGCTCGCACGAGACGGCCGTGCGGATCCTGCTCTAGACGCCCCCGTCGCCCCCGCCGGCGGGCAGCTTCGACGAGACCAGCCAGCGCTGGCTGATCGAGACCACGAACCAGCTTGCCTGCGCGACGCCGGTGCTGACGAAGAACGCGATCGGGATCGAGAGCAGGAAGCCGACGGCGATCCACGAGCGCACGAGCAGCTCCTCGCGCACCTGGCGGTGGGTGAGCCGCTCGACGAGCAGGTCGTTGCGCACGCAGTAGCCCCACAGCAGCGTGTACGTGCTCGAGCAGATCGCCAGGTTCAGCGCGTAGAACGCCACCGCGGGCGCCTCGTCGCCGTAGCGGCCCATCAGCTCGGTCGCGAACGGCAGCAGCACGACGAACGCCAGCGTCAGCAGGTTCAGCCACAGCGCCGCCATCGTCAGGCCGCGCACGCGTGCGAGCAGGCGGTGGTGGTTGATCCACAGGAGGCCGATGACCGCGAACGACAGGAAGAACGTCCCGAACGACGGGAGCCGGTCGACGAGCGCGTCGAAGAGCTCGGGGTCGCTCGGGTCGTCGCCGAGGTTCGGCATGTCGATCGTCGTGACGAGCAGCGTGATCGCGAACGCGAACACGCCGTCGCTGAACGCGAGCGCCCGGGCGAACTCGACCTCGCGCTCCTCGCGGTCGAACCGGGAGGGGATCGGCACGCCTACGATCCTGCCATGAGCCTCGGCGTCACCGGTCCCACGCTGCGCCTGCGCCTGCCCGTCGAGTCCGACGCGCCGGCGCTGTTCGCGTTGGCCTCCGATCCCGAGGTGACGCGCTGGTTCTCGTGGGGGCCCTACCGGCGCGAGGAGGAGGCGCTCGCCTACATCCGGCGGCTGCCCGAGCAGCGTGAGCGCGGCGAGCAGCTCGACCTGCTGATCGAGCACCGCGAGCACGGCCCGATCGGCATCACCGGCCTCTCGGAGCGCTCGGCCCGCGACCGCCGCGCCGTCGTCGGCAGCTGGCTGGGGCGCGCGTACTGGGGGACGGGGGCCAACCGGGAGGCGAAGGCGCTCGTCGCGCATCTCGCGTTCGGTCCGCTCGGGCTCGAGCGGCTCGGCGCGTACACGAACGTCGAGCACGCCCGCTCGCAGGCGGCGCTGCGCGGGGTCGGCTTCCGGCGCGAGGGCGTCCTGCGCCGCTGGCATCGCCACGGCGACCAGGTCTTCGACGTCGTCATCTGGTCGCTGCTCGTCGACGAGTGGCGCGCCTCGCCGCTCGCCGAGATCGAGGCGCGGATCGAGGGCGAGGTGCCGCCGGCCTTCAGGCCGGGAGCGTGACGCTCACGTGCGGCGCGCCTCCCACGAGAAGCCGCGCACGGCGAGGAACACGCCGATCAGCGTCCACACGCCGAGCACCACGACGTCGCCCGCGTTGCCGGCGATCTCGCTGCCCTTCACGAGCGCGGCGCTGAGTCCGTCGATGAGGTGGATCAGCGGCAGGACCTCGGCGACGTCGCGGATGAACGACGGCGCGTCGTCGGCGTCGTAGAACACGCCGGAGATGAAGATGACCGGCAGGAATACCGCGTTGATGTACGCGGGCGCCGACTCGGAGTTCGGCACGACGTGGGAGAACGCGACGCCGAGCGAGGCGAAGCAGGCCACCCCGAGGACCAGGTAGAGGATCAGCTGGGGGAAGTCCTGGACGCCCTCGACCCCGAACAGCAGGTTGCCGGCGACGAGCACGAACGCGAGCTGGATCGCCGTGTTCGTCACCGCGTTGAGCGCCAGGCCGCCGAGGTAGATGCCCGGCGGCAGCGGCGTGCCGCGCATGCGCTTCAGCACGCCCTGCTCGCGCAGCGTGACCATGTTGTGGCCGAGCGCGACGAACGTCCCCGACATCACCGACATGCCGGCGATCCCGGGCACGAGCACGTTCAGCTGCTTCTGGTCGCCCTTGAAGATCACGCCGAAGAAGACGAGGAACAGCAGCGGCAGGCCGAGGTTGAAGAACGCGGCGCTGGGGTTGCGCCAGAACAGCCGGCGCTCCAGGCGGTACTGGTGCCACAGCAGGCCGACGGCGTCAGACACTCTCGTGCTCCACGTCGGCGGTCAGCTCCAGGTAGACCTCCTCCAGCGTCGGCCGCGTCACCTCGATGTCCTCGAGGCGCTCGCCGCGCGCCAGCGCCTCGGCGGTCAGCTCGTGCAGCAGGCGGGTGGGGTCGTCGGTGACGTGCTCGACCTGCTCGCCGTCGGCGTTGCGGTAGGAGATCCGCACGCGCGCCTCGGCCCCGACGCCGAGGTCGCGCGGGGCGCCCTCGGCGAGGATCGTCCCCGCCTTGACGATCGCGACGCGGTCGGCGAGCGCCTGCGCCTCGTCGAGGTAGTGGGTCGTAAGCAGGATCGTCTTGCCGAGCGCGCGCAGCGAGCGCACCGTGTCCCAGGCGGCGCGCCGTGCGGCGGGGTCGAAGCCGGTCGTCGGCTCGTCGAGGAACACGAGCTCCGGGTCGCCGATCAGCGCCAGCGCCAGGTCCAGGCGCCGGAGCTGGCCGCCCGACAGGGTCCGGGCGAGCGCGTCCTGCTTGCCCTCCAGCCCGACGAGCCCGATCACCTCGTCGGGGTCGCGCGGGCGCGGATAGAAGCGGGCGAAGTGCACGAGCGCCTCGCGGACGCGGATGTTGCGGTAGATGCCGGTCTGCTGGAGCACGATCCCGACACGCTCACGCAGCTTGCGCGGCCGGCGGGCCGGGTCGTAGCCGAGGACGCTGACCGTCCCGCCGCTGCGGGAGCGGTAGCCCTCCAGGATCTCCACCGTCGTCGTCTTGCCGGCGCCGTTGGGGCCCAGCAGGCCGTAGACCTCGCCGCGGCCGACCGTGAACGACAGCCCCCGCACGGCGTCCACGGCGCCGTAGGACTTCCGCAGGTCGCGGACGTCGATCGCCGGGTCGCTCGTCACCCACCCATCATGGCAACATCGCACGTCAGGGCGATGGTCTGCGCGTGCATCGACATCGGCACGAACACCACGCGCCTGCTCGTCGCCGAGCCCACGCCCGGAGGCCTGCGGGAGCTGCTGGCCCTGCGCGTGTTCACCCGCGTGCGCCGCGCGCTGGGCCCCGACGGCGCGATCGCGGCCCCGAAGCTGCGCGAGCTGGCCGACGTCGTCGCCGCGCAGGCGCGGGCCGCCCGCGACCTGGGCGCCGCCCGCATCGACGTGGTCGCCACCGCGGTGGTCCGCTCCGCGCCCAACCGGGCCGAGCTCGCCGCCGAGCTCGAGCGGCGCGCCGGCCTCCCGCTGCGCGTGCTGCCCGCGGCCGAGGAGGCCCGGCTGGCGTTCGTCGGCGCGACGCGCACCTGGTCGCCGCGGCCGGCCGGGCCGGTGGCGGTCATCGACCTCGGGGGCGGCTCGACCGAGCTGGCGGTCGGCACCGTCGACGGCGGCGTGGCGTGGTCGACCTCCGTGCCGGTCGGCTCGGCGGAGCTCGTCGACGAGCACGTCCGCGGCGACCCGCCGGCCGCCGCCGAGGTGGCCGCGCTGCGCGCCGCGGCCGCCGCCGCGTTCGCGGCGGTCCGCCCGCCCCCGGCCGACCTGGCGCTCGCCGTCGGCGGCAGCGCCACCTCGATGCACCGCCTGTGCGGGGCGGTGCTCGACGCGCCCGGCCTCGGCGCCGCGCTGGCCGCCGTCACCGCCGGGCCCTGCGCGGAGGTGGCCCGCCGCCACGCCCTCGACCCCGAGCGGGTCCGGCTGCTCCCGGGCGGGCTCGCCGTGCTCGAGCAGGCCGCCCGGATCCTCGGCACGCCGCTGGCGGTCTCGCGCGGCGGCCTGCGAGAGGGCATCATCCTGTCCGCCATCGACCAGGAGCGCTGACGCAGTGGCCAAGGCACGCGAGGTGGAGGGACTGGAGGCGGGGGACGCGTTCGGCGTCGCCGCGGGCAAGGTCGTGGCCGTGCGCGCCCGCGAGCTGTTCGACCACCAGGAGGGCGTCCTCGACACGTCCGACGTCGAGCGCGTCCACGCGATGCGCGTCGCCAGCCGGCGGCTGCGGGCGGTGCTGGAGATCTTCGCGCCCGCGTTCCCGCGCAAGGAGCTGAAGCCGATCCTGCGCGAGGTCGAGCGCCTGGCCGACGCGCTCGGCGCCCGGCGCGACCCCGACGTGCAGATCGAGCACTTCGAGCGGCTGCGGGCGGCGCTGCCCGAGGCCGACCGGCCCGGGGTCGACGAGATTCTCGAGCGCCTGCGCGGCGAGCAGGCGGCCGCCAACGAGCGGCTGGCCGCCGCGCTGGAGGAGGCGCGCGAGTGCCGGCTCGACGAGCGGCTGGCGGCGCTGGCCGCGGAGGTGGCTGCCTAATGCGTTTGTCAAGCGGCTTTGGCTGGGCGGACCTCGTAGGGCTGGCGGTTTCTGAGCATCGCGTGGAGGACGTCGACGCGGCGTCGGGCGAGCGCGATGACGGCTTGGTGGTGGGTCTTTCGCTCGGCGCGTTTGCGGGTGTAGAAGGCGCGGCTCGTGGGGTGCTGCAGAGAACAGAACGCCGACTGGAAGAAGACGCGTTTGAGGGTCTTGTTGCCGGTGCTGGCGCGCTGGAGGTAGCGGACCTTGCCCGACTGCTTGAGCACCGGGGCCAGGCCGGCCGCGGCGGCGAGCTGGTCGGCCGTTGGGAAGCGGTCGATGCTGCCTGCCTCGGCGATGAACTCGGCGGTCAGGGTGGCCCCCATCCCGGGCAGGCTTCGGATGAGGGCCGCGTCAGGGTGGCGCTCCAAGGCCGCCTCCAGATCGGCGTCCAAAGAGGCGAGTCGTGTCTTGGCGGTGGTGATCTCGTCGGCGATCTCGCGGACGAGATCGGCGGCGACGCGTTCGCCGGCGACCGCGACGTCTTGGGCCCGGGCAGCGTCCAATGCCTGGTCGGCGAGCGTTTCGACGTGCTTGCGCGAGAGGTGCCCGGCGCGAGCGATGTGATCGACCAGACGCCGGCGGCCCGCGCGACGGATCTCCGTCGGGGTGACATAGCGCCCCAACAGCCGCAGACTGGCTTTCTGGGTCGGGTCGACGACGCGTTCCAGCCCGGGGAAGATCGACGCCAGCAGGTCGCGCAGGCGGTTGATGCGCCGGGTCTGATCAGCGACCAACTCGCGGCGACGACCAACCAGCAGCCGGATCTCGGCGTCGATCTCCGTGACGGGATCGATCGGGCGCAGATCGCGACGGTGGCGGACCTGGTCGGCGATCACGCCGGCGTCTTTGGGATCGGACTTGTGCTCGCCCCCGACCATGCCCTGGCGCGCCCGATTGACCGCCAAGCCCGAGACATGCACCAGATCGATGCCGGCCTCCAGCAGCATCGCGGCCACCAGACCGGCGATCCCGCCGACCACGTCGATCCCGACACGCAACTGGCCATGCTTGACCGCCAGCGCCTGCAGCTCGGCGACGAGCTCGTGCAGCGCGACCGGTTCGTTGTCCACGCGCCGGTCCACCAAAAGCCGGCTGTCGGATGTGTCGATCGCTCTCACCCAATGGAACTCCTTGGCGACATCGATCCCGACCGCAACACCCACCGCTGCTCTCCTCTCTGCCTCGAAGGACTGGCCGTGCCTTGCTCTCCCGACTTTGCCTTACACAGCGATGAGCCGCAGTGCCTAATCAGCGGTCAGAGAAAGGCGACGCAGCGGGGGGATCAGCCACCTGAGCCATGGACGGCAGCAAGCATGAAGTCCATCCCCGCCACGCACCATCTGGAAGGTAAGGCGGCATGAAGCCCCGGCGCGTGAAGGGGCTCGATCCCGAGCAGCGCCTGGACGACGCGATGGAGCGCATCGTGGCGGTGCGCCTGCGCGAGCTGTGCGCGTTCATGCCGAAGGCGGCCGACCCCGCCGAGGTGCAGGCGCTGCACGACATGCGCATCGCGGCCAAGCGGCTGCGCTACGTGCTCGAGCTCACCGCGTTCTGCTTCGGCCCGTACGCGGAGAAGGCGGCCCGGCGGGCCAAGGAGCTGCAGGATCTGATCGGCGAGATCCACGACTGCGACGTCACGCTGCCGCGGGTGCTGGCGCTGCAGGAGGAGCTGCGCGAGCAGGACGCCGCGGCGCTCGTCGAGCGGGCCGGCGACGCGCCCGACCTCGACCCGGCGCTGTCGGGCGACGCGCCGCACGCCGACGCCTACCGCGGGCTGGAGACCGTGGCGACGCACCTGCGCGCCCGGCGCCAGCTCCTGCACGCGCGGTTCCTGGAGCTGTGGACCCGGCTCCAGCGCGAGGGCTTCCGCGCCAGGCTCGAGCACGCGATCACCGAGCGGCCCGAGCCGGAGGCCGTTTTCGCCGGTCCCGCCCAACCCGGCGAGTAGCATCGCTGGGGTCGAGGATGACGGCACCCGATCCCTCCACAGAGCAGCACCCGATCTCCGCCGTCTCCACCGCGGAGCTCGACGTGCAGGCGCTCGTGGCCGAGCCGCCCGGCGAACCGACCGACGCCGAGCTGTTCTTCAACCGCGAGCTCTCCTGGGTCGACTTCAACGCGCGGGTGCTCGAGCTCGCCGAGGACCCGTCGGTGCCGCTGATGGAGCGGCTGAAGTTCGCCGCGATCTACTCGTCCAACCTCGACGAGTTCTTCATGATCCGCGTCGCCGGCCTGCACGACCAGGTCGACGCCGGCGTCAACAAGCGCCTCTACGACGGGCGCACGTCGAGCGAGACGATCGACGCCATCCGCGAGAAGCTGCTCGACCTCGAGGCGCGCCACACGCGCTGCGTCACCGAGGAGCTGCTGCCGGCGCTCGCCGAGCACGGGGTGCGGATCGTCGACCACGACGAGGTCTCCGAGGACCAGCGGCGCGAGCTGGCCGAGCGCTACCAGCGCCAGATCTTCCCGGTGCTGACGCCGCTGGCCGTCGGGCTGGGCCGCCCGTTCCCCTACATCTCCAACCTGTCGCTGAGCCTGGCCGTGCTCATCCGCGACCCCGTGACCGGCCATCGCACGTTCGCGCGCGTGAAGGTCCCGAAGGAGATGCTGCCGCGGTTCGTCGAGGTGACGCGCCGGCCGGGCGAGGACCGCACGTTCGTGCCGCTGGAGCAGGTGATCGCCGCGAACCTCGACCGGCTGTTCCCGGGCATGCAGATCCTCGACCACGCGGTGTTCCGGGTCACCCGCGACGCCGACTTCGAGGTCTCCGACGAGGCCGACGACCTCCTGCGCGCGGTCGAGGCCGAGCTGCGCCGCCGCCGCTTCGGCGAGGTCGTGCGCGTCGAGGTCGAGGCGGGGATGGACCGCGACCTGCGCGACTACCTCATGCAGGCGCTCGAGGTCGAGGAGCGGCAGGTCTACGACATCGCCGGGCCGCTGGACTGCCAGGACCTGTGGCAGATCATCGGGCTGGACGGCTTCGACGAGCTGCGCGACCCGCCGTGGACGCCGGTCACGCAGCCGCGGCTGCAGGACGACGACGGCGAGCCGGCCGACATGTTCGCGGTGATCCGCGCGGGCGACGTGCTCGTCCACCACCCGTACGACTCGTTCTCGACGTCGGTCGAGCGGTTCGTCGAGCAGGCGGTCTCCGACCCCGACGTGCTCGCGATCAAGATGACCGTGTACCGCACGAGCGACGACACGCCGCTCGTGCCGGCGCTGATCCGCGCGACCGAGCGCGGCAAGCAGGCCGTGTGCCTGGTGGAGCTGAAGGCCCGCTTCGACGAGCGCGCGAACATCGGCTGGGCGCGGGCGCTGGAGCAGGCGGGCGTGCACGTGGTGTACGGGCACCCGGCGCTGAAGACGCACGCGAAGGCGATCCTGGTCGTGCGCCGCGAGGGCGACGGCGTGCGCCACTACGTGCACGTCGGGACCGGCAACTACCACCCGAAGACGGCGCGCCTGTACACCGACTTCGGGCTGTTCACGTGCGACCCGGAGATCGGCGCCGACGTCGCCGACATGTTCAACTTCCTCACCGGGTACGCGCGGCCACGGCGGTACCGGCGCGTGCTGGTCGCGCCCGCGCACCTGCGCGACGGGATCATCGAGGAGATCGACCGCACGATCGCCGTCGTGGAGGCGGGCGGCGAGGCGCGCATCCGGATGAAGATGAACTCGCTCGTCGACCGGCGCTGCATCCGGGCGCTGTACCGGGCCTCGGAGGCCGGCGTGCCGATCGAGCTGAACATCCGCGGGATCTGCTGCCTGCGGCCTGGCGTGCCGGGGATGTCGGAGAACATCCGGGTCGTGTCGATCGTCGGGCGCTTCCTCGAGCACTCGCGGGTGTACGCGTTCGAGCGCGACGGCGAGCAGCGCGTGCTGATCGGCTCCGCGGACCTGATGCCGCGCAACCTCGACACGCGCGTGGAGCTCGTCACCCCGGTCGACGACGAGCGCCTGCGCGACGACCTCCTCGACACGCTCGAGCGCTGCTTCGCCGACGACACGAACGCGTGGGAGCTGAGCGCCGACGGCACCTGGACCCGCCGCACCCCGTCCGGCCCCGAGCCCCGCAACGTGCAGCGGGAGCTGATGCTCGGGCACGCCGCCCGGGCGGCCGAGACGGCGTGACCGCGGCCCCGCGGACCGACCAGCGCTTCGAAGCGGCGCGACGTGGCAATGTTGCACCCATGAGCGCGAACCTCGCCACGATCCTCACGAAGACCGCCTCCGAGCACGGCGACAAGATCGCCTTGAAGCTCGACGACGTCGAGGTCAACTACGCGCTGCTGAACGAGGGCAGCGCCCGGGTCGCCGGCATGCTGGCGGCCGCAGGCGTCGGGCCCGGCGACCGCGTCGGCGTGATGCTGCCCAACGTCCCGTACTTCGCGCTCTGCTACTACGGCGTGCTGCGCCTCGGGGCGATCGTCGTCCCGATGAACGTCCTGCTGAAGGGCCGCGAGGTCGGCTACTACCTGCGCGACTCCGGCGCGAAGGCGATCTTCGCCTGGCACGACTTCGCGGAGGCCGCGCAGGCCGGCGCGACCGAGGCCCGAAGCGAGCTCATGCTCGTCAAGCCGGGCGAGTTCGAGCAGCAGGTCATGGCCGCCGAGCCGATCCACGAGGTCGCCGACCGCGCCGGCGACGACACGGCGGTGATCCTCTACACGTCCGGCACGACCGGGACGCCGAAGGGCGCCGAGCTCACCCACGACAACCTGCGCCGCAACGCCGAGATCGCGCGCGGGCTGTTCGACATCGGCCCCGGCGACGTGATCCTCGGCGCGCTGCCGCTGTTCCACTCGTTCGGGCAGACGTGCGCGCTGAACGCGTGCGTCTCCGGCGGGGCGACGCTCACGCTCCTGCCGCGCTTCGACGCGACGAAGGCCCTGGAGATCCTGCAACGCGACGGCGTCACGGTCTTCGAGGGCGTCCCGACCATGTACGCCGCGCTGCTGCACCACCCCGAGCGCGACCGCTACGACGTGTCGAAGCTGAGGGTGTGCGTGTCCGGCGGCGCCGCGCTGCCCGTCGAGGTCCTGCGCGGCTTCGACGAGGCGTTCGGCTGCAAGGTCCTCGAGGGCTACGGCCTGAGCGAGACCTCGCCCGTCGCCTCGTTCAACCATCCCGACCGCGAGCGCAAGCCCGGCTCGATCGGGACGCCGATCGAGGGCGTCGAGATGAAGGTGGTCGACGACGAGGACAACGAGGTGCCGACCGGGGAGGTCGGCGAGATCGTCATCCGCGGCCACAACGTCATGAAGGGCTACTGGCAGCGCCCGGACGCCACGGCCGAGGTGATGCGCGGCGGCTGGTTCCACACCGGGGACATGGCCCGCGTCGACGAGGACGGCTACTTCTTCATCGTCGACCGCAAGAAGGACATGATCATCCGCGGCGGGTACAACGTGTACCCGCGCGAGGTCGAGGAGGTCCTCTACGAGCACCCGGCGGTGCGCGAGGCGGCGGTCGTCGGCATCCCGCACCCGGAGTTGGGCGAGGAGGTCGGCGCGGCGGTCGCGCTGAAGGAGGGCGCCCAGGTGACGGCCGAGCAGCTGCGCGACTACGTCAAGGAGCAGGTCGCCGCCTACAAGTACCCGCGCGAGATCTGGTTCGTCGACGAGCTGCCCAAGGGGCCGACCGGCAAGATCCTCAAGCGGCAGATCGCGCCCCCCGCGGAGGTCCGCGAGGGGTAGGCCGCGCCGGGCCCCGACCGCCGATCTGCTCTTATCTGCATCTGACGCCCGGGTATCTACCTTCGAGGCAGGCAGATGGCAGATCGGCTGTGGACCACTCCAGAACCCGAGGACGAGCTCGCCGGCTGGCGGCCTGAGCGGCCCGAGCCCGCGCGCCCCGTCGACGCGCCCGCGGTCCACGCGGAGGAGCCGACTCGCGAGCTGTCGCCGCTGACGCGGGCCTCCGAGGCGCCGACCGAGCCCATCGACGTCGCCTCGGCCGCCGCCCGCGTCCGGGGAGTGCTCCCTCCCGACGAGGCGGACGAGCCGGCGCGGGGACGCCGGCGCCGCCGGACCGACCCGGCGGCCGCCGCGCCCATGGCGGCCGCGGCGTCCGTCCGCGAGGCGACGACCGAGCCGCAGGGTCCGCTCGACGTCACCGAGGCCGCGCGCCGCGTGCGCGACCGCCAGGCCGCGTCCGGCGCCGACGGCGGCTCCCCGTTCTCGGCGCGCACGCGCCCGGCGCCGCCGGTCGCGCCGCCGCCCGCCCGCCGCGCCTGGATGGCGCCGTTCCTCAGCGCGCTCGTCGGCGCGCTGGCGGTCGTCGTCGTGTTCCTGCTGCTGTTCCGCGGCGGCGGGGACGACGCGCCCGATCCGCTGCCCGCGACCGCCGGCTCCGGCGGCGGGCAGGCCAACGTCCGCGCGATCTACGCCCGCGCCAGCAGCTCGGTCGTCTCCGTGGTGGCGCGCATGTCCAGCGGCCGCGCGACCGGCACCGGCTTCCTCGTCGGCGGGCGCGACACGATCGTCACCAACGCCCATGTCGTCGGCACCGCCGACGAGGTGCAGGTGCGCTTCGGCGATGAGGGCCACCTCCTCGACGCGGAGGTCCTCGGGCGCGACGTGTCCACCGACCTCGCCGTGCTGCGCGTCGATCCCGGCCTGCACACGGGCAACCCGCTGCCGCTGGCGGACTCCGACGACGTCCGCGTCGGCGACGCCGTCGTCGCGATCGGCAACCCGTTCGGCCTCGACCGCACCGCCACCGCCGGGATCGTCTCCGCCACCGACCGCCACATCTCCGCGCCCAACGGCTTCGACATCGACGGCGTCATCCAGACCGACGCCCCGATCAACCCCGGCAACTCGGGCGGCCCGCTGCTCGACGCGCGCGGCCGCGTGATCGGCGTCAACTCGCAGATCGCCACCTCCGGCGCCGGCGGCGGCAACGTCGGCATCGGCTTCGCGGTCCCCTCGAACACGCTGCGCGACGTCGTGCCGCAGCTCGAGCAGGGCAAGCGCATCCGCCGCGCCTACCTCGGCGTGGCCACCACCACCGGCGACCGCGGCGCCCGCGTCGCGGAGGTCACGCCCAGCGGGCCCGCCGACGTCGGCGGCATCCGCGTCGGCGACGACATCATCCGCGTCGGCGGCCGCGCCGTGACCGACTCCGACGACCTCGGCAGCGTCGTGCAGGAGTTCCGGCCGGGCGACACGGTCGAGGTCGAGGTCGTCCGCAACGGGGTGGAGCGCACCATCGAGGTCCGACTCGGGACGCGACCCGGCGGCTAGGTCCATGCACTTTGTCGATCCGCTGTTCCTGCTGACGCTCGTCGCGCTCGGCGCGGGCGTCGTCGCCTACGTCGCGGCCGCGGTGCGCCGCCGCCGTCGCGGCACGGCGTTCGCCAACCCCGCGCTGATCCCCAACGTGGCGCCCAGCTCGCCGCGCTGGCGCCGCCACCTGCCGCTGGCGATCTACGCGCTGGCGCTCGCCGCGCTGCTGATCGCGATCGCCAAGCCGACGACGACGGTCGCCGTGCCCGACGAGCGCGCCTCGATCATGCTCGTCACCGACGTCTCCGGGTCGATGACCGCGACCGACGTGGCGCCCAACCGCATGCGCGCCGCGCGCGGGGCGGCCCGGCGGTTCGTCGAGGACGTGCCCGAGCGGATCCGCATCGGCGTCATGGCGTTCAACCAGCGCCCGCACACGCTGCAGCGCCCCACGCGCGACCGCGCCGAGGTCATGCAGGCGCTGAACCGCATGCGCCCCAGCGGCGGCACCGCGACCGGCGAGGCGCTGAAGGCGGCGCTGCAGGTGCTGCGCCCGCCGCTGGAGGAGGGCGAGGAGCCGGCGCCCGCCGCGATCGTGCTGCTGTCCGACGGCGAGTCGGTCACCGGGCGCGACCCGGTCGCCGTCGCCCGCGAGGCGGCCGACGCGGGCGTGCCGATCTACACGGTCGCGCTCGGCACAGACGCGGGCACGATCGAGGTCCGCCGCCGCGACGGGACGACCGTCACCGAGCCGGTCCCGCCCGATCCCGAGACGCTGCGCGAGATCGCCGAGATCTCCGGCGGCACCGCGTTCACCGCCGCTGCGTCCGACGAGCTCGGCGCCGTGTACGAGCGCCTCGGCTCGCAGCTGGGCACCCGCGACGAGGAGCGCCAGATCACCGTGTGGTTCGTCGGCGGCGCGCTCGCGCTGCTGGGGCTCGGCGCCGCCGTCTCGCTGACGACGATGGGGCGGGTGATCTGAGGCCGTGAGCCTGACCGACCCGATCTGGCTCGTCGCGCTCGCCGCGATCCCGCTCCTGGCCCTGCTCCAGCTCCTGGCCGTCCGCCGGCGCCGCCGCCACGCCGTCCGCTTCCCCGCGCTGGGGCTGCTGGCCGCGGTCGCGCCGCGCAGCGGCGCCTGGCGGCGCTGGCTGCCGGCCGCGCTCGTCCTCGCCGCGCTCGCCGGCATGGTGGTCGCGATGGCGCGCCCGGAGCGCACGGTCGCGGTGCCGATCGAGAAGGCGGCGGTGATGCTCGTCACCGACACCTCGAACTCGATGATCGCCGACGACGTCGACCCCGACCGCCTGACCGCGGCCAAGAGCGCCGCGCAGACGTTCATCGACGAGGTGCCCGACGGCCTCGAGCTCGGCGGCGTCGCCTACTCGACCGGCCCCTACGACGTGGTCGAGCCGACGACCGACCACGACGAGGTGCGCGACATGATCGACTCGCTGTCGCCCGACGGCGCGACCGCCACCGGCGACGCGCTGCAGGCGGCCCTCGAGGCGCTGCGCGAGCACCGCGGCGAGGGCGGGCGCCGCGCGCCGGCGGCGATCGTGCTGCTCTCCGACGGCCAGACGACGGCCGGCAGCGACCCGATCGAGGCGGCCGAGGAGGCCAAGCGCATGCGCGTGCCGATCTACACGGTCGCGCTCGGGACGCCCGACGGGACGATCCCCGGCCCGGGCGGCTCGACCGTCCCGGTGCCGCCCGACCCGGTCACGCTCGAGCGCATCGCCCGGATCACCGGCGGCCAGGCGTTCAACGTCGACGACGCGGCCGCGCTGGACGCCGTCTACAGCCGGCTGGGCTCCCAGATCGGCTCCAAGCGCGAGACGCGCGAGATGACCGCCGGCTTCGCCGCGATCGGCGCGATCCTGCTGGCCGCCGGCCTCGTCGCCGCCGTGCGCTTCCAGCCGCGCTTCCCGTAGCTCAGCCGGCGACCGTCACGGTCAGCGCGCCGCCGCGCACCTCCTGGCGGCCGGCGGCGGCGACCGGGCGCCAGCGCGGCCACGAGCTGCCGGCGACCAGCACGACGAGCCGCTGCCCGGCCGCGAGCTGGATGCAGACGTCGCCGAGCCCGACGACGACCTCGGACGCGTCGACCGGCGCGCGCACGACCGCCTCGGCCAGGTTGTCCCAGCGCCCGTCGGCGGCCTCGACGGCGAGCGTCACGACCCAGTCGCGCGCCGGCCCGCCCTCCGCCGCCACGTCCAGCCGCGCGCGGACGGGGCCGGCCAGCAGCGTGTCGGCCTCCAGCGGCGCCAGCGGCACGGCGAGCACGTCGTCGCGCTGGGCCAGCGGCCGCTGGTCGCGGATCCCGTAGCCGGGATCGGCCGCCCACAGGCGCAGCGCGCGGCCGCCGAGCGCCGGCACCGGAGCGGCCGGATCGGCGGGGAACGCGCCGCCGTGGGGGAGCGGCAGCTCGCGCTCCCGCGCGCCCGTGGGCGGCCAGGCGTCGAGCTCCCACCACCGCCGCGCGCCGAGCACGTACGCGGTCACCGGAGGGAGCGGAGGCTCGCGGCCGTCGAGGACCGCGTCGTAGAAGTCGCACATGCGCGCGGTGAGGCCGAACTCGGCCGCGTTCGCGGCGAAGCCGACGTTGCGCTCGCCGGCGAACTGCATGACCTGGACCTCGTGCGCCCACGGACCCACGATCAGCCGGTCCCACGGGTGGCGAGAGGCGGCGTGGGCGGCGAGCGTCGCGCCGATGAACACGTCGTACCAGCCGCCGATCGACAGGACCGGCACCGTGATCTCGTCGCGGCGGGCGCGCACGTCGCGCGCGGCCCAGTACGCGTGGTCGGGCGGGTCGCGGAACCACGGCTCCGCCCACGGCGCCAGCGCCACGAGCTCGTCGGTCGCCGTGTAGGCGCGCTCGACGTCGTCCATCCAGCGCTGCTCGGGCGGCAGCAGGCCGGCGGCGATCCACGAGCTCAGGATCCCGAGCTCGAGCACGTCGCCGCGCAGCGACCAGCCCTCGCCGTAGCGGTCGCTGGAGATCGACGGCGCGATCGCCCGCAGCGCCGGCGGCGCGCCGACGGCGGCCAGCCACTGCGTGGCGCCGACGTACGAGTAGCCGGCCATCACGACGCGCCCGTCGCACCACGGCTGCGCGGCGACCCAGGCGACCGCGTCGACGCCGTCGGGCTCCTCCTGGAGCCACGGCTCCAGCGTCCCCGCCGACGTGCCGGTGCCGCGCACGTCCTGCACGACGATCCGGTAGCCGCGGTCGAGCGCGACGCGCGGGTCGAGGAACCCGCACGGCAGGGCGGCCTCCTTGCCGTACGGGGTCCGCCACAGGATCGCCGGGCCGGGCGGGGCGCCCTCGGGTTCCCACACGTCCGCGCGCAGCGCGACGCCGTCGCGCGTGCCCATCGCGACGTCGCGCTCGATGCGCAGCGGCGCGGCGCTCATCGCCGCGCCAGCGCCACCGCCAGGATGATGATCGCGCCGCGCACGATCTGCTGCTGGCTGTACTCGAGGCCCATGAGGATCAGGCCGTTGTTGATGAGGCCCATCAGCAGCGCGCCGGTGACCGCGCCGACGACCGAGCCCTTGCCGCCGAACAGCGACGTGCCGCCGAGGATCGCGGCCGCGATGACCGACAGCTCGTCCCCCTCGCCCCACTCGAAGCGCCCCGACTGGAAGCGCCCCGCGTAGAGCATCCCGGCCAGGCCGGCCACGGCGCCCGACAGCAGCAGCACCGAGAACTTGATGCGCCGCGTGTTGACGCCGCTGAACGCGGCGGCGGACTCGTTGCCGCCGGTCGCCAGCACGCGGCGGCCGAACGGCGTGCGCCGCAGGACGAGGTGCCCGATGATCAGCGCGGCCACCATCCAGAAGATCAGGACGGGGATGCCGAGGATCGTGGCCGTGCCGAAGATCTTCGTGAACGTCTCGTTGGAGATCGGCTGCGGCGCGGTGTCGCTGATCCACATCGCCACGCCGTGGGCGATGCCGAGCATGCCCAGGGTCACCAGGAACGACGGGATCCGCACGACGGTCGTCAGCGCGCCGCTGATCGCGCCGCAGACCAGGCCGGTGCCCAGGCCGACGACGATCGCGCCGACGAGGCCGACGTCGCCGATCACCATCGCGGTCGTCACCGACGACAGGCCGGCGACCGACCCGACCGACAGGTCGATCTCGGCGGTCGAGATGACGAACGTCATCGCCACCGCCATCACCGCGATGATCGCGCTCTGGCGGGCGATGTTCAGCAGGTTGGTCTTGTTCAGGAACCCGTCGTCGGAGAGCGTGATCGCGAAGATCGCGAACAGCACGACGAAGCCGATGTAGACGACGTGCTCGCGCCAGTCGAAGCGGCGGGCGCGCGCGGCGCGCACGGTCCCGGGGGTGGCGGTCTCGGCGGCCATCAGGCGACCGCCGGGGTCGTGGTGTCCTGGAGCATGTGGTGGAGGTCCTTGTCGTCGGCGATCTCGGCCCGGGCGAGCACGCGCTGCACGCGTCCGGCGCGCAGCAGCAGGAGGCGGTCGCTCACCGCCAGGAGCTCGGGCAGCTCTGAGGAGAAGAGGAGGATCGCGTTGCCGGCGTCGGCCAGCTCGCGGATCATGTCGACGATCTCGACCTTGGCGCCGATGTCGACGCCGGCGGTCGGCTCGTCCATGATGAGGACGTCGGGCTCGGTGGCCAGCCACTTGGCCAGCACCACCTTCTGCTGGTTGCCGCCCGACAGCAGGCGCGCCGGCGCCTGGATCGAGGGCGCCGCGATGCGCAGGCGCTCGACGTAGCGGCGCACGAGGTCGTTGCCGCGGCGGTCCTGGACCATCCCGCGGCGCGTGAACGTCCCCAGCACCGGCAGCAGCACGTTGTCGCGCACGCTGTGGGCGAGCACGAGGCCCTGCACGCGCCGGTCCTCCGGCACGAGCGCGAGGCCCGCCGAGATCGCCTCGTCCGGGCGGCGGATCGTGCGGTCCCGGCCGTGGACGCGGATGGTCCCGGCGGTCGCGCGGCGCACGCCGAACAGCGTGGTCGCCAGCTCGGTGCGCCCGCTGCCCAGCAGGCCGGCCACGCCGAGCACCTCGCCGGCGCGCACCTCGAAGGAGACGTCGCTCAGCGGGTCGGACGTGAGGCCCTCGACCTCCAGCAGCGGCTCGCCCGGCGCGCGCTTGGGCGGGCGCCAGCGGAAGCCGTCGCTGATCGAGCGCCCGACGATGTGCTCGATCGTCGCCTCGAGCGTCAGCTCGGAGGCGTCCTCGGTGATCACGAGCCTGCCGTCGCGCAGCACCGTCACGCGGTCGACGATCTCGAAGATCTCCTCCATGCGGTGCGAGATGTAGACGATGGCGATCCCGCGGTCGCGGAGACGGCGGATCAGCGCGAAGAGGTTCTCGGTCTCGGCGCGGGCCAGCGACGACGTGGGCTCGTCCATCACGAGCACGCGCGCGTCCTGCGACAGCGCCTTGGCGATCTCGGTGAGCTGCCAGTAGGCGGTCGGCAGCGAGGAGACGGGCCGCGTCACGTCGAGGTCGATCTCGAGCTCCTCGAACAGGGCGCGCGCGCGGCGCTCGGTCTCGCGGTCGTCGATCAGGCCGGTGCGGGTGCGCGCCTCCCGATCGAGGAAGACGTTCTGGGCGACGGTCAGCGTCGGGACCAGGCTGAACTCCTGGAAGATCATCGCGATGCGCGCGTCGGGCGCGACCTCGATCTCGCCCGCGTCGGGCGTGTGGATCCCGAGCAGGATCTTCATCAGCGTCGACTTGCCGGCGCCGTTCTCGCCCATGAGGCCGTGGACCTCGCCCGGGCGCAGGTCGAGGTCGACGCCGGACAGCACGGTGGTGCCGTCGAACGACTTGCCGACCCCGCGCATCCGCACGACCGGGGCGGCCTCCCCGGCGCCCGCGCGAACGCGGGCGCCGGAGTCCTGACGCGGAGGGCCGTCAGCCATTGGCCGCCGCGGTGAGCTCCTCGGGCGGGGCCGAGTGGTAGACCTGCTCCCAGGCCTCCAGGACGTTGTCCTGGGACACCGGCAGCGGCGGCAGCACCACGTACGGCGGGGCCTCCTTGCCCAGCAGCGCGTAGCCGGCCAGGGTGGCCTCCGCGACGCCCTGGTCGTACGGCAGCTGCGCGCCCAGGCCCTTGATCAGCCCGCCGGACGCGATGTCGATCGCCACGTTCAGGCCGAGGTCGACCGTCGTGATCGGCTGCGACGTGCCGTTCGCGGCCACGGCCTGCTTGGCGCCCTCCGCCGGGATGTCGAACCAGGCGAAGATGCCCTTCAGGTCGGGGTGCTTGGTCAGCATCGCCGACGCGGCCTTCTCGGAGTCGCCGGCCCAGTCGGGCGCGTTGATGCCCTGGTCCTCGACGATCTCCATGTCCGGGTAGTTCTCGGCCAGCGTGTCCTGGAACGCCTGCCAGCGCTGCTCGGTGGCGTAGTTGCTGGCGTCGGCGTAGTGCAGCGCGCCGACCTGGCCCTCGCACTCGATCGCCTTGGCGAGCAGGTGCGCGGCGGCGACGCCGTTGCCGTAGTTGTCGGCCGACACGACCGAGACGTAGTCCTCGCCCGGCTTCATGTCCTTGGCCGGCGTGTCGAGGAACACCAGCTTGGCGCCCCGCTCGACGGCCTTCGAGTACGCCGACGCGGTCGCGGTCGGGTCGATCGGGATCGACAGGATCACATCGGGCTTCTTGGCCATCACGGTCTCGAGGTCGTTGACCTGCTTGTCGGCCTTGCCGTCGGCCTGCGTGACGGCGACCACCTCGATGCCCATCTTCTCGAACTGCTCACGAGCGCCGGCGACCTGGGCGTTCGTCCAGTCGTTGCCGCCGAAGTGCATGACGAGCGCCGCCGTGGCGTTCATGCCCTTGATCTTCTCGATCTCCTCGTCGGTGAGCTCCAGATCGGACGCCGGCACGGCCTCCTCGCCGTACGGGCCCTTGCTGGCCACCTTGCCGCTCGCCAGGTCGGCGAGCTTCTGGTCGACGGTGGCGCAGCCGTTGTCGGCCGCGGCCTCGGCGGTCGATGCCGCGCCCGTCGCGGCGGCCGTCTCGCCGCCGTTGTCGTCTTCGCTGCCGCACGCCGTCAGCGTGAGGCCCGCCGCCACCAGCAGCAGGGCCAGCAGCCTCCTGTGTCCCTTCACGATCTCCTGCTCCTCTCGGTGTGTCGCACGATGCACGTTCCTTCCTTGGGGGTCGCCCGCTCCGGGCCGCTCATGACGCCATGACGTCCTCCTGAAGCCGCGCGAGGGCGTGCGCCTGCTCGCGGGTGGCGGGGTAGAGGTCCCGGTAGAGCTCGTAGAGGCGGCCGTAGACGGCCGCGTGCTCGGGCCGCGGGCGCACCTCGTGGTCGGGCCGCGCCCAGCCGTCGCCGTCCGCATCGACGAGCCCGACCGCGGCGCCGGCCAGCAGGGCCGCGCCGTAGGAGGCCCCGACGGTCTCGCGCGGGACCTCCTGGGCCATGCCGGTCACGTCGGAGACGACCTGCGGCCACAGCCCGCCGCGGGTGCCGCCGCCGACGGCGACGAGGCGCTGCGGGCGCGCGCCGATCTCGTCGAGCACGTCCAGGTGGTGGCGGACCGCGTAGCCCGTCGCCTCGAGCATCGCCCGGTACAGGTGGCCGCGGCCGTGGCGGAGGGTCAGGCCGGCGACGACGCCGCGGGCGTCGGGGTCGAACAGCGGGCTGCGCTCGCCCAGGAAGTAGGGGAGGACGACGAGCCCGTCGCTGCCGGGCGGGACGGCGGCCGCCTCGCCGAGGAGCTCGTCGTAGCCGGCGGCGCCCGTGAGGTCGCGCACCCACGTGGTCAGGGCGCCCGACGTGGCCATCCCGCCGGCGAGGCTGAACGTGCCGGGCAGCACCCCGGCGGTGCACCACAGGCGCGCGTCGGGCCGCGGCCGGTCGGCCGTGGCCACGAGGAACATCGTGGTGCCGTACATGAGCATCAGGTCGCCGGGCGCGCGCACGCCGGCGCTGAGCGCCTCGGCCCACGCGTCGACGGTGCCGGCCGCGACCGGGGTGCCGGCGGGGATGCCGGTCTCGCGCTCGCCGCGCTCGTCGACGACGCCGGCGGCCTCGGCGGGCCACAGCAGGCGCGGCATCTCGACGCCCGGCGCGATCTCGCCCGCCCACGCGTCGATCCAGGCGCCGGACCGCAGGTCGTAGAGCGGGTCCCACTGGCTGGCGGTGTGGTGGTCGAGCACGTACTCGCCGGTCAGGCGCAGGACGGCGAAGGAGCTGGCGGTGGTGACGCGACGCGTGCTCGCCCACACGTCCGGCTCGTGGCGGACGAGCCAGGCGATCTTCGGGCCGACGGCCTGGGTGGTCAGGCGCGAGCCGCCGCGGGCGACGATCGCGTCGGCGCCGTAGCGCTGCTCGAGCTCGGCGATCTCGGCCACCGCGCGCGTGTCGACCCCGTAGAGGATCGCCGGGCGCAGCGGGCGGCCGGCCTCGTCGGTCGGCAGCAGGCACGGGCCCAGGCCGCTGACGCACACGGCGGCGGGGCGCGGCTCGGTGGCCAGCAGCTCGCGGCAGACCGCGCGGATGCCCGCCCACCAGTCGGCGTCGGCGTCCTGCTCGACCCAGCCGGGACGCGGCATCGACGTGCGCAGCGCGAAGCTCGCGCGCGCCCGGATCGTGCCGTCGGCGTCGCAGACCACGCCCTTCACGGACGAGGTCCCGACGTCGATCCCGAGCAGCCGCTCAGCCATCGGCGCGGGCGCCTCCGAGGCGGTCGAGGTCGACGTCCAGCAGGCGGCAGATCGTGGCCAGCTCCGCCTCGACGTCGCCGGGGACGGCGTGCACGTGGTTGGCGCCGAAGCGGCCGAGGATCTCCTCGACCGAGGCGTCCAGGCGCGCCCACGCGTGCGGCCACGTGGGGCTGGAGGCCTGCTGCAGGCGGGTCGAGGTGGCGTCGTCGAGGGTGACGAGCTCGCCTCGGGCGACCTGCATGCGGTAGCGGCCGTCCAGGCGCGTCAGCCGCGCGAACGTCGCGTCGGTGGCGGCGGCGACGTGGTGGACCGAGGCGCCGCCCGCCGGGAAGTAGAAGTCCGACGGGAAGAGCTGGACGTGGCGCAGGTTCTCGGCCGGATCCTCGCTGCGCGCGGCGTACCAGGTCGCGTGCTGACCGGAGTTGCACAGGTCCCAGACGTCGTTCTCGGCGTCGTAGTGGCGCACGTCGGCGAACAGGACGGGCGTCCCGGTGAGCCCCTTCAGCAGCTGCATCGTCAGCGCGCCGTCCATGTCGGCCTCCGTCGCGCAGACGTGCGGCGCCTTCGGCCCCTCCCAGTCGTAGGGGTCGTTGAGGAAGGCCTCGGTGACGTCCATCGTGGCGAAGTTCGCCGTCAGCTCGGGCTGGGCCTTGATGCCGGTGAAGTCCAGGCCCCACTCGTCGATGAGCTCGCGCATCGCGTGGTAGGAGCGGATCTGGCGCTCCAGCAGCTCGGGGGTGAGGCGGTCGCCGTCGTAGTGGATCGTGCCGACGTGGCGCTCGAGCCACTCCCGGCCGGCACGCACGCGGGCGTCGTCGACGAGCGCGCTGCGGCGGACGATCTCCCACTGGTCGATCTCCTCGACGTCGACGCCGAAGGTGCGCCGCCACTGGTCGGTGTTGGCGACGGCGGTGTTCATGCCCATCGAGCGCCCGCCGACGCGGCCGAACGTCGACCCGCGCAGCGCGCCGACGGCGCCGGCGGCGCGCACGAAGCGCAGCAGCTTCTCGCGGACGGCCGGGTCGGTGGGGTCGCCGTACGCGCGCTCGTGGCGGCGGCCGACCTGGTCCAGCGCGCCGCCGGCGGCCAGCATGCCGACCATGCCCGGGTAGGCGGGGTCGATGTTGCTGAGCAGCAGCAGCGGGACGTCGAGCTCGCTGGCGACGATCGCCGAGAAATGCGGGAACGCCCAGACGCAGTAGTGGAGGATCGCGGCGTCGACGCCGGCGGCACCGAGGGCGCGCGCCTCGCGGACCGCGGCGGCGCTGTCGGTGATGGGCGCGGCGACGGCCACGACCTCGTGGCCCGCGTCGCGGAGGACGGACTCCACGACGGCCTGCGCGGCGCGCACGTGGGAGTCGGTGTCGCCGGCGACGTAAGGGCGGCCGTCGGAGAGGCTGATGAGTCCGATTCGGGTCATGTGGGCGGTAATCGATTTCTCGGTGGGGGAAGAAAGAGCGGACCTCAGGTCCGCTGGCGGGGGTAATCGATTTCTGCAACCCTAGACACGTGATCGGCGACACGTCAAGCGGGAACCGCAGCAAGCGTCCTCCGCGTCCGGTGCGAGCGACGATTCGCGACGTGGCGCGCTCCGCCGGCGTGTCGACGGCGACGGTGTCGCGCGTGCTCAACGGGGCGCGCACGGTCGACGCGGAGCTGGCCGAGCGCGTCCACGCCGCGGTCCGCGAGCTCGGCTACAAGCCCAGCGGCGTCGCGCGCAGCCTGCGCCGGGCGCGCACCACGGTGCTGTGCCTGATCATCTCCGACATCCGCAACCCGTTCTTCACCGACGTGGTGCGCGGCATCGAGGACCACGCGAGCGCGGCCGGCTACTCGCTCGTGCTCTGCAACGCCGACGAGGACGTCGCCAAGGAGGCCGCCTACCTCGACCTCGTCGTGGCCGAGCGGATGGCCGGCGTGATCATCTCGCCGTCGTCGACGCGCACGCGGCTGGCGCCGCTCCTGGAGCGGGGGATCCCGGCGGTCGCGATCGACCGCCGCGTCCACGACCCCGTCGACGCGGTCGTGGTCGAGTCGACGCAGGCCTCGCGCGAGGCGACCGCGCACCTCCTCGACGCCGGCTACCGGCGCGTGGCCTGCGTCACCGGCCCCGCCGACGTGACGACGGCGGTCGAGCGCCTGGAGGGCTGGCGCGCCGCCCACGAGGACGCCGGCCTGCCGGTCGACGAGTCGCTCGTGCGCCGCGCCGACTACATGGAGGGCGGCGGCCACGCCGCCGCGCGCGAGCTGCTCGCGCTCGACGACCCGCCCGACGCGTTCTTCGTCGCCAACAGCCTCATGGCCGTGGGCGTGCTGACCGCGCTGGAGGAGGCGGGCCGCACGGTGCCCGAGACCGGCCTCGTCTGCTTCGACGACCCGTCCTGGGCGCGCCTCATGCACCCGGCGCTGACCGCCGTGTGCCAGCCGACCTACGAGCTCGGGCGCCGCGCGGCGGAGCTGCTCGCGGCGCGCATCGACGGCTCGTCGGAGCCGCCGCAGCACGTCATGCTCGAGCCGCAGCTGCGCGTGCGCGACAGCTCGACGCGCCCCTGAGCTCGCCGCCACGCCGCCCCGCTCCGTTGCTTGTCACCTTTTGCGTCGCTGCGACGCAAAAGGTGACAAGCAACGGCGGGGGAGGTGGTCGGGCGCCTAGGAGCGTGTTGAACTTTCGTCCGGTGTGACCGGGAGGCTGTGGGGTATGGCTCTCACGGCGTTCGCGGTCCGGTCGGGCGAGGAGACGTTGCAGGTCCAGATGGTCTGTCTGGACGATCTGGTGCCGGCCGATGACGATCTTCGGCGGATCGAGGCGTTGATCGACTGGGATCACGTCCGCGCGACGGCCCGCCCGTTTTATCGGGCGGGCGGCGCCGGCCGCATGGGGGTCGATCCGGCGGTGTTGGTCAAGCTCGCGCTGGTGTTGGCGTGGCGTGGTTTGCCGTCGATGCGCGCGACGCTCAAGGTGGCGGCGACGGACTTGGCGATCCGGCGGTTTCTCGGGTTCGGCTTGACGGAGCGGCTGCCGGATCACTCGACGTTCAGCCACGCGCAGACTAAGCGCTTTGCGGACTCGTCGGTCTTTGAGCAGCTCTTCACCGCGGTCTTACGCCAATGCACCGAGGCGGGTCTGGTCGGTGGCCGCAGGCTGCTCGTCGACGCCACGCATGTCGAGGCCGACGCGGCGCTGCAGAGCTTGCGCGCCGAGCTCTCACTTGTCGAGGACGGCGAACGCGTCAGCGCCGAACGCGGCGACGGCGGCGAGGCGGCAGGCGTTTGCGCGCAGACGCCGGCGCGGGCGAAGCTCGCGCTGGCCGAGCCGCGGTCGGGCCGGACGCCGAAGCGCAGGGCGTCGAACGGGTCTGTCCGATCTTCTGTGTGTGGTCCGGGGTGACCGATCGGCCCGTGGGGGCCGGGAAGGACATCCATGACCGACATCGTTGGAGGCGCACCGTTTAGGGACCAGTGCGTCAAGCAGAAGGG
>Ga0310841_100148_pt1 | contig 78166 bp, 71 predicted proteins | sample SM_ome_9_FD_201311 | JGI IMG/M metagenome (GOLD analysis project Ga0310841, IMG submission 201311) | Sorghum-adapted microbial communities enriched on stacked mutant (SM) sorghum from Joint BioEnergy Institute, Emeryville, California... ...
GTTGGCCGGCGAAAGCCGGCGTTGCCCCCTCGGTTGGCCGGCGAAAGCCGGCGTTGCCCCCTCGGTTGGCCGGCGAAAGCCGGCGTTGCCCCCTCGGTTGGCCGGCGAAAGCCGGCGTTGCCCCCTCGGTTGGCCGGCGAAAGCCGGCGTTGCCCCCTTGGTTGGCCGGCGAAAGCCGGCGTTGCCCCCTTGGTCGGCCGGGACCGTGGCCGTCTTGGCCCCCTGGGTAGCCGGCACAGCCGGCGTTGCCCGCCCCTCGGTCAAGCCGGCGCCCCGGCCGCCTGGCCGGCCCTCCATTCTGCTGGCCCAGGCCGCCGCGGGTGGGTGCGAGGCCGGGTGGGTCCTGGGGGCGGGTGCGTGGAACTGGTCACGGGGCCGCCCGGACGATTTCCGCGAATCCGGCCAAGCTCGGGCGAATTGCTGGGAGCATGGGGTGACCATGAGCGAGAACGAGGACCCGTACTACATGGCCAGCGCCGGCCTGCCCGAGGTGGCCGACCAGGAGTCGTACGCCTCCGGGGAGGACGAGGCCGCCCGCGACCTGTCCGAGTCGCGCCCGAGCGAGCTGCCGCCCGATCGGGAGGACGGCCCGCTCGGGCTGGAGGAGTACGGGGTGAGCCAGGCCGAGCGGGAGCGCAAGGAGTCCCTGTCGGCTCGGCTGGCCCGCGAGCTGCCCGACGTCACGCCGGACCGGACGCAGCCCGACCCTCGCCTGGCGCAGGACCTCGACCAGGACGCGCCCGTGGCTGACCTCGACGGGCAGCGGGAGTACTCCGGCCTCAGCAAGCCCGGCACCACCCGGCCGCACCCCGATCCGGCCGGACGGCTCGCGGACGACACCCGCCTGCTGGCCGAGGACGAACCCATCGATCCGCGCCTGGACTCCCAGGTCTCCATGTACGACCGCCCGATCCCCGGCATCGGCGGCGACGCCGACGTCGGCGAGCTCATCCGGCCGGGGGGCGGGTACCGCTCGCGGGAGCCCGACGAGATCGCCGAGGACGAGGGCCCGGCGCTCGGCGGGCTGGGCAACGAGGAGCTGGCCATGCACGAGATGCCGGCCGAGCAGGCCGACCTGGAGGACGCCCAGAGCACCCACGAGCCGTACGTCGTGCTCAACCAGGACGGGGAGCTCGACGGGCCGGCGCCGGACGAGTCGCAGGTGGTCGTCGTGCGCACCGGCGCCGAGCAGCCCTGGGACCCCGAGGACCTGGCCGTGGCCGAGGGGCGCGACCCGACGCCGCGCAACGTCGAGCGGGCCCGCAAGGAGTTGGAGGAGGAAGGCCCCTCGGCCATCGAGAAGACCGTCCCGTAGGTCGGGCGGTCGCGAGGACGAGCCCCGCGGGTCAGGACTTTCGGCGGGGTCGGGAAGGGCTCCGTCCTGACCCGGCTGCGGGTCAGGGCGTCCGTCGTGGCAAACGTCGAGCGCGGCCCTCCGCGTGGCGCCTAGGTTTGCCCGCGAATCTCGGGTACGGTCCGCGCGTGACCGTCGTGCCCCCCACCCTGCACTGTGGACGCCGCTCATGACCGTCGTGTCGGTGCTCAACTACAAGGGCGGCGTAGGCAAGACGACGGTGGCCGCGAACCTCGCTGGCGAGATCGCCTACCGCGGTCGCACCGTGCTGCTCATCGACATGGATCCGCAGGCGAGCCTCACGCTGTCGTTCTACCCGGCGGACGAGTTCGCCAAGGAGTTCTCCGACGGGGGAACGCTGCTGCACTGGTTCGAGGCGATCCTGCACCACCAGGACCCGCGGCCGCTGCGCGAGTTCGTGGTCACCCCGCCCCGGGTGAACGAACGGGTCCGCCGGGGCGGCGGCCGGCTCGACCTCATCCCGTCCCATCTGGGCCTGATCGACATTGACCTGGACCTCGCCGCCTACGTCGGCGGCTCGCAGTTCGACGTGTCGACCTCGGGCTACCTGTGGGTGCACCGGCTGCTCGCCGACGCGCTGGACGACCCGGCGTTCGCCGAGTACGACGTGGTGATCATCGACTGTGCGCCGAATTTCAACATGATCACCCGTACCGCCGTGGTGGCCAGCGACCAGATCCTCATCCCGGCCAAGGCGGACTACCTGTCGACGTTGGGCATCGACTACCTGCGCCGCAAGGTGGCCGAGCTGGTCCGCGACTACAACGAGGTCGCCGGGGGGTCGTCGGAAACCGAGGCCGAGGGGAACGCGACCGAGGCGGGCTCGCCCGGCCCGACCAAGCGCGGGATCACGATCGCCCCGACCCTGCTCGGCGTGGTCTTCACGATGATCCAGCACGCCGCCGACGGCCCCATCCTGGCGGCCCGCAACTACGTGACGCACACGGAGCAGTACGGCGTGCCGGTTTTCCGACAGACGATCCGGGAGAGCAAGACCCTCTTCGCGACCGCGGGCGAGCGCGGCATCCCCGCGGTGTTGCTGCCCAACGCCAACCCGAATGTGCAGTACGAGCTGGTCGAGCTCGCTACGGAGTTCCTGACCCGGATCGCGGTGGAGAGTACGAAGTGAACGCCTCCCACCTGTCCAGGTAGGTTTGCACCATGTCCGACTCGGCCGAGCTGACCCACGACATCCTTCTGCGCGTGGCGGAGTTCCTGCGCAAGCTGCCGCCGGACCAGTTGGAGGAGCTCGCGTCCGGAAACGCCCAGCTGCAGGTGGTCAGCCGGTCGCCGGTCGAGGCGGCGCGCCGGCAGCGGCTGCCCGTCCGGCAACGGACCCCCGTGGTGGAGATGCCGCGGCCGATCGAGCAGATCGGCGCCGACCTGGCGAGCTTCACCGACCGGGCCTCGGCGGCGGCCTACCTGGACGAGCTGAAGCTCAGTGTGGCGCAGCTGCGCTCGCTTGCCGCCGGTCTCGGCATCGCGGTCTCGAGCAAGGCCACCAAGCTGCAGGCGCGGGACACGATCATCCAGTGGACGGTCGGCCGGCGGGCCGACGCCGCGATCCTCGCCCGCCCGGGGGCCCGCCGCCTCTTCTGATCCCGCCCTCGGGCCGGACCCCGTGGCCGCCTGGTGCGGCGCCTCGGTGTCCCCGTGGCCGCCTGGTGCGGCGCCTCGTTGTCATGGTCAGGACAACCCGACGGCGACGGCGAGCCCGGCGCCGAAGACGACCAGCGGCGCGACGAAGAGCAGGGCCAGCGTGGTGCTGGCCCGGCGGCCACCGGCGACGTGCGCCAGGATCAGCTTGACCACGGTGTGCACGCCGAGCGCCAGGGCCACGGCGAGCGCGGCCGTCGCCGGGGCCAGCGTGGCGTGGGCGGCGAGGTCGCCCGCGGTCAGCGCGGCCGCCCGCGTGTCGGCCAGGCCGGCGATCGCGATGGTCACCACCGCCGCCCCGGCGCCCAGCGTCTCCTCGACGAACGCGGAGACCACGAGGAACAGCGTCAGGATCGCGGTGAGCAGCAGCGCCGGGATCAGGTCGAAGGGGCGCCGGCCCACCAGCATCCGGGGCGAGCGCCGGCGCACCGGCGGCATCTCCATGGCCGGCGAGTCGACCACCGGCATCTGGTGGGTGGGCTCGTCCAGGGGCGACCGAGCGGCCGGCCGGGGCGACTCCACTGTGGAGTCCTCGGGGTCCACGTCGGACGGTGCCCCGAAGTCGATCTTCGTGATGGTGGCGCCCTCGATCACCACGGAGCGGGCGGAGGACCGGGCGGGCACCGCCGCCCGCCCGTCGGCGCGGCCCTCGGCCGGACCGTCGGGCGGCTCGGTGTCATCCGGGTCGGTGTCATCCGGGTCTGTGTCATCCGGGCCGGTGTCATCCGGGTCGGCCGGGACCGGCTGGTCGGGTCGACGGGCGTGACCGGCATCCGTACGGTGGGCGTCGCCCGTACGGTCGGCCTCCGCACGGTCGGCCTCCGCACGGTCACCGGTGGCCCACCGGCCGGCCAGCCATGCCGGGAGCGGCCCCTTGTGCCACAGCAACCATCCGGCCTCGCCGAGGAGCGCCACGGTGGCCAGGGCGGTGGCCGGCACCAGCAGCCCCGCCACCTGGGTGTCGGCGACCGCGGTGATCACCACGAGCTGCACCAGCGAGGCGGCGGTCGCGAGCAGGGCACCGGCCATGGCGGGGCGGAAGAACTCGGGATCGCGTGCGGTCCGGGCCATCGAACCGGTGGTCGCGGCGCTGGAGACGAACCCGCCGGCCAGGCCGGCCGCGGGGAGCCCGCGCTCGGGGCCGGCGAGGCGGACGGCGACGTAGCCGAGCCAGCCCAGCGCGGTCACCGCCACCACGAACGTCCACATGCGACGCGGGTCGACGACCCCGCCGGGGCCGAGGTTCGCCTGCGGCATGAGGGGCAGGACGATGAAGGCGGCGACGAAGAACTTCAGCGCGTCGCGCAGCTCCAGTTCGGTGATCTTCTCGCGGATCACCTCGTGGAGGCGCTCCTTGACCAGCAGCAGCACGGCCGTGGTCACCCCGGCCGCGGCGGCCAGCGCGGGCATCGTCACCGCGAGCCCGCCGAGCAGCACCGTGACCAGCAGGGCCACCGCGCTGGCCGTGCTCATCCGGACCTTGGTCGCTGCGCCCGGCTCGGTGGCGTTGCCCGCCTCCGCCGCCGGCGGGCTGGCCGGCGGCGGCCGCAGGTAGCCGGCCGCCATGAGCACCGCGGCTCCGGCGACGGCGGCCGCGAGCACCATCGGGTGGACCAGGGCGGCGATCGTCCCGGCGAGGCCGGCGAGCGCGAAGGTACGGACACCGGCGGGGCCGCCGTCCCGTTCCCGCTCCGCGCCGATGAGGAACCCGATCGCGAGCGCGACCGCGGCCGCCTGCCACGCGGCTGTCGCCACAGCGCCTCCCCTTCGAAAGTGATCTCCGCAGATTTACTCGGCGGGCCAGGCGTCCAGTGTGGCGGGTCGGAAGGCGTCGGTCCACCGGAACCTGTGCGACGCGCCGCGCCTACCCGTTGAGTTGGAGAACCAGGCCGACCACACCGACTAACGCGGAGATGGCGCCGGCGACGCCCCCGACGATGGTGCAAACGGCGGCCGCGGCCTCGATGATCTCGCGCCGCCCGCGTCCGCTGGCCACCCCGTCGGGCTCGCCCGCGACCGACCGCGCAGCCGGCGCAGCTGCGGTGAGGCCGAATAGGGCCCGCAGGCGCCAGTACTCATGCTGGTCACAGCCCCGAATCAGGCCGCCGGTTCGCTTGCGCGCGCACCGCCCGCTCGCCGAGCTCGGGGCCGGGGCACCACATCGGCGGCGCTGGACGAACCCGACGTGGATGGCCGCAAAGATCAGAGCCAACCCGGCGAGGGCGAGGGACCACGACCACTCATGGCTGAAGGCGGCCAGCAGCGAGAGCAGCCCGGAGGCGACGGCGGCCTGTCGAGGAATGAGCTTTGGAGGCAACATCGATTTCCTTTGACGCTTACCCACGGTGACAGGATCGGGCGTGACGCCGATGGTGAACCGGTGCGACACGCCGCGGGCGTATGGCCAAAGGTGAATGAGCACGGCGCTCTCATGTCAGGCGGTCAGGCGCTCTCAGGTCAGCCGGTCAGGAAAGGCGCGGTCGTGGGGAGGCCCGGCGGTGGGAGGCGGAGCGACTCCGAGCGGGTGTCCTGCCGCGACTGGCTGGCGGGCCGAGCCGATGCACGCGGCGGCCAGGTTTGCCGTTTGGCGCTGGCGAGCGGGAAAAGTGCGATTGATCGAAAACGGCGAGCCCCCAGCCGAGGAGGAGTCCTCAGCTGGGGGCGTGAGGCCGGGGGTGCTCAGTCGGCCACGGTGAGCTCCGGGTCGCTGGCGATCGTGACGAGCTGCTCCTTGGTCAGCAGGAGCGGCGCCAGGGATGTCGTGCCCGGTTCGCCGGCCTTGGCGGCGTTCACGATCCCCACGTGCACCCGGGCGTTTGTCCAGGCCACGTACGCGTCACGGCGCAGGGTGGTGGGCTGGCCCGGGCAGTCGACGCACGTCTCGCTCGTGACCACGATCCGCTGCCCCTCGGCACCCACACTCTCCTCGCACTCGGTCACCAGGCGGTACTCCCCGGCGGCGAGCGCGTCGTTCATCGGCACCTGGGAGCACGAGTCGATCCACGTGAGCGGCAAGCGCAGGCCCGCCGGCAGGGGCGTCGACGTCTGGTACTCCGGCGTACGGCCGCCCCGCCACGACGCAAAGAACATTTCATTCTCGCTGCCCGCGGTCGTCAGTACGGTGTTGCTCCCGAAATGCCTGAGGTCGTCGCTCACGGAGACCACCACGCCGGGCTGGCCGGTACGCCCGTTGGTGAGCGCGACGCCGGGCACGGCGGCGGTGAGCCCGTCCGTCAGAGCGGTCTCGAGGCGTTGCCGGGTCTGCTCGGGCGTCTCGTCGTAGACCGGGGCGGCACCGGGCGTACCGGAGGCGTCCGTCCCGGGCTGCGCCTGGATCGAGTCGGTCGGTATCGAGTCGGTCGGTGTCGTGGGCGATCCACCGAGCGTGGTCACGGCCAGGGCGACGGCCGCCGCGGCCGGGACCACGGGGCTGGCCAGGGCGAGGCGACGCAGGCGGGCCCGCCGACGACCGGCGGCGACCACCCGGTCGATGTCGACGGTGCTGGTGGGCGACGCCCCGATGGCCTCATCGAGGATGTCACGCATGGTCAGTTACTCCTGTCATACAGCTCAGCGGCCGGTCCGCGCAGTGCCTCGAGGGCCCGCGCGGTCTGGCTCTTGACGGTTCCGGGCGAGACGCCGAGGATCTCGGCGGTCTGCTCGACCGACAGGTCGCAGTAGAAGCGGAGGACCAGGCAGGCGCGCCGACGCGGCGGCAACGAAGCGAGCAGGGCGAGCAGGTCCCCGTCCGGCGGTGGGGCGATGGGCTCGACCTGTTCGGGAAAGTCCTCGACCGCCTGCTCCCGCCGCCACGGCCTGCGCCGCTCATCGAGCCACGCGTGGGCGAGGATGCCGTGCACGTAGGCGTCGAGGTTCTCCGCCTGCTGCGCGCGGCGCCAGTGCTCGTAGAGCTTCACGAGCGTCGTTCCGACAAGGTCGTCCGCCGTGTGCCAGTCCCGGCAGTACAGGAACGCTGTCCGCCGCAGACGGTCCAACCGCGCCGCGACGTACTGGCGGAACTCCGCCTCCTCGTGCGCCTTCACACGCTTCCCTCCCGGCCAACCGGCCAACGGTGATGGTTCCTGATGAGCGCGCTCGTAGGTGTGTCGGCGCGACCCACGCGGCAGGTTGCTCGCGGTACGCATCAGAACCCGGGCGAGCCGCCGGCCCGCCGGGCGACGGAGGCGGTGGGCCGGCGCCCCGAGGCCCGGGGCGTGGGGAGAGCCCGCACCGGATGGACATTTCCACAGCGGCGACACGGTCGGCCCTTTTTCGTGCGGGCGCCCGGGTGGCGAGAATGGCATCCCCCATTGTGATGAGGCTGATAAGGCGTATGGACTTCGATGTAACCACCCTGCGCGGCCGCCGGGCCGATCAGCGCTGGAACCGGATGTCGGTCGGCGACATTCTGGAGCGGGTCACATGGAGCACCCCGGACAAGGTGGCGTTGGTCGGCTGGGAGGGTGCCTTCGCCGACCCGCGCTTCGAGCGCATGACCTACCGGCAGGCCGACGAGGCGGCGAACCAGGTCGCGCACGCCCTACTCGACGAAGGACTGCAGCCCGGCGATCGGGTGCTGCTCTACTGTGACAACTCGATCGAGGCCATCATCCTCTTCTTCGGTATCGCCAAGGCTGGGATGGTCGCCGTCCCCGTCAACGCGATGCTCGCGCCCGACGTGCTCACCTGGGCGATCGACCGTGTCCGCCCGTCCCTGGCCGTCGTCGACGGCGGCCTCTACCCGCGGGGCGCGGAGGTGTTCGCCTCGACCGGGGTGCGCGTCGGCGCCACGATCCGGATCGGCGGCGAGGGTCCGCCGGGTGTACCGGCGCTCACCGAGTGGATCGGGGACAAGCCAACGACTGAGGTCGATGTCACCATCCATGGTGACGACATCTGGGAGCTGCTGTTCACCTCCGGGACGACATCGATGCCGAAGGCGTCGATGACCTCGCACAGCTACAGCTACCTCAGCGGCTACGTGTACGGCCTGTCGCTGACCCGGGGCCTGAAGTACGAGACGGACCTCGTCTACGTCACCTTCCTGCCGATCGTCTACCACTGCGGCCACAACTCGACCGTCATGGTGGCCGCGCTCGCGGGCGGCACGGTGGTGATCGGCCGACGCCCCGACGAGCAAGCCCTGGCCCAGGCCATCACGAGGGAGAAGGCCACCGCCATCTGGGCGGGTTCTCCACAGTGGGTGGAGAAGCTGGTCCAAGTGGCCGAGCAGCGCCCCGATGTCGACCTGTCCAGCCTGACCGTGGTGATGTTCTCGTGGGGCGCGATGAAGCCGGATCTCGGCCAACGCCTGAAGAAGGTCGTGGGTGACCACGTGCAGATGCTCGAGGTGTTCGGCCAGACCGAATCGATGTCCTGCTACCGGTTCTGGCCGGAGGCCAACCCCGAGCACTTCGCCGAGTCGCTCCGCGGCATCAACCACGTCGGTCGGCCCACGCCGCTGCTCGCGGCCGACGTCGTCGGACCGGACGGCAAGAGCCTGCGCGGACAGCCGGGCCAGCCGGGGGAGGCGGTCTATCGCAGCCCGATGATCACGCAGGGCTACTACCGCGACCCGGAGGCTACGGCGGAGGCGTTCGCGGGCGGCTGGTTCCACTCCGGCGACAGTTGCGCATATGTCGATGATGGCTCGCAGATCATGGTCGACCGGCTCAAGGACATCGTGAAGTCCGGTGGTGAGAACGTCTCCAGCATCCGCGTCGAAGGCGTCATCTCCGGGCACCCGGAGGTCGCCCGCGTGGCGGTGGTCGGGCTTCCGGACGAGCGTTGGGGCGAGCGGGTGACCGCGGTGGTGATCCGCAAGCCCGGTTCGCAGGTGACCGAGGAGGAGATCATCAGGTACGCGCGCGAGCGCCTGGCCGGCTTCGAGACGCCCAAACAGGTCGTGTTCGTGGAGGAGTTTCCCGAGACGGTCGGCGGGAAGGTCCGCAAGCACGTGCTGCGGGCGCAGCTCAGCCAGAGCGCGCACTGACGCCGAGGGACGGGTGTGCCCGACCGCGGGCGGTCAGGCGAGTTCGTGCCAGTAGTCGCGGGCCGGGCCGAGCCAGTCCCGGCGGAGTCGCAGCAGGCGTGCTCGATGCTCGGCAGGTCCCATGCCCGGTCGACGAGCTCCCGCTCGGTCAGGCCGATCGAGTTCAGCGTCCTGACGAAGGACACGGCGCACGATCGCAGACCGAGACGCCGGATGGCGGCCTCGATGTGCGGCTCGCGGTCGGGGTGCGGGCTGATCCACATGCCCGGAACCGGCGAGCCGCAGCCGCCCCAGGCCAGTGCGCGATACAGACGCTTGCGAATGTTTCGCTTGCCCTGCGGGATGGAGATGCTCAGCACGAGCCATCGTCCGTCCCAGTCGTGGTGTGGCTCGCCGAGTTCCTCGACCCTTTGGATGCCGTCCTCCATGAGGGCGCGCCCGCTCGGCGTGATCACCCAGTGTGCTTCCCGCCCGACCCTGGTCGCGGTGATCCAGCCGGCCCGCGCGCACCGGCCAATGGCTTGGCGTGCGGCGTACTCCTCGATCCCGGCGACCTGGAGGGTCGCGACAAGGGTCCGGGTGGGCACGCTGACCGCTGGTTCGAGCGCGAATTCGCCGAGCGCGCTGAGCAGGACCGAGCGGGCGCTGCCCCGAAGCAGACGGGTTCCGGCCCGAGGGCTCGGAATCGCGGTGACTTGTGTGGACACTGCAGACGATGCTACCGGCGGGTCGCGCCGGACCGACTACCTGCCTCGGAACTGCGGCTCGCGTCGCTCGATGAAGGCGGCGCGTCCCTCCCGCCAGTCCTCCGTGGCGATCAGCGTCTGCTGCAGCCGCGCCTCCACCTCGAGATGGCTCGCCATGTCGCGCCACGCCCACTGGCGCACCGCCTTCTTGGTCATCGCGTAGGCGCGGGTCGGGCCGTTCGCCAGCCGTCGGGCGAGTGCCACCGCGTCCTCGCGCGGATCGCCCTCGCTGAGCCGGGAGACCAGGCCCAGCTCCAGGCACTGCCGCGGACCCAGCCGCTCGGCGAGCATCAGGATCTCGATGGCCTTCGGGACACCGACCGCACTGGCGAGCAGGGCGGTCGCGCCGACGTCGGGCATCAGCCCGATGGCTGTGAATCGGAACTGCAGGAACGCCTCGGGTCCCATGATGGCAATGTCGCTGGCCAGCGCCAGGCAGGCGCCCGCGCCGATCGCCGGACCGTGCACGGCGGCGATCACCGGCTGGGGCAGGTCGAGCAGGGCGAGGAACGCCGGGTGGAACCGCTCGCGCAGCGTGGTGCGCAGATCGTCATGCCCACTCGGGAGCTGAGGGAAACCGGTGACCAGGTCGGCGCCGGAGCAGAAGCTGCGACCGGCCCCGGTCAGGACAACCACGCGAACGTCGTCGCGGGAGGCCAGGTCACTGAAGATCCTCGACATCCCGTCGCCGAGCGAATCGTCCCAGGCGTTGTGCACCTTCGGTCGATTGAGTGTGACGGTCGCCATTCCATCTGAGACATCAACCTTGACCGCGTCATTGCTAGCGTCTAACGTCACGGCTTCGAACTGTAGTCCGGATCACGCGAACTCGACAAGAGGGAGTCGTTGATGTTCCGTCCCCCGACCGAGGAAGAGCAGGACTTCCGCGCCGAGGTGGCGAAGTTCGCCGAGCGCGAGCTGGCTCCCCACTACCAGCCGGACGACGTCACCGCGACGATGAACCCCGCGATCCGTCCGGCCATGGCGAAGATGGGTCTGCTCGGTCTGCGGATTCCCACCGAGTACGGGGGACAGGGAGCGAGCGCCACGATGACCGGGATCGCCGCCGAGGAGATCTCCCGGTTCAACATCAACGCGGCCTACCTACTGCTGTCGACCACGTTGGTGGCGGACATCATGCTCGCGTCCGCATCCGCCGAGCAGCGCGCCTCATGGTTGCCGCCGATCGCCGACGGAACCGTGCTGCCCACCTTGGCGCTCACCGAGCCGGGGCAGGGTTCGGACGCGGCCAACCTCACCCTGCGCGCCACCGAGGCTCCCGGCGGATACCGGCTGAACGGCGAGAAGACGTCGATCTCGCTCGCCAGCCAGGCCGACACCGCGGTCGTCTTCGCGCGCACCGGTGGCCCCGGGGCGCGCGGCATCAGCGCGTTCAATGTGGACCTGAATTCCGCCGGGATCGACATCGTCCGGCTCGAGGACGTCGGCAACCGAGCCGCCGCCCGCTGCTCGATCTTCTTCGATGACGCCTTCGTCCCGAACGAACGCCTCATCGGCGAGCCGGGCACCGGATTCATCTCGGTGATGAAGGGCTTCGAGTACTCGCGGGCGATCATCGGCTTGATGACCCTCGGGGCGGCGCAGCAGTCGCTCGACGAGGCGATCGAGTACGCCAAGTCTCGACACACCTTCGGCGCACCGATCAGCACTCGCCAGGGCGTCGCCTTCCCGCTGGTGGAGCACGCGACCCAGGTCGCCGCTGCTCGCCACCTGTGCTACGAGGCGCTGGCGCTGAAGGATCTCGGGCAGGACCACACGATGCTCGCCGGAATGGTCAAGTGGTGGGCGCCCCGGGTCAGCGTCGAGGCGATCCACCAGGCGCTGCTGACCTACGGCCACGCCGCGTGGTCGACGGAGAACCCGGTGGCCCAGCGACTCCGCGACGTCATGGGATTCGAGATCGCCGACGGGACGGCGCAGATCGCGAAGTTGGTCGCGGCTCGCAGCTTGTTCGGACGTGAATATGCGCCCTGATCAGTCACCAGCGCCCGAAAGGAGTGAGCGAGATGAGCCAACGTCTGGCATATGCGGCCGGGCCGAAGGATCCGCCGTTGTGGGAGGAGACGGTCGGCGACATGATGGACCGGGTCGCCGCCGAGCATCCCGATCGCCCGGCTCTGGTGTACTGCGTGCCGGGCCAGCCGGAGAAGGTCTGGACCTACGCGCAGTTCGTCGCCGACTCGCGACGTCTCGCGCTGAGCCTGCTCAAGCGGTTCCAGCCGGGGGAGAACATCGCGGTATGGTCCCCCAACAGCGCCTCGTGGGTGCTGTTGCAGCACGCGGCGGCGCGGGCGGGCCTGCGCCTGGTCACGGTGAACCCCGCCTACCTCAGCCGCGAGCTGGACTACGTGCTGCGCCAATCGAAGTCGGTCGGACTGTTCCACGTGGACGAATATCGCGGCGTGGACACCACCGCGATCGCCCAGGAGGCCGGCCGGCAGATCGACCACCTGCGCTACGTCGCTCCGTTGGAGAGCGTCGGCCAGATGATCGACGAACAGCCGGACGGCCCGGTGCCGGTGTCGGTCTCGCCGGGCGACGCGGTGCTCATCCAATACACCTCAGGCACCACCGGACATCCCAAGGGTGTGCTGCTCAACCACCGCGGTGTGGTCAACGTCGCCCGCTTCGTAGCGGATCGGGCCGGGATGCGCGACGGCGAGGTCGCGATCAACCCGATGCCGTTGTTCCACATTGGTGGGTGCGGGGTGATGGAGCTGGGGACCTTCTCGCGAGCCGGCACCTTCGTGCTGTTGCCCGCCTACGAGCCGGGTCACGTGCTTGAGGTGCTGGAGCGGCATCGTGGCACGATGATCCTCGCGGTGCCGACGATGCTGATCGGCATGCTGGAGCACCCGGACCACAAGACCCGCGACCTGTCGCACCTGCGTGCGGTGATGACCGGAGGGTCGTTGGTGCCGGTGGCGCTCGTCGGCCGGGTGAAGTCCGCCTTCGACTGCAAGTTCACCATCACCTACGGCCAGACGGAGACGTCCGGCCCGGCGACCCAGACCTCGCTCGACGACTCCGATGTGGACCAGGCCGAGACCGTCGGCCGCCCGCTGCCCTGGATGGAAGTCAAGATCATTGATCCCATGACGAAGGAGGACCTCGAGTTCGGTGAGCAGGGCGAGATCTGCTTCCGCGGACCGCTGCTCATGGAGGCGTACTTCGACAACCCCACCGCGACCGCCGAGACCATCGACCCCGACGGGTGGCTGCACAGTGGCGACCTCGGCACAATGGACGAGCGCGGCTTCATCCGGATCACCGGGCGGGCCAAGGAGATGATCATCCGCGGCGGCGAGAAGATCTACCCGCGCGAGGTGGAGAACGTCCTGTTCGAATATCCCGGCGTGGTGGACGTCGCGGTGATCGGCTTGCCCGACGAGAAGTGGGGCGAGATCGTCGCCGCGGTGATCAGGACGTCGGACGGCTCGCCGTTGAACGAGGACGACCTGGTCGCCTACTGCCGGGAGCGGCTCGCCCGCTACAAGATCCCGGTCCGTTGGTACTTCCGCTCCGCGTTCCCCCAGACACCCTCGGGCAAGGTGCAGAAGTACATCCTCCAGGCCGAGCTCAGCGGCCAGAACCAGTAGCGAGCGCGCGTCACCCACCGTCCGGGTCGATGCCGGGTGGCCGGGTCGCCCGGCGCGAACCAGGGCGGCGGTGCGGCGGGGCGCCGGGCTTTTCACGTCCCGCCGCACCGCCAGCGCCTCCGGCATGTCGCGGCCGACACCGGCCCTCGACGCCGGTCCGGAACGAACCTGGCGGGCCCGGCCGAGGCTCGACCGTGCCCGTGGCGCCCGGCGGGCGCAGCCGGCGACGCCGGCTGGCGTGACCCAACTCGAAGGAGGCGACGATGACCTCAATCGACACGGCGTTTCTCGAGCGCGTGACCGCGTTCGTCGACGACGAACTCCTCCCCGCAGCGGCCCAGCGCGCCGAATCGGGGACGTTCGCCCACGACATGGTCGAGCGGATGGCCGAGTTGGGACTGTTTGGCACGCTGGTCCCCCGGGAGTACGGCGGCCTCGGCCTGAACCTGCAGACCCACGTCCGGGCCACCGAGCAGATCGCCCGCGGCTGGCTGTCCATGGCCGGCGTGCTGAATCCGCATGTGCTGTGTTGTCACCTGCTGCTGCAGTCGGGGACCGAGGCCCAGCGGCGGGCGCTGTTGCCCCGGATGGCCAGCGGTGAGCTGCGCGGCGCCTTCTCGCTCACCGAGCCGCACGCCGGTTCCGACGTCCAGGCGATCCGCACCCGCGCGATCCGCCAGCCCGACGGCACCTGGACGCTGCACGGGCGCAAGCGGTGGATCACCAACGGGCTGGGCGCGGGCGTCGTCTTCACCCTCGTCATCACCGATCCGGATGTTCCACCGACCCGGGGCGCCAGTTGCGTGGTCGTGGAGAAGGAACCGTTCGCCCGGCAGAACTCGGGCCGCTTCGCCGGGGTGTCGATCAGCGAGGACATCGACAAGATGGGCGACCGTGGGGTCGACACCACCGACCTGGTCCTGGACGGCTACACGGTCGGGGCCGACCGGATCCTGGGCGAGGAGTCCGGGTTGGGGCGCGGCTTCGCGCAGATGCTCGCCGCGATGGAGGTCGGCCGCATCGGCGCCTCCTCGCTGTGCGTCGGGGTGGCCCAGCGCTGCTTCGAGGTCGCGCTGGCCTACGCCAGGCAGCGGCGGACGTTCGGCCGGCCCATCGCCGAGCATCAGGCGGTGCAGTTCAAGCTCGCCGACATGGCCACGATGGTGGAGTCCGCTCGGCTGATGACGCGCGCGGCCGCCGAGATCAAGGACCGCGGCGAGCGCGCCGACCTGCAGGCGGGCATGGCCAAGCTGCTGGCGTCGGAGAACGCGGTGTGGGTGGCCGAGGAAGCCTTCCGCATCCACGGCTCGTACGGGTACGAGAAGGGTTACGAGATCGAGCGCCTGTACCGCGATGCGCTGTCGCTGGTGAGCGCCGAGGGCCCGTCGGAGATCCAGCGGCTGATCATCGGCCGGCGGTTGATCGCCTGATGGGGATGTCGCCAGTCGCGGCGTCCGTCGACCTGGCCGGATGGCGCCGTCGGCGCCTAGGGTGGCCAAGGAGGTAGGCGCATTACGGTATGGAACGCCTCGCACCGCGGTGAGGCGTTGGCCACCGCGTCGATCACGTCACGCCGTCTCGTCATGAGGCGACTCTTCCACTCTGTCATTTCATTACATCTTTAACTGGACTGATCAACATAATCTCGAGCGCTGTCGACCCGAGGTGCCGGATGCTGGACCCCACGCTTCTGCCGGAGTGGGCCGCGGAACGCGCCCGCAAGCACCTCGCCGATCCGACCCTCCCGGTCGCCGAACCCCGGCCGGCGGCGGCGGTCATCCTGGTGCGGAACCGCCCCAACGGCATCGACCTGTTCCTGCAACGACGTCACGCGTCCATGGCGTTCGTCGGCGATGCCCTGGTGTTCCCGGGTGGGAGAGTCGACGATCGCGACACCCACCGGCCGGCGCGATGGCGCGGCCCGTCGCCCAACGAGTGGGCCGCGGTCCTGCAGACCACGCCCGACCAGGCCGCCGCGCTGGTCTGCGCCGCGGTGCGCGAACTGTTCGAGGAGGCGGCGATCCTGCTCGCCTCCCCCGACGGCGGATCGGTGCTGGACGCCGCCGCCGTCGTCGGTGAGGCCGACCGACGCCGGGTCGAGTCCGGCGAGCTGCCGCTCGGTCGGCTCCTCGACGACCGGGGACTCACCCTCCGGGCCGACCTGCTCGCCCCCTGGCGGTGCTGGCTGACCCCGGCCTTCGAGCCGCGGCGATACCGGACCTGGTTCTTCGTGGCCGTCGCCGACGAGCACCAACGCGGTCAGACCGCCTCGGGTGAGTCCACCGAGAGCGTGTGGCTCAGCCCGGCCCAGGTGCTGGCCCTCGCGGGTGAGCGCTACCTGGTGCTGCCGCCTCAGTTCGTCACCTGCGCCGAATTGGCCGCGTTCGACTCCGCCGCGGCGGTCATGGCATCCGCCCGTACCGTGCGCCGTCGCGAGGTCTTCCCGCAGGCGTTCTGCGACGACGCCGGCGAGGTGCGGCTGCGGCTCCCCCAGGACCTGCTGTCGATCGTCGCGGCCGCGACCGGATAGGAGGCTTGTTCGATGGCTGGACCGCTTGCTGGCCTGCGCGTGCTGGAACTGGCCGGGATCGGTCCCGGCCCGTTCGCCACCTCCTTGCTCGGCGACCTGGGCGCCGACGTGGTGCGGGTCGACCGCCCCGGATCCGCACCGGAATTCGGCTCCGCCGAGTTCGACCTGATCAACCGCAGCAAACGGTCCATCGTGGTCGACCTGAAGCACCCCGCGGGCCCGAGCACCGTCCTGGCGTTGGCGGAGAAGGCGGACGTTCTGGTCGAGGGCTTCCGGCCCGGGGTTGCCGAACGGCTCGGTGTCGGCCCCGACACCTGCCTGGCGGTCAATCCCCGACTCATCTACGGCCGGATGACCGGGTGGGGACAACACGGACCTCGCGCCCCGGAGGCCGGCCACGACATCAACTACATCGCGCTCACCGGCGTGCTCAACGCGATCGGTCGCAAAGACGGTCCACCGCAGATCCCGCTGAATCTGCTCGGCGACTTCGCGGCCGGCTCGATGTACCTTGTGGTCGGCATCCTCTCCGCGCTCATCGAACGCGCCACCAGCGGACGCGGCCAAGTGATCGATGCGGCGATCGTCGATGGCGCCGTCCACCTCGGCACGATGTTCTGGGGCTTGAAGCACCAAGGGCTGTGGTCCGACGAACGCGGCACGAACGTCATCGACTCAGGCCGCGCGTACTACGACGTGTACCGCTGCGCCGACGGCAAGTACGTCGCCCTCGGGGCAATCGAGGAGCGCTTCTTCGTCGAGTTCTGCCGGATCCTCGGCATCGACCCCGGCGAGCTGCCCGACCGTCAGGACCCGGCCCGGTCGCCGGTGCTCCGGGACCGGATCCAGGCGGCCTTCGCCGAACGCACCCGCGACGAGTGGTCCGAGGTATTCGCCGGCACCGACGCGTGCGTCACTCCAGTGCTGGCGTTCGACGAGGCCGCCCACGACCCGCACCTCGGCGCGCGCGGGGCCTTCGTGACCGTCGACGGCGTCACCCAGCCCGCCCCGGCCCCGCGGTTCAGCCGGTCCGAGCCGGCCGTCACTCGGCGACCGCCACGCCCGGGCGAACACTCGCACGAGGTGCTGCGAAGCTGGGGCGTCTCGCTGACCGACACCAGTGCCGTCGTCCAGCTCGACCGAGCGACCACCGCCTGACCGAGCGAGGCACGGATCAGCCCACGCCCAAGTGCCGAGCCATAGCCATCTCGGCGTCCTGGACCGTGCCGCGCACATTCTCGGCGATCCGACCCTGTTCGAGGATGAAGCCCTCGTCGACCATACTCCAGGACCACTTGATGTTCTGCTCGACGAGGATCACGGTCAGCTCGTTCTGGCTGCGCAGTTGCTGGATGACCGCGGCGAGTTCCTCCAGCACCTTGGGCGCCAGCCCGACGGAGGGCTCGTCCAGGATCAACAACCGGGGACGACGGATGAGCGCCTTGGCGATGGCGAGCATCTGCTGCTGCCCGCCGGACAGGTTCGCCGCCGGCAGGTTGCTACGCGTATGCAGCGCCGGGAACAGCCGATAGACCTCGGCGATGCGCTCATTGACCTCGCGCTGGCCGAGCCGCCAGGCGGCACAGGACAGCACGAGGTTCTCCTGGACTGTCAGGCTCAGGAACAACCCCCGCGACTGCGGGACCAGGCTGACCCCCGACTTCACGATGTCCTCGGTCCGCATCCCGACCAGGGAGCGGCCGTCCCAGCGGATGTCCCCGCCGCGGGCCTTGATCAGCCCGAGCACCGTGTTGGCCAGAGTCGTCTTGCCGGCGCCGTTGCGACCGAAGAGCCCGACGCTGGCTCCCGGCGACACCGAGAAGGTCACCCCGGAGAGAACCTCGACCCGGCCGTACCCGGCTCGGACGTCTTCGATCTCAAGCATGGCGCTGGGATTCCTCTCTCTCCAGCTCCTCCATCTCGAACTGTTCGCCCAGGTAGGAGCGCCGGACCTCCGGGTTGTGCCGAATCGTCGCCGCGGACTCCGATGCCACCAGCGTGCCTTCCGCGATCGCCGTCACGTCGTCGCAGTACCGCAGGATGAGCGGCACGTTGTGCTCGACGATGATGATGGTCAGTGGGCGACTCGCCTTGGCCTGCAGACCTCTGAGCATCGAGAGGATCTCCGACGCCACCTCGGGCTCCAGGCCCGACGTCGGCTCGTCCAGCAGCAGCACCGACGGTTCGGAGACCAGGGCGCGGGCGATCTCCAGCTTGCGCAGCTCACCGAAGCTCAGTTGCGAGACCGGCGCGCTCACCTCCCGCTCGAAGCCGACGAGTTCCAGTGCGGCCACCGCCCGGCGGGCCGCTTCGGCTTCGCTGCGTCGGACGCGCGGCGGCTTGAGCGTGCCTCCGATGATGCCGGACTTCCCGAACGGATACAGGCCGATCTTGACGTTCTCCAGCACCGTCCGGTCCGGGATCACGATGGGGGTCTGGAACGTGCGGGCGATCCCGTGGCGAAGCAGCTTGCGGGTGGGCACCCCGCCGCCCGGGCTGCGCACGACCTCGCCGTTGACCAGGATCTGGCCCGAAACCAGCCCCACCTGGCCGGTCAGCGCGTTCAGCGCCGTCGTCTTCCCGGCCCCGTTGGGACCGATGACGCCGTGGATCGTGCCCGGTCGGACCACGAAGCTCAGGTCGTCCACCGCGACGTTGCCGCCGTAGGCGATCGTGACGCCCCGGTACTCGACGGCGGCGACCCCGTCGAGAGCCCCGAGCGGCAACGGCTCCAACAGCACGCCCGGATCTGCCTGCCCGCCGATCGTCAGCCCGGAGTCGCCGAGCTTGCGGACGGCGGCCCGGACCCGCGGACTGGCGATCCGCTGCCATGCGTCGGACAGGAGGCCGGCGAGCCCGCGCGGCGAGGCGATGAGGATCACCAACACCAAGGCCCCGAAGAAGAACTCTCGATAGTTCTCCAGGCCGCGGAAGACCTCCGGAATCGTCTCGAGCACGAGCGGCCCGAGCACCGAGCCGGCGACCGACCCGAGCCCGCCGACCACGACGTAGACCAGTTGGTCGATGGTCCGGGTCAGGTTGAACGAGTCCGGGGTGACCGCCCCGAGCACGAACGCGTACAGGCTCCCGGCGAGCGCCAGCGCGGCCGCGGTCCAGGCGAAGGCGCTGGTGCGGATGAGGGTGACGTTGACGCCGAACGACTCGGCCGCCACCGTGCTCTCCCGCATCAGACGCCAGGCCAGGCCGGTGCGCGAATCCAGGAACGAGCGGGCGAACACGACGCCGAAGCTGGCGACCAGGGCGGCCACGATCGCCAGGTCCTGGGCCCGCAGGGTGTACCCGAACACCTGCGGCAGCGGAGGCACCAGGCCGTAGCTCGCTCCGGTGACGTCGCCGCCGTAGCGCAGGACGACCTGGAACAGCGTCAGGAAGCCGAGGGTGGTGAGCGCCAGATAGAAGTGAGAGACGCGAATCGAGACGATGCCGAGCACCCACCCGATCAGGCCGGTGACGACGACCACCACCGGAATGGAGACCACCAGCGGCCAGGAGAACTGTTGGGCGGCGATCGTCACGCTGTAGGCGCCCATTCCCAGGAAAGCGCCTCCAGCCAACGACAGCAGACCGGCTCCGGAGATCAGCAGATTCAGGCTGATCGCGACGATGATCAAGATCGCCACCCGCGCGGCGAACACCTGCTGGAACGGGTCGAGCAGCACGACGACGAGCGCCGCCACCGCGCTCAGCGCCAGCCCTTGCGCGGGGACTCTAAGGAAGCTGGGGAACCTGGAGGAACCCGACATCACACACTCCTAAGCGCGCGACCGCTGAACAGGCCGGTGGGACGGAACAGCAACACCGCCAGCAGCAGCGCGAAGGGCACCAGCCGCGCCAGCTCGGCGTCGACGACCACAGTGGACAGTCCCTCCATGAGCCCGATGAACAGGCCGCCGACGAGAGCGCCGAGGATGTTGCCGAATCCCCCGATCGCCGCGGCGACGAATCCGGAAAACAGGATCGTGCCGGCCATGTGCGGGTAGACGTTGATTTCCGGCGCTAACAGCAGACCGCTGAGAGCGGCGAAGGCGCACCCGATGACCCAGCTGATGGCCCGCATTCGCCGCACCGAGAGTCCGGAGAGCGCCGCGCTCTCCGGACTCTCGGCGGCCGCGCGCACCGCCTGGCCCAGAACGGTGCGCTTGAACCATTGGTCGAGGGCCACGGTGGCGAGGACCGCGATGGCGATCAGCACTAGGGAGTTCATCGAGACGACGCCGTCGCCGACGCGGACGTTCTCGTCGCCCGTGAGCCAGCCGGGGACCCGACGAGCCGTCCCTCCCCAGGTGAACTGGGCAAAGTTGATCATCATCAGACTGATGCCGAGCGTCGCGACCACCACGGTCAGGTCGTCGGTCGACCGGATCAGGTAGTGGGTCACCACGAAGAACAGCCCGCCCAGGATGACCCCGACGACGATCACTGGGACGACCCCCCACAGCCGGTCGAACCGCTGCTCGGTCAGCCAGTACACGTAGGCCGCCAGCATCAGCACCTCGCCTTGGGCGAAGTTGACGAGCTTGGTGGATCGATAGATGAGCACCACGCCCACCGCCAGCAGTCCGTAGATGGCGCCGCTGGCCAGTCCACTGATCGCGATCGCGAGCACCTTGCTACTCCAGCCCTCGTCGATGTTCCTCGGCCGATCTCCGGATCACTGCTCGTACCGGGCCCACTTGCCGCCCCGGATGACGAGCGGGGTGAGCTGATCCGATCCGATGTGCGAGCCGTCGGTCCACGACAGCGGGCGTCCGATCGCCGCGGCGTAGTCGAAGTGCTCGTCCTCGCCGGGATTGAAGTTCTCGGTCTCGTCGAGGGCCTTGCGGATCGCGTCGGGGGTGATCGTGTCGCCCGAGCGGCGGATCACGTCGGCGATCACGAAGGTGTCGGTGTACGCCTGAACGGTGCCGAAGTTCGGATACGCCTGGTCGGCGTCGGGGAACTTCTCCTTGAACGCCTTCAGGAAGGCCTGCATCTCCGGATCCGGATCGTCGAGGTACACCTTGCCCATCCACACGGAGATGTAGCCCTCGCCGGCCTCCCCGGTGATGTTGAGCATGTCCTGGGCGACCTGACCGTAGTCGCCGACGAACTGCTGGTCCAGGCCGGCCGCGCGGGCGTCCTTGACGAACTCGCCGATCACCGAGGCGTAGCCCAGGGTGAACACCAGATCCGGGTCGGACTGCCTCAGTTCGAGGATCTGTGAGCCGAAGTTGGTGTCACCCTGCTTCACGGTGAGGTCGGCCACCACCGGGACGTTGGCTTTCGCCATCTCCTCTAGGATCGTCTCGCGTACGATCGGCGTGTGCGCCGTGGCGGTGTCCATGAGGATGGCCACCGACTTCGGCTGGAACTCCTCCAGGGCAAAGCTCGAGATGAACCGCGCGGTCACCGTGTGGGGCGTTGGCGACGCCAGGTACATGTTCTTCGGCGCCGACTCGAGCAGCTTCGGGTCCGACGCCATGCTCGAGATCATCGGGACGTTCAACTGCTCGACGACCGGAGCGGCGCCGACCGTGGAGGTACTGCTCGCCGCCGAGTGGATGAAGGCGACCTTGTCCTGCTCGACCAGCTTGCGCACCGCCAGTGCGCCCTTGGCCGGATCGGTCGCGGAGTCGGCCACCACGAGCTTGAGCTTGCGGCCGTTGATTCCCCCGTGCTCGTTGATCTGGTCGATGGCCAGCTCGATGCCGAGTCGGGCACCGATCCCGGCGAACGCGGCCGGACCCGTCAGGTCGATCTGGGCACCGTACACAATTTCGTCACTGCCACCGGTACCCGCGTCGTCGCCCGACCCGCACCCGGCGACGAGCGCGAATCCGACGAGGCACGCGGTGAGGGCAGCCAATTTTGCCTTCATTGCACCCTCCAAGAGTTCGGCCGAGCCCTATGATCGATAATTCGATTGATTAGACCATTACTGGAATCCGCGGCCATCCGCCGCGGAGGACGGGCGCTGTAGCGCTCGACAGTCGGTCGGTGGGCCGATGGGATTTCGGACAACGACGCCGGGCCGGCCTGCCCCGGTCCACGCCAGATCCCGATGCCAACGCGGCCAACGCCTCGGGCATGTCACGCGTCCGTGACATCGTGATTTTTGGGAGTTCCTACAGTTCGATGGCTGGTGCGTACGCGCCAAGCGCTATGTTCGCGTGCCGCGCCCGCGCCGGCGATCCCGGTCTGACGAGCCGGGTCAACAGCCACGAGGCCCCCAGGTCACCGGCCGACAGTCCGATGGGGACAAACGTCTTCGGTTGCCTGTGGCATCTGGTGCGGACGCTCGAAGCCTTACCTGGCCGCCCCTTCGGGCGTCGCGTGGGATCGCGCCAGCGCGGTGCCGACGCCGGCCCGAGCGGCGCCGACGCCCCCGCATTCGGCAACCCCGCGGGCGCTAGAGGAGCAGGACACCCCCGTCGACCGCGACGGCGACGCCGGTGATGTACGCGGCGGCGTCCGACGCCAGGAACACGGCCGTGCTCGCGATCTCCTCCGGGTCACCGATCCGTCCCAGGGGGATACGCGCGTCGATGAGCTTCCGCTTGTAGTTCGGGCTGTAGTGCGCGGTCGCCTCCGTCGGGAAGACGCCGGGCATGATCGCGTTGACGCGAATCCCCTTGCGACCCCACTGCGCCGCGAGATCCCGGGTCAGCCCGAGGATTCCGGCCTTCGCGGCGCTGTAGCCGGCGGCCGGCACCTTCGCCGTCGTCACCGCGAGGACGCTGGAGATGTTCACCACCGCGCTGCCGGGCTGCATGACCCGCCCGGCGGCCTGGGCCATCCAGTAGCTGCCGAAGAGGTTCACGTCGACCACGTGCCGGAAGTGCTCCGGCGGGTCCTCGGTGGCCTGGTGGTACTCTCCGCCGATACCCGCGTTGTTGACGAGGATGTCGACCCGGCCGAACTCGTTGACCGCGCTCTCGACGAGCCGGGTGCAGTCCTCGATGACGGTCACGTCCGTCGGGACCGCGATGCATCGGCGCCCGAGCCGCTCCACCGCCTTGCGTGTCTCCTGGAGACGGTCCACGCGCCGCGCTCCGATGGCGACATCGGCCCCGGCCGCGGCCATCCCCAGCGCGATGGCCACGCCGAGCCCACTCGAGGCCCCGGTCACGACCGCGACCTTCCCGTCCAAGCGGAAGCGGGCGCGCCACCGGTCGGCGTCGAAGTCCTCACCTATGGCTGTGCTCATGGTTTCTTCTAGCGCCTGTTCGGGCCCGGGGCCCGACCCGCGGGGAGCATCCGGTGTTGGGTTCTCCATTTCCCGCGCCCGCTTGGTTGCCGCAATACCGAGGCATGCCGGACAGTGGTGTCGTGGCCACGCTTCCGGATCTCGACGAGGCGGAACTGGTGCGGCGGGTGACCGCGCAGGCGGCCACCCGCGACCCCGGTGCCGCCATTGAGGATCTGGTGCGGCTGGAGGGTGGTGTCTCCAGCCTGACTTTCAAGGCGATCCTCCGGGGGTCGGATGGGTCGACACAGCCGCTCGTGCTCAAGGTGGCGCCACCCGGGCTCCCACCCGTCCGCAACCGTGACGTGCTCAGGCAGGCCCGCGTCCTCGAGGTGCTCGCCGAGGTGCCCGGCTTCCCGGTACCGCGGGTCCACTTGGCCGAGTCCGGCAACCCGCCCTGGTTCGCCATGGAGTTCCAGCCGGGCGACTCCTACGAGCCCCTTCTCGACGTCTCGCCTGATCCCCCCGATCCGACCACGGTCGCCGAACGCATGCATACCATCACCCGGGCCCTGGCCTGGTTGCACTCGAAGGGGCCCGCCGACCTCGGCCTCGGTGACGAGCCGGTCGTCACGGTTGCCGAGGAACTGAACCGGTGGGTCAGGCTGTTCGCCACGATCGACGAGGACATCGCCGCCGGGCACGAGAAGCTCGGCGAGCGGCTGGCGCGGCAGGTCCCGCCGGACGTCTCACCCGTGCTCGTCCACGGCGACTACCGTCTCGGCAACGCCCTCTTCGTGGGCGCCCAGCTCCAGGCCATCATCGACTGGGAGATCTGGTCGGTGGGCGACCCCCGGACCGACCTCGCCTGGGTCCTGATGCACACCCGGCCGGCGCACGTGTTTTACGAGCATCGATCGCCGCGCGACGTCGCGGCCGGGTCGCTCATGCCGACACCCGACGAGCTCCTGGCCACGTACGTATCGGCCCGGCGCGACGCGGGATCGACGGAGGACGAGATCGCGCAGGCCACCGTCAATCTGGACTGGTTTCTCGCGCTGGCGTACTACAAGACGGCATCGACGATCGCGGCCATCGCCAAGCGTGAGCGCAGGCGGCCGCGCCCCACCCCCGAGGCGAAGGTGCTCGTCGCGGCCGCCCGCCTGGGCGACATCCTGGCCGCCGGCCACCAGGTGCTGGACCGTGCTCAGCGGTAGAGCTGCTCGATCTGTTCGGCGTACTTCTTCGCGATGACGTCGCGGCGCAGCTTGCCGGTCGCCGTGAGCTCGTCCCCGCCCGGGGTCCACGGGGTGTCGACGATGTGGAAGGCCCGCACCGACTCCGGACGAGACAGCGTCCGGTTGGCGGCCTCTACCGCGTCGGCGATCGCTTGTCGCACCTCCGGAGAGGCGGCCAGCTCGGCGAAGCTTGCCTCGGGCCGGCCCGTGAACGCGCGTAGCTGCTGGGGATCCAGCGCCACCAGCGCCGTCACGTAGCGCTGGTTGTCCGCGATCGCGACTGCGTAGTCGATGAGCGGGGACGCGCTCTTGAGCGCGTTCTCGATCACGGCCGGGGCGATGTTCTTCCCGGTCGCCGTGATGAGCATCTCCTTCTTGCGCCCGAGGATGCGCAGGTAGCCGTCCTCGATCGAACCGACGTCCCCCGTGTGGATCCAGCCGTCGTGCCAGATCTGCCTGGTCTGCTCGGGGTCGTTCAGGTAACCGGAGAAGACGTTGGGCCCGCGGACCAGGATCTCACCGTCCTCGGCGATCCGTCCCTCGACACCGTCGAGGAAGCGGCCCACCGTGCCCAGCCGGATCGCGTTCGGCGGGTTGAGCGTACACATGATGGCCTCCGACAGCCCCCAGATGTCGGAGATGCGCAGTCCGATGGCGAGGAGGAACTCCAGCATCGCGTACGCCGACGGCGCCGTGGCCACGCCGACGTACTCGGCCCGGTCGAGGCCGAGGCTCTCCCGGACCCGGGCCAGGCTCGCCAGGGCCGCCTCCGCCTCGGCGACCTCCGCCGCGGACGGGCTCTGGCCGGACTGCTCGGCCCGGACGCGGCGCAGGTTCACCGCCGACGCGGCCGTGAGGGCCGGGTCGGCCTCGATGAGGTCGCGGGCCATGTTCGTCAGCTTCTCGTAGACGCGGGGGACGCCGAAGAAGCGGGTGGGCCGGACCTTGCGGATCGTGTCGTAGAGCGTGTCCGGGTTGGGGACACAATGGATCGCCAGCCCGAACGTCAGCTGCGCGTAATGGCTCATGAACCGCTCGGCGATGTGATTGAGGGGCAGGTAGGACAGCACCACTCCCTCGTGGCCGGGCTGGTGGAACGGCGCCAGCTTGTGCGTGCTGAACTGACTGATGACGATCGCGCGGTGGGACAGCTGCACCGCCTTGGGCTCGCCGGTCGTGCCCGAGGTGAAGATCAGCGTCGCGATGTCCTCCGGATCGATGGCGGCGCGCAGCTGCTCGACGCTCGGACCGCCCGTCCCTCGTTTCGCGACCGCGTCGAGCGACAGGAAACCAGGGGACGCGTGGTCAAGGCCGACCAGGGTGATGGGGCGCCCGAGCGCGGCGGTGACCTGCCGGGCCAGATCGACGAGACGCTCCTCGACCACGAGGATGTTCGCATTCGTCACGTTGAGGTTGCGGGCCAGCCGCTCGACCGGGTCGGACTCCTGAAGGGAGAACGGCACCGCCCGGGCGTGCAGGAGCGCCGTATCGACCACGTGGAACTCCGGGCGCGGGCCGCTCAGCAGGGCGACGGGCTCACCCGGGCGTACCCCGAGCCCGACGAAGCCCGGCGCGAGCCGCGCGACCTGGCGGGCGTACTCCCGCCACGTCAGGCCCGGATGCCCGTCCATGGACAGCGCCAGCGCGTCTCCACCGGCGGCTGCGTTCGTGCCGAAGAGCACGGGCAGGGTGGGTGGCGTCGTGTTCATCGCTGCATCCTTGGTTCGTCAAGCGGTGTCTTCGTCAGACCGTGTCCGACCGAACTTGCTCGTCCGACAGAACTCGTTCGTCAGGGGAAGTAGGCGATGATGGCCTCGGCGACACAGGCCGGCTTCGCCTCGCCGTCGATCTCGAAGACCTGCTCGAAACGGAACTTGGCGCCGCCGGGGATGTCATCGACGGAGAGGAGCCGCAGACTCATCCGCACCCTGCTGTTGACCTTCACCGGCGAGGTGAACCGCACCCGGTCATAGCCGTAGTTCAGGGCCAGCGAGTGACCCCTCATGACAAAGATCTCGTTGATCAGCTTCGGGCCGAGGGACAGCGTGTAGAGGCCGTGCGCGATGGGGACGCCGAACGGCGTTTGGGCGGCCCGCTCAGGGTCGAGGTGGATCGGCTCGTGGTCACCGGTCGCGTTCGCAAACGCGGCGATGTGGTCCTGGGTGACGGTGTGCCAGTCGCTCGTGCCGAGGTGCTGGCCGACCTTCGAGCGAAGCTGGTCGACACCGTGGATGGTGAGCATGGAGATCAGCGTGTACGGCCACCGGCCCCGACGACCAGCGGCGCCCGTGGCACCGCTGGAGGAGTCAACAGTGACCTTGGTCCCGGCCGCCGCGGTTCGCTCCTCGGCGAGCCTAGCGTCGATGCCGGACCGAAGGCAGGGAGTGGCGACATGGACTGGTCGATCCCCGAGGACGTCAAGCGTTTCATCGCGGACCTGGACGCCTTCATCGATCGGGAGATCAAACCGATCGAGGAGGCGAACCCCGAGTACTTCGACCACCGGCGGGAGTTCACCCGAACGGACCTCGAGCGGGGCGGCATTCCGACCAAACGGTGGCGCGAGATCCTGCGCCAGGCGCGCGTGCTCGCAGACAAGGCCGGCTTCTACCGTTACCCGCTTCCCCGGGCCCTGGGTGGCCAGGACGGCACGAATCTCGCCATGGCGATCATCCGTGAGCACCTCGCTCGCCGGGGCCCCGGTCTGCACGCCGAGCTCAGTCACGAGGCGTCGGTGGTGGCCAACCTGCCGCTGGCGCTCGTCCTGTACGAGTACGGCACGCCCGAGCAGAAGGAGCAGTACCTGGAGCGGCTCATCTCGGGCGAGATCGAGATTGCGTTTGGACTGACCGAGCCCAACCACGGCAGCGACGCGACCTGGCTGGAGACGACCGCGGTGCGGGACGGGTCGGACTGGATCATCACCGGCATGAAGCGGTTCAACAGCGTGGTCGACATCGCCGAGGCCGATCTCGTGTTCGCCCGGACATCGGGGGAGCCGGGCAAGGCCGAGGGCATCACGGCCTTCCTCGTCCCGACCAACGCGAAGGGCTTCGAGATCCTGTACTACCACTACTGCTTCAACATGCCGTCCGACCACGCGGAGGTCCGCCTCGACGGCGTGCGGGTGCCGCAGAGTGCGGTCGTGGGCGAGGTCGGCCGGGGCCTGGAGTGCGCGCAGCTCTTCGTGCACGAGAACCGCATCCGCCAGGCGGCGTCCTCGCTCGGCGCCGGCCAGTTCTGCATCGACCGGAGCGTCGAGTACACCGAGAAGCGGACCCTGTTCGGCAAGAAGATGCGCGACTACCAGGGCCTGCAGTGGCAGCTGGTGGAGCTGCAGACGGACGCGGAGCTGATCCGCAGCCTGCTGTACCGAACGGCGTGGGAGATGGACCAGTACGGCAAGACGGGGGTCACCCACCGCGTCTCCATGGTCAACTACCGGGCCAACCAGTTCGCGTGCAACGCCGCGGACCGCGCGATGCAGATTCACGGCGGTCTGGGCTACACCCGGCACCTGCCGTTCGAATACATCTACCGTCATCACCGTCGCTATCGGATCACCGAGGGCAGCGACGAGTTGCAGATGCGCCGAATCGCGGCATCGATGTGGTCCTTCGGCTCGAAGACGGCCGGCTGACGCCGCCCCGGGCACCCGGGACGGGCCAGCGCCCTCCGCACGGGGAAGGGCGACGCTGCCCCTCGATAGAGGGGTATTTACATATCGCGAAATAGTGTTCGCTGGCCCTCAGGTACGGTTGCGGTCGAGGATGTCCTCCAGCCGCGGGATGCGGTCGGCGTCGTTCTCCCACCGTTGGGGAGCGAACCAGGCCCGACCGAGGGCGACGAGACCGGTCGCGTGCTCCGTCACCGCGGCCGCCACCTCGGCCTGAACGCCGGTCTCCGCGGGGCCGAGCTGGCGCACGATCCGACTGAGCTCGGTCTTGACCTCGTTGGTCGTGGCCTCGATCTCGGATGGCCGGGACCGGGGATCCGCGCCGACCGCTCGAGCCCGGTCGGCCGCCTCCCGGAGCGCGGTCACGCTGTCGGGCAGCGTGCCCGCCCGGGCGAGCGCGTCCCCGACCCGGTCCGCCAACTCGGCGTAGGACAACAGGATCGCGAGTCCACGGTCGCGATAGACATCGATGCGTTGGGCGAGGAAGTCGAGGTAGCGGGCCACCAACGCCACCTGCTCGGACGCGAGCAGGTCGCCCGAGCGGTCGACCGCCGGCTTGACCACGGTGACGAGCGAGCGGATACAGGCCTGCAGTCCGTCACGCCATCGGTCGGGCCCCATGCGGCACCTCCTCCAGAGCGTCGAGCAGCTCCTGCGCCAGCGAGTACACGGCGCCCTCGACCAGGGCCAGGAGCACGTCCTGGTGTGAGCGACCCAGCTTGACCACCCGGTACCCGGTCGCGAAGTTGGAGACCATCATCTGGTAGGCGTTGAGGACGCGGTACCAGCGCAGCCGAGTGCGGTCGACCGGAAGGCCGGAGAGACGCTCGTACTCCGCGAGAAATCTCGACTCGGGAACGAGTCCGCTCACCAGGAACTCACCGGTCTCCTCGTCATGGCTGCCGAACAGGCGCAGCATCGTCCAGGCGAGGTCGCGGTGACGGTCGCCCAGGTAGCCGCGCTCCCAGTCGAGCCAGCCGGTGATCTCGCCGGTCTCCTCGTCGAACATGAAGTTGCCGCTGCGGAAGTCGCCGTGCAGGAGGCTGACGACGTCCAGCTCGGGCAGGTGGCCCTCGAGCCAGTTGGCGGCCAGCTCGACGAGGGGGAAGTCCTCGCCGCGGTCCTCCTCCCAGACCCGGCGGACCCGGTTGAGTTGCCACAGCGCCGATTCGGTCGTGCCGACCCGGGGCACGGTGAAGGCGGACAGGTCCGCGCCCCGCCAGTCGAAGGTGTGCAACGCGGCCAGGTGAGCCACGAACTGGGGCGCGAGGGCGGCTCGAAGGCTCGCCGGGAACCGCGTCCCCGTTCCGCTCACCCGCAGCCGATCACCGCGCGGTTTGGTCGTGCCCCGCACCAACGAGTACACGATGGCCGGCTCCGGGAGCCACGTGCCGTCGGGGTCGAGCCACCGGGCGACCGGCACCGGTATGGTCCCGTGCAGGGCCCGGATCACCTGGAACTCGCGCAGCCGGCTGGTCGCGTTGAGCGACTCGGCGGGCTCCATCCGCACCACCAGGGGCTCGGTGATCCGGCCCTGCCCGGGCGCGTCCCAGGTGAGGTCGAAGGCGAGCTGGATCTTCGAGGCACCGCCGGTCAGCCACCGCACCCCGGTGACCGTGAAGTCGCCCTCGATATGGGCGGAGAGGAAGTCGTGCAGCCGCGTCCGGAGTTCGGACAGGCTCGGGACCGTGTAGGGCCCGCTGGCCCGGCGCCGTAGCTTCCGGGCCAGGACCCGACGGTACTCGTCCTCGGTGGGGAACGCGGCATCGACCCGGTCGGCGAGCCAGGACGGCGGGTTGTCGCGCAACTCCTCGTCCTGGGCGCGGCCGGCCGGCAGGAAGAGCCGGCCCGCCTTCGGTGACGCCGGCGCAGCGGTGTCAGCCGGCAGCTGCTGCGGCGTGGACATGGTGACCTAGGCGGTGAGCGACGCGGGACGGTCCGTCCAGCGACGGCCCCGGAGCTTGGTCTCGACCGGGAGGGAGTGGTTCTCCTGGAGGGACCCGTAGCCGATCGTTCCGCCCAGCTCCCAGCGGATCAGGCCGTGCCAGCACACGCACGTGGAGTACGCGCGCCACGGGCCGCCGGCGATCGGCACGCCCCGGAGGGTGTAGACGTTGCCCCGTTGGTCCGTCGCCTTGACATCGATCGTGATGGGCACGATGCCGACCCGGACGGTCTCCATCTGCAGGTCGGTGATCGTGTATACCTGCCCCTTGTCGAGGAGGTAACCGTGGGCGAACGTCTGGTCCTGACCCGTGGGCTTGGTCGGGTCCAGGTGCATGTGGAACCGGAACCCGAGGTCCTCGCCGAACTGCGCCCACACCGAGTTCATCGGCGGGATCTCCATCTCGTGGCGCGGGCCCCAGCTGTGGTTCATGCGGTCCACGATGTTCACCGGGTATTCCTTGCCCCGCACCTTCAGCGTTCCGGTGACCCGGCAGTGCATGTCGAAGTGGCCCTTGTAGCCACTACCCATCGAGGTCATCGCGATCCGCTCCTCCTCGGTGCGATTGGCGGCGAGGAGGTTCTGGTTCGGATCGTGGATGTCCCACGGGTCCATGATGCCGATCATATCGACATGTATCTCAGTGTCGTCGTAGCCTACGTAGTCGATCCGGTAGTCCCGGGGCGGCCGCACCGCCTCCACGACCAGCCCGTTGGGTCCTTCGATGCGCGAGAAGCGCTTGGGCGCGGGCAGGTGGAACTGCGTGTCGACGTAGAGCAGTTCGAACTCGGAGTCGCTCACCGAACCGTGGACCCGGATGTCGTTCTGCATCACGCCGAGGACCGGCCGGACGCAGACGTAGACGTGGGCGAAGAGCCGCTCCTCCGGTACTGAGATGGGCAGGTAGTACGTCTCCGCCCAGGTGTAGTCGGCGTCCGGGCCGTGGTGGTATTCGAGATCCTCCGCGGTGATCATGGCCGTCCTTTCGATCCTCCGGATGGTGATGTCCAGGTGGGGTCAGAAGACCGAACCCACCCCGTCCCACAGCCGCGTACTGCCGTCCCTGAGGAGATAGACGCGGTCGCAGTGCTGCTGAATGAGTTCGATGTTCTGGTCGACGATGAGCAGGGACAGGCCGGTCTCGGACCGCAGCCGAAGCAGGGCGCGCCACGCCTCGTGCACGACCACGGGGGCGAGGCCGAGGCTGAGCTCATCGACGAGAATCACCGTTGGCTTGGCTACGAGGGCTCGGGCCAGGGCGACCATCTGCTGCTCGCCGCCGCTGAGCACGTTGGCCCGCCGGTCGAGAATCCCTTCGATGCGAGGGAATATGGTGATTGCCAGGGCGAGGCTGTCGTCGTCCAGGGTCCGGCCGGCACCGTACGCGGCGACCTTCAGGTTCTCCAGCGCGGTGAGCGAGCCGATCAGCCCGCGCCCCTCGGGCACGTGCACGATGCCCTGGCGCGCGACCCGGTTGGGCGAAGCCGGCAACGGCGACCCGCGGAAGCTGATGGTGCCGGCCCGACGCCGGACGACGCCCGAGATGGCCCGGAGGGTGGTCGTCTTGCCGGCGCCGTTGCGTCCGATCAGCCCGATGATCTCGCCCGGCCCGACCTCGAGGCTCACGTTCCGCAGCACGACGTTCTTGCCGTAGGCGCAGGCCAGCCCGGTGACCGACAGTCCGTCAGTTACGCGAGTCGGCAGGGTCACTGTTTCCTCCTCCCAGAAAGGCCTGCACGACCTCCCGGCTGTTCAGCACCCGGGCGGGTTCGCCGTCACCGATCACCCGGCGCCGAAGTCGAGCACCGTCACCCGGTGAGCGATCGCCCGCACGAACTCGATGTTGTGGTCGATCACGAGCAGCGTGATGCCCTCGCGGCACGCGGCGTAGATAGCGCTGGCGATGCCATCGATCTCGGCCTCAGTGACGCCCGACGTCGGCTCGTCGAGGAGGATGACCTTCGGCCGGCCGACGAACGCGCGCGCGATGTCGACGAGCTTCTGGTCGCCGCCGTTGAGTTCGTCGCTCGGCCGATGCCAGAGGCGCTCGGGGACGCCCGCCATGGTCAGTGCGGCGGCGGTCGCGGCCCGGACGTCGGCACCCCGACGGCGGGCCGCCCCGTTCTCGGCCGCCAGCTGAACGTTCTGGAACACCGTCAGGTCGGGGACCAGCGTGGCGTGCTGAAACGAGCGGGATGATGTTTCGCAACCGGGCCGATAGCGGAGGGGCGCGCGGTGGCGGATCCGGCCGGGGGCGGATCCGGCCAGGTGGGTGGGCGACAGTGTGGCGGCGGGGCCGGGCCGGCGTCCAGAGTCGGCCCCGGTGCCGGGGTGGAGAAGTCGACGTCGCGCGGGAGCGGGCCGGCGGCGGTCAGGGGCGGCCCGGACACCCGGCCGGGGCACGGTTGCTCCGGCCGGGGCCGGCCGTTGCCGGCGGCGGGTTCGACGGTGAAGACGAGGTTGCGCGGGCGTCCGCGCGCAGGGGCGGGTCGGGCGTGCGCCGTGAGGCGCCTGCGCGGTGAGGGGTCGGTGGGTGAGGGTCAGCGCGTGCGCGCGGTCCCGGGTTTCCGGGCGGTCAACGCCGCACCCCCATCACGCCGCACAGGGGTGCGGGCCAGGCCAGCGTGGTGGCGGCGGCGATGTGCCGGTCCCATCCGGCCGCGATGTCGTCCGGCATCGGAACGGGACGACGAGTGTCGATGTTGACGTGAACAAGGACAATCTCGGTCGTGCTGGCCAGGCGCTCGCGCGTACGGTCCAGCAGCAACGTGAGGATGTGGACCACCTTGTCCGACCGGTCCAGCACCCGCGGGTGCACCGACAGCTTGTCGCCCTCACGCAACTCGGAGAAGTACCGCAGGTGATGCTCGACCGTGAAGGTGCTCATCCGCCGGTTGGCCCGGTAGGCGTCATCGATGCCGATGTCCCGGCACACCACGTCGGCGCCGGCCGCGGCGAAGTTGAGGTAGTGCACGACGTTCATGTGACCGTTGGCGTCGATGAAGTCGGCGGAGACGGTGCCGGTGAGGGCGGCCGGAATCTCCATCACCTGGTCGAAGGTCGGAAGCGTGGTGCCCATGGGTCGACAGTACGGCAGCGGGAAGTCTGAGGGCCAGGGCCGGTTCCGTCGGTCGGGACCCGGCTCTGTCGACCACCACTGTGGTCGTATCAAGGGGTTGTGTTAACGGTCATACCATTCTAACCTCCCCGTAACAGAACGGCAGTGGGGAGTGATCGCGATGACCGCAGCCCTACGAAGCGTCCGTGACCGGTACACGGAGGAGCAGATCGCCCACTTCTACCAGGCCGGGTACTGGCAACCCACCAGCTTCAACCAGCTGGTCGCGGCCCAGGCCGCGCAGCGCCCGGACCAGCCCTACGTCTTTGACTCGACGACGAGCATAACCTACGGCCAGTTTGCCGAGCGCGCGGTGCGGCTTGGCGGCGGGACTGCACCGGCTCGGGCTCCGTCGTGGCGACCGTGTCGTCGTGCAGTTGCCGAACTGGACCGAGTTCCCGCTGGTGGCCGCGGCGCTGTCCCGGATCGGGGCCATCCTCGTCCCGGTCATGCCGATCTACCGGGCCAACGAGGTCGCCTACGTGGTGCAGCACTCCGGCGCGGTGGCTGTGGTCACGTGCGAGGAGTTCCGGGGGTTCAACCACCGGGCCATGTTCGAGTCGCTGCGCGCCGAGACGCCCCAGGTGCGCCACCTCATCATCGCCCGGGGAACCGCCGACGGGGCGATCCCGCTCGCCTCGCTGGAGGTGCCGGGTGCGCTGGCCGATCTGGAGGCGGAGATCGGGCCGGACAGCTCCCCGGACGACGGGTTCCTCATCGTCTACACATCCGGCACGACCGCCCGGCCCAAGGGGTGCTTCCACACGTTCAATACCTTGCGGGCCAGCTCGGCCGCCATCGCCAAGGGCCTCGACTACTCCGACGCGGACGTGCAGTTCGGCCCGTCCCCGATCACCCACAGCACGGGCCTCGTCACCAGTGTCGTGCTCCCGCTGCTCGCCGGCGCCCGGTCCTACCTCATGGAGATCTGGGACCCCGTTCAGGCCCTGCAGCGCATCGCCGAGCATCGCCTGAGCGTCGCGGTCACCGCGACGCCGTTCCTGCAGATGTTGATGGACGCGGCCGAGTCGAACCCGCACGACACCAGCAGCTTGCGGGTGTGGGTCTGCGCCGGGTCGCCGATCCCCGGCTCGGTGGTTCGACGCTCACGGGAGCTCTTCGGCTGTCAGACGCTGTCGCTGTACGGCCGGTCGGAGAACTTCCTCACCACGATGTGCACGGTGCGCGACGACCCCGAGCGCTCCGTCACCTCGGACGGCCGCGCGGTAGCGGGGGCCGAGGTCATCGTGGTCGGGCCCGACGGGCGTGAGGTACCCCGCGGCGAGGTGGGCGACCTCGCCTACCGGGGGCCGAGCCACATGATCGAGTACTTCAACGACGAAGAGCAGACCGCCGCGCTGTTCACACCGGATGGCTTCTCCCGCTCGGGCGACCTGGGTTGGCAGGACGCGGACGGGTATGTGCGGGTGACCGGGCGCCTGAAGGACATCATCATTCGCGGCGGCATGAACATCAGCGCCCGGGAAATTGAGGATCACCTGCTCCAGCACCCGGCGGTGGCGAACGTCGCCGTGGTCGGCATGCCGGACGAGCGCCTGGGCGAGAAGATCTGCGCCTACATCGTGCCGAAGGACATGGCGCATCAGCCCACATTGGACGACGTCCGTACCTACCTGCTGGGCCGCGGCCTCGCCATCCAGAAGGTGCCCGAGCGACTCGAGATCGCGGAGGGGTTGCCGATGACCGCGACCGGAAAGGTCCAGAAGCACCTGCTCCGGGCCGACATCAAGGCGAAGCTGACATGACCGCGGTATTCCCCCCACGGACCGCCTGTGGGCAGCCGAGCCGGACGACGGTCGCCACCGGCGCGGTGTCCGACGCACCGGGGATGGGTCAGGCTCCGGCGACCGTGCCCGGCGGCCCCGCAGATCTGGCCCGTCGCTACCGGGAGCTCCTGCGCCAGTACCAGGCCGAGCTGGGGTTCGGCGCCACCGTCGCGGCCGGTCGTGGGATCTCCGGCCTGGTCGAGACGACGGCGCAGCTGGTCGGCAAGGTGGTCTGGCTGATCGATCCGCAGCACCGCGTCGTGGCCCGGTCGCAGGCGGCCTGGGCGCAGTTTCGGGTGCCGGAGCTCGGCAGCCTCCGGAAGGTCGTCGGTCCGGCGGATGAGCCGCCCTCCCGACCCGTCGTCATCCAGGCTAACCCCAACGCGGGCCTCGCGCGACGTCACGTGCTCATGCCGGTCCGCCGGGGCGAGCAGACCTTCGCCTGGCTGGTCGTGGCCGAGGTGCCGACCCGCTTCGTCAACGGCGATCTCGCCATCATCGAGCGAGCGGCCTTCCACCTCGCCTCCGAGTACTCCGTGCAGCGGAGGGTGGCGCGGGCCTCGTGGAACGCTCGCGCCGCGCTCGCCCGCCAGCTCGTGCGCGGATCGGCCGCACAGAGCGACCTCCTGGCCAGTGCCGAGTACCTCGGGATACGCGTGGACGCGGCCCGCGTCCTCGTCTACCTCATGGACAGCGGCGAGCAGCTCTTGAACGAGGAGGACGTGGCCGACCAGCTCGCCCGCGAACTTGGGGTGGAGGTGCTGGGTTCCCGCGGCAGCGAGGGCACGATCCTGCTCGTCGAGGCGCCGGACGACGTCCCGCCGGTCACGATGGTGAGCCGGGTCAAGGAGTCGTTGACCGCCGTGATGGCGCGGCTGGGTCGGCCCCAGGCCGTCGCGGGAGTGTCGTCCGTGACTCGGCCGGACGGGCTGCGGCGGGCGTACCGGGAGAGCCGCGAGGTGGCGTTGTGCGTCGATCGGTTCGCCGGCTCCGCCACTAGAATTATAACCGTCGATGATTTGGGTCCGGCCAGGTTGTTCGTCGCCAACAGCGACGTCAACGCCGTACGTCGGTACGTGCGGGATGTGCTGGGCGCGCTCCTGGACGGCCGGCCGGGTCGGGCCGACCTGCTGCGCACGCTGCAGTGCTTCTTCGACACCGGCCGCAGCGTGCGCGAGTCCGCGTCCCGGCTGGGAATCCATGAGAACACGGTGCGGTTGCGGCTGAATAAGATATATGAGCTTACTGGTCTCGATGTAGCCGCCAACTCCAACGACCAGTTGAGCGCGCAGACCGCGCTGCTGGTGTTGCGGCTCGAAGGTCATCCCGCGCTGTCGCCGTTCGAGTCGTCCGCCGAGGTCCGATCCACCCAGGAGTCGGCGTGAGGCGTGAGGCCGGCTCCCCCGTCGCGCTGAGGTTGTGATGAGAGCGCTGCTGGTCGAAGAGCTGTCCGGTCCGGACGCGGTCAGGTTCGCGGACGTCCCCGAGCCGAGTGGGGCGCACCCGTGGGCCGGGGGCGAGCGCCTGCTGGTCGAGGTGTACGCCGCTGCCGTCAACTTCCCTGACCTCCTGCAGTCCCGTGGTGCCTACCAGCACCAGCAGCCAGCCCCCTACGTGACGGGGGGCGAGTTCGCCGGCGTGGTGGTCGAGGCGCCGTCCACGTCCCGGTTCTCGGTCGGCGACCGCGTCGCCGGGATGAGCGTTTTCGGGGCGTTGGCCGACCGGGTTCTGGCCATCCCGCGCTACACCATGAAGCTCCCGGAGAACGTGAGCTGGGAGACGGGGGCCGCCTGCTTCCTCAACTACTCGACTGCTTGGTTCACGTTGTTCCGGGCGGGCTTCACCGACGGCGAGTCCGTCCTGGTGCAGGGGGCGGCGGGTGGTGTCGGTACCGCGGTCCTGGACCTGCTGCGCGGCCGCGGCGCGCCCACGATCGCGGTTGTCTCGTCGGAGGAGAAGGCGGAGGTGGCCCGCCGGGCGGGCGCCGACGAGGTGCTCCGCACCGACGAGCCATGGTCGACGCGAGCCCGGGAGCTCACCGGTGGTCACGGCGTGAAGGTCGTGGTCGATCCGGTCGGTGGTGACCGGTTCGTGGACTCGCTGCGCGCGCTCGACCTCGGCGGGCGGCTGATGGTGGTGGGCTTCGCGGCGGGCAGCATTCCGGAGGTCAAGGTGAACCGGCTGCTGCTACGCGACTTGACCGTGATGGGCGTGGCCCTCGAGCCGTGGTTGCAGCGGTGGCCGGAGGTCGGCGAGCGCATGGTCGCGGAGTTGGAGGAGGGCCTGGCCACGGGCCGGTTGTCGCCCGTGATCGGGCACGTGCTCCGATGGGAGGAGGCGGACAAGGCACTGAAGATAATCGATCGCCGTGAGGCGCTCGGCAAGGTCGTCGTGACGCTGCGCTCCTGACCGAGCGCCGCGCGTGTTCCGGGGCTCGTCGCCCAGACACGTATGTCCGGCCTACGTGTCGGCGGCCGCGCTTCGGGGACGCCCGGGGCCGGTCGGCGACGAGACCGGTGCGTCATCACCGCCGATCGCGATCGTCCCCTGTGGACATCTAGACCCCGAGGCCGCGGGGTCGTGGTGGACGTGCTCACGGGCATCGGCGATCGGCCTGTCCAGCCATTGGCCGGCAGGCTACTGGCCCACTGACTGCTGGCCCACCAACTGTTGGCCGGCACGAGACGACGTAGGGAGCCGCTCGTGGGATCTGCGCAGGCACCCGAGACACGGCCGCTTCGGGCGTTGGTCACCGGGGCGGCCCGGCCCGGCAGCATCGGGCAGGCGATCGTGGCCCGCCTCGAGAAGGCCGGCATGATCGTCGAGACGCTCGACAAGCTGCCCGGCTGCACCTACCAGGTCGACCTCGTCAGCGACGAGCTTCCCGACCTGTCACACATCGACGTCTTCGTTGGCAACGCGGCGGTCACGAACCTGTTCGGCGCCGCGCACACGTTCTCGCTGGAGAAGTGGAATCTCGACATCGCGGTCAGCCTCACCGGCAACCTGCGCGTCCTGCAGGCGGTGCTCCCCGGCATGCGCGAACGGAAGTTCGGCCGCATCATCTTCATCTCCAGCACCGCCATCAACGGGATGCCGGCGCAGGTGTCGTACGCGACCACGAAATCGGCGCTCCTCGGCATGATGAAGACAGTCGCGGCCGAGACGGTCACCCTGGGCATCACCGCGAACGCGGTGTTGCCCGGGCCGACCGCGTCGTCGAACCTGTTGGGGGCGCCGAAGGAGATCCTCGACGCCTGGCGGGAGACCCTGCCCAATGGGTTCGTCGCCCCCGAGGACATCGCGGCCGCGGTCGCGTTCTTCGCGTCGCCCCGGGCGCGCAGCGTGACGGGTCAGATATTGACGGTTGACGGTGGCGACGGGCTCAACCTCCGGTCGATGACCCGCACGATGGTCAATCGCCGGGCGGCCGGGCCGGCCTGACCGGCGCCCGGGGACGGTCATGAAGGACCGGGCCGCGGTCAGGAAGGCCGCGGATCGACGGAGTTGGGCCGGGGAGGCCAGGAATCGAAGTTGAGCGAGTCAAGGAGCGGGTAGTTGAGCGAGTCACGGCAGCGCAAGGCGCTGGTCACCGGGGCGGCCCGGCCGGGTGGCATCGGCCAGGCGATCGTCGCCCGCCTCACCGCCGACGGGTTCGACGTCGTCACCCTCGACCGGGAGCCCGGCTGCACCTACACGATCGACGTCGCCACCGATGAGATCCCACCCCTCGACGACATCGACGTCTTCGTCGGCAACGCGGCCATCACCACCATGTTCGGGGCGGCGCACTCGATGAAGCTCGAGCGATGGCAGCGGGATCTGGACGTCAACCTCACCGGGACCTTCCGCGTGCTGCAGGCCTGTCTGCGCGGGATGCGCGAGCGGCGGTATGGCCGTATCATTCTCATCTCCGCGTCGTCGGCGCTGACCGGCCTGCCGGGTCAGATCGCCTACACGACCTCCAAGGCCGGGCTGTTCGGGCTGGCCCGGACCGTCGCGGCCGAGAACGTCACGCTGGGCATTACGGCGAACGTCATCCTGCCCGGCATGACGACCAGTTCGGGCGTCCTGTCGATGCCGAAGGAGATCCTTGACGCGTGGGCAGCGACCGTTCCGGCGGGCTTCGTCCACCCCGACGACATCGCCGACGCGGTCGCGTTCTTCGCGTCCGAGGAGGCCGGGATGATCACCGGACAACTGCTCACTGTGGACGCCGGCGACAACCTGAACACGCGCTCCGTGACAAGGAGGATGCTGACGCGAACGAATCAGGCCAGCACGACGTAGGGCTTCGGCGGTGAATCGAGGGGCCCCAGGAATGGGAGGTCGTCGCGCGGCCGGAGCCGGGTGGCCGGGAGGACGTCTGGTAGGTCTGAATGGAAGCGCGGGCCGACCTGATGCGGTCGTTCCGCGGGCCACGGCGATCAGGATGACCGCCTGATCGCGGATGCGGAGGTGTTTGTCCAGCACGCATTCCGGCTTACGATTCATTCCCCGATGCGGCGACCGCGGACGCGGGTGACGTGAAGGAGGCCGCAGTGTCCACGCTCTCCCTGACCGGGCCACAGCGCCGCGCGCAGTTGGCCGTCAACGGCGCTAAGGCGCATGGCCTGGCGCTCGCCATCGTCGGTGAGCAGGAAGATGTCGACCCGGTCCCGGCGAACGACCTGAGAACCCTCGACGGCCAGCTCGCCATCCTGGCTGGCCTGTTGCGCGAACGCTTGCGTGATGTCGACCGTCGGCCGTTGGCCGCCGCCGAGGTCGCGGCGACCAGCAAGGTGCTGCACGAGATCCATACGGTGCGGTTCAGCATCCACGACTACCTCGGCTATGAACGGGTCCGCCGGCTTGACGATCTCGACCGTGGTCTGGCCAAGCTCCGGACCATCACGGACCAGAACCAGCTCCTCGCGATCGCCTGTGAGGTGGTGGCGGAGCACTGTGGCTTCGACCGGGTGATGCTGTCGCGGGTCGAGCAGGACGTCTGGCGTCCGTGGCGCAGCTACGCGCGCCACGTCGGCACGGCCGAGCGCAGCTTTCGTACCTGGATCGAGGGCGATGTCCAGATTCGTCTGGACGAGATGTTGCTGGAAAGCGACATGGTGCGCCGCCGGCAGCCCGTCATGGTCACCGACGCCAGCACCGACCGGCGGGTCTATCGCCCCATGGCCGTGGCGGCCTGCCTCTCCTCATACGTGGCCGCACCGATCATCGTGGACGATCGGGTCATCGGCCTGCTGCACGCCGACCACTGCAACCACGACGTGGATGAACTCGACCGCGACATCCTCTGGTTCTTCGCCCTCGGCTTCGCCCAGGTCTTCGAGCGAGCGGTGCTCCTGGGTCGGCTGCGCCGGCTGCGTTCCGAGGTCATCCACACGACCCAGGTGCTGCAGACCGTCCTGGAGCAGCTCGCCAGCGCCGAGGTCGAGCTGGCGACGCGGGAGCACACCACCGCCCTCGCGGTCAGTCGCGAGGTGCGACCAGTGGTCACCGAGCGCCCGGAGGTCCTGCGGCAACTGCTGACGGACCGCGAGCTGGAGGTCCTGGCGCTGATGGCGACCGGCGCGACCAACGACCGCATCGCCCAGAGCCTCATGATCGCGACCGAAACCGTGAAGTCACACGTCAAGCGCATCCTGCGCAAGCTGGAGGTCAACAACCGGGCCGAGGCGATCTCCCAGTATCTCAGGCTCACCGTCGGTGCCCGGGAAGTCTGAACCAGGGGGTTGCTTTTAGGTCTGACCATTGTATCGTTAGGACCACTCTCTTTGGTCGCCCGCCTCCGTCCCGGGCGCGATCTACGAGGTGGTGCTAGGCATGGCATTGGCGACGGTTCGTGACCGGTACTCCGACGAGCAGATTCGGTACTACTACCGCGAGGGCCTGTGGCGCGACTACAGCCTGTTCGACATGGTGGAGCAGCAGGCGGCCCAGCGCGGGGACAAGGTGTTCGGGACCGACTCAACGACTTCGCTGACTTTCGCCGAGCTGCGTACGGCCGCGCTGCGGTTGGCCGTCGGGCTCCGTCGCCAGGGGATCGAGCGAGGCGACCGCGTGGCCGTGCAGATCCCGAACTGGACCGAGTTCTTCGTGATCTCAGCCGCCTTGTCGCGCATCGGGGCCGTGCTCGTGCCGATCATGCCGATCTACCGCAAGGACGATGTGGGCTTCGTGCTGGGCAGCGCCGACGCGAAGGCGGCGTTCACGGCGAACGAGTTCCGCGGATTCGACCACGCTGGGATGTTCCAGGAACTGGCTCGCGAAGCGGACGTGCTGCGCAAGGGAATAATCATCGTGCGCGGCGAACGCGAGGGCGCGCTCGCTATGAGCGACCTCATGGTCGACATCGACCCGGCCAGCGCTGATGCCGAGCTCGGCCCTGGCCCCGGCCCGGACGACGTCTTCGTGATCGTCTACAGCTCCGGCACCACCGCGCGTCCGAAGGGATGCGTACACACCTTCAACACGGTGGCCTGCGGCGCCCGCCTCCTCGGCCAGGGTTGGGCCTACACGGACCGCGATGTGCAGTTCGGACCCTCGCCGGTCACGCACACGACGGGTCTGGTGACCAGCTTCGTCCTTCCGCTGATCCATGGCGCCAGCAGCCACCTGATGGAGCAATGGGACCCGCTGGACGGTCTTGCCCGGATCGCCAAGTTCCGGTGCACCGCCGCGGTCACCGCGACCACCTTCCTGCAGATGCTCATCGAGGTCTACGACCCCGAGCGGCACGACGCCAGCAGCATGCGCTTCTGGACCTGCGCCGGCTCGCCGATCCCCGGAGCGTTCGTGCAGAAGGCCCGGGAAACCCTGCCGGGCATGAAGGTGCTCAGCCTTTACGGGCGTACCGAGAACATCACCACCACGATGTGCACCATCGACGACGACCCCGAGCGGTCGGTGACCTCCGACGGCAAGGCCCTCCCGCTCCAGGAGGTGCGCATCGTCGATGAGGCCGGCCGGGAGGTCCCGCGGGGGACCGAGGGCGACATCGCGTACCGGGGCGCCATGAACTGCCTTGAGTACCTCAATCAGCCGGAGGAGACCGCGGCCAACTACACCCCCGACGGCTTCCACCGGTCGGGTGACCTGGGCGTGATGGACGCGGACGGCTACGTGCGGGTGACCGGACGGCTGAAGGACATCATCATCCGGGGCGGCCTCAACATCAGCCCGCGTCAAATCGAGGACCTGCTCACCGCGCACGAGGCGGTCCGCCAGGTCGCGGTGGTGGCCATGCCGGACGAGCGGCTGGGCGAGCGGGCGTGTGCCTATATCGTTCCCGCCGAGGGGCACGCCCCGCTCACCCTCGAGCAGATCCGCGACTACCTCCTGGCCAAGGGGCTGCCGATCCAGAAGGTGCCCGAACGGGTGGAGATCGTCGATTCGCTGCCGATGACCGCCACCGGCAAGGTCCAGAAGCACATCCTGCGCGCCGACATCGCGGCCAAACTGCGGAGCTGACCGGTGGACCTCGCGGACACACCCGAGCAGGCCGCGTTCCGGAGCGGGGTACGGGCCTTCCTGGAGAAGGCCCTGCCTCGCCTGCCCTGGCCCGAACCGGAGAACCTGATCGAGCGGCGCGGTTTCTGGCGGCAATGGCAGTCGATGCTCTTCGAGGCGGGCTACGCCGGCCTGACCTGGCCCAAGGAGTACGGCGGCCAGGGGCTCGACGCGAGCATGCAGGCGATCTTCGTCGAGGAGTGTGACCTGGCGGGCGCGCCCGACCGCCTCAACACGATCGGGGAGGACTTCGCCGGCCCGACCATCGCGCACTTCGGCACGCCGTGGCAGAAGGAGCGTTTCCTGCGCCCGATCCTGACCGGCGAGGAGATCTGGTGCCAGCTGTTCTCCGAGCCGGACGCCGGCTCGGACCTGGCGTCGCTCCGCACGAAAGCCACCAAAGTGGATGGTGGCTGGCGGGTCACCGGCCAGAAGATCTGGACCAGCCGCGCGCAGATCGCCGCGAACGCGATCCTGCTGGCCCGTACGGGACCGGGCGAGCGCAGCAAGGGCATCACGTTCTTCCTGCTGCCCATGGACAGCCCGGGCATCACCATCCGACCCATCGCGCACATGCTGGGCGAGGCCGAGTTCAACGAGGTCTTCCTCGACGACGTCTTCATCCCCGACGAGCTCGTGGTCGGCGAGGTCAACGGCGGGTGGAAGGTCGCCATGGGCACCTTGTCCTTCGAGCGGGTGGCCATCGCCACCGGCCGGGTCAACACCACCAAGGCCGTGGAGGACCTCATCGCCGACATCCGTGGTCGCACCGGCGCCGACGGTCGACCCCTCGGCGAGGATCCGCACATCCGTCGTCGGGTCGCCGAACTGTGGGCGCGGGCGTTCGTCCACAAGACGATCAGCCAGCGGGTCATCAGTGCCGCCGCCGCGGGCGCGCCCCCCGGCCCGGTCACGTCGATCGGCAAGCTGTACTTCTGCCCCTTGGTGGAGGAACTGGCCGATTTCCGGCTGTCCCTTGACCCCTTGGCCGACCAGTTCGGGCTCGACGACGTGGACGACGCGAATCCGGGCCGGTCGCGTCGATGGCTGCGGTTGGCCAACCAGGCCCGCGGTACCTCGATCGCCGGCGGCTCCACGTTCATTCAGCGCAACATCGTCGCCGAGCGGATTCTCGGCATGCCCCGACACTGACCGGGAGTGCGTCATGAGTATCGCTACGTCGTACACCTGGAAACCGACCGCCGATTACCTCGAGAACTCCCGGGTGTCGGCGTTCATGCGCAAGCTGCGTCTGTCGTCAGTGGACGAGCTTCGTCGGTACTCGGTCGCCGATGTGGCGGTGTTCTGGGACGAGGTGGTCCGGGACCTCGGCCTGCCGTTCCGGACCCGGTACACCACGGTGCTCGACCTCTCGCGCGGTATCGAGTTCCCTGAGTGGTTCGTCGGGGGCGAGATCAACGTCGTGGACGCCACCGTCGACCGCTGGGCGCGGGAGACGCCGGATGCCGTGGCGGTGGTGCACGAGACGGAGGAGGGCCAGGTCCGGCAGCTCACGTTCGCCGAGCTGGCCGACCAGGTGGCCCGGGTCCGGCGCGGGTTGCGGGCGCACGGGATCGGTCGCGGCGACGCCGTGGCCCTGTACCTGCCCATGTGCCCGGAGGCGATCGTGGCCACCTACGCGGTGGCCAGCGTCGGCGCCATGGTGGTGCCGCTGTTCTCCGGGTTCGCGCCCGCCGCGATCGCCGCCCGGATCTCCGATGCCGGCGCCAAGGCGGTCATCACGGCCGACGGCACGATCCGGCGTCGCCGTCGGGTGGCGATGAAGCCGCAGGTCGACGAGGCGGTGCGGCAGTGCCCGAGCGTGCAGCTCGTCGCGGTCGTCGCCAATCTGGGTGAGCCGCTGGACCTCGTCCCCGAACGGGACGTGTCCTGGGCCGACCTCTTAGCGTCGGAGCCGGATCCGGATGTCGAAGTGACCTCCGCGTCGGACGTCCTCCTGCTCGGCTACACCTCGGGTACGACGGGCCGTCCCAAGGGCGCGGTGCACACTCACGCGGGGTTCCTGGTGAAGACCGCCAGCGAGGTCGCGTACGGCTTCGACATCTCGGCCGGCCGGACCTTCTGCTGGATCACCGACATGGGCTGGATCATGGGACCGTTGTCCATGATCGGCACCCACGCCAACGGCGGCACGCTGCTCGTCTACGAGGGTTCCCCCGACGTGCCGGACGCCGGACGGCTGTGGCAGCTCGTCGAGCGGCACCGGGTGTCGATGCTCGGCGTATCCCCGACGCTGACCCGCACCATCCGGGCGGCGATGCCGCAGCGGCCCCAGGCGGACCTCAGCTCGGTGCGCGTGCTCGGATCGACGGGCGAGCCCTGGGATCCGGAGTCCTATGAGTGGCTGGCCCGGGACGTGTTCGGCGGACGGGTGCCGGTCATCAACTTCTCGGGCGGCACCGAGGTCGGTGGCTCGTTCCTGTGCCCCTATCCGGTCGAGGAGATCCGCAGCTGCTCGCTCGGCGGCCCCGCTCTGGGCATGGATGTCGACGTGGTCGACGACCGAGGGGAGCCGGTGCGCGGCGCCGTCGGCGAGCTCGTGTGTCGCCAGCCATGGCCGTCGATGACCCGGGGCATCTGGCGCGACCCCGACCGCTACCTCGAGGCGTACTGGTCGACCTTCCCCGGCCTGTGGCGTCACGGCGACCACGCCCTGGTGGACGAGCACGGCAGCTGGTTCATCCTCGGCCGGTCCGATGACGTCATGAACGTCGCCGGCAAGCGCGTGGCGCCGGCGGAGATCGAATCGGTGCTCGCGGCCGACCCGGCGGTGGCGGAGTCCGCGGTGGTGGGCATCCCCGACCCGACGAAGGGCGAGGCCGTCTGGGCGTTCTGGGTGCGCCGGTCCGGGGACACCACTCCCGAGGAGACCGTCGCGGCGCGGCTGCGGGAGGCCGTGGCCGCCGAGGTGGGCAAGCCGTTCGCTCCCGCCGAGGTGATTCGTGTGGATGCCCTACCGAAGACCCGATCCGCGAAGATCCTGCGCCGGGCGGTGCGCGCGGCCGTGCTCGGCACCGACCCCGGTGACCTGTCCGGTGCCGAGAACCCGGACGTGGTCGCCGACATCGCGCGCCAGGTCACGCGACTGCGATGAGCCGATCAGCCATTCACATCGATGGTTGTGCGCTGCTCCACCTTCAGCACGGCCTCGGCGTAGGTGTGCACGTGCCGGGCCATGCGGCGCGCCGCGGCCTCGGGGTCGCCCTTGCGGATGGCCTGGGTGATTCCGCGGTGCGCCCGGACGGTGGTCCGGCGGACCTCCTCGTTGACGAACGCTTGGTTGTTGGTCGCCGTGTAGATGCTGTTCGAGAGCGCGGACATGATTCCGATCAGCAGCTCGTTGTGGCACGCCAGGGCGACCGCGACATGCCAGTCGACGTTGGCCTGGAGGAACTCATCGAGGGAGCCGTCCTTGGCGATGGCCACGTTCGCGGCCTCGAGGCGCTCGAGGTCGGCGTCGGTCCGGTGCAGGGCGGCGAGCCGGGCGCAGAACGGCTCGATCGCCTCGCGGGTCTCCAGCAGGTCGGCGAACCGGATCTGCCGGGCGCGGATGAGCAGCGCCACCGAGTTCGCCACCGCCGCCTGCCCCGGCTTCTGCACGAACGCGCCCCCGGACCGGCCCGTCTTGATGCGGACCAGCCCCTGCACCTCGAGGATGCGCAGCGCCTCCCGCACCGTGGTGCGGCTCATCTGGGTCTGGTTGACCAGCTCGCGCTCGGGCGGCAGCGCCGTGCCCTCGGGGAATTCTCCGCGCAAGATCCGCTCACGCAATTCCTCGGCGAGCACGTCGGAGGCCTTGGGGATCATTATGGGAACCAATGGGGCGGGCCGCCGTGTGGAGTCCTCCCGGCTACCGGTCACCTCAGTCATCGTGCCTCACATCAAGGTGGGCGCGCAGCGCGATGTCTCGTTCGCACGTGTTCGCGTAGTGGTCCTACCCAATCTAACAACGGACCATTAGAGCTATGTCAAATGGATGACGGAGGCGGGGTGGAGGGATGCGCTGGCATCTGAGCGACGAGCAACTGGCCTATCAGCAGGCCCTACGCTCCTGGCTGGGCTCGGTCGCGCCGTCGGAGACGCTGCGGGGTTGGCTCGACAGCGGCGCCAACGGGCACCGTGCGTTCGGGCGGCGCTTCGTCGAGGACGGTTTCGCCGGAGTCGGGTTTGCCGAGGAGGTGGGTGGCCAGGGCGGCGGCCTCGTGGAGCTCGCCCTCACGGCCGAGGAGCTCGCCTACGCCGGCGTTCCGTCCTCGCAGTGGCTGGCGGCGGCGATCGCCGCGCCGCTGCTGACCCGTCGTCCCGACCTGATCGAGGCGTCGATCAACGGGACCCTCACGGCGCTGTTGGTCCCCGCCGAAGTGATACCATCCTTCGCTTGCGTCGCGAGCGCGGACGGCGGGCGAGTCCCCAGGGTCCTGGCTGGCGACTTGGCATCCTCCTTCCTCGTCGTGGACGGCGAGGCCCTGCGTCTGGTGCCCGGGTCGGCCGCGTCGGTGGCCGAACGCAAGCTGCTCGATCGGTCCCGGTCGGTGGCCGACGTCACCGTGCCGCCGGGCGTGGGCGAGCCCATCGAGGTCGATCACCCGCTGCCGGAGCTGCTCGACCGGGTCGCGGCCCGCGCCGCCGTGCTCGTGGCGGCCGACGCCCTGGGCGCGTCCCAGCGGATGCTCGACATGACCGTGGCGTACAGCCTGCAGCGCCGCCAGTTCGGTGTGCCGATCGGGTCGTTCCAGGCGGTCAAGCACGCGGCCGCGACCATGCTGGTCGGCGTCGAGGCAGCCCGGTCGGCGGTCTACTACGCGGCGGCCTCAGTGGACTTGGCCACGGCGGAGTCGTTCCGCCACGCCGCCGCGGTGAAGCTGCAGATCACCGCCGAGGCGGCCCGGGCCGCCGACACCGCGCTGAGCCTGCACGGGGCGATCGGCTACACCTGGGAGCACGACCTGCACCTGTTCTACAAGCGGGCCAAGCTCGACGAGAGCCTGTTCGGGTCGCCCGGTTCGTGGGCCGATGTACTCGCGCACAGCCTGAGCCTGGTGCCAACTAGCTAATGGTCAGTCCAAAAGCTAGTCTCATACCGATGGAAGGGGTGTGCCGTGGACTTTGAACTCACCGAGGACCAGCGGCTGATCCGCACGGCGGTGGCCGATCTGGCCGCCCGGTTCGACGATGACTACTGGATGGAGAAGGACGCCGCGCACGAGTTCCCGGTTGAGTTCTACCGTGCCTTTGCCGAGGCCGGCTGGCTCGGCATCACGATCCCCGAGGAGTACGGCGGCAGCGGACTGGGCATCACCGAGGCGTCGATCGTCCTGGAGGAGGTGGCGGCGTCCGGTGCGGGCATGAATGGTGCCAGTTCCGTACATATGTCGATTTTCGGCATGCACCCGGTGGTGTTGCACGGTTCCGACGAGATGAAGAAGGAGAACCTCCCCCGCATCGTCCGCGGCGACCTGCACGTCTGTTTCGGGATCACCGAGCCGGGCGCCGGGTTGGACACGACGCGGATCACCACCTTCGCCCGACGGGACGGGAAGGACTACGTCGTCAACGGCCGCAAGGTCTGGATCTCCAAGGCGGTCGAGTCCGAGAAGATCCTTCTGCTCACCCGCACCACTAGGTTCGAGGATGTCACCCGCAAGACCGATGGGCTGACCCTGTTCTTCACCGATCTCGACCGCAAGCACGTCGACATTCGCCCGATCCGCAAGATGGGCCGCAACGCGGTCACCTCCAACGAGCTGTTCATCGACGACCTCCGTATTCCCGAGGAGCACCGGGTCGGCGAGGAAGGACAGGGATTCAAGTACCTCCTCGACGGTCTCAACCCCGAACGATGCCTGGTCGCCGCCGAGGCGCTCGGCATCGGACGGGCCGCGCTGCGACGGGCCGTGCGGTACGCCAACGAGCGTGAGGTGTTCGGTCGTCCGATCGGCAAGAACCAGGGCATCCAGTTCCCGCTGGCGGACGCGCTCGCGCGCCTCGACGCGGCCGAACTCATGCTGCGCAAGGCGACCTGGCTCTACGACCGCGGCCTGCCCTGCGGCCGGGAGGCCAACACCGCCAAGTACCTGTGCGCCGAGGCCGGCTTCCAGGCGGCCGACCGGGCCCTGCAGGTCCACGGCGGCATGGGCTACGCCGAGGAGTACCACGTGGCGCGGTACTTCCGGGAGGCCCGGCTGACCCGGATCGCGCCGATCAGCCAGGAGATGGTCCTCAACTACCTCGGAGAGCATGTTCTCGGGCTGCCAAGGAGCTACTGATGTTCGGCCTCACTGGGCGGGTCGCCCTCATCACCGGCGCGGGCAACGGCATCGGCGCCGCCGTGGCCAAGGCCTTCGCCACCGCCGGCGCCACCGTCATGGTCACCGATGTGGACAAGGAGGCCGCCGACGCGACCGCCGCCGGGATCCGGGCGGACGGTGGCACAGCGGCGGCCGCGGCGCTCGACGTTCGCGACGCGGGACAGGCCAGTGCCGCGGCCGAGCAGGCCGCCGCCCTGGGTAACGGGACCGTCCACATTGTCGTGAACAACGCCGGTGTGATCTCGCCGGCCATGTTCGCCAAGATGACGCCGGAGCAGTTCTCCTTCGTCCTGGACGTGCACGTCGGCGGCACCTTCACGGTGACCCGGGCCGTGCTGCCCTACCTGCCCGAGGACGGGACCGGCCGGATCATCAATGTGACCTCGTCGGCGGGACTGGTCGGCACCATCGGTCAGGTCAACTACGGGGCCGCCAAGGCGGGGATCATCGGCCTCACCAAGTCGCTGGCCCGCGAGCTGGCCAAGAAGCGGATCACGGTCAACGCCGTCGCTCCCTTGGCCGCCACCGCGATGACGGAGAACATCCGGTCCAACGAGAAGCTGGCTGAGCTGACCCTGGCTCGCATCCCGCTCGGCCGCTGGGCCTCGCCCGAGGAGATCGCCCCTACCTTCGTGTTCTTCGCCTCGGACGCGGCGTCGTACATCACCGGGCAGGTACTGCCCGTCGACGGAGGGATGGTGATGTAGATGCCCTTCGCCGGCACGGGCCGGGAGGCCTGGATCGTCGAGGCGCTGCGTACGCCGATGGGGAAAGCCCATCCCGAGAAGGGCTGGTACCGCGACCAGCATCCCAACGTGATGCTCGGCGCCGTGTACACGGCGCTGCTGCGCAGCACCGGGCTCGCGCCGACCAACGTCGAGGACATCGTCATCGGTTGCACGGCCCCCTTCGGCGAACAGTCACGCAACATCGCCCGCAACGCCTGGCTCCAGGCCGGCTATCCGCCGAGCGTTCCCGCGATGGTGCTGGACCGGCGGTGCGGCTCGGCACAGACCGCGGTGGAGATGGCGGCCGCGCTCGTCGCCTCGGGCACCCACGACGTGGTCATCGCCGGGGGTGTCGAGCACATGGGCCACATTCCCATGTCGGCGGTGGGCCGGATCGAGGAGATCTTCGGCCCGGCGTGGCCGCCGGAACTGTTGCAGCGCTACGACTTCCCGTCCATGGGCGAAGCGGCCGAGCGGATCGCGGACCGGTGGAACATCAGTCGCACGGAGATGGACGAGTTCGCCGTGCGTTCGCACACTCGGGCCGCGACCGCGGTGGCCGAGGGTCGGTTCGAGCGGGAGATGATCCCACTCGAGCTGGACGGCTCACGGCGCACCAGCGACCAGGGCATCCGGGCCGACACCACGGTCGAGGTGCTCGCGACGCTGAAGCCGGTGTTTCGGTCCGAGGACGGCCGCATCACGGCCGGCACGTCGTCTCCGCTCACGGACGGCGCAGCGGGCGTCGTCGTCGCGTCCGATGCGGCGGTGGAGCGCTTCGGGCTGGTCAAGCGGGCCCGGGTGCTCGACCAGACCACCGTCGGCGTCGACCCGGACATCATGCTGACGGGACCGATTCCGGCGACGCGACGGTTGCTGGAACGCAACGGCATGACGATCAACGACATCGACCTGATCGAAGTCAACGAGGCCTTCGCGTCCGTCGTCCTCGCGTGGGCGCGGGAGCTCAAGCCGGACATGGACCGGGTCAACGTCAACGGCGGCGCCATCGCCCTCGGCCACCCGGTGGGGGCCACCGGGGCACGGTTGTTCGCCACGCTGCTCGCCGAGATGGAGCGCCGGGATGTCGAGATCGGACTGGTCACGATGTGCTGCGGCGGCGGCCTGGGAACTGCGACGTTGGTTCAACGCGTATGAAATTCAAGACTATTGAGGAAATCGACTTCACCGCGTTGCTCCGGCCGGGTGACGGAGTCTGGTGGAGTCAGGCAGGCGCTGAGCCCGAGCCGCTGGTCAACGCCCTCCTCGACCAGGTCGACGACATCGGGCCCCTGCGGGCCTTCTGCGGGCTCACCTGGAACGAGCGTCTCGCCGGGGACATCCCCGAGGGCCTGACCGTGCTGTCCTACGGCGGGCTGGGTCAACTGCGCGATCTCAGCCGGAGCGGGCGGCTGGACGTCGTCCCGTGCCACTACTCATCGATCCCGCGCCTGTTCGCGCGCGGGCAGTTGCCGTGCGATGTCGGGCTGGTCCAGGTCTCCCCGCCGGGACCGGACGGCACGGTCAGCCTCGGCATCGGGGTCGACTACGCGGCGGACGCGATCGCGCACACCCGGACGCTCGTGGCCGAGATGAACCATCGCATGCCGGCCACGGCGGGGTCGATCCGGCTCACCCTCGACTCGTTCGCGGCCGTCGTCGAGACCGATCGTCCCCTCCGGGAGTTGGTGTCCGGTCCGGCCAGGGAGGAAGATCTCCGCATCGCGGAGCACGTGGCCTCGCTGGTTGAGGACAGGGACACCATCCAGATCGGCGTCGGCACCTTGCCGAACGCGGTGCTCGAGGCGCTGTCGGGACACCGTGACCTCGGGGTGCACAGCGGCATGATCACCGACGGCATCCTCGCCCTGGCTGAGAAGGGGGTCATCACCGGGGCCTACAAGGAGATCGACCGCGGTCTCATCATCACCGGGGCCGCTCTCTGCACCGAGGCCGGCTACGCCCGCCTGTCCCAGCTGCCGATCGAGTTCCGCGCCGCGAGCTACACGCATGCGCCGGCCGTGCTGTCCCAGCTGCGGTCCCTGGTGTCGATCAATTCGGCCATCGAGGTCGATCTGCTTGGACAGGTGGGCGCCGAGCTCGTCCAGGGTGTGCACATCGGCGCGGTGGGCGGCCAGGTCGACTTCAGCCGGGCCGCCGCCCTGACCGGCGCTCGGTCCATCATCGCCCTCCGATCCGAGGTCCACGGCCAGTCGACGATCAGGCCCGTGCTGCGCAGCGGTGTCGTGACGACGGCCCGGGTGGACGTCGACGCCGTGGTCACCGAGCACGGGATCGCCATGTTGACCGGCTGCACGGTCGCCGAGCGCGCCCGACGGCTGATCGCCGTCGCTGCCCCACACCATCGAGAGTGGCTCGAACAGAGCCTGAGGGAGGAGGCCTGATGTCTCGGTACCCGAACGCCACCGAGGGCGAGACCCGGCGTGTGCGCATCCGTGAGGTCGGTCCCCGCGACGGCTTTCAGAACGAGCCGGAGGTCATCCCGACGGCCGACAAGATCCGGCTCATCAACGCGCTCGGCCGGGCCGGACTCAAGCGCATCGAGGTCGCGAGCTTCGTGCGGCCGGACGTTATCCCGCAGCTCGCGGACGGAGTCGAGGTGCTGCGCGGGATCGACCTGCCCTCGGACGTCGCGCGCATGGTGCTCGTCCCGAACAGCAAGGGCCTGGACAACGCGCTCAAGCACCGGCAGTACTTCGATGAGGTGGCGCTGTTCGTCAGCGCCAGCCAGACGCACAACAAGAAGAACATCAATCGCACGATCGAGGAGACCATGGCCGACGTCCGGGTCATGGGCAAGCGGATCGTCGCCGAGGGACTCCGGTTCTGCGCGGTCATCGCCACCTCGTTCGGCTGCCCGTACGAGGGCAAGGTGCCGATGGAGCGCGTGTTCGGGCTGGCCGAGCAGTTCGTCGAGGCGGGCGCCGTCGAGATCGGCTTCGGGGACACCACCGGGATGTGCAACCCGGCGTACGCGAGCAGGTTCTTCGCGGCGGCCATCGAGCGGCTGCCCGGCGTGGAGATAACGGCGCACTTCCACAACACCCGCGGTCAAGGGCTCGCCAACGCCTACGCCGCGCTCGAGGCCGGCTGCCGGAGCTTCGAGTCCAGCTTTGGCGAGCTGGGTGGCTGCCCGGTGCCGAAGGGCTCCACCGGCAACATCGCCACCGAGGACCTGGTGAGCATGTTCCACGAGATGGGTGTGGAGACCGGGGTGGACCTCGGCCAGGTGATTCTGGCCGCGCAGGAGGCGCAGGCCACGCTGGGCCGGAAGCTCACCAGTCACTCGATCGTCGCCGGGCCCATCGTCTGGAACCAACCGGCCTGACCAGAGAAAGAGAGACAAGCATGAGTAATCGGGTGGCCCTGGTGACCGGGGGTGCCCAGGGCATCGGCAAGGGCATCGCGACATCGCTGAGTGCGGCCGGATTCCGTGTCGTGGTGGCCGACATCAACCTCGCGGCGGCCGAGGAGACCGCCGCGGAGCTGCGGGCGGCCGGCGGCCAGGCGATCGCGGTGCTGATGGACGTGACCAGCACCGAGTCGGTCAAGTCCGCCGTCGCGACCATCGAGGGTCAACTCGGCCCCGTGGAGGTGTTGGTCAACAACGCGGGCTGGGATGACTTCATGCCCTTTGTGAAGACGGACGAGGCCTTCTGGGACAAGATCATCGAGATCAACTACAAGGGCGCCCTGCGAGTCATTCACACGATCCTCCCGGGCATGATCGAGCGCGGTTTCGGCCGCATCATCAACATCGGCTCGGACGCGGGGCGGGTCGGATCCTCACTGGAGGCCGTGTACTCCGGGGCGAAGGGCGGCATCATCGCCTTCACCAAGACACTCGCCCGCGAGGTGGCGACGTACGGGATCACCGCGAACACGGTGTGCCCCGGCCCCACGGACACCCCGGCCCTGCGCAAGTTCGCCAACGGGTCCGGCGACGCGGAGAAGGTGATCGCCAGCCTGATCCGCGCCGTACCGATGAAGCGTCTCGGTACGCCCGAGGATGTCGGGCCGGCCGTGGCCTTCTTCGCCTCCGACAGCGCCGGGTTCATCACCGGCCAGACGCTGTCGGTCAGCGGTGGCCTCACGATGGCGTGACGGAGAGGCGAGGACCATGAGCAGCGAGAAGTCCGCTGAAGTGGTGACCTGGCGCCGCGAGTCCGACGGCGTCATGGTGGTCACCATGTCCCGGCCGCCGGCCAACGCCCTCGGCCCGCCGCTGCTGGACGGCCTGCAGGCGGCGATGGACGCGGCGGAGCGGATGGGCGACGTCAAGGTCATGATCGTCACGTCGTCCGTGGACGGGTTCTTCGCCGCCGGCGCCGACATCAAGCACATGTCCACGGTGGACGCTGCCTCGTTCCTGGCTTACGGTGACCAGATGCGGGCGGTCAACGACCGGCTCGCCGCGGCGCCGTGGCTCTCGATAGCGGCGGTCGACGGGCTCGCCCTCGGGGGCGGGCTCGAACTCGCGCTCGCCTGCACGATGCGGGTGAGCGGACCCCGGGGCGTCTTCGGCCTGCCTGAGGTCAAGCTCGGCCTGATCCCGGGGGCGGGCGGCACCCAACGTCTGCCGCAACTCGTCGGCCGCGGCCGCGCGCTGGACATCATGCTGACCGCGCGCCAGGTACCGGCCGCCGAGGCCCTCGCCATGGGACTGGTCGACCGCTGCACCGACGGTGACGTGGTCGAGGCGGCGCTCGAGCTGGCGCGGGTGCTCATCCCGTGGTCGCTGCCGGCCCAACTCGCGGTCGTCCGGGCGGTCGACGCCGCGTTCGACCGTCCACTCGCCGAGGGTATGGCGATCGAGGCTTCGCTGGAGCAGGAGCTCTTCGAGCGGGGCGAGGCGGCCGAAGGCATCAGTGCCTTCATTGCCAAGCGTCGGCCGAATTTCCGCTGACCCTGTCAGGCCGGCGCTGGCCGTCTTGCCGCGCCGGCCTTTGCCGTGCCATCAGCCCGAGAACGTTCTCCAGCGGGCCAATTGTCTTTGCCATGACCCGAAGGGGGTACGTCCGATTACCCCCTTCTGGGAGTCGAAAATGTCTAACGATAAGACCATACTTCGTGGGACGAGCACCAACCCGGGTTGGCCGGGGGATGTCCAGCCCGACGACGGGCAGTGGAACTTCATTAGGGGTAAGCCAATGAGGAAATGGTCCATAGGGGCCGTCATCGCCGTGATGGCGTCGGTCTCCCTGGCCGCCTGCGGCTCGGCCAGCACGAGCGGTGACGCCGACGGGGGTGCGGCCGACGCACCGATCAAAATCGCCTTGATACCGCCGACGAGCGGGGCCCTCGCTCAGTTCGGTGCGGACGCGGTCAAGGCGTGGAAACTCGCGGCCAAGGAGGCCAACGAGAAGGGCGGGGTGGCCGGTCATCCGGTCGAGATCATCGAGAAGGCGACCGACGCCGACCCGGCGACGACCCTGCGCGTCGCCCGAGAGGCCGTCACTCAGGACGGCGCGCGGTTCATCGGCGCGGTGATGACCTCGCCGGAGCACGCCGCGCTGAACGCGCAGTTGGCGAGCCTGGGCGCGCTCAGCTTCAACGCGTTGGGCAAGGACGACGCGCTCGTGGCCGAGCAGTGCGTCCCGTACAGCTTCGCGATCGTGCAACGCTCGATGATGGACATCAACGCCCTGGCCGAGGCGTTGGGCGAGCTGCCGGGGGACCGGTGGGCCATCCAGGCCGTCGACTACGCCACCGGTCACAGCGCCGCCGAGAAGTTCAGGGCCGCGGCGGCGGCCGTGGGCAAGGAGATCGTGCTCGAGCAGTTCGCGCCGCTGAACACCTCCGACTTCGGCTCGTACATCACGAAGATTCTGGAGAGCGGAGCCGATGCCGTGTTCGCGGTCGAGTACGGCGCCGACGGCGTCGCCTTCGTCAAGCAGGCCGAGCAGTTCGGGTTGACTGACCGGCTGCAGACCGTCCTCGGCTTCAACATGGTCAGCGAGCCGCTCTTCGAGACGCTCGGGGACACGATCGTCGGCTTCTACAACAACGTGGGTTACGACATCGACGCCGACAACCCGCTCAACACCGCGTTCGTGGAGTCCTACACGAAGGAGTACGGCACGCCCCCGTACTACGTGCCGGCGGACAACTACCTCGCGGCGCAGACTCTGTTCGCCGGCATCGAGGCGGCGGGCAGCATCGAGCCCAGCGCGGTCGCGGAGGCCCTCAACGACCTCGCCTTCGACAGCATCGTGGGCCGGGTGACGATGCGCGGCGCGGACCACCAGTTGCTGCGGCCGAGCTACCTGGGCCGGGTGGTGAAAGCGGACACTGGTCTCAAGTTCGAGATCATCGTCGCTGTCGGGGCGGACAAGACCACCCCTACGCCGAGCCCAGCCTGCAAGATGTGACGACCGGCTGACGGCACCGGCGGTCGGGAGCCCTAGTTCCCGACCGCCGGATCGCCCACAGCCAACGGGGAACAGTCGATCCGCCACCCCAACGGGGAACAGTCCGCCCACCACCACGACGGCCATGGGAGGTGACGGTGAACGTCGCCCAGGTGCTCAACGGCATCGCGCTGGGGTCGCTATTGATGATTCTCAGCTCCGGGCTGGCGATGATCTACGGCCTGCGGGGCGTTGCCAACTTCGCGCACGGGGCGCTCTACATGTCGGGCGGGTACGTCGCCTACACGGTCGCCAACCGGGTGTCGTTCTGGCTCGCGCTCGTGATCGCGCCACTGGTCCTGGCGGTTGTCGGGGCCGCGTTGGAGATCATGCTCTTCCGCCCCTTGCGCAACCGCAGTCACATCGAGGTCGGCCTGGTCACCTTCGGCATCGCGATGATCATCGAGCGGGTGGTCGTCCTCATCTGGGGTGAGCGGACGCTGTCGGTGAACCCGCCGCCGCTCCTGTCGGGGACGACGTCCTTCTTGGGCGTGGACTACCCGTCGTACCGGCTGGGCATCATCCTCATCGGGGCGCTGCTCGCGATCGGCCTGGTGACGTGGCTGAACCGGAGCACGATCGGCCTGCACATCCGGGCGGCGAGCCAGGACATCGAGACCGCCTCCATCATGGGAGTCAACGTCGACCGGCTCAGTCTCGTGGTGGTGTGTCTCGGCGCCGCCCTGGCCGGCCTGGCCGGGGTGCTCGCGGCCCCGTACATCTCCCTCGACCCCGGGATGGGTGGCACCTTCCTCATCACCGTCCTGATCATCGTGATCATCGGCGGCATCGGTAGCGTCGGCGGGGCCATGGTCGCCGGGATGGGCCTGGGCACCGTCCAGGCCGTCACCACCGTGTGGTCGCCAGCATTTTCGGTGCTCGTTCCCTACCTTGCCCTGGCGGTGGTCCTGTTGTGGCGGCCCATGGGACTGGCCGGGAAGAGGATGTCATGACAGACAGTCGGGCCCGGGAGGCATCGTGAGCGGGACGATCCACCTCGAGCGCGAGCTCGCCACCGACGTCGGGCAACCGCCCGCCCAGCGCGAGCGCCGACTCCGCGGGACGGTCGTCGGCCTGGGCATCGGCCTGGCGGTGCTGTTGCTCGGCCTGGCCACCCCGTACGTCTTCACGCACACCTACACGATGAGCCTGCTGCTCGAGGTCGTGCTGCTGAGCATGCTCGCCCTGAGCGTGGGCTTCCTGGCCCGCCACCTGGGCATGATCAGCTTGGGGCACATCGCCTTCTTCGGCGGCGCGGCGTACGCGTACGGCATCGCCATCATGAAGTGGGGCTGGTCACCCGGCGCGGCGTTCGTGTCCGCCATCGTGATCGGCACGCTCATCGCCGTGGTGATGGGGGTCCTCGTCGTGCGGCTCACCGGCATGGGTTTCCTGATGCTCACGCTGGCCCTGTCGCAGGCCCTGTACCAGCTATGCATCCAGACCTCGATGCGTCCCATTACCGGTGCTCACGACGGCCTGCTCATCGTGGTCGACCGCGACAGCCGGTTCTTCGGGCTCACCCCGGCCGAGGTGATGAACCCGGGCCTGTTCTGGCCGTTGGCCTGGGTGGCGCTCGTGCTCTGCGCCCTACTGTTGTGGGTCGTCGGGCGGTCCCGGTTCGGCACGGTGCTCGAGGGTATCCGCGAGAACGAGGAACGGATGCGCTTCTCCGGCTTCGGCACGTTCCTGCCGAGGCTGGCGGCCTTCGTCCTGTCGGGGTTCGTCGCCTCGGTGGGGGGTGCGCTGTTCGCCGTGAACGCCGGGTACGTCAGTCCCGAGCTGCTCGGGTTCGGGCGCGCGGGCGACTCGCTCATCGCGGCGATCGTCGGCGGTCTCGGCTCCCTCGTCGGGCCGGTGATCGGGACATTCCTGTTTGTTTATGCGCAGGTCACCTTCAACCTCGGTGGCAACCTTCCGCTGCTCATGGGCATCTCCCTGGTGCTGGTGCTCGCGTTCCTGCCGGGAGGTATCACCGGTACCGCTGGTCGGCTGTACCGGCGGTTCAAGCCCTTCGTCGCGCGCCGCTTCGGTGGGTCGCCGACGGCCGACAAGGAGTCGCGATGAGTCTCTTCGAGGCCCGTGGTCTGACCGTGCGCTACGGCGCCCTCGCGGCGCTTACCGACGTCGACATCACGCTCGAGCCTGGCGAGATCCACGGGGTCATCGGGCCCAACGGCTCCGGTAAGTCCACATTTATCGATGCTCTCTCGGGCCGGCGACGGCCCTCGGCCGGGCAGGTCCGCTACGCCGGCACCGACATCACCTATCGGTCGGCGCGCTGGCGACGGCGCCAGGGGATCAGCCGATCCTTCCAGCGCACCAGTGTCTTCGGTTCGATGACGGTACGGGCGCAACTGGAGATGGTGGCCCGCAAGAACCACGAACCCGACCTGGACCTGATCATCGATCGGCTCGGCCTCGGGCCGGTGGCCGACCAGGCCTGTGCGCAGATCGCCTACGGTACCCAACGCTCGGTCGACCTCGCCCTTGCCCTCATCGGTCGGCCCCGGGTCCTGCTGCTCGACGAGCCGTGTGCCGGCCTGGTGGCCGACGAGTCCGCGACGCTGCTCGACCACGTCAAGGAACTGTGCCGGGAACGCGACGTCGCGGTGATGCTGGTCGAACACGACGTCGAGGGCGTCTTCCGCGTCTGCGACACCATCACGGTGCTCAACCTGGGCCGCGTGCTGGCCACCGGCTCGCCGGCCGAGGTCCGCGCCAACGAGCAAGTCGTTCGGGCGTACCTGGGGAGCGCGGCATGACCGAACCGGTGCTGGAGTTCCGTAACGTCTACGCCTCCTACGGCGGCGCGGTGATCCTGCAGGACGTGTCGTTCTCGATACAGCCAGGTGAAACCGTCGGCCTGGTCGGACGCAACGGCGCGGGCAAGACCACGACACTGATGGCCGTCTACGGCGTGCCGACCGTGCGCGGCGAGATCCGCGTGGCCGGGGAGCGGCTGACCGGGCGGCCGTACGTCCCGACCGCGCGTGGTGTTTCCCTGGTGCCCCAGGGGAAACGCATCTTCTCCAACCTCACGGTGGAGGAGAACATCCGGCTCGGGCAGGCCTCGGGGCGGGCGTCGACGTGGACCCTCGACGAGATCTACGAGCTGTTTCCCAACCTGGGACGGGCGCGTCGCCGTCCCGGAACGTCGCTGTCGGGCGGCGAGCAGCAGATGCTGGCCATCGCCCGAGCGCTGGTATCCGGCCCGGCCCTGCTGATGCTCGATGAGCCGACGGAGGGCCTGGCCCCGGTGGTCATCGACGCGATTGTCGAGGCACTGCGGGAGATCCGGTCCCGCGGCACGGCCCTGCTCGTGGTCGAGCAGCGCATCGCGGTGATCGAGAAGCTCGCTCACCGCTTCCTGGCGTTGCGCAGCGGCCAGGTGGTCGGCAGCGGGCCGGTCGAAGCGCTGAGCACTCGCGAGGTCCAGGAACTCATCGCGCTCTAGGGGCGCTGGGCGTTCCTCCAGGTCGGGGCGGTCGACTATTTGGCCTAACCATTGGCACATAGGCTAGGCTCGCCGGGAGCGCTCGAGTCCAGGAGGTGTCGTGACCGCGCGTGAGTCGTTCACCGGACCGCTCGCCGGCCTGCGGGTCGTCGAGGTGGGAAGCATCGGTCCCGGGCCGTTCTGCGCGATGCTGCTGGCGGACCTCGGCGCCGACGTGATTCGGATAGACCGGCTCCACGGCGCGACCCTGGTCGGTCCGAACAGCGACTTCCGGACCGAGCTGCTCAACCGGGGCCGCCGCTCCGTCGCCGTGGACCTCAAGAATCCCCGCGGCGCCGAGGTCGTGCTCGCGCTGGCCGAGCGCGCCGACGCCCTCGTGGAGGGCTTCCGACCCGGGGTCGCCGAGCGCCTCGGCATCGGCCCCGAGGCCTGCCACGCGCGGAATCCGCGGTTGGTGTACGGCCGGATGACCGGGTACGGCCAGCACGGCCCGTTGTCCCAGGCGGTCGGGCACGACATCAACTACGTCGCCCAGAGTGGCGTGCTGTCCCTGATCGGCCGGGCCGGGCAGCCGCCCACCCCGCCGCTGAGCCTGGTCGGCGACTTCGGCGGTGGCGGGATGGTGCTGGCGCTGGGCATTCTGGCCGCCCTGTGGGAGTCCCGGCAGTCCGGGCGGGGCCAGGTCATCGACGCCGCCATGGTCGAGGGCGCCGCGCTCCTCGCCACCCCGTTCTTCGGGTTCTGGCAGACCGGGGTGTGGGGCGAACGCGGACACAACATGGTCGACTCCGGGGCGCCCTTCTACGACGTGTACGAGACTGCCGACGGCCGCTACATCGCGGTCGGGGCGATGGAGCCGCACTTCTACGCCGAGTTGCTCGACGTGCTCGGGCTCGATCCGGCCACCCTGCCCGACCAGCATGACCGGGCGCGCTGGCCCGAGCTCAAGAAGATCTTCGCCGATACCATCCGCCGTCGCACCCGCGACGAGTGGGTGAGCCGCGCCGCCGGGCGGGACGCCTGCCTGTCCCCCGTGCTCGACATCGACGAGGCGCTGCGCGATCCGCACAACGTCGCGCGCGGCACGTTCGTGGACGTCGCCGGGATCGCCCAACCAGGCGTCGTACCCCGCTTCGACCGGACGCCCGCGGTCGTGGACCGTCCGCCGCCACTGCCAGGTGAGCACACCCGCGAGGCGTTGGCGACGTGGGGAATCGATCAAAGTCTTATCGATGAGTGGGAGTCAGTGCGGGCTATCGGCGTTCCGAGGGGAGAAGGCGCGAGTGAGTGACACCTACGAGACGCTGACGCTGCGGGAGGCGGAACCGGGCATCGTCGTGCTGACGCTCAACCGGCCCGAGCGCTACAACGCCATGACCAACACGATGTTCGACGAGCTCGAACGGGCGGCCGTGGCGCTGGATCAGGACGACACGGTCCGAGTGGTGATCGTCACCGGGGCCGGCAAGGCCTTCTGCGCGGGGTATGACCTCGCCGCCGCCGACGACCTGCCGAAGCTCGGGGCCATCGGTATGCTCAACCAGCAGGAGCGGGCCGCCCGGGCTCTGCTGGCGGTCCGCTCGATGCGCGTGCCGGTGATCGCCGCCGTCAACGGTCCCGCAGCGGGCGGCGGCCTGTCGCTGGCCCTGGCCGCGGACATCCGGATCGCCTCGCCCGAGGCGAAGTTCAACGCGGCCTTCGTCCGAATCGGACTGTCGGCGGGCGACCTCGGCGCCTCGTGGCTGCTCACGCGGCTCGTCGGCCCCGGGGCGGCGAGCGAGATCTGCTTCACCGGGCGCATGGTGCTGGCGGACGAGGCGGCCCGCATCGGGCTGGTCAACCAGGTCGCCGACGACGCCGTGGCGGCGGCGATGGAGGTGGCGCGGCAGATCGTGGCGAACTCGCCCGGCGGTGTTCAGCTGTCCAAGCGGGCGCTGCACGCCAACCTGGAGGTAGGGTCCTACGCCGCGGCGCTCGAACTGGAGAACCGGGGCCAGGCGCTGCTCACCCGCAGCTCTGACATGCCCGAGGCTCTGGCCGCCTTCAAGGAAAAGCGCCCGCCCCGCTTCACGGGGGCGTGAATCCGATGCGCGACCAGGCACGCGTTCCCGCTGAGGAGGCTGCATGACACCCCCCGTCACGCCGGACACGATCGCCGTCCCCGACCTGCAGACGCTGGTCTTCGAGGTCGTGGACGGAAGCATCGGGATCCTGCGCATGAACCGGCCCGACCGGATGAACAGCCAGACGGTCCGGATGTTCGGCGAGTACGGCATCGTCGCGCACGCCCTGCGCGACGCGCCATTGCGCGCGCTGATCATCACGGGCGCCGGTGAGCGGGCCTTCTGCGCCGGGTTCGACCTTGATGAGATCGACGTCATCACCCGGATGGGAGTTCGGGAGTTCCTCAAGTTCCAGGAGCTGGCGACGAACGGCATCCAGGCGATCCGGCATCTGCCGTTCCCGGTGATCGCCGCCATCCATGGGGCGGCCACCGGCGGGGGGCTCGCCCTCGCGCTCGCGGCCGATATCCGGCTCGCCGCGCCGACCGCCAAGTTCAGCGCCGCATTCCTCAGGGTAGGACTCTCGATGGGTGAGCTCGGCACGTCGTACAACCTGAGCCGGCTCGTCGGCTGGGGGCGGGCGGCTGAGATCGGCTATACCGGTCGCATCGTCGGGGCCGAGGAGGCGGAACGGATCGGACTCGTCAACCGGGTCGTCCCGAGCGAGCGGCTGATGGACGAGGCTCTGGCCATGGCGCGGCTGATCGCCACCAACTCACCCGCGGGCGTGCGGATGTCCAAGCGGGCCATCCAGCGCAATCAGGAGATCACGTCGTACGCCGCGGCGCTCGAGCTGGAGAACCGGGGCCAGGCGTTGATGGCGCAGACCGAGGACATGCCGGAGGCCCTGGCCGCGTTCAAGGAGAAGCGCGAACCCCGGTACGTCGGGCGGTGAGCCGACCGGGATGAGCGGCTGGGACTGGGACGACGTGACCCGAGCGCGGCTCGCGGATTTCCTGCGGGCCCAGGGGATCACGACGGGACCGATCGTCACCCGTCGTATCGGCGACGGACACTCCAACCTCACCTTCCTCGTGTCCGACGGAACCACCAGCGTGGTGGTCCGGCGGCCGCCGCCCCCGCCCACGCCACCCGGCGCGCACGACGTGCTCCGCGAGGCCGTGCTGCTGCGGGCCCTCGAGAACTCCCCGGTGCCGGTGGCGAGAGTGCTGGCGACCGCCCGGGCCGGTGACGTCATCGATGTCGATTTCTACGTCATGAGCTACGTCCCCGGGCCGGTGGTCACGACCGTGACGCCGCCACCACTGGACCGGCCGGAGACGCGGCGACGGGTGGGCTGGTCCCTGGTCGACACGCTCGCCGATCTGCACCGGGTCGACTGGCGGGCCGCCGGCCTCGGCGACTTCGGCCGGCCCGAGGGCTTCAACGCCCGACACCTGCGGCGGATGGCGGCGCTCATCGCCGACGCCGACGGGAACCTGCCGCCCTACTTCGCGGTGGCCGCCGCCTGGTTGACCGAGCACGCGCCGCCCGAGTCAGGCGCGTCGATCGTGCACAACGACTTCCGCATCGGCAACGTGGTGCTCTCGGCGGACGAGCCCGGCGTGGTCGCCGCGGTGCTCGACTGGGAGTTGGCCACGATCGGCGATCCACTGCTCGACCTCGGGTACTTCCTGGCGTCCGTCCCGGAGCGCGCGCACGAGCTCAGTCCCACGCAGGAGCTCAGCCTCGCGATGCTCGAAGAGGGCTACCCGACGCGCGAGGAGCTCGCGCAACGGTACGCCGAGCGGACCGGCGCCGACCTGACCAACCTGTCCTGGTACACGGCCATGTCGCTGTGGAAGCTGGCGGCCCTCTACGAGTACGGCCGCCGCCGGGCCGTACGCGGGATCGGCGACCCGTACTACGCCGACCCGGCCCACGTCATGTCGTTCCTCCGGGCGGCCCACCGCGCAGCCGGACTGCCACCACCGCCCGCCGCACCCGCCGACGTCCTCCAGGAGATCCCATGAGCGAATTCCACGATCCACTGGTCACGCCGGATGAGGCGCACGGCCTTCCGGATCGCTTCTTCGACCGCTTCGTGTTCAACCTGCACCCGACGGACGCGACCACGCCGTCAGTCCTGTTTGGACTGGGGATCTACCCGGCCCGGGATGTCGTGGACGGGTTCGTCGTGCTGTGCGACGGCCGGCAGCAGCGCAACCTCCGTTACTCGGATGTCCTGAGCACGACCGACTGGCACAGCGGCGGCCCGTTCTCGTGGTCGATCAGCGAGCCGAACCGGGTGTGGCGGTTGACGCTGCAGCCCAACCCGATCGGGGTGGAGTTCGACCTGACGTGGATCGCCCGCGCGCCCGCGTGGCACGGCCGCATCGCCGTCGCCAACCGCGACGGCAACGAGACGTCCTTCGACCATCTCTTCCAGTCCGGTACCTACCGGGGCCGGTTGACGATCGACGGGGTCGACCAGGTCGTGGACGGCTGGTACGGGCAGCGGGATCGCTCGCGGGGTGTGCGGACCATGACCGGGGGCCAGGGCCTGCACATCTGGTACCAGGCCCAGTTCCCGGACCGATCGATCGGATTCATTCTCGTCGAGACCCGGGACGGCGCCCGGCTCCTGCTCGAGGGAGCGGTGATGTTCGTCGATGGCCGTCTGGACGGCATCGTGGATGTCCAGCACGCCCTCGTCTTCGACGACTCTCTCGACCTGAAGGCCGGCCGGGTCCGCGTGCAGACGGCCTCCGGCGACACCTACGTGATCGACACTGACGCTAGCGCGGGCGGCGGCTTCATGGCCGGTGCCGGCTACGGTGGCCATCACGGCCGGCCGATGGGGCCGAACCACCTCGAGCACGACATCTATCCGCTCGACGGCTCCGTCACGCCGAAGACGCTCGACTCATCGCTCACCGACCGGCTGGCCGCCTTCGACTGGAACGGGACGCGGGGGTACGGGATCTTCGAGTTCGCGCTCACCCGGTCGTCGTCGTATCGGTACCGGCCGACCCTCACCTGAGCCCGTGGGGTCCCACCGTAGCGGGTGGTGGGTCAGCGGCCTCCGTCAGTGGCGCACGACATTGCCAATGCTACATATCTTCCCGCGTTCATCTCGGACGACCACCCGGACGACGCCGAGGGAACGGCCCTGGTGCTCGATCTCGGCGGTGAATCTCGCCTTCGCCATCAAACCGAGCGGTCGGACGTACTGAACCCGGATCGACGCGGTCCGGCTCGGCCGGGGCATGACCAGCGAGGCGACCCAGTCCGCCAGGCACAGGCTCATCCCGCCGTGCAGGTTACCCAGTGGATTGACGAGCTGGGGCGTGACCACCACGTCGAGCCAGGACGGGCCCGGCTCGACCGACTGTTTCAGAAGATCCGGCAGCGACTCGGGGTCCGGCGGCGGCTCGGTGTCGGCCGTCCCGGCCACCGCCGACCCAGCCGGCGTGCGGGTGACGAAGCGGGCGCGCTGCCAGCAGTAGGCCAGGACGTCCTCGGACGCCGTGCGCACGGTACCGCGAGACAGCGCGCCAACCGCGTCGAGGCTCAGGACCCGGCCGGCACACCGCAGCAGTTGGCCATCGGTCGGCACCTCGCCGACCATCTCGATCGCGATGTCGGTGCTCACGGACCACGAGTTTCCGGCGGCGATGATGACGTACCCGATGACGTCGTCAACGAGCACGCCGAGGGAGCCGGCCAGCCCGCTCTGCTCCGCGGCCAGCGCCAGCCAGCGACCCGTGCGCATCTGGGCGGTCACGCGGCCGTCCGCGTCGACGTTCACGGACTGGACGCGGAACAGCCGCTCGGGAACGCTGACGATGAACGGTTGTTCCCCACGCAGTCCGGTGGGCCGCGTCATCCGGCCGCTCCTTGCTTGTCTGCAGCTCCGGCCACGCCCAACGGAGTCCCGAGCGTATCGGCTCCCCGGCCCCGTCGCGACACACGGCTCTGTCGACCCCGTGCCGGCCCGGCGATGGGGAGAGCCCACTCCAGGGGTGGCCGCACGACGGCTGGGTCAGACCGTGCGTTGGGCCTTGCTGGCCGCGCTGGCCGCCTTGCTCTTCTCCCGGGCCGCGGCCCAGTCCTCCTCCGTCATGCTGGTCAGTCCGGCGAACGTGCTCGGCCCGGCGAGCATCTGACCACCGTCCATGACGATCGTCTGGCCGGTGAGGTAGTCACACGCGTCCGAGAGCAGGAAGATCATCAGGTTTGCCAGCTCCTCGATGGTGCCGGGTCGACCAGCGGGGACCGTGTCGAACTGCGTGGCCCCGACCGACGACTTCTCGGTCGGGTTGAGCATCGCCCACGCGTACTCGGTGGGGATCGGTCCCGGAGCCACGGCGTTGACGCGGATGTTGTACTTGGCCCACTCGACCGCCAGCGACATCGTCATCGCGTGCACCGCCGCCTTCGCCATGGCGGAGGGCACGACAAAGGCCGAGCCCGTCCAGACCCAGGTCGTCAGGGTCGACAGCACGACTCCAGGCAGCCCGTCCGCGATCCAGCGTTTTCCGGCGGCCAGGGTCGTGTAGAACGAGCCATTCATGACCGTGCTCGTGATCGCCTCGAAGCCGCGTGGGCTGAGATCCTTGGTCTGGGCGATGAAGTTGGCCGCGGCATTGTTGATGACCCCGGTGAGCGGCCCGTGCCGCTCCCAGATGGCGCTCATGGCCGCGTCCACCTGATCGAACTGACGCACGTCGACGGCCTGGTAGTGGGCCCGACCCGGTCGGGTCTCGGATATCTCGGCCGCGGCCTCCGCCAGCACGTGCTCACGCCGACCCCACAGGTGCACCTCGGCACCCTGCTGGACGAGATAGCCCGCCACGCCCCGGCCGAGGCCGGTGCCACCCCCGGTGATGAGGATGCGCTTACCCTCCAGAGCCCGACCAGAGTAGGGATTCATCGAAAAAGTCCTTTCGCGATGATCTCGCGCTGGATCTCGTTGGTACCGCCGAAGATCGGCGGGGCGAGCGCTCGCCGGACCTGGAACTCCATGCCGTACTCGCGGGCGTAGCCGGCGCCGCCCATCAGCTGCATCGCCTCCAGCGCCGCCTTCTTGGCCACCTCGGTCGCCCGCATCTTCGCCATGGCCGCTTCCACGGCCAACGCCTGCTCCTGGCCGTCGTCGATGGCCTGGGCGACGTCGTACACGAAGGCCCGAGTCGTCTCGATGTCAGTGGCCAGATCCGCCACTCGGTGGCGTAGCGCCTGGAACTCGCTGATCCGGCGGCCGAACGCCTCACGCTGCTTCATGTAGGCGATCGCGTCCTCCAGCGAGCGACGGGCGGCACCGATGCTGAAGGCCGCGATGATCAACCGCTCGACGGAGAGACCGCGCATGAGTTGGCGCCAGCCCTGCCGGGGCTCGCCCACGACCGCGGACGCCGGGACCCGCACCGAGGTGAAGAAGACGTCGTTGCAGGTGCGGGCCTCCATGGTCCGGATCTCACGGATCTCGACGCCCGGAGCGGACGTCGGGACCATCAGCAGGGTCAGCCCGTCGTGGCGGTCGCCGGAGGAGTCCTCCCGGGCGAGGACCAGCATGTGCTCGGCGACGTGAGCCGCGGAGATCCAGGATTTCTGCCCGTCGATGATGTAGTCGCCGCCGACCCGGACCGCCCGGGTCTGCACCGCCGCCAGGTCGGAGCCGGTACCGGGCTCGGACAGGGCGATCGCCTCGAGCTTGCCCGAGACCAGGTTGCCGACGATGATCTTCTTCTGCTCCTCCGTCCCCCACTTGAGGTACGTCTGGGCCGCGGTCAGCCCGGTGGAGTAGCCGAGGATGGGGAGCAGGCCCCGGTGCGTCTCCTCGAGAAAGACGCACTCGTCCACGAAACCCGCGCCGCCGCCACCGTACTCCGCGGGCAGCGAGACCCCGAGCCAGCCGAGATCCGCCAGCTTCTTCAGGATTTCCGGGCTGTTGGCGATGGTCTCGTTCTGCGTCAACGCATCGCGTTGCGCCAGCGTGCCGCACTCCCGGGCGCAGAACTCCTCGATGGCCCGCGCGAACTCCCGACGTGCCGCGTCCAGTCGCATGGTGGCCTCAGTTCCCGCGGAAGCGTGAAAAGTCAGGCTGCCGCTTCTCGTTGAAGGCGGCGATGCCCTCGCGCGCCTCCTCCGTCTCGCCGAAGAGCTTAAGCGTGGTGTAGGCCATGTTGCCCACGCTGATGAACTGCTCGGTGTCAGCGTTGAACGACTGCTTGAGCACCTTCAGCGCGGTCGGCGAGTAGGAGTTCATGACCGCGGCCCATCGGCGCACCTCGTCGTACAGCTCGGCTGCGGGAACCACCTTGTTGACCAGGCCCCACTCGAGGGCCTCCTGGGCGGTGAGCCGGCGCAGCATGAACCACATCTCGCGGGCTCGCTTCTCGCCGATGACCCGGGCCAGGTAGGCCGTGCCGAGCCCGGCGTCGAAGGAGCCGACGCGGGGACCGTTCTGGCCGAACGTGGCTGTGTCGGCGGCGATGGTCAGGTCGGCGATCACGTGGAGCACGTGGCCGCCGCCGATCGCGACTCCGTTGACCGCCGCGATCACCGGCTTGGGCACGTCGCGGATGACCCGGTGCAGCGCCTCGATCTCGAACAGCCCGGTCATGGACGGCCCGTAGTCGCCGGTTTCCATGCGCTGCTTCTGATCCCCACCGGCACAGAAGGCCTTGTCACCAGCGCCCGTCAGGCAGATGACGCCAACCTCGTCGCTGACCCAAGCCTTCTTGAAGCACAGGATCAGCTCGTCCACCGTCCGCGCACGGAAAGCGTTGTAGCGCTCGGGGCGATTGATCGTGATCCAGGCAAGGCCGTCCTCGACCTTGTACGTCACATCCGTGAAACTGTCCGTCGACACGGTGGTGAGGCTGTCCGTCGGCACGGTCATTCGCCTGCATCCTTCCCTTGTTGGCCCGGCGCCGTCGCGTCTAACTTATTTGGCCTGACCATTGGCATAATAGGCGTGCCCGGACAGGGGCACAAGACTCACGCTGGGAGGGGGACCGTGGCCCGAGAGATGACGGTCGCCGAGTTGGCCGGCGTCAAGGATCTCGACCTCGGCGCGACGCCGTGGCAGGCCATCGAACAGACCCGCGTCGATGCTTTCGCCGACGTCACCGACGACCACCAGTGGATCCACGTGGATCCCGTCCGGGCGGCCAACGGTCCCTTCGGCGGGACCATCGCGCACGGCTACCTGACGTTGTCGCTGGTGCCGTCGATGCTGAAGAAACTGCTGAGGATTACTGACCAGGGTCGGGGATTGAACTACGGCCTGGAACGGGTCCGGTTCACGGCTCCCGTTCCGGTCGGCGCGCAGATTCGGCTGGCCGCGTCGATCCTCAAGGCCGATTGGCGCAGTGACGGTGGCGTCCAGTACCACGTCGCCCTGCGCATCGAGGTGAGGGGTCAGGATCGGCCGGCCATGGTGGGGGAGTCGATCTACGTGACCTACCCGGCGGTGGAGATCTCGCCAGCCAGCGGCTCCGGAAAGCTTGATGGCAACCCGGAAACGCTCCACGATGCCAGCCGTGACGACTGACATCAAGCTCGGCGTTGCCCTGACCGACGCGCTGCTCACCTCGGACGCCTCGGCTCGGCGTTCGCTGCTGAACCACGTGAGTGACGCGGGGCTGGACCACGTGACGGTGGGAGACCATATCAGCTTCCACGGGGGGACCGGCTTCGACGGCATCGTGTCCGCCACGGCCGTGCTGGCGACCCACGACACGCTCACGGTGCTGCTGGCCGTGTATCTGGTCGGGCTGCGGCACCCCATGGCCACCGCGCGGTCCTTGGCCACCCTGAGCCAGATCGCCCCCGGCCGCCTGATCTTCGGCGTCGGGGTGGGCGGTGAGGACCGCCGTGAGATCAGCAACATGGGGGTCGATCCGGCCACGCGCGGCCGCCGGACGGACGAAACGCTCGAGCTGCTCCGGCGCCTCGCCACGGGGGAGTTCGTCGACTACGACGGGCAGTTCTTCCACCTCGAGCGCGCGCGGATCCTGCCGGCCCTCGAACCTCGCGTGCCCGTGGTGATCGGGGGTGCGGGCGACGCGGCCGTCCGTCGAACCGTCGCCTATGGCGATGGGTGGGTCGGCATGTGGTGCTCCGCGCGCCGGTACGCGGCGACGCAGCGGCAGATCGTCGAGGCGTGTCAGGCCGCCGGCCGACCGGCGCCCACGTTCGCCGGCCTGAACGTCTGGGTCGGCTTCGGCGACGATCCGGTCCGGGCGCGGACTCGTCTGGGGGAGACGATGTCGCGGCTGTACAACCTGCCGCCTGAGAAGTTCCAGCACATCAGCGCGGCGGGCCGACCGGAGGACATCGTGGAGTTCCTCACTCCCTATATTGAGGGAGGTGCACGGACGCTGACCCTGATCCCCGTGGCGGACTCGACCCACGAGGGGATCGAGCTGTGCGCGCAGGTGCGGCAGATGCTCCGGGCTAGGGCGGCATGAAGGCGGCCGTTCAGGTCGAGTACGGCGAAGCCGAGGTCCTTCGTCTGGCCGACGTCGCGGACCCGGTCGCGAAGCCCGGGTGGTCGCTCATACGGCTCAAGGCCGCGGGGCTCAACTGGCATGACGTGCTTGTCCGACGAGGGCTCTACGCCTCGCCGTTACCGCATGTGCCGGGCGCGGACGGTGCCGGCATCGATGTCGCGACCGGGGACGAGGTCGTCATCATGCCGTCCTTGTGGTGGGGCGACGTCGAGGCAGCGCCCGGCCCGAACTGGGAGATCCTCGGCGACCGTCGCTTCGGAACGTACGCCGAGCTGGTCGCGGTGCCGACGGAGTGCGTGCTGCCCAAGCCCGCCGGGCTGTCGTGGGCCCAGGCGGCTGCCCTGCCGCTGGTCGGGTTGACCGCGTACCGGGCGCTGTTCACGCGAGCGCAGCTGCGGGCGGGAGAGTCGCTGCTGGTCCTCGGGGCCGGTGGCGGTCTCGCGACCGCGGCGGTCAGCCTGGCCGCCGCCGTCGGTGCGCAGGTCTACGTGACCTCCTCGTCGCTGGAGCGCATCGAGCGCGCCGAGGAGCTCGGTGCAATTGACGGCTTTCTGTATACGGATCCGGACTGGCCGACCGCCGCGCGCGAGCGTCTGCGGGACGGGTTCGACGTCGTGCTCGACTCGGTCGGGACCTGGTCGGCCTCGATCGGCGCGCTGCGCCCGGGCGGCCGCCTGGTCGTCCTCGGCGCGTCGCGCGGCGAACGGGCCGAGCTCGACGTCCGCGGCTTCTACTTCGGACAGTACTCCCTGCTCGGTACTACCATGGGCAGTCCGCGCGACATGGCCGGACTGCTCGACCTGCTTGAGCACTACCGCGTGCCTCCACCGGTGATCGACCGGGTGTTCCCGCTGGCGGACGCGGCCGCCGCCCATCGCTATCTGGAGGGGGGTACCGCCTTCGGGAAGGTGGTGCTCGAGGTGTCATGACGAGAGGAAACCAATGAGCCTGGTCCGCTACGAGGTGGATGACCACGGGGTCGCGTACCTGACCATGGACTCGCCCCAGACCCGCAACGCGCTCAGCGATGCGATGCTCGACGAGTTGCTGGTCAACCTGGAGAAGGCGCGCGAGGACGCGGCCGTCCGGGTCGTGGTCCTCGCCTCGTCCCACGATCGGGTCTTCTCCGCCGGAGGCAACCTCAAGGCGTTCGCCGACGACCACACGATCATCGAGAAGTACGCCGGTCTCGACCGGTTCCCGCGGCTGTTCATGATGCTGGGCCAGTTGGGCAAGCCGGTGATCTGCGCCGCCGGCGGCGACTGCCTGGCCGGCGGATTCGGGCTGGCGCTCGCGTGCGATCTCGTCATCGCCAAGGACGGGGCGCGGTTCGGTTGTCCCGAGATCAACGTGGGCCTCTTCCCATTCATGATCTCCGCTCTGATATACCGCAACGTCCCCCGCATGAAGGCCAACGAGTTGATGATGCTCGGCGAGCTCATCTCCGCCCAGGAGGCCCACCGCCTCGACATCGTCAACACCGTCGTGCCCGCCGACCAGTTCGACGACACGGTCCGGGCCTGGGCGCACCGGCTCGCCGCGAAGTCGCCGCTACTGCTGAAGCTTGGCAAGGACGCCATCGAGACCACCAGGGACATGGGCCTCGGTCAGGCGCTCAACGCCCTTCGCTCGCACCTGGCGATCGCCTTCGCGACCGAGGACGTGAAGGAGGGCGTCGCGGCGTTCCTGGAGAAGCGCGAACCGCAGTGGCGGATGAGGTAGCTGCCGTACGACCGAGCGGTCAGCCGGCGGGGTAGGCCCGGGTCTCGGTGGCCTTGACCGCGGCCCAGATGGGTTGTCCTGGCTCCAGCCGGAGGGTGGCGGCCGCGGCTGGAGTGACGTCGGCGGATGCCTCGCCCGGCCCACCGACGAGGTGGACGCGGACGTGGTCGCCGTGGCGGGTGATCCCGCCGACGGTGGCCGACCAGGTGTTGCGCGGGCTGCCCTGCGGCGGGTCGGGGTGGAGGGCGACCGCGGTGGGGGCGAAGGCGACGAAGGCGTCGCCGTGGACGGTATCGGCGGTGGCGAAGGCCATCCCGGTGGGCAGGGTGACGGTGTGGCCGTCGCCGTGGCCGCGGTAGAGGTTGAGGCCGACGAGCCGGGCCACGTAGTCGGTCCGCGGGCGGGCGGTGACGGCGGCGGCATCGCCCTCCTGGACGACGCGGCCGTTCTCGACGATGACGAGCCGGTCGGCCAGGACGAACGCGTCGAGCGGATCGTGGGTGACGACGAGCGTCGCCCCGGGGTGGTCGGCGAGATGACGGTGCAGCTCGGCCCGGGTGTCCAGGCGAGTACGCGCGTCGAGGGCGGCCAGCGGCTCGTCGAGCAGCAGCAGAGCCGGCCGCAGGGCCAGGGCTCGGGCGAGCGCGACCCGTTGGGCCTGGCCGCCGGAGAGCTGACGGGGCCGGCGGCCGGCCAGGTCGGCGAGGCCCACCCGCGCCAGCCACTCGTGCGCGATGGCCCGGGCCTGCCCCCGGGACGCGCCCCGGCACCGGGGGCCGAAGGCGACGTTCTCCAGGGCGGACAGGTGCGGAAAGAGCAGGTAGTCCTGGAACACGACGCCGATGTCGCGTCGCTCGGGCGGAACGAACGTACGGCCGGCGTCGTCCAGGCAGGTCCCGTTCAGGTCGATGCGGCCGCCGGTGAGCGGGGTCAGGCCGGCCAGGGCCCGTAGCGCCGTGGTCTTGCCGGCTCCGTTGGGCCCGAGCAGGGCCACGACCTCGCCCGGCGCCACGGTCAGCTCGATGTCGAGCCGAAACGCCGGATGCTCGACCACCAGGTGGGCCCGCAGCCCGGCGTCGGGCGGCGCAGGGTTGGACACGTACGGTCGGGCGTCCTGATTGTCCACTGTGGTCATGCTGACTGGCCGATCCACTTCTCCCGCAGGGCAACGAGGATGCCGACGCTGACCGCGAGCAGCACGAGGCTGAGCACGATGGCCGCGGGTGGGTCGGTCTCCAAGAGCAGGTAGACGCTCAGCGGCATGGTCTGGGTGCGCCCGGGGAAGTTGCCCGCGAAGGTGATCGTGGCCCCGAACTCGCCGAGCGCCCGAGCCCAGCACAGCACCGCGCCGGCCACGATCCCGGGCGCCACGAGCGGCAGCGTGACCCGCCGGAAGGTCGTCCACCGGTTCGCGCCGAGCGTGGCGGCGGCCTCCTCGTACCGGTCGTCGATGCCGCGCAGCGCCCCCTCGACGGCGATGACCAGGAACGGCATCGCGACGAACGCCTCCGCGATGACGACGGCGGTGGTGGTGAACGGGATCGTCACATCGAACCACCGGTCGAGCCACTGCCCGATGACGCCCCGGCGGCCGAGCAGCAGCAACAAGGCCAGGCCGCCGACCACGGGTGGAAGGACCAGCGGCACCGTGACCAGCGCCCGGACCAGCCGCCGGCCGGGAAACTCGACCCGGGCGAGCAACCAGGCCAGCGGAACCCCGAGCACCAGGCAGACGGCCGTAGCCAGGGTCGCGGCCACCAGCGACAGCCGCAGCGCCGCCAGCACCTCGGGCTCGACGAGCCGTTGCGGCACGGTGGACCAGGGAGCGCGGACCAGCAGCCCGACCAGCGGCAGCACCAGGAACGCCAACGCCAGCGCCGCCGGCACCGCCAGGGGCGCCGGCACCACGCGCCGGGCCCGTGGGTGGACGGCGCGCCGATGTTCCACTGTGGAAGATGGTGCGTCGGCGACGGGGGAGGGTCCGGCGCCGGATGGGTTGGCGCTGGAGGATGTACTGATGCTCATGCTCATTTAGGGTTGCTGGAAGCCGTACCGGGCGAGCACCGCGGCGCCGTCCGACGAGAGCACCCAGGCGACGAACGCCTCGGCGCCCGGCTTGTTCGGCGCGTCCGTGAGCACCGCGATGAGGTAGTCGTTGATCGCCTCGGCCGACTCGGGAAACTCCACGGCCTCGACACCGTCATGGATGATCGCGTCGGTGCGGTAGACCAGCGCGGCATCGACCTCGCCGAGCGACACCTTCGACAGCGCGGCCCGGACATTCTCCTCGTACGACACCGGCGTGATGGTCAGGCCCGATGCCTCGATCGCGGTCTTCGCCGCGGCCCCGCACGGCACCTGCTCCGCGCACAGCGCCACGGTGACGCCGGGCTCGGCGAGATCCGCGAGCCCGGTGATGCCCAACGGGTTGCCCGCCTCCACCGCGATGACGAGCTGGTTGCGGACGAAGACCACCGGCTCGCCGTCCGCGTTACCCGCGTCGGTCACCGTCTTCATGGTGGCCGGGCTGGCCGCCGCGAACACGTCCGCCGGCGCGCCTTCGTTGATCTGGGTGGCCAACGCGGAGCTGCCGGCGAAGTTGAACTCCAGCCGGGCGCCGGGGCTGGCGGCCTCGAAGTCCTCGGCGATCTCCTCGAACACGTCCGTCAGGGACGCGGCGGCGAAGACGGTGATGGTGCCGGTGACGCCGGACGCGGCCGACGGGTCCCGTGAGCTCGGTGGCTGCGACGTGCACGCGGCCAGCGCGACCACGGCGAGCGCGGCCGCGGCGGCGAGTGCGCCGATGCCGCGCCCGGCCCGACCCCGGACCCTGTCGCGCGATCGATCCGTGGACCACCGAGCGCCGGACGTCCTCGCGGCGCGCGCATCGCCTCGGCCCAGGCGGCGTAGGGGCGACACGGTCCGGAGCATCATCGCCACGGCGTCAGACCATACTCCTGGTAGATGCCAGGGCCAAGCCCTCAGGCCTGCCGCACATGCGGCATGGTCTCCCGTACGGCTGTCGCAGATGCGGTGCTTCGGCAGCGGGCTTTTCCCCACGAATAGGGCCCGCACGCCGCTTCGGGCGTAGGTAGTGCCAGGAAGGCGTCCTTCCTGGCACAACCGGACACCCCGCCGCGAGGCGCGCAAGAAGGCTTCACGTTCCGGCCCAGCTCCTGCACGGAGCCGGGGCGCCCAAGCGCTAGGACGCTGCGTTGAACGCCCGGACGAAGGCGAAGATCGCGTCGGCGACCAGTTGGACCGCGATGGCGGCGAGCAGCAGCCCGGAGATGCGGGTGAGTACCTCGATCCCACCCGGGCGCAGGGCGCGCACCATGAACGTGGAGAAGCGCAGCAGCAACCAGGTGAGGATGAAGACCAGCACCATGCCGGCGGAGATGGCGAGGTAGTCGGCGGTGTCGGAGGCACCCTGGACGAAGAGCATCGTGGCCACGATGGCCCCGGGCCCGGCCAGCAGGGGCGTTCCCAGCGGCACCAGGGCAACATTCGAGGTGACCTGACGGCGTGGGTCGTCCGACCGGCCGGTGAGCAGCTCCAGCGCCACGAGCAGCAGCAACAGGCCACCGGCGGCCTGCAGGGCGGGCAGGTCGACCCCGAGATAGTCGAGGATCTGCTGGCCGGCCACGGCGAAGACCACGATGACCCCGGCGGCGAGCGCGACGGCCGTCCACGCCGCCCGGATCCGGTCCCGGCGCTCCATGGTCCGGGTCAGGGCCAGGAAGATGGGCAGCATGCCGGGCGGATCGATGATCACCAGCAAGGTCACGAAGACTTCGCCGAACAGCCGTACGTCCACGGGCAACAGTCTGAACTACCCATCGTCGAACGCCGCCCCTGGGCGCCCCAAGCGAGCGCGCCTTCGCTCAGTCCGAGCGCAACCGCTGACGCGCGCTTGTGGTACGGCCTGGCCGAGGTCCGGGATCTCATGCGAACATGTGTACTATGCCGGCGGAGTGGCGTACGGACCCGAGCGAGGGCGCCGGGATCCTGCACGCGGACCTCGACGCCTTCTACGCGTCGGTGGAGCAGCGTGACGACAAGGCGCTGCGAGGGCGGCCGGTCGTCGTCGGCGCCGGCGTCGTGCTGGCCGCCAGCTACGAGGCGAAGCGGTACGGCGTCCGCACCGCGATGGGCGTTCGCCAGGCTCAGCGGCTGTGCCCCCACGTGGTGACGGTGCCACCCCGGTTCGGGGCGTACGTCGAGGCGAGCCGAGCCGTCTTCGCGATCTTCCGCGACACGACGCCCATCGTCGAAGGGTTGTCGATCGATGAGGCGTTCCTCGATGTCCGTGGGCTGCGTCGGATCGCCGGCCCACCCGCGCAGGTCGCGGCCCGCCTCAAGCAGCGGGTCCTCGCCGAGGTGGGGTTGCCGATCACCGTCGGGGTCGCCCGCACCAAGTTCCTGGCCAAGGTGGCCAGCGGTGTCGCGAAACCGGATGGCCTGCTGGTCGTGCCGCCCGCGGCCGAGCGGGAGTTCCTCTGGCCACTGCCCGTCGAGCGGCTGTGGGGCGTCGGCCCGGTGACGGCCCGCAAACTGCGCGGGTTCGGCATCCGAACGGTGGGCCAGGTGGCCGAGGCCGGCGAGGCGGCGCTGGTCAGCCTGCTGGGCAAGGCGACCGGAGGACACCTGCATGCGCTCGCGTGTGGTCGCGACCCCCGCCCCGTGCAGGTCGGCCGCCGCCGAGGCTCCGTCGGTGCCCAGCGGGCGCTGGGCCGGGGCCGACGCACGGCGCAGGAGATCGACGCGATCGCCGCCGGGTTGGTGGACCGGGTCACGCGGCGCCTGCGCGCGGCCGGCCGCACGGGCCGGACGGTCGTGCTGCGGTTACGGTTCGACGACTTCACCCGGGCGTCCCGGTCGCACACGCTGGCCCGGCCCACGTCGCATACGCCAACGGTGCTGCGGGCGGTGCGGGCCCTGCTCGCCCAGGCCGGGCCGCTGATCGAGCAGCGGGGACTCACGCTGATCGGGGTAGCGGTGACGAATCTGGACCACGACGGCGCCTGGCAGCCCGAGCTGCCGTTCGACCAGGACAGCGGGCCCGAGCTGGACCGGACCCTCGACCGCATCCGCGACCGGTTCGGTTCCTCGGCGGTCACGCGCGGCTCATTGGTCGGCCGCGCTGCCGGCCTCACGCTCCCGATGCTGCCCGACTGACGCCGTCAGCGTCCGGGCCAGGTGCGGGTCCAGCGCCGGCGGGAGTCGTCGGTGAACGGCCGGCCGCGGCCAAAGGCGTCGATGCGTCCCCAGCGGCCGGGGATGTCGAGCAGAGCGATGTAGCCGATGTCCGGCGGCACGGCCGGGTCGGTGACGAGGAACTGTCCGCTCGTGTTGAGGCCCAGCATGGTGCGCAGCAGCAGCAACGGTGTGCCCGTCGACCAGGCCTGCGGGCTGCACGCCGTGGGGTACTCGACCGGGTACTGGGTGAACGAGCGGTCGTACCCCGCGAACGCCTCCGGGAGCCGGCCATTGAAGTATTCGGCGGCGTCGAGCATGGCCGAGGCGATGCGGGCCGCCTCCTGCTTGTAGCCGTAGCGGCGCAGGCCCCAGGCGATGATCGAGTTGTCGAACGGCCAGACCGTGCCGTTGTGGTAGCCGATCGGGTTGTACCGGGCCTCGCCCTCGGCCAGGGTGCGGACCCCCCACCCGCTGAACAGCCGCGGCCCCATGAGGTGGCGCACGATCGAGCGGGCCTTGGGCGGGTCGACGATGCCGCTCCACAGCAGGTGCCCGATGTTCGACGTGAGCGAGTCGACCTTGCTCCCGTCGGCGTCGAGGGCAACCGCGAAGTACCCGCGGTCGGAGATCCAGAAGTCGCTGTTGAACCGCCGGCGCAGGTCGCGCGCCTCCTCGTCGAGACGGCGGGCGAGCTCCTGGTCGTCCCAGACGTAGCGGGCCAGCCGGGCCCCCCGGAACTTGGCGTCGTACGCGTACCCCTGCAGCTCGCAGGTGGCCAGCGGGTAGCCCGGCAGCCGGCCGTCGTGGTAGCTGATGGCGTCCCACGAGTCCTTCCAGCACTGGTTCTCCAGGCCGGTCTCCTCGTTGGCCCGCTTGTACGAGACGTAGCCGTTGCCCTGCCGGTCACCGTACTCGTCGATCCAGCGCAGCGCGGCCCGCGCGTACGGCTCGCACGCCTTGACCAGCTCGGTGTCGGCGGTCCACCGCTCGTACTCGTCGAGCAGCACGACGTACAGCGCCGTGGCGTCGGCGTTGCCGTAGTACGGCGAGTGGGGCTGCTCCTCGAACGCCGCCGTCTCGCCGTAGCGGATCTCGTGGAGGATGCGGCCCGGCTCCTCCTCCCGAAAGTCGTCGACGCGGACGCCCTGCAGGGCGCCGAGCGCCAGCAGGGTGGTCGCCGCCAGCTCCGGGGTGAACGGCAGGGCCTGCAGGCTGGTGATGATGGCGTCACGGCCGAACACCGCCATGAACCACGGCAGACCCGCCGCGGGCAGGTTCGCCCCGCTGCCGATCGGCGGGTTGAACCGCAGGGCGGCGAGGTCGATCAGGCTGCGGCGGTAGGTCGAGCGCAGGCTTTCGCGGTCGGTCTCCAGCCGCGGCGCGTCCTCGATCCAGCG
>Ga0310841_100152_pt1 | contig 74817 bp, 70 predicted proteins | sample SM_ome_9_FD_201311 | JGI IMG/M metagenome (GOLD analysis project Ga0310841, IMG submission 201311) | Sorghum-adapted microbial communities enriched on stacked mutant (SM) sorghum from Joint BioEnergy Institute, Emeryville, California... ...
AGGTGTCGGCGCACCGACTCCGCGATCTGGTCGCCGACGGTGTACGCGGGGTTCAGGCTGCGGGTCGGCTGTTGGAAGATCATTCCCATGCCGGGCCCGCGGAGTCTGCGCCACTCGCGCTCCGGCAACGCGGTCAGCTCCCGGCCGTCGAACCTCACCGAACCACCCGCGACGCGACCGCCGGTCACCCCGGTCAGCCCCATCACCGCGAGCGAGGTCACGGTCTTGCCCGAGCCCGACTCGCCGACCAGTGCGACGGACTCCCCCTGGTCGAGCGTGAACGACACGCCCTGCACCACCGGCGTCCAGCCACCGGAGGCGCTGGGGAACTCCACCGCCAGGTCGCGCACCTCCAGCAGCGGCTGGCCCGCTGTCTTCTGCTCGCGCACGGTCAGTCCTCCTTGCTGCCGGCCGACCGACTGCGCAGCATGCCCTTGCGCACGCCGTCGCCGAGGTAGGTGAAGGCCAGTACGGTGAGGAAGATCATCACGCCGGGTGGCCAGACCAGGTACGGCGCGATGCCCATGTTCGAGGAGGCGGTGGAGAGCATCGATCCCCAGCTCGCCGCCGGCGGTCGGACACCGAGGCCCAGGAAGCTCAGGCTCGCCTCCGCCGCGACCGCGGTCCCCAGTGACACGGAGATCACGAGTACGATCGGCGGCATCACGTTGGGCAGGATGTGTCGCCCGATGGTCCGCAGACTGCTGCAGCCCAACGCGACGGACGCCTCGATGTACGTCTCGTGCCGCACGTCCATCGTGGTGGCCCGGGCGACCCGGAAGAACCGTGGCGCCATCACCAGCCCGACCGCCAGCATGGCGTTCGTGACCCCCGGGCCGAGCACCGCGACGATGGTGATGGCCAGCACGAGCGACGGGGCACTCATCAGGGCGTCCATCACCCGGGTCAGCGTGGCGCCCAGCAGTCCGCCCCAGTAGCCGGCGACGATGCCGGGGGGCAGACCGATCAGCAGCGCGACGACCACCGCCTGCACCGCGGCCTGCAGCGACACCCGGGCGCCGTAGATCAGCCGGCTGAGCACGTCCCGCCCGTAGTCGTCGGTGCCGAGCAGGTGCTCGCCGCTGGGCGGCTGCAGCCGCTGGAGCACGTCCTGGGCGTCCGGGTCGTGCGGCGCGATCACCGGGGCCAGGACGGCGCAGGCCACGAGCAGGAGCAGGAACCCCCCGGCCACGACGGTGGAGCGGCGCCGCAGGATGCCGCGCAGGATGCCCGCCCGGCCGGCGGTGGCGGGGTCGTCGGGGCCGCCGACGGGGTCGTCCAGGACTGTCGCGTTCGTCATGCCCGCACCTTCGGGTTGAAGTAGCCGTACGAGATGTCGACCAGCAGGTTCACCACCACGACGACGCTGGTGGAGAAGAGCACGAAACCGAGCAGCACCGGGATGTCGCGGTTGAGCACGCTGTCGACGGCGAGGCTGCCCAGCCCGGGCATGTTGTAGATGATCTCGATGGTGACCGATCCGGCGAGCACCTCGGCCACCCGGAAGCCGAGCACCGTCACCACCGGGATGCAGGCGTTCTTCAACGAGTGTTTGAACAGCACCGCCCGTCGGCTCAGGCCCTTGGCCCGGGCGTTGAGGACGTAGTCCGACCTGAGCACCTGCCCCAGCGCCGACCGCAGCTGCAGGGTCACCTCTGCCGCGGGCAGCAGGCCGAGGGCGATGCCGGGCAGGATGAGGTGGGACAGCCACGGCCAGAACCCGGCCGACAGGGGCTCGAATCCGAAGGCGGGAAGCAGTTGGTAGCTCACCGCGAACAGTGACGCCAGCACCAGCCCGAACCAGAACGCGGGGACGGCGATCGCGATCGAGGCCAGCCAGTTCACGAGGCGGTCGACGAGGCCGCCGGGGCGCAGCGACGCCACGATCGCCATCGCGGCCCCCAGCACGACGGCCATCACCATCGCGAACAGGACCAGGGACATGGTGGTCCCCATCCGCCGGGTGAGCATGTCGACGACCCGCTGGTCGGACAGCAGCGACGTCCCCAGGTCACCCTGCAGCGCCGCGCCCACCCAGCGCAGGTAGCGCTCCCAGACCGGATCGTCCAGGCCGAGCTGGTCGCGGATCGCCGCGACGCGCTCGGGCGTCGGGTTGTCCCCGGCCAGTACGACGGCGGGGTCACCGGGGGCCAGGCCGATCAGCAGGAAGACCAGCAGCGGCACCACGAACAGCAGCGGGATCGCCGCGAGCAGCCGTTTGCCTGCGTAACGCAGCATGCCGTGTCCCTTTCAAAGTCGTGTCGGAGCCCGCGGCCCGACTGCCGGCGCTGCCTTCGCCGGGCCACCGCGCGGCCCGGCGAAGGCAGCGGCTGCCAGCCGGCCTACTTCTTCATCGCGATGTAGCGGAGATCCCAGATGCCGATGTTCGCCCAGGGAACGTTGTCCGTGTTGAGCACCTTGGGGCTTCCGACGACGCCCACGGTCTGCTGGCAGACCGGGATGAACCACGCCTGCTCCAGGGTGGTCTGCCAGATCTTGGCGTACAGCGGGGCCCGCTGCTGCTCGGTCAGCGACGGGTTGGCGGCCTCGACGGCGATCGACTCGATCGCGCTCCGGTCGGTCGCGAGCTTGTAGGTGTTCAGCAGGTAGGTGTTCACCGTGTCGGCCGGGTCGATCTTCGGGCTCCAGGAGGAGGAGACCATGAGCTCGAAGTCACCGGCGATGAACCGCGGCTCGTTCTCCGAGTTCGGCACCGGGTTGAGGGTGGCCTCGATGCCCACCGCCGACAGCGCCGCCTGGATGACGTTCGCCGGCTGTTCGGTGTTCGTTCCGGCCGCGAACGTGACCGTCACCTTGGCCCCGCCGACGCTCTGGATCAACGACTTCGCCTTCTCCTGGTCGTACGGGTAGGGGTAGGTGTAGTCCTTCATCGCCGCCCAGCTGTGCGCCGGGTAGAGCTGGCGGTACGGCGTGCAGCTACCCGAGAACAGCGCGCTGATGGCCTCCGGGTCTATCGCGTGCGCGATCGCCTGCCGCACCTCGGGCTTGACGAGGTGGCCCTGGTTCGCCCGCAGGTAGACCCCGAGGATGTTCCGGAACGTCACCTTGTTCATGGTCACCACGTTGCGGTCGGCCAGCTGCTGCGCCTGGACCAGGTCGTTGGCCGCGCTGACCGTGGTCAGGTCGCTCTGACCGGTCTGGACCCCCCGCAGCCGGGTGGCGCCGTCCGGAACCCGCTGGAGCTCGATGCCGGCGAGCCGCCCCACGTTCGGGTCCCAGTAGCTCGGTGCCCGCTTCATGACCACCTTCTCGTTCGGCACGAACGAGGTCACGATGTACGGGCCGGAACCGGCGTTGCCCGGGTTGTTCCCCAGGTCGACGGAGGGGTCGCTGATCGCCTTCGGGCTGACCATCATCCCGACGTTCGTGGCGAAGACGCTGGGCAGCTGGACGCCCTTGCCCTTGACCAGCTGCAGCCGGACGGTGTGGTCGTCGACCACCTCGACGGCGGTGATGTCGGCCAGGTCCTGCTTGATGGCGCTGTTCTCGAGCGTCTTGCCCCGCTCGATGTTCGCCTTGACCGCCTGCGCGTCGAAGGGTGTGCCGTCGTGGAACTTCACGTCGCGGCGCAGCTTCAGCTCCAGGTAGGAGCCGTCCGGGGCGAACGTCCACTCGGTGGCCAGCCCGGGGACGATGTTGTCGTCCTTGTCGATGGTGGTCAGCCGGTCGAAGGCCAGCACCAGGTAGCCGAGACCGCCGTAGCTGGTCTGCAGCGCCGGGTCGAGGCTCCGGATCGGCCCGGCCGAGGTGAACCGCAGCGTCGCGTTCGGGTCGATCTCGCCGCCGTCGCCGGCGCCCTGGGTGCTGCTGCCACCACCCCCGCATCCCGCGAGGGCCAGCACGGCGGCGAGCGCTATCGCGCCGGCTCTTCGCCGGTTGATTATTGTCATTTTTCCTCCAGTTGGCGTGCAGTTCGTCCGCGCGGCGCGGGCGGTGTGTGTCGGGTGTGTCGGGTGTGTCGCGGTTTCCGCCGGCTCAGCTGTCGGCGGAGAGGATCAGGGCGCTCGTGGGGACTCCCACACCTGCGGTGACCAGGACGTGGGACACGTTGGCGGGTTGGCTCGTCGACGTGCCGCGGATCAGCCGCACGCCCTCGGCGATGCCGTTGGTGCCGTGCAGGTAACCCTCGCCGATCTGCCCGCCGTGGGTGTTGGTCGGCAGTGCGCCGTCCAGCTCGAGGTTGCCGTCGGCGATGAAGTCCTTCGCCTCTCCCCGGCCGCAGAAGCCGTACTCCTCCAGCTGGTGGAGCACGAACGGGGTGAAGTGGTCGTAGAGGATCGCGGCGTCCATGTCCTGCGGTCCGAGGTGGGACTGGGCCCACAGCTGCCGGGCGCACAGCTCGACCTCCGGCACGCGGGTCAGGTCGTCGCGGTAGTAGCTGACCATCGAGTACTGGTCCGGTCCGATGCCCTGGGCGGCGGCGGTGATGACGGCCGGCGGGTGCGGCAGGTCCCGGGCGCGTTCCGTGCTGACGATCACCATGGCCTGGCCGCCGTCGGTCTCCTGGCAGCAGTCCAGCAGGCGCAGCGGCTCGGCGATCCACCGCGACGACTGGTGGTCCTCCAGCGTGATCGGCCTGCCGTAGAACCAGGCCCGGGGATTCACCGCGGCGTACCGCCGGACCGTCACCGCGACCCGCCCGAAGTCCTCGCTGGTCGCGCCGTACACGTGCATGTACCGGCGGGCGAACATCGCGGTGTGTTGCGCCGGGGTCAGCAGCCCGTAGGGGTTGACCCAGGTCCGGTACTCGTTCTCCGCCGTCGGCGCGGTCTTGCCGGGCGGCGGGCCCAGGCCGAACCGGACACCCGAGCGCTCGTTGAACGCACGGTAGACCACGACCACGTCCGCGACGCCGGTGGCCACCGCCATGGCGGCCTGCTGGACGGGCGCGCACGCCCCGCCCCCGCCGTGCGGGATCCGGCTGAAGAACCTCAGCTCCGGGATCCCGAGCGTGCGGGCGACCATGTTCTCCGGGTTGGTCTCCATGGTGAACGTGGACATGCCGTCGACGTCCCGCGGGCTCAGGCCCGCGTCGTCCAGCGCGGCGAGCACCGCCTCGGCCGCGAGCTGCAGCTCGCTGCGGCCGGAGTTCTTGGAGAACTCGGTGGCCCCGATACCGACGATCGCCGCCTTGCCCGACAGGAAGTCCGATGTCATGGCCGCACCTCCGGATCCCGTGACGCCGCCGGAGTGGGAAGGCGCAGGGTGACCTTCGACGTCGCGTGAGCTCCCCTGCTGTTGGCGCCGGTCACCGCGACCGTGACCGTGTCGCCGTCGACCGCCGTCACCTCGCCGGTCAGGGTCATCGTGTCGCCGGGATAGTTCGGCACCCCGAGCCGCGTGGACAGGCTGGTCAGCCGGGCGGCGGGCCCGGCCCAGTCGGTGACGTACCGGCCGATCAGGCCGTTGGTGTTGTTGATGCTCATGTACGTGTCCGGCGCCCCGCGCTCGATCGCGCGCTGCGGATCGTGATGTACGTCCTCGAAGTCGCGGGTCGCCAACGCACCCGCCACGATCAACGTCCGAGTGATCGGGATCCGCAGTTCGGGGAGCCGGTCCCCCACGCTGATCTCGTCGAGCCGGCGACTACCGACGTTCATGCGGAACCTCCGGCGATGTGTCTGCCGATCTGGTGCAGGTGCCAGCCGGCCGAGCCGAGCGTGTTGGCCAGCTGGCTCGTCCAGAGCATGTAGCGGTGGATCGGGTAGGTGACGTCGGCGCCGATGCCGCCGTGGAGGTGCTGGACGGTGCGGGCGACCCGGTCACCGCCGTCCGCGGACCACCACTTCGCCACGTGCACGGCCGCTGCCGCCGGCCGGCCGGTCTCCAGCCGCCACAGGGCGTTCCAGAAGGTGACCTCCATCGCCTGTGTGTCGATGTGGCAGTTCGCGGCCTGGTGCGCGGCGGCCTGGAAGGTGGCCAGCGGCACCCCGAACTGGTGCCGTTGCGACAGGTACTCGGCGGTGCGCCGGACGGACTCCTGGCTCACCCCGAGCTGGATGGCGGCCAGGCCGACCCAGGCGCGTTGCAGCAGCCAGTCCAGCCGGTCCTCGTCGGGCCCGTCGCCGAGCCGCTCGGCGGGCGCCGCGTCGAACACGAGGTCGGCCGCGATCGCGCGGTCGGTGCGCTCGTAACGCGCGCGGTCCACCCCGGCCCGCCCGGTTTCGACCAGGAACAGCTCGACCGACCCGTTCGGGGTACGCGCGGGCACGAGCACGGCGTCGGCGACATGGGCGAAGGGCACCGCGGTGCCGGTTCCGGTCAGCCTCCAGTCGCCCTCACCTCCGGTCGCGCGCACCCCGGGTGTCCAGGGCCGGCCGGCGCCGAGGTCCTCCAGCGCCGCGGCCAGCACGACGGAACCCTCGGCGACCCGGGGCAGCCAGGTGCGCCGTTGCCCGTCGGTGCCGTACCGCGCCAGTGCCAGGGCGCCGAGCACGACGGTCTCCCACAGCGGCACCAGGCACACCCGCCGGCCCTGCTCGACGAGGGCGAGCGCGAACTCCGACAGCCCGAGGCCGGCACCGCCGTACTCGGTGGGTACGGCCAGTCCGAGCACTCCGGCGTCGGCCAGGTCGCGCCACAGCCGGCGGTCGAACCGGTCGTCGCCCGCCTCGACCTCCATGAGGCGCTGCACGTCGCCGTGCTGCTCGAACACCCCGGCGGCGAGTTGCCGGACGGTGACCTGGCTTTCGGTCAGCTGGAAGTCCATTCAGGCGTCCTCCCCCACCGCGCGGAACCGCGGCAACGTCAGCTCGTCGTCGTACCTGAGCCACTCGACCTCGACGGGCAGGCCGATCCGGAGATCGGCCGGGTCCCCGGCGAAGTCCGCGACCAGCCGGGTGCCCTCCTCCAGGTCCACCAGCACGATCGGCAGCGGATAGTCGAAGCCCGGTGCCTTCGGGTGGTGGCTGACGACGTAGCTGTGCACGGTGCCGCGGCCGGACGCCGGCACCTCGTGCCAGTTGAAGGACCGGCAGTGCGGGCACGCCGGCGAGGGCGGGTGGCGCAGACGGCCGCAGTCGGTACACGCCTGGATCACCAGCCGGTGCTGGCGGGCCGCCTCGAACCAGAACGCGTTGTCCCGGGTGATGAATGGTTTGGGCCGCCTGGCCGGGTCGGCGGTGGGTGCCGGCGCCGCGGGGTCGGGGGTGCGCTGGGAGGCCGACGTCGCCGCGGCGGACGCCTGCTGCGGCCGGAAGCGCAGGATCCGGAACCGTTGCTCGGCGACGACCTGCCCGAGCTGGTCGCGGTAGGTGCGCTGGGTGGTGATGAAGTGTCCGGGTCCCAGCGCCGTCCGCTTGCGCGGCGAGATGTCCGCGATGACGGTGGTCATCGAGAGCTGGTCGCCGGGGCGCAGCTCCCGGTGGTAGACCTGCTCGTCGTCGGTGGCGACCACGCCGGTGAACCCGGCCTCGTCGAGCAGCCTCAGCAGCCGGGACATCGGGGTGTCGGGGGCGGCGCCGGAGCGGGCTGCCTGGTGTGCCCGGTACCCGACCATGAGCCAGGTCGACAGCATCGGCGGTGGGGCGACGATGCCCTCCCGCCCGGTCGCCACCGCGGCGGCCTCGTCGAGGTAGATCGGGTTCTCGTCACCCATCGCCTCGACGAAGTGCCGGATCATCGGCCGGTTGACCGGCTCCTGTGCGTGCCGCACCGGTGTCGCCTCCTGGCCCACGAAGGCGCGCAGGGACTCCAGGAAGGCCTGTTCCTCGTTCGTCGTCGCGGTCGTCATCGGCCTCACCTGGCCCGCCGCGGCATGCCGAGGCCGTTGACGGCGATCATGTCGCGCAGCACCTCGTTGGTGCCGCCGCCGAAGGTGTTGATGTACGACCCGCGGGCGAGCGCCTCCAGCCGCCCGTCCAGCGGCGCGCCGGGTGCGCCCGGCCGGCGGGTCGCCATCGGCCCGACGGCGCCCAGCAGGGTGCGGCAGACCCGGTCGTGGGTCTCGGTGCCGAAGACCTTGGCCACGGCCGCCGCCGCCGGCGAGGGGTCCTCGCCCTCACCCAGCACCGCCAGCTTCCAGTTGAGCAGCCGCATGGCCTCGATCTCGACGTAGGTACGCGCCAGGTCCTGGCGGACCCACTCCCGGTCGATGGGCCGCGCGCCGTCGACGCGGGCCTGCCGGCACCAGTCCACGACGTCGGACCACAGCTGCTCGGTGCGCCCGCCGAAGGCGGCGAGGCCGACCCGCTCGTGGCCGAGCTGGGACGTGATCAGCTTCCAGCCCTGGTTGACCTCGCCCACCAGGTTCTCCCGGGGCGCGCGTACGTCGTTGTAGTAGGTGGCGTTGGTGTGGGTCAGACCCGAGGTGGCGATCGGTGTGAAACTGAATCCCGGGTCCGCGGTGGAGACGATGATGATCGAGATCCCGCGGTGTTTGGGCGCGTCGGGGTCGGTCCGGCAGGCCAGCCAGATGTAGTCGGCCTGGTTGGCGCCGCTGGTGAACACCTTGTTCCCGTTGATCACCCACTCGTCGCCGACGAGTTGCGCCCGTGTCCGGACCGACGCCAGGTCGGTGCCGGCCTCCGGTTCGCTGTACCCGATCGCGAACAGGATGTCCCCGGTCAGCATTCCGGGCAGGTACCTGCGCTTCTGCTCCTCGGTGCCGAACCGCTGGATCATCGGCCCGATGGTGTTGATGGTGACGAACGGGAACGGGGCGCCGGCACGCTGCACCTCGTCGAAGAGGATGTACTGGTCGATCACCGGCCGGCCCTGGCCGCCGTACTCCTTCGGCCACCCCAGCCCGAGCCACCCGTCGCGCCCCATCTGGCGGACCACCTCGCGGTAGGCCGGCCGGTCCTCGTTGGTCCCGCCGATGGCCTCCCGAACCTCGGGAGTCAGCAGTTTCTTGAAGTAGGCACGCAGTTCACGGCGCAGCTGTTGCTGCTGCGGCGTGTAGTCCAGGAACATGCGTAGGTCCTTCCACCTGGGCCGGCGACATCGCCGTGGTCGTCACGCGGGGTTCGGGATGAGCGCGGTACGGCCGTGCTCGACGAACTCCTTCTCGAGAAGCTGGCGCTGGCGGTCGTCCAGCGGCCGGTACACCTGCTCGGAGCCGACACGCCAGTACACGGGGTCGGTCGTGACCCAGGCGGCGCGGCGCAGGACCGTCTTGGCCACCTTGTTGCTGCCGGTCGTGGGGACCTCGGCCATCACCCGCACGAACCGGGGCCGCCACTTGGTCCCGAGGTCCGGCTGCGCGTCGAGGAAGGCGGCGAAGGCCTGCGGGTCGAACCCGTGGCCGTCCTTCATCTGCAGGGCGCACATCACCTGGTCACCCGTGCGGGGATCCGGTACGGCGTAGACCAGGGCGACGTCGACCGCCTCCCAGCGTTCCAGGATCCGCTCGACCGGCGCGGCGGAGAAGTTCTCGCTGTCCACCCGCAGCCAGTCGGAGGACCGACCGGCGAAGTAGAAGAACCCCCGCTCGTCCCGGTAGGCCAGGTCGCCGGTCCAGAAGTCATCGCCGCGCACCCGCTCGGCGTAGGCACCGGGGTTCTTGTAGTAGCCCTCGAAGTCCGACGCCCTGCCGATCGCGACGATCTGTCCGATCGCCTCCTCCGGGTTGAGCAGCCTGCCGTGCGCGTCGAAGACCGCGGGTGGGCACTCCGCGCCGGTCTCCTCGTCGAGCACCCGGACGTCCACCCCGCCGACCGGCAGGCCCAGGGAGTCCGGGGGCGTGTCCGGGGTCCGGTTGATCCGCAGGACGCCCTCGCTGAGCCCGTACCCCTCCGACACCCGACAGTTGAAGCGGGCGCTGAACCGCTCGATGTCGGCGACGGAGGCCTCGGTGCCCATGGCGAGCTGCAGGCTGCTCGTGCGGTCCTCGGGCGTCTCAGGCACGGCCAGCACGTAGCTCAGGGCGCGGCCGACGTAGTTGACGTACGTCGGTCGGTAGCGGTGGATGTCGCGGACGAACCCCGAGGCGGAGAACTTCCGGGCCAGGCAGATGGTGGCGCCGACGTACATCGCCGGGGCGAAGTTCAACATGATGGAGTTGCCGTGGAACAGCGGCATACAGAGGTAGGTGACCGACTCCCGGGTCAACTCGGTGCGTTTCGCGAGCGTCTGCGCCAGCCCGGCCAGGCGGCGCTGGGAGCAGATGACGGCCTTGGGCGCCCCGGTGGACCCGGAGCTGAACAGCAGCAGCAGGGTGGCGCCCGGGTCGGGTGACTCGGTCGGGAGCGCGGCACCACGGTGCGCGGCCAGCAGCTCCCGGTACCGTTCGCTGTCCACGTTGATGACCCGGTCGGCGGGGACGCCGTGGTCGATTCCGGTCAGCAGGTCGGCGAGCCGGTCCTCGGTGAGGATGAGGTCGCAGTCGGTGTGCCGGATGTCCCCGGCCAGTTCGGCCCCACGGCGGGTGGGGTTGATGCCGACCAGCGTCGCGCCACCGAGCGCCGCGGCGCACATCCAGAAGAGGTAGTCGGGGATGTTCTCCAGCAACACACCGACGTGGAACCGACGGTTCCCGTCGCGCAGCCCGGCCAGCACCGCGGCCCGGTCGGCGCTCTCCTGGACCACCTCGGCCCAGGTCCACTGCTCGTCGCCGAAGCGAAGCGCGATGTGCTGGTCGTCGGCGCGGGACCGCACGATGTGGCCGAAGGTGTTCACGCGGTTTGGCCTCCTTCGGTGATCCGCGTCGAAAGGGCGCCGCCGGTGGATCCACACCCGGAAGCATGGACAAGCAAGCGCTTGGTCGAGACCATATATGTGGGTCCGCGGGTGGTCAAGAACACATCTCGGCAGCACACCCCCGCGGCCGGCGCCACACCGACGCCGCGAACGACAGGAGTGGATCAGTGACCCGACGTGCTCATCTATGGGACGACAGCGCCCTCGCCACCACCGGGGCCGCAGGTACGGCGGACGGCGGGCGAGGCACCGACCGTACGTCGCGCGGGTGCGGGGCGACGGTCGGACACGACGGCGTGACCGACCGGGTGCGGTCGGTCCGGTTCCCGGGTTGACCGGAGCCGCGCCGATGGAGGTCGTCACGACGCTGCCCGCCGACACCGCGCTGGACCAGGTGGCCACCCGGATCCGGCGGATCGAACGGCTGGGGTTCGACACCGTGCACATCCCGGAGACCGTGCACGACTCGCTGGCCGTCGCGCTGCTGGCCGCCGAGCACAGCACCCGGCTGGGCATCCGCACCAGCATGACCGTCGCGTTTCCCCGCAGCCCGATGGTCACCGCGTACGCCGCCTGGGACCTGGCCCGCTTCTCCGGTGGCCGCTTCCAGCTCGGCCTCGCCACCCAGGTGCGTGGCAACATCGAGGGCCGCTTCTCCGTCACCTGGACCGATCCGGCGGGCAGGCTGGCCGACTACCTGCGCGCGATGCGCGCCATCTTCGACGCGTTCCGCACCGGCCGGCCGCTGGACCACCACGGTCCGCACTACCGATTCACCCGGCTGCAGCCGTACTTCAACCCGGGCGGCGCCGACGTGCGACCACCCCAGCTCTGGACGGGTGGGGTCAACCGACGGGTCTGCGAGGTGGCCGGCGGGTTGGCCGACGGCTTCGTCACCCACGCCACCAACTCCCACCCCCGCTTCCTGCGCGAGCACTGCCTGCCCGCGCTCGTCGCCGGCGCGCGCCGGGCGGGTCGCACCGACGGCGGCCCCCGGGTGGTGGTCGTCTCCAAGTGCGTCACCGCGCCCGACCGGACGGCGCTGCGCGCCGCGTTGGACGCCGCCCGCCGCGAGTTCGCCTTCCTGTACTCCACCCCGGCCTACCGGCCGACCCTCCGGATGCTCGGTTACGCCGAGGTCGGCGAGCACCTGACCGAGCTGGTCCGGGCCGAGCGCTGGGCCGACCTGCCGGCGGTGCTCACCGACGACGTGCTGGCGGACCTGGTACCGCAGGCGACCTACGCCGAGCTGCCCGACGTGCTCCAGCGGTGGTACGGCGGCATCGCGCACGGGCTGGCGGTCGGGCTGCCGCCGGACGACCGGCACGACGAGGAGTTCGCCGAGCTGGTGCGGCGGCTCCGGGCGATACCCGCGGCGGGTCCGGTCTGGCCACCGAGCGCCGCGAATCAAGCAAATGCTTGCTAGCCTGCCCGGGGAGGTGCGCGTGCGTTTCGGAATCCTCAGCCCCGTCGTGATCCGCCAGCCCGGGCTGTCCTCACCCTGGGAGGAAACGGCCGGCCCGGAGCAGCTGCGCCGGATCGCCGAGACCGCGGACCGCCTCGGCTACCACCACCTCACCTGCAGTGAGCACGTCGCGGTGCCCACCGACGCGGCACGGGTCCGCGGCGGCACCTACTGGGATCCGCTCGCGACGCTCGGTTTCCTGGCGGGCCTGACCCGGCGCATCCGGCTGGCGACGAACGTGCTGGTGCTCGGCTACCACCACCCCCTCGCGGTGGCGAAGTCGTACGGGACGCTCGACCGGCTCAGCGGCGGACGGGTGGTACTCGGCGTCGGCGTCGGCACCCTGGAGGAGGAGTTCGAGCTGCTCGGGGCACCCTTCGCCGACCGTGGCAGGCGGGCCGACGACGCGCTGCGCGCGCTGCGCGCCGCGTGGGCGACCCGGACGCCCGCGTACGCCGGAACGTACTACCGCTTCCACGACCTCGTGGTCGACCCCCACGGCGTGCAGCCGCACCTGCCGATCTGGGTCGGTGGCCGGACGGCGCGCTCGCTCCGCCGCGCCTGCCGGTTCGGTGACGGCTGGGTTCCCTTCGGACTGCCGTTCGCCCGGATCGCGGAACTGCTGCGGGCGGCCGAACCCCCGCCGGGCTTCGAGGTCGTGCTGCAACCGCCCGCCCTCGACCCGGTGGACGACCCCGCCTCCACCCGGGTGCACGTGGAGCGCGCCCTCGACGCCGGCGCGACCATCATCAACGCCCGGTTCGTCCAGCACAGCCTGGACCAGTTGCTCGACCAGATGGCGGCACTACCCGAACTATTCCCCGAGGCCGGCTGGACCCCGGCCACCGAGTGACAGGGAGCGACCATGCCCGAGAACGACCACGTCATCGCCGACCTGCGGCGCCGGGTCCAGGAGCTCGAGGACCGGCTGGCGCTGATGCAGCTCATCGCCAGCTACGGCCCGGCCGTGGACAGCGGGTCGCCGGAGCCCGCCGCGAGGCTGTGGACCGACGACGGCGTCTACGACACCTACCCCGCGGTGCTGCACGGCCGCGAGGAGATCGCCGGCATGGTCACGGGTGAGCCGCACCAGCGGCTGATCCACTCCGGCGCCGCGCACCTGCAGGGCCTGCCGCACCTGCGGGTGGACGGCGACCGCGCCGTCGCCACCGCCTACTCCCAGCTCGTGCTGCGCGACGAGGCGACCGACAGCTACCGGATCTGGCGCACCGGCGTCAACCGGTGGGAGTTCGTCCGTACGCCACAGGGCTGGCAGGTCACCCACCGGGTCAACCGGCAGCTCGACGGTGGCGCGGAGGCCCGGGAGCTGCTCCGGGCCGCCGTCGACGACCCGGAGGACTGAGCGTCACGCCTCGTTGGGCAGGTTCGTCCAGCCCTTGCCGTCCGCCCGGCCGTACCAGCCCGAGGCGGCCAGTGTGCCGCCGTCGACCGGGATGGTGTGGCCGGTGACGAACCGCGCGTCGTCGGAGGCGAGGAACTCGACCACGGCGGCGTAGTCGTCGGGGGTGCCGAACCGCCCGAGCGGCAGCCAGGTGCGGATCAACGCCGGGTCGCGACCGCGCAGCATCGCGGCGGCGGGGGTCTGCGGCGTGTCGGCGAGGTCGGGGGCGATGGCGTTCACCCGTACCCCGTACCGCCCGACCTCCACCGCGAGGCTCTTGGTGAACGCGGACACGCCGGCGTTGAAGGCCGAGTAGACGGCGTGCCCGGGGATGCCCCGGAACGCCTCCACGGTCGAGACGTTGACGACCGCGCCGGACCGCTGCTCGACCATGAGCGGCAGCAGCGCGTGGGTCACCCGGAAGACGTGCAGCAGGTTCACCTCGTACAGGGCCTGCCACTGCTGCTCGGTGCTGTGCAGGAACGTCCTGGCGGCCGGGCGGAAGTCGCCGACGTTGTTGACCAGGACGTCGACCCGGCCGTCGCCGACCTCGAGGGCCCGGGTGCGCAGGGCCTGGACCACCTCCGGCCGACGGATGTCGCCGACGAGGGCGACACCCCGGCCACCGGCGGCCGTGATGTCGTCGATCGCGGCCGCGGCCGCCGCGGCGTCGATGTCGTTCACCACCACCGTCGCGCCGGCGGCGGCCAGCCTGCGCGAGACTCCACCGCCGATGCCGAGCGCTCCCCCGGTCACCACGGCGGTCCTGCCAGCCAGACGCTGCATCATGGTCCCTTCCGTACCGGCCCGCGCCGGTGGCGCACCGGCCGGGTCTCGATCCAGTCGATCTGAAGCGCACGACGGGTGATCCGCCACCGGCCGTCCTCACGCCGGTAGGTGTCGGCGTAGCGCAGGTACCACACCAGGTCGGTGGCCGTGCCGTCCGGCCGGTCGGTGACGTGGTGCGCCACGCCGCACACCGCGCCGACGGCCCCGTCGGCTCCGTCCGGTTCGACGACCAGGCCGAGGATCCCGTGCAGGGTCACCGGGATGTCGCACACCGACCGCAACGCCGCGACGATCTCCGCCCGGCCCACGTGTCGCCGGACCGGGCCGAGCTCCCGCGGCGGATCGGGGAGCACGAGCACCGCCGTGTCGGCGAACAGCCCGGCGGCCGCCAGGATCTCCCGCCGGTCCACGAACAGCGCGTACCGGTGGACCAGGTCGCTGATGTCCGCGCGGTCGGCCGCGGTGATCACGACGCGGACAGTCCGAGCCGCTCGGCGCAGGCGGACAGCTCGTCCTTGGCCGCCGCGAGATCGGTGGTCGGGGTGACGGCCAGGACGATCCGGTCCGCGCCCAGCGCGGCCAGCCGCTCGGCCCGCTCCGGGGTCACCCGGGCCGCCGAGTGCCCCAGGCTCAGCTCCAGCCGGTCCGGATCGCGGCCCGCACGCTCGGCCTCGGTACGCATGATCTCGACCAGCCTGCGCAGCTCGTCCCCGACGACGCCGAGCGGCTGCAGCCCGTCGCCGCGTCGGCCGGCCCGACGCGCGGCGGCGACACTGTGTCCGCCGATGTGGATCGGCACTCCCTGCGGGTTGGCGGGCTTGGGGTAGCTCATCGCGCGCTCGAAGCCGAAGAACTCCCCGTGGTACGTCGCGCCCTGCGGCCCGGTCTCCGCCCACAGGGCGCGCATCACGTCGATGGCCTCGTCCATCCTGCGGCCACGGCTGGCGAAGTCGGCGCCGCACGCCTCGATCTCCTCGCGCATCCACCCCGCGCCGACGCACAGGCGCAGCCGGCCGCCGGAGAGCGCGTCGACCGTGGCCACCCGCTTGGCCAGCACGACCGGGTGGTGGTTCGGCAGGACCAGGACGGCGGTGGCCAGACCGATGCGCGTGGTCCGCGCGGCCAGGAACGCCAGCAGGTCCAACGGGTCGGGGATCGGGCAGTCGTCGGCCAGTCCCATCCGACCCGAGGCGTCGTACGGGTACACGCTGGAGTAGCCGCTGGCCACGATCGCGTGCTCCACCACGGCGATCGACTCGAATCCGCACGCCTCGGCGTGGACCGCGAACTCGCCGATCCAGTCGGGCTGCGCCGTGGTGCCGGCCGCGACGGGCGCCTGTACCGCGTACTTCACGTCAGCCTCCCGGTTCCTGACGGCCGAGACCGGCCCGACATCCCCATCACTGACCAAGCGCTTGATAGGCAAGCAAGCATAGGCGACGTCGCCACCCCGGCGGAAGCCACCACGGTCACCGGTCCCGTACCGGCTCGTACCGCAGCAGGGTGATCCCGGCCTCGGGCTGGTCGCAGAAGACGGGGCGGACCCGCATCCCCACCCTCAGCTCGGCCGGCTCGACGTTGACCAACTCGGTGCTGAACCGCGGCCCCTCGTCCCACTGCACCACCGCGAGCAGCTGCGGCACGCTGTCCGCCCACGGCGGGGCGGTGGGCCGCTCGGCGACGGTGTAGGTGTACAGGGTTCCGAGACCGGAGATCTCCCGCCACTCCAGGTCGTCGGCGAGGGTACGGGGCGCGAGCAGGCGGGGGTAGAACACGTACTCGCCGGCCGACGGCGAGTACTGGATCCGGATCCGGTGCTCGGCCAGGGCGGCCCAGAACGGCGCCGACACCGGGGTCGGCTCGGGCAGCGGCTTCTCCATCCCGTCCCTCCTCAGTCGCCCTGCAGGATCAGGGCGACCTGCTCGCTCATGATGCCGCCGGTGCCGGAGACGAACGCCGTGTTGCAGTCGGCCACCTGCGCCCTCCCCGCCCGGCCCGTCAACTGCCGTACCGCGTCGCAGACGTGGTGCATGCCGCCGGCCATCCCCGCCTGCCCGAACGAGAGCTGCCCGCCCGCCGTGTTCAGCGGGAAGTCCCCGCGGAAGGTCAGGTCGTGCTCGGTCACCCACCGCATGCCCTCGCCCTTGGCGCAGAAGCCGGCGTCCTCCAGGCTCATCAGCACGGTGATCGTGTAGCAGTCGTAGATGGAGGCCATGTCGACGTCCGCGCGCCGCACCCCGGCCATCCGGAAGGCGGCCTCGGCGGCCGAGGCCAACGGCGACCGCAGCAGATCCTCGGCGTACGTCGGCGTCTTGAAGGCGATCCGCTCGCCGAACCCCCGGATCCAGACCGGACGGTGGCGGGCCCGCCGCGCGAGGTCGGCGTTGGCGACCAGCACCCCGGCACCGCCGTGGCAGCGCATCACCATCTCCAGCAGGTGCAGCGGATCGGCGATGATCGGGCTGGCCAGCACGTCGTCGACGGTGATCGGCTGACCGTGGAACACCGCCTCCGGGGTCGCGCAGGCGTTGGTCCGCTGGTCGACGGCGATCTTCGCGGTCGCCCGGGGGTCGTAACCGAACTCGGCGGCGTACCGTCGGGCGATCTGCGCGTACGGCGCGTTCTGCCCCAGGTTGCCGTAGGGGATCTCGAACTCGGCCTGGGGCGAGCCATACCTGTTGCTGGAGGCCCCGAAGTAGTCCGGCTCCGCCGGCGGGCGCCGTGTCGAGCGCGGCAGGTGGTACGAACCGGGCACCACGGCGAGCACGGCGTCGCACAGGCCCAGCTCCACCGCGACCGCCGCCCGCCACACCATGCCGGCCGAGGTCGCACCCCCGAGGTCGACGACCTCGCCGTAGTTCAGCGGCAGTCCGAGGTACTCCGACAACGTCGCCGGGACGAACCTCTCCGACTCCGCCAGGCCGCTGGCGACCAGGCCGTTCACCCGGGCCGGATCGACTCCCGCGTCCTCGATGGCGGCCTTGGCCAGCGTCGCCCACTGGTCGAGGGTGAACATCGCCGGTCGGGTCGGTCTGCGGGTCGGTGGCAGCTCCACGAAGCCGACGATCGCGGCCTCACCCCTCAGCCCCACGACGAAATCCCTCCCTCACCCGTCGCCGCGGCGGGGCAGAGCCACGACCGCGGTGCCCGGCATCAGCAGCTGGCCGTCGGCCTTGGCGCCGCGGATCTCCAGGTCCACCAGCGCCGCCCCGTCCGCCTCCCGCTTGCCGGTGACCGTGCCGCCGAAGTGCAGTTCCTCCCCGGGGAAGCAACTGGCTCGGTTCTGCACCGCGAACCTGACCAGGCGCCCGGCCCCGCCGATCCACTCGGTGACCGCACGCGCGAGCAGGGCGGCCTGCAACGGGCCCTGGACGACGATGTCCGGGTACCCCTCCACCTCGGTCGCCCAGGCACGGTCGTAGTGGATGCGGTGGCCGTTGTAGGTCGCGGCGCTGAAGAAGAACATCTGGACGGGATCCACCGAGGTCACCAGCGTGGGGATCGCCTGGCCGACCTCGACGTCCTCGTAGTACAACTGCCTGTCCGGCACGGCTTCGCCTCCTGCGTCACGGGCGGGCGATCATCGAGGTGGTCGACTCGGCCACGACCTCGTCCCGCTGGTTGGTGTACGTCGTCTTCCAGGTCACCAGCACGAACCGGCCGGAGCGCCCACGCTTCTCCTCGATGCTGTGGATCCGGCGCTCGCTGGTGATGACATCCCCGCCGTAGACCGGGGCGAAGAACGTGGTGTCCTCGCCGCCGGCCATCCGCCGCGGGCACCGGGGGAAGGTGAGATTGCCCGAGCCGGTGCCGGCGGAGCCGTCGGGGCGCAGTTCGTCGAGGTCGGCCACGCCGAGCGTGACGTGCTGCAGGAACATCGGCGGGGCGACGACGTCGTCGTACCCGTGTGCCCGGGCGTACTCCGGGTCGAAGTACAGCGGGTTGCGGTCCCGCACCGAGGCCGCCCAGCGCTGGAACTCCTTGGTGTCGACCACGCCGGTGCGGCGCGCGACGACGGTCCCCACCCTGGCGGCCACCTCGGGCGGAATCAACGGCTCTTCGCCGGTCATGGCATACCTTCCAGGTTCGTCGAACGGTGTGCTCACGCCAGTTGCTCGTCGGTCACCAGGCCACGCTCGCGCAGGTCGCGGTAGCGTTCCTCCGGGTAGCCGAGCAGCTCGCGGTAGACGTAGTCGTTGTCCTCGCCGAAGCCGGGCAGCGGACGGCCGAAGACGGTCTCGAAGCCGTCGGCGCGGAACGGCTGGCCCGGGAACCGGTGGGTGCCGACGGCGGGGTGGCTGCGCTCCACGAACCACCCGCGGGCCGCCAGGTGCGGGTCGGCCAGCAGCCGGTCCTCGGTCATCACCTCGCCGGCCGGCACCCCGGCGGCCTGCAGCAGCTCGACGACGCGGTCGGCCGGGTGTCGGCGGACCCAGTCCGCGATCCGCGCCCGCAGCGCCGCCGAGTGCCGCCGGCGCCCGTCGGCGTCTGCCCCGAGGGGCGCCCAGTCGGGCCGACCGGCAACCTCGGTCAGCGCCGCCCAGTCCGCGTCGTGCCGGACCGAGACGGCCACCCACCGGTCCGGCTCGGCGCTCTCGAACACGTCCTGCAGCAGGTGCGGATCGCTGTTGCCGAGGATCGGCGGGTTGCGACGGTTCATCTGGTAGTCGAGGACGAACTCGCCGACCTCCGCCATCACGTTCTCGGCCTGGGGGAACTCGACGAGGCCGCCGACGCCGGTCCGCTCCCGGTCCCAGAGCGCGGCCAGCACGGCGAAGGCGAGCCCGGCGGGGGCGGCCTCGTCCATGTGGTAGTTCTCGCCGGCGGTGTCGGGGGTCTCGCCCTCGTAGCCGTCCATCGCGGCGATGCCGACCAGCGCGTTGAAGTTCGGGCCGTATCCGAGGTAGCTGCTCATCGGCCCGGACATGCCCATCGGCGGCATCCGCGCCACGATCAGCCGGGGGTTCAACTCCAGCAGCCGCTCGTGACCCAGGCCGAGCTTCTCCAGGGTCCCGTTGCTGTTGTTCTCCACCAGCACGTCGCTGATCGCCAGCAGGTCGAGCGCCGCCTGATGCCCCTCCGGAGTCTCCAGGTTGCAGCAGGCGGACAGCTTGTTACGGGCGTGCCAGGCGAACAGCGCGGTCCGGTCGTACGGCCGCGGCTCGGGATCGCGGTCGGGGTAGGTGCCCCCGTGGTAGCCGACGGCCCTCATCGACTCGCGTGTCACCGTCGCCGAGACCTGCCGGCTGGTCCGGTTGTTGGCCTCCAGGCGGATCACCTCGGCGCCGAGGTCGCCCAGCAGCGCGGTCGCCCCGGGACCCGACCACACCACGGTCAGGTCCACGACCCGGATGCCCTCCAGTGGTCGGCTCATCGGGTGCTCCCCTCGTCGGCGGCGGTCGGCTGCGGCGCGTCTCCCGCCGTCGGCGCCGCGGCCAGTTCGGCCCGGATCTCGGCGCCGTGCTCGTCCAGCAGCGGCGCCGTCCGGCGCAGCCGGAACCCGCCGGCCATCCGCCACGGTGGGCCGACGTACTCCAGCGACCCGGCCTGCGGGTGTGTGCCCCGCACGAACAGGTTCCGGCCGCGGTAGTGCGGATGCTCCAACAGCTCCGAGACGTCCAGCAGCGCCGTCAGCGGGATCCGGGCCGCCTCGCCGCGCTCCATGATCTCGATCTTGGACCGCGCCGCGAACCAGTCGCTGACGTACCGGGTGAAGTGCTCCCAGTCCGCGCCGAGGCTCTGCCGGTCCAGATACCTGGCCAGGAACTCGTCGTCACCGGCCCCGACGAGGTTGACCAGCCGGTTCCAGAACTCGCGGGTGGTCACGTAGACCATCACGTACCCGTCCCTGGCCCGGAACGGACCGGTGAAGAGGTTGCCGCTGCGGTGCACGCTGCGCACCCCACGCGGCGGGATCCACCCGGAGAAGGCCGTCGACATCAGGTACGACGCCCGCCGGTCCGCGCCGGAGAGCAGCACCTCCTGCCCGGAGACGTCGACGACCGAGCCCCTGCCGGTCCGTCGGGCGTGGAACAGCCCCGCCAGCGTGGCGTAGCCCGCGGCACGCCCGATGGTGTAGTGCTCCAACAGTCCGGGCTTGCGCAGCGGGGCCCGCCCCGCCGCGCCGGTGGCGTGCATCGGCCCGCCCATCGCCTGCAGCACGATCCCGGTCGCCTCCCGGTCCCGGTACGGGCCGGTCTGCCCGAAGGCGCTGATCCGGGTCAGCACCAGACGCGGGTTGCGGGCCAGCAGCACCTCGGGGCCGAGCCCCAACCGCTCCAGGTGCCCCGGCCGGAAGGACTCGACCACCGCGTCCGCCGTGCCGACCAGGTCGAGCAGCAACGCCACACCGGCCGGGTCGTGCAGGTCGATGGCGATGGACCGCTTGTTGGTGTTCAGGTGCAGGAACAGGGCGCTGCGCTCGGGGTGGGGCACGTCGTTCGGGAACGGGCCCCAGCGGCGGGTGAGGCTGCCCTCGCCCGGCTTCTCCACCTTGATCACGTCGGCGCCGAAGTCGCCGAACAACTTCGTCGCGTACTCGCCGGCGACCCACCGGGACAGGTCGATCACGCGTACGCCGTCGAACACCTGCGGTCGCTCTTCGCCGGCGCCGTCGGGACGCCCCGGCACGCCCGCGGCCGACGTCTCGGGCCGGCTCATCCGACCAGTCCGATCTCGCGTTCCAGCCACCGCGCGGCGACGTCGGCGGTACCGCCCTGCAGCTCGGTCACCTTGGCCCGCTCGGACCACAGGTGCAGATCCGTCTCGCGCACGTAGCCCATGCCGCCCTGGAGCTGGTGGCAGGTCAGCGTCGCCCACTTGTACGCCTCGCTGCAGTGCATCTTGGCGACCGCCACCCGCCGGGTGGCCCGCTCGCCCCGCCCCAGCCACCACAGCGCCGAGTACGCCGCCAGCCGGGCCCCGTCCAGCGCGATCCGCATGTTGGCGACGTGGTGCTGCACCGCCTGGAAGCTGCCGATCGGCCGGTCGAACTGGTGCCGGGTCCTGACGTACTCGACCGTCCGGTCCAGCACGGCGGCGGTGCCGCCGACCATCTCGGCGCACTGCAACGCCACCGCGGCCTCCGCCACCCAGCCCAGGTCGGCCGGGTCCAGGCCCCGCCCGTCGGGGCCGGCCAGCACCGCGTCGTCGTCGACGCGGCAGTCCACGAGCCGGACCCGGCTCTGCTTGTCCCCGGCGATCGTCCGCAGCCGCTCGGCCGACCAGCCCGGTCCACCGGGCCGGACGACGAAGCCGAGCACCCGTCCCGGCCCCGTCGGGGTCTCCTCCGTCGCGGTGACCAGGACGACGTCGGCGCGCTCGGCGTTGGCGACGAAGTCGAGCGTGCCGCCGATCCGCCATCCGTCGCCGTCGCGCGTCGCGCGCAGCCGGGGCCGCAGGTCCCCCGCGTCCGAGGGGTTCCAGGCGGCCACGGACGCGACCAGCTCACCGGCGCACAGCGCCGGCAGGTACGCGTCCCGGTGCCGCGGCGTGCCCAGGCGGTCGACGGCCAGCCCGTACAGCAGCGTGGTGTAGACGACGGTCGGGCACAGCGCCGCGCCGGCCTCGGTGAAGAACAGGCCCAGCTCGAACAGCCCGGCCCCCTGGCCGCCGTACTCCTGCCCGAACGGCAGGCCGAGCGCGCCGGCCGCGGCGAGCGCGGTCCACAGCTGCGGGGGGAACCCGTCGGACTCCGGCCGCTTGAGGTCTCGGACCAGCGAGGTCGGACACTGGCGTGCGAACAGCTCGGCGAAGACCGCCCGCAGCTCGCGCTGCTCGGCGGTGAGCACCAGTCTCATCGATCCCGTCCCTTACCTGTCTGCCTCAGCGTCCACCGCGTGGCAGGCCGTGCCCGCGTTGGGCGATGACGTCGCGGAGCACCTCGTTGGTGCCGGCGCCGAACCGCAGCAGCGGCGCGGCACGGTAGAGCTGTTCGAAGCGGCCGTGCGCGACCGCCCCCGGGCTGTCCCGCGACAGCGCTCCCGCCAACCCCGCCATCCGGGTGCCGAGGTCGGCGATCCGCTGCCGCAGCTCGCTGGAGAACACCTTCTCGACGCTCACCTGCACCGTCGGGATGGTGCCGCTGTCCAGCAGGGACGCGGCCTCCAGGCCCATCAGCGCCGCGACCTCGACGTCGGCGTCGAGCTGGGCGAGCTGCCGCCGCAGCACCGGATCGTCGGCCGGCCGGGTGCCGTCGGCGAGCGGCCGGTCGGCCAGCGCGATCAGGTCGTCCACGGCGCGGCGCAGGTCGCCCACGTTCGTCAGCGCGCCGCGTTCCAGGTCCAGCGCGCCGGTGATGTACTGCCAGCCCTTGTTGACCTCGCCGATCAGGTTGGTCACCGGCACCCGTACGTCGGTGAAGAACACCTCGTTGGTCCGGTAGCCGGACCAGGTGATGATGGGGCGGATCTCGATGCCGGGCGTGTCGATCGGCACCATGATCACCGATATCCCCCGGTGTTTGGGTGCCTGCTGGTCGGTTCGGACGCACAGCCACTCGTGCGTGGCCCGCTGGGCGGCGCTGTTCCAGATCTTGGAGCCGTTGATGACCCAGGTGTCGCCGTCGAGGTCGGCCCGGGTCCTCAGGCTGGCCAGGTCGGTGCCGGCGTCCGGCTCGGAGTAGCCGACCGCGACCCTGAGCTCGCCACGGGCGATCGGCGGCAGGAACTCCGCCTTGTTCTGGGGCGTGCCGTACCGGATGATCATCGGCGCCACCGACGTCACGGTCAGGTCCAGCGGCGGGGCCCCGGCGTACTCGAACTCGGTGGCCAGGATGTGCTGGTGCACGGCGCTCAACCCCAGACCGCCGTACTCGACCGGCCAGTTCAGCCCGAACCAGCCCCGCTGACCGACCTTGCGGCGGAACGCCTCGACCTCACCGTCGGGTTTGTCGAGATGGTGCACGGCCATCTCCCGCCGGAGCTCCTCGGTGACGTTCTCCGCCAGGAACGCCCGCACCTCGTCACGCCACGCCGCCTGTTCTGCGTCGAGTTGGAAGTCCATCGCTGTCCTCGATCGTCAGGCCGGGTCCTCGTCCGGCCGGTCGTCACCTGTGCCCGTGCCCGCTACGCGAAGGCGCCCCCGTCGACCCGCAGCACCGAGCCGGAGACGAAGGACGCGTCGTCGGAGGCGAGGAAGGCGATGGCGGAGGCGATCTCCGCCGGGTCCGCCTTGCGGCCCTGCAGGCCCGTGGACCGCTTGCGCAGGCTCTCGTCGTATGCCACCACGCCCGACCGGAACTCCGCCGTGAGCGCCGTGTCCACCCCGCCCGGGCAGACCACGTTCACCCGGACGCCCGCGGGTCCGTACTCGATGGCCAGTGACCGCATCATCGTCACCAGCCCGCCCTTGGTGGCCGCGTACACCGCGCTGTACGGCCAGCCCTGCAGGCCGGCGATCGACGAGACCGCGACGACACAGCCGCGGGTGCTCACCAGGTGGGGCAGCGCGGCCTGGGCGAGCAGGAACGGCGCCCGGAGGTTCACGTTCAGCACGCGATCCCACTCGGCGAGGGTGACGTCGGCGGTGGCGCCGAACTGCCCGATGCCGGCGACCAGGGCGAGCACGTCGAGCCGACCCCACCGCCGGAGGCAGTCCGTCACCACCGTGTCGGCCGCCTCGGCCTCGGCGAGGTCGACCGCGAGCGTGGCGAGACGGTCGCCGCTCGGGCCGAGCTCGTCGCGCAGCGTCGCCAGGCCGGCGGCGTTGCGGTCCACACCCAACACCAGGTCGCCCCGGTCGACGAGGCGGGCCACGGTGGCCCGACCGATCCCGGACGCGGCGCCGGTGACCACGGCGACCCGTGCCTCAGCCATGCAGCGCCTCCCGGACCGTCGCGTACGCGTGCCGGGCCGCCGTGCGGGCCGTGTCGAGCAGGTGGTCCAGCGTGAAGAACCCGTGCGCCACCCCGGGCCAACAGGCGTACGTCACGGGCACCCCGGCCGCACGCAGCCGTTCGGCGTACGCCTCGTTCTCGCTGCGCAGCGGGCAGTGCTCGGCGGCCACCAGGTAGGTCGGCGGCAGCCCGCTCAGGTCGGTGGCGCGCAGCGGCGAGGCGTCCGGGTCGGTGCCGTCCCGGCCGCCGAGGTACTGGTCCCAGTACCAGCGCAGGTGGTCGATGGTCACCGCGTAGCCGTGGCCGTTGCTGCGGTAGGACTCGGTGTCGAAGGCGTGGTCCAGCATCGGGTAGATCAGCAACTGGTAGGCCAGCGCCGGTCCGGCGCCCCGGGCGCAGCGCTGGGCGACCACCGCGGCCAGGTTGCCCCCGGCGCTGTCCCCCGCCACCGCGATCCGGGCCGGGTCGACACCGAGCGTCGCGGCGTTGTCGGCCACCCAGCGGGTCGCCGCCTCGGCGTCGTCGGCCGCGGCGGGGAACCGGTGTTCCGGCGCCATCCGGTAGTCCACCGACACCACCACCGCCCCGGTCTGCAGTGCCATCTGCCGGCAGGGCGCGTCGTGGGTGTCCAGGCTGCAGATGACGAACCCGCCGCCGTGGAAGAACACGATCGCCGGTGACGGCCCGTCGGCCGGGCGCGGCCGGTAGACCCGCAGCCGGATGTCGCCGCCGGGGCCGGGGGCGACCAGTTCCTCGACCGCATGCACCTCCGCCTTCGGGGCCGGGGGCGGGGGGTTCGCCGCCAGGATGCGGCGCGCCTCGGCGGCGTCGAGCACCTCGGTGCCGAGCCGGGGAAAACGCTTCTCGATCGCGGCGACCACCGCCGCGGACTGTGGATCCAGTGCCATGTGACTCCTTCCCGCCGCTCAGACGCCGGCGGTGATCCGGAAGCCGCGGTAACCCGCGGCGGCGACCTCGTCGCAACGTTCGCGGTAGACGTTCAGGCCGCCGACGTACGGCATGAAGACCCGCGGCTTGCCGGGGACGTTGGCGCCGACGTACCAGGAGTTCGCCTGCGGGTACAGGGTGCGGTTGGCCACCTCGTTGACGTGGGCCACCCACTCGTCCTGGGCGTCCCGCTCCGCCTCGATCCGGTTCGCCCCGCGGTCCCGCAGGTGCTCCAGCAGGTCGGAGATCCACTCCACGTGCTGCTCGGCCGCCATGATGCAGTTGACCAGCACCGACGGACTGCCCGGACCGGTGACGACGAACATGTTGGGAAAGCCGGCGACGGCCAGCCCCAGGTACGTCGCCGCCCCGTCCCGCCAGGCGTCGGCGAGGCTGGTGCCGTCCGGGCCGCGGATGTCCATCCGGGTCAGCGAGCCGGTCATCGCGTCGAACCCGGTGGCGTACACGATGATGTCCAGCTCGTACTCGGCCTCGCTGGTCCGCAGCCCGTTCGGGGTCAGCTCCCTGATGGGTGTCGCCCGCACGTCGACCAGCTCGACGTTGGGGCGGTTGAACGTCTCGTAGTAGTTGGTGTCGACGCAGATCCGCTTGGCGCCGATCGGGTGGTCCTTGGGGCAGAGCCTCTCGGCGACCTCCGGGTCCTTCACGATCTGGCGGATCTTGCCGCGGACGAAGTCGGCGACCGCCCGGTTGGCGTCGGCGTCGCGCAGGATGTCGGTGAACGCGGCCATGAAGCCGGTGCCGCCGATCTCCCAGCGCCGTTCCAGCTCGGCGATCCGCTCCTGTTCGCTGACCTCCAGCACGCCCTTGCCCGTCGAGGGATGCAGGGCACCGGCGGGGGTACGCCGCATCTCGGCCCGGATCTGCGCGTAGCGGCTCTTGGTCTCGCGTATCTCCTCGGCGGTCAGGGGCCGGTTGCGGGCGGGCAGGCTGAAGTTGGGCGTCCGCTGGAAGACGACGAGCCGCTCGGCCACCTCGGCGATCAGCGGAATGGCCTGGATGCCGGAGGAACCGGTGCCGATGACGCCCACCCGCCTGCCGGTGAAGTCGACCGGCGTGTGCGGCCAGTTCCCGGTGTGGTAGGTCTGGCCGCGGAACGACTCCGCGCCGGGCAGTTGCGGCGTCTGCGTCGCGGACAGGCACCCGACCGCCGGGATGAGGTAGCGTGCGCTGACCCGGGCCCCGGTGTCGGTGGTGACGGTCCAGCTCGCGCTCTGCTCGTCGAAGACCGCCGAGGTCACCCGGGTGCCGAAGGTGATGTCCCGGCGCAGGTCGAACCGGTCGGCGACGTGTTCCGCGTAGCGGAGGATCTCCGGCTGTGAGGCGTACCGCTCGGTCCACTCCCACTCCTGCTGCAGCTCCTCGGAGAAGGAGTAGGAGTAGGCCAGGCTCGGCACGTCGCAGCGGGCGCCGGGGTACCGGTTCCAGTACCAGACACCGCCCACGTTGTCCGCCGCCTCGAAGACGTGCACCCGGAAGCCCCGCTCCCGTAGGCGGTACAGCATGTACATGCCGGCGAACCCCGCCCCGACCACCACCGCGTCGTACCGGTGCTCGGAGCCTCCGGTGTTGGCCGGTGACCGCTGATCGATCATGTGTCCTCCCCTGCCGCTGGCGGTCGTGCCGTCAGCCGAATGCCGTGGTGCCCGGCGCGGAGGCGGCCGGGTGTGGAGCCGGGACGGCGCCCGGGTGGTGTGACGAGGCTGGAGGGCCGGCCGCGGACCGGAGGGTAGGGTCCGAGACGTGCCAGCCATGCCGAGTGAGCCGGTCGATCCGGACCGGCCGGTCGATCCGGACCAGCCCGCCGGCCCGGACCTGCCCGCCACCAGCTACGCCGTGCTGGGACTGCTGTCCTTCGGCGAGGAGCTGTCCGGCTACGACCTGAAGATGTGGGCCGACTGGACGATCCGGTTCTTCTACTGGAGTCCGTCGTTCAGCCAGATCTACAGCCATCTGAAGCGGTTGGAGTCGCTCGGCTACGTCCGGTCCCGGACGGTGGAGTCGGCGTCGGCACGCGACCGCAGGCTGTACTCGATCACCGAGGCGGGGCTGGCCGTGATGCGCCGCTGGGCCGCGACCGCGCCGCTGGACCCGCCGGTGCTGAAGCACTCGCTGCTGCTGCGTGTCTGGCTCGGCCACCTCGCCGACGCGGCCCGGCTCGAACAGCTGCTGACCGAGCACCTCGACCACGTGCGGCAGCTCGCGGCCAACGCGGAGGCGCGCCGGCAGGGCGCGGCCCGCGGCGCGTGGGCGTATCCCGAGGCCGCGCTGCGCTGGGCTCACCGCTACTACGAGGCCGAGGCGGCACTGGCGGAGGCGCTGCTCGCCGACCTTCGGGACCTCGCCGACCGCCCGGTCGACCCGACCGGCCACCTGGCGGGTCCGCAAGCCGCCGAGTGAGGTTCGCCGCGTCGGTTCGAGCGGCCGCCCAGCACCCCGCGTCCTCGCCGCTTCCGCGGGCCGACCGTCGAGCACCTGCCCACCGCCCTTCTCGCGATGGCTGTTCCTAATAGGCATAGTCAGTCTGCTACCTAGCGCTTGCTTGGTCAAGACCCGCGGTACGGAAGTTCGCCCTGCTCGCCGGCCGCCGGCAGCTCCGCCCCCACGGCCGTGGCCGGCGGGACGACGGGACGGAACGGGACGGGGGACGGCCGCGTCGCGGCCGTCCCCCGTCCCGGTGCCGGGCGTGCCGTCACGCCTGCGGGCTGTACCGGCCCTCCTTCAGCAGGGTGGCCGGAATGATCGAGGTCGAGCCCGGGTCCAGCGCGACCGCGTGCGACGTGGCGGAGTAGGCGTACCGGCTCAACGCCCAGTTGCCCCTCTCCTCACCGGTGAAGCCCTCCAGCGTCCTGGCCAGCTTCTCGGCGTCGTCGATCGTTCCGGCCTTCTCGGCGGCGGCCGCCGCGACCATGATCGCGTCGTAGACGAAGAAGGTGTTCAGCGGCATGTTGATCTCGCCCTGGGCCTTCAGCGCCCGGATCATGGCGTCCATCGCGCCGGGGTTGACCTCCGGGGATCCCACGATCGCGGCGGTGAGCACCTGGACGTACACGTTCTGCGTGGCCGGCGTGCCGACCAGGCCGTCCGGCTCCCCCCGGGACAACAGCGAGGTCACCGTGGCGACCGAGTCGGCCACCACCGGGATGTCGGTCCACCCGAGCTTGAGCCGGCTCTCCAGGATGTACCCCACGGACGCACCCGCCCCCTGCATGAACAGGATGTCGGGCTTGGTCGCCCGCAACCGCTCCAGCTGGGCGGTCATGTCCAGGTCCTCGGCGGTGTACGTCTCGTCGCCGGTGAGGGTCAGGCCCGCCGACGCGATCGCCTTGCGGGTCGCCTCCGCCGTCGCCTGGCCGAAGGCGTCCTTGCCGGCCAGCATCGCGATCCTCGTCGCGTTGCGCTCCTTGAAGAACTCCACCACCCGGGCGGCCATCGAGTCGTTGGTGGGCACCACCTGGAAGAGGTACGGGAACTTCTGCGGATCGTTCAACGCCGAGGAGCCGGCCTGCTGGACCGACAGGATCTTCGCCTCGGTCAGGATCGGCGCCATCGGCAGGGCCTCGGCGCTCGTGTTGCCGGGGAGGACGAGCGCCGGCTTCGGGCCCTTGCTCAGGCGCTCGTTCAGCTTGGTCACGGCGGTGGTCGGATCACCGTTGGTCTCGATGATCTCCAGCTCGACCCTGCGCCCCAGAATCCCGCCGCGTTCGTTCAGCACCGCCACGGCGGCCTTGGCCGCCTGGGCCGCCGCCTGGGCGTTCAACGCCGCCGGCCCGGTCTGGTTCATGCCGAGCAGATGCACGATCCGGTACGGCTCGTCCGGCGACGACGACGTCTCGTCGTCCTCGGGGGTGGCGCAGGCTGCTGTGGCGGCCAACGCGGTCACGGTCAGAAGTACGCCCACTCGCTTCCACATGGCGTGGCAACCTCCGTGGCTTGAGAAGCATCGGGCCCGGTTACCAAAGCAAGCGCTTGGTTTAGTCGGGTCACAGGAGGGTATGTGCTGCTCCCGGCCACGTCAAGGACGAGCCGACCGGGATCTGGCCTGGTCGCCCCGCCATCCGGGGCGCGGGCACCGGCACGGTCGACCGGGCGACCGTCGTACGGAGACGGTCAGTGGGCGGCGGGGGTGAAGCGGTAGACCGAGAAGACGAAATCGGGGCAGACCATCTGGCAGGCGGTGCACCCGGTGCAGCCCGGGCCCAGCTCCGGATACCGGTAGCCCATCTCGTTCAGCGAGCTCGACATCGTGAGCACCCGGGGCGGGCACGCCTCGACGCACAGCTCACAGCCCTTGCACCGGTCCCTCGCGATGACCAGCGTCCCGCGGCTGGGCCGCGGCGCCCGGGGGCGTGCGGGCGGGTTCGGCACGGCACCACCGTCGTGCTCGCTCATGGTCTGTCGCCTCCGGCGGTCGCGTGGACGATCTCGAGCATCTGGGAACGGTCCGCCCGCGACGGCCGGTCCCCGGACGGCGTCGCCGACGGCTCGGCCACGAAGATCCCCCGCCGCCGCAGTGCGCGCACCGCGTTCTCGGCCGTCATCAGGACGTGGTCGAGAGCCGCGGCGGCGGCCGCCGCGGCGTCCCCGGCGGCGATCGCCTCGTACTCCCGGCGCAGTGCGGCCCGCTCCTGGTCCATCGCGTCCTCGATGGAGAACCGGGCAGCGGTGGGCACCAGCCCGTTGAAGCTGCGCAGCAGCGCGCGCAGGTGCGGTCCGGCGTTCGACAGGTTGATCGCCTTGCGGAACTCCCGGGCGAGCCGCTCGAACTCGTCGACCCTGTCGCAGCCGGCCAGCTCCTCGACGAGCCTGCCGAGCGTCTCCCGCAGCCCGGCTCCCCCACCGCGTGCCGCCCGGCTGCTGGTGAGCGCGCTGAGCATGCCGTACAGCTCGAACGCCTCGCGGATGGTCCCCGCGTCGAAGGCGGCGACGAACGCACCGCGGTAGTGCGGCATCTCGACCAGCCCGTCGCGTTCCAGCTGCTGCAGCGCCTCCCGCACCGGAGCCCGGCTGACCCCGAGGGTCGCGGCGATCTCGTCGAGGTCGATCCGGTCGCCGCTGCGCAGCGTGCCGTCGAAGAGCAGACCGAGGATGTACTCAGCGACCGCCACGCCGGTCTTCGTCCGTGTCAGTGCCGCCACGTGATCAGCTCCCCGAGTGGATAGGCCTGCTCCATCGAGTCGCCAAGGTAACCCGGGCCGTCGGGAGCCGGCACGAACCAGCCGGTGGGACACATGGTGAGGATCTCCACCAGGCCGAAGCCGGCACCGGCCAACTGCGCCTCGAACGCGCGCCGCAACATGCGCTTCGTCTGCGCCACCGCGCCGGCGGTGGAGACCGCACCCCGCGCGACGTACGCGACGCCGCGCAGCCCGGCCACCAGGTCGGCGACCGGGATCGGGTACCCGTGCGTCTCCGGGTCGCGCCCCTGAAGGCTGGTCTTGGTGCGCTGGCCGAGCACCGTGGTCGCGGTCAACTGCCCGCCGGTGTCGCCGAACACGCCGTTGTTCAGCAGCACACACGTGATCTTCTCGCCCCGGGCGGCGGCGTGCAGCACCTCCTGCAGCCCCTCGTTGGCCATGTCGCCGTCGCCCTGCATGGTGAAGACGACGCAGTCCGGGCGGACCCGCTTGATGCCGGTGGCACAGGCCGGCGCCCGACCGTGCAGGCACTGCAGCACGTCGACGTCCATGATGCGCACGAAGCTGCCGTAGCAGCCGTGGCCGACCACGCCGATGGTCCGCCGCACGACGTCCAGCTCCTGCAGCACCTCCAGCAGCACCCGCAGCGCCACCGGCTCACCACAGCCGGGGCAGAGCGAGTGTTCGCCGAGCAGCAGCGACGGGCGGAAGTCGGCGACCCGGCGGGCCGGCTCCGACGGCGGCTGGGAGGTGTCGACGACGGTCACGGGCGCTCCCCTTCCGCGAGTACGGCGAGGATCCGGTCGCGGATGACCGGGGCGTCCATCAACTCGCCGAAGGCGAGCCCGGACTCGGAGATGCTCACCCCGCCGATGAACCGGATCGCGGCGCGGTCGGCGGCGTGGATGCGTACGTCGTCGAGCATCTGCCCGGCGTTCAGTTCGAAGACCAGCACCCGCCGTTTGCCGGTGGTGGCCGCGGTGAGCGCGGCGCCCGGGAACGGCCAGAGCGTCACCGGCCGGAACCACCCGATCCGGTGCCCGTCGGCCCGCAGCTCGTCGACCACGTACTCGACGAACCTGGCGGCGGACCCGAAGGCCACCACCAGCGTCTCCGCGTCCTCGACGTGGGCCTGTTCGAACCGCGACTCGGTCGCGTCGATGGCGGCGAACTTCTCGGCGACGGCGCGCCAGTGCCGGTCCGGGCCCGGGCCGGGATCGGTGGCCTTGCCCATCGCCCAGGTCCAGATCTGCCGGGACCTGCCGGTCCCACCGCCGGTTCCGTCGAGTGCCCAGTCCTTCGGCGGCAGCGGGCCGAAGTCCAACGGTCGGATCGAGACACCGACCCGGGTCTGCGCGAGCAACGGGTCCCCGTAGAAGATCACCGGCGCCCGGTACCTGTCGGCGAGGTGGAACGCGAGCTGCGCGTGCTCGACCGCCTCGGGGACGTCCTTCGGCGCCAGCGTGATCGTCCGGTAGTCGCCCCAGCCGCCGCCCCTGGTGGCCTGGAAGTAGTCCTGCTGGTTGCGGGCCATGTTGAAGACCACGAACGGGGTCTCGTTCAGCGCCGCCTCGGCGATCGCCTCCTGCATCAGCGCGATGCCCTGGCCGCACGAGCCGGTGGCCGCGCGGGCCCCGGCCGCGGCGGCACCGAGGGTCATGTTCACCCCCTCGATCTCGCTCTCCGCGTTGAGGCACACCCCACCGGCCGCGGGAAGCCGACGCGACATGCTCTCCAGCAGGCCGGTGAACGGCGACATCGGATAACCGGCGAAGAACCGGCAGCCGGCGGCGATCGCCGAGGCGGCGATCGCGTCGTTGCCCTCGAGCAGTTCCAGGGTCATCGCCGGACCTCCGCGTGCCTGACGTCGCGTCCGCCGATCGCGGCCGCACCGGCCTCGAGCGCCCGGGCGTTGGCCGCGGCGTGCTGCTTCCGGTACGGCGGGAGCAGCTCCTCCATCGCGGCCACCAGGGACGCCGGGTCGACGAGCCGGGTCACCGCGTTGTACGCGCCCAGCAGCACGAAGCCGATCGCCTGCGGCGCACCGACCGAGGTGGCGACGGCGGTCGCGTCCACCCCGTACACGGTCATCCGCGGCAGCGACGCGGGGTCGACCAGCGGCAGGTTGACGATCGCCGGCCCGCCGGGGCGCAGCCGCGCGAGCACCGGCTCACCGAACCGGTGGTGGGCGACGATCGCCGACCACGCCGAGGCGAGCACCGGCAGGGCCCGCAGTGGGCCGTCCCCGATCACGACGCTCGCCCTGGACGGACCGCCGCGCATCTCGCCGCCGTAGTCGGCGCTGAGCATGGCGTGTCTGCCCTCACGGGTGGCCGCGAGGGCGAGGGTCTTGGCGAGCAGTTGGATGCCCTGGCCGCCGACCCCGGTGACCACGAGTTCCCGCTCCATGCGGCCTCCGATCAGGGTTGACGCGACTTGAATATTGAATACAAAATTCAAATCCGCGGTCAAGAGAGATCGCGGACCACGAGTAGGGGGCACGATGCGGGCGGTGGTGCTGCACGGCTTCGGCGACCTGCGGATCGAGGAGGTCCCCGATCCCCGGCCCGGGGCGGACGACGTCGTCATCCAGGTCGCCTGTGTACAGCCGAGCGTCACCGAGTGCATGCTGATCGCCGGAGAGCCCGTGGCGACGCACGCCCGCCTCGCCCAGGCCCTGGCCGCCGGTCCGGTCCGCTTCGGCGGGCACGAGTTCTGCGGCGTGGTCCGGGCGGTCGGCAGCGCGGTGCGCGACGTCGCGGTCGGTGACCGGGTCACCGCCGTCGAGACGATCGTGTGCGGCCGGTGCCCGGCGTGCCGGCGAGGCCGGTCGGACGCCTGCCTCGCCCCCGAGTTCATCGGCTTCACCCGCCCCGGAGCCCTCGCCGAGCAGGTCCTCGTCCCCGCCGCGTGCGTGGTGCCGGTACCACCCGGCGTGACGGCCTCCGCCGCGGCAGCCCTGCAACCGCTGGCCGGTGCCCTGCACGCACACGCGCTCGCCGCCGTCCAGCCCGGCGAGAGCGTCCTCGTCGTCGGCGCCGGCGTGATGGGACTGCTCGCCCTGCAGGTCGCCCGGCACGGCAACGCCGGCCTGATCGCGATCAGCGGGCGGAGCCCGGCCAAGCTCGCCCTCGCCCGCCGGTTCGGCGCCGACCTGGTCGTCGACGCGGGCGACGGGCCGGAGGCGGTGCTCGCGGCGGTGCGGGAGGCGACCGACGGGATCGGGGTCGACGTCGTCATCGAGACCGCCGGCGGCGCCCCGGAGGTCGGACTGGCCGGCACGGAGACACTCGAACTGGCCGCTCGCTGCGTCCGCCGCGGCGGGCGGGTGGTGGTGGTCTCGGTCCTGCCCGACCGGGCACCGGCACCGCTCGGCCTGCTGCGGGAGCGGTGCGCCGCGCTGCTGCACCCCCGGTCCGGCGCGGGCGGGTACTCCCCGAGCGGCACCGTCTTCGCGCACGCGCTGCGCCTGGTGGCCCGCGGGGACGTCGACGTCGAGTCGCTGGTCACGCACCGGCTCTCCGGGATCTCCGAGGTGCCGAGGGCGGTGGAGATCACCCGGAACAAGGCCGCGTACGGCGCGATCAACCCCGCCCAGGTGGACCTGACCGGCGGAGGGGAGGACGGATGGACCTGCTGATCGGCCACATCGTCCGGCAGGCGGCCCGGATGGCCCCGCAGGCCGTCGCGGCCACCCTGGACGGCGGTCGGATCACCTTCGGCGACCTCGACACGCGGGGGAACCGCGCCGCCAACGCGTTGGCCGGCCTGGGCGTACGGCACGGCGACCGGGTGGCCTGGTGCGCCGCCCCGTCACTGCACATCCTGGACACCTTCCTGGGCTGTGCCCGGCTCGGCGCGGCCCTCGCCCCGATCAACCCCGCGCTCTCCGCCGGCGAACTGGCGGCGGTGCTGGCCTACCTGGACCCACGGCTGCTGGTCACCGACCGTCCCGACACGCCGGAGGGCGTGCCGACCGTCCGCGTCGAGGGCGTTCCGGGGCCCGGCGCCGACCTGGTCTCCCTCACCGCCGCCGCGTCGGCCGCCCCGCCCGACGGGCACGACCGCGTCGCCGACGGCGACCCGCACATCGTCTACCTGACCAGCGGCAGCACCGGTCGCCCGAAGGGCGTGCTGGTCAGCCACCGCGCGAGCTGGCTGCGCGCCGCACCCGGCGGGGGAACGTTCACCCGTGGGCTGCGCGGCCGGGGAGGTGTCCTCTGCAGCTTCCCGCTGTACCACTACGGGGGCTGGCACTACGTGCTGGAGGCGTGGCAGAACCGCACCGCGGTGCACCTCGTGCGCCGGGCCGACGCCCCGCAGATCATCGACGCCGTACGGCGGGAGCGCCCGTCGGCGATCTACTGCATCCCGGCGGTGTGGGAGCGGCTGCTCGATCCCGAGCACCGGCACGCCGACCTGTCGTCGCTGCGGCACGCCGACACCGGCACGTCCGGGGTCTCCACCGAGCTGCTGCTGCGGATCAAGGAACGGCTGCCCGGAACCACCACCACCGTCCTGTACGGGTCGACGGAGGCGGGCCGGATGGCGGCACTGCCGGACGGCGACCTCCTCGACAAGCCCGGCAGCGTCGGGCTCCCCGCCTTCCCGAACGCGCTGTGGGTGGACGCGCCGCCCGGCGAGGTGGGCGAGGTGTGCGTCAGCGGACCGGGGCTGATGTCCGGGTACCACGAGCTGCCCGACGAGACCGACGCGGCGCTGCGCGACGGCGTCTACCGCTCGGGCGACCTGGGCTACCTGGACGACGAGGGATACCTCCACCTCACCGGTCGCGAACGCGAGGTCATCCGCACCGGCGGCGAGTCGGTCTCGCCGTTCGAGGTGGAGCAGGCACTGCGCGACTTCCCCGGGATCCGCGACGTGGCGGTGGTCGGCCTGCCCGACGAGCGGTGGGGCGAGGTGGTCTGCGCCGTGGTGGTGCTGGCGCCGCACACGGCACCGCCGGAGGTCACCGCCCTCCGCGGGCACGTCGCCGACCGGTTGGCCCCCTTCAAACAGCCGCGTCGGGTCGCGGTGGTGGCCGAGATCCCGCGTACCCCGGCGACCGGCCAGATCCAGCGCTCGCGGCTGCGGGCCGCGTTGGTCGAGGCCGCCGGCTAGCCGGCGCGCAGCCGGGCGCGCAGTTCCGCCTTGGCCACCTTGCCGCCGGAGCCCCGGGGAAGCTCGTCGACGACTTCCAGCCGCTCGGGCCAGTTCTCCGGGGAAACCCCGCGCGCGGAAAGGTGCGACCGCAGGTCGTCCAGGGTCAGGGTGGCGCCGGGCCGGAGCACCACCACGGCGCAGACCCGTTCCCCGAACGTGGGGTCGGGGACCGCGACCGCGGCCACCATGGCGACCGCGGGATGCGTCCCGACCTGCTCCTCCACCGCGGCGGCGCTGATGTTCTTGCCACCGCGGATGATGAAGTCCGACTTACGGTCCACCACGCGCAGATAGCCGTCCGCGTCGATGGTGCAGACGTCGCCGGTGAGCATCCAACCGTCGGGCGTGAAGAGCCGGTCGTTGGCTTCGGGGTCGTTGAAGTAGCCGAGGCACGTGGCGGGCCCCGCACACGCGGCCTGTCCCGGCCCGCCCGTGGCGGTGACGTCGGCGCCGTCGTCGTCGAGGAGCCGGACCCGCATCTCGTCGATGATCCGACCTGCCGTCCGCAGCCGCCGCTCGCGCGTGTCCGTGGTGCGGGTGCGCGACAGCGCACCGGTCTCGTTGGATCCGAAGAACTGCAGCACCTGTGCGCCGGTACGCCGTTCGAACTCGGCGGCCCGCTCGTACGGCACCGCCTCGCCCCCGGTGAACATGCAGCGCAGCGAACCCAGGTCGTACCGGTCGGGATCCGCGTTGAGCATCATGATGAACTGCGTGCTCACGCAGCAGACCACGGTCACCCGCTCCCGCTCGATCAGCTCCAGCGCGCCCGCGGCGGTGAACCGGGGCATCACCACGGTGGGCGCGCCGAGCAGGGTCGGCGTGAAGTTCGCGGTCCACTGGGCGAAGCCGTACGGGGCCGGGATGAGGGTGAGGAAGACGTCGTCGGGGGTGAACTCCCCCGCCTCCAGCGCGAGCCGGTGGTAGTACAGCCACCGGTTCTGGTTGTGTACCACGCACTTGGGCATGCCGGTGGTGCCCGAGGTGCCGTTGAGCAGGTGGATCTCGCCGAGCCCAAGGGCGCGCCCGGCGAGCGCCGCCACCTCCGCCGCGGACGGCTCCGGCCAGTCCACGTCGGCGAGCCGGGGCGGCAGCTCCAGCCGCAGCCGCAGCGGCAGCCCGTCGACGAGTTCTGCCACCGGGCTGCCCCGGTGCTCCGCGTGGCTGACCAGCGCCGTGGCGCCGGCGACCGTGAGCAGGTGGCGGAGTTCGAGGCGGCCGGCACGTGGCCCGATGCCGACGACCACGACACCGGCCTTCAGCGCCGCCAGGTAGGCGACGTGCACCGCGACACCGTCCGGGAGCAGGACACCGACCCGTTCGCCGCGGGCGAGCCCGGAGCGCACCAGCAGTGCCGCGAGACGGTCGGAGAGCTGGTCGTACGCGCGCCAGCTGATCCGGTCGTCACCGGCGATGAAGGCGGGTCGGTCGGGAATCCGCGCGGCGTGCTGGCGCACCCGGTCCACGAGCGTGTCCGTGCCCCACCGCCCGACCTCGGCCAGTCGGTCCGCGACGTACCGCTCGTGCACGCTGCCGGGGACCGGGGCCGTGCCGGGCGGGAAGATCGCGGCCACCTCGCCGTACGACACGACTCACCTCTACCTAACAAGCGCTTGGTTGTGGCATTCTGATTCGGATCATGTTGCCCTGTCAAGGAGGCGAGATGCGGATCTGGGAGACAGCACCCCTGGACGAGCTGACCACCAGCCCGGTGCGCGAGGGCGAACAGTCGGAACGCTCGTTCGAGGTGACGGCCGGGATGCTGACCGCGCACGTGCCCGGCACCCCGTCGGTGCTCTCCACCCCGGCACTGATCGCGCTCCTGGAGGACACCGCCGCCGACATCCTGCGCCGGCGGCTCGCACCGGGCGCCGCCTCGGTCGGCACCCGGATCGACATCCGGCACCGCGCACCGGCTCTCGCCGGTCAACGGGTCGACGTACGCGCGCGGGTCGCCTCCGTGCAGGGCAAGCACATCACCTTCGACGTCACCGCGCAGGTGGACGGCCGGACGATCGGTGACGGGCAGGTCGCCCAGACGCTGATCCGCAGCGTCCGCACCTGACGGGAACGGGCGTGCCCGCCGGGCACGGCGCACGCCCGCCCACGCGACGGGGACGCGCGCCCCGCTCACAGCAGCGCGCGCAGCGCCCCCCTGTCCACCTTGCCGCCCGCTCCCAACGGCAGTGCCGGCAACGACACCAGCCGTTCCGGCCAGTTGACCTTGGAAACGCCGGCCGCGGCCAGGTGCCGCCGCAGGTCGTCGAGGTCCAGCCCGGCGCCGTCCCGGGTGACCACGAACGCGCAGACCCGCTCCCCCAGCACCTCGTCCGGATACCCGACCACCGCCACCTGGGCCACCCGCGGATGCCCGCCGACCGCCTCCTCGACCACGGGCACGCTGACGTTGTGTCCGCCCCGGATGATGAAGTCGGCCGTCCGCCCGGTCACCGTGAGGTAGCCGTCGGCGTCGAGCTCGCCGATGTCCCCGGTACGCAACCAGCCGTCCTCCCGCACCAGGATCTGGTTCGCCGCCTCGTCCCGGAAGTAGCCCGGGGTGCAGCCCGGTCCGTTGACGGCCACCTGGCCCGGCCCGCCCTCAACCGGGCTGCCGCTGTCGTCGAGGAAGCGCACCCGCATCGCCGGAATGGGCCGCCCGGCGGTACGCAGCCGCTTCTCACGGTCGTCGGCGACCCGGGTCACCGAGATCGGGCCCGCCTCGTTCGAGCCGTAGAACTGCAGCACGGCACAGCCGGTGCGCTCCTCGAACTCCACCGCCCTGTGGTAAGGCACCCGCTCGCCCCCGGTGAAGAGCACCCGCAGCGAGCTCAGGTCGTGTTCGCCGAACTCGGGGGTGTTCAGCATCATGATGAACTGGCTGGTCACGGCGGCGAGCACGGTCACGCGGTGCCGCTGGATGAGCCGCAGCGTCGCGACCGGGTCGAACTCGGCGGTCAGCACCGTCGGGAAGCGGTACTGGGTGGGAACGATGTGCGCGCTCCACAACCCGAAGCCGTACGGCGCCGGCAGCGCGCTGAACATCACCTCGTCCGGGCCGAACGCCGCCGCCTCCGCGGCCAGTGGACCGAAGTACTTACGGATGTTCATGGTCTGCCGCACGCACTTGGGTCGACCGGTCGTGCCCGACGTCGAGTTGAGGAAGAAGAGGTCGTCGGGGCCGAGTCCACGCCCCGCGACAGCCGCGGCGGCCTCCTCCCACGACGGCACCGGAAGCCGCTCGCCGTCGCACTCCACGCTCAACTCCGTGCCGACGAGGTCCAGTACGAGGTGCCGGCGGGCGCCGACGGCGCGGGCGATCTCCGGACCCGGCCGGCCGCGGTGCACCGCCCGGGTCACCAGCGTGCCGGCGCCGGTGTGGGTCAACAGATGCGTGATCTCGGCGTCCCCACCCCGGGGCGGCAGGCCCACCGTCACCAGTCCGGCCTTCTGCGCCGCGAGGTAGGCCACGTGGGTGAGCGCACCCCCGGTGAGCAGGACCGCGACCATCTCGCCCGGCCGCCAGCCACCGAGGGCGTAGACACCGGCCAGCTGCGTGGCGAGCCGGTCGTAGTCACGCCAGGTCAGGGTCGCGTCCTCGGCGTGGAACGCGACCCCGTCCGGGGCCTCGGCGGCGTTGCGGGCCACCAGGTCGGCGATCGTGTCGGCATCCCAGGAACCGTCGGCGTGGTAGCGACGGATCGTGGAGTCGGGGAACTCGGGCACCTGCACCATCCATTCACATCACCGGGTCGGCAGCGGACCACGCCGCCTGACCGGGACGGTCGGGCGGCACGGTGGCCGACGGCACGTACCGGGCCGGACGCCGCACCAGGTCACGGCGACGACGCCTGACGGGCCTGGCGGTACCGGTGGAGCGGAACCGCCACGCGGGCGTCGGTGGTGAGTCTCGGGCGGTCCGGCTCGGCCTCCGGCAGCGGCGTCACCGGGCGCAGGGTGGCCCGGCACCGCTGCGCGAGGCGCTGGTACGTCCGCACGCCGTTCGCCTGCCAGGCCAGCTCGTCCTCGGTCAGCTCCCGGCGTACCGCTGCCGGACTGCCGGTGACGAGGGTGCGCGGCGGCACCACGAACCCCGCCCGCACGAAGCTGTGCGCGCCGACGAAGGCCCGCTCGCCGACCACCGCCCCGTCCATCACCACCGCGTTCATGCCGACCAGCGCCCCGGACCCGACACGGCAGCCGTGCAGCACCGCGCCGTGTCCGACGTGCCCGTCACGCTCCAGCACCGCCTCGGTGCCCGGAAACGTGTGGAACACGCAGTGATCCTGCAAATTGGCGCCGGCCTCCATGACGATCCGGCCGAAGTCGCCCCGGAGGCTGGCGAAGGGTCCGACGTAGCAGCCGGGGCCGACGTGGACGTCGCCGATCAGGACCGCCGTCGGGTGGACGAAGGCGGTCGGGTGCACCACCGGGACAACGCCCTCGATCTCATACGCCGGCATCGGCGCCCCCGGCGGCGTGCCCGGCCGTCCATCCGCTCACGGTGTCTCACCCCTCCCCGCCTGGCCACCAACCCCGTGGGACGCGGGTCGCAACCCGATCGCCTCCTGCCGGTGCGCCAGATCCCTGTCGAACGCCGCCGCCACCGCAGCCACCGTCCACTCCGCCATCCGCACGGTCGGGACGGCGACCCGCGGGTGGGTCATGAGCGACAGTTCCTCGCCGTCCACCCGCACCACCTGCCCGGTGATCCCCGCGGCGGCGTCCGAGAGCAGGTAGACCACGGCCGGCGCGTTGCTGGCCGGAGACTTGCCCACGTTCTGTCCCCGGGCCCGACCGCCGAGGTAGCGCTCGTAGGTGTCCGCCATCCGGGTGTGCGCGTTGGGCGAGACGGCGTTGACCCGCACACGGGTGCCGGCGAGGTCCGCCGCCCAGCAGTAGGTCAGCGACGCGACGCCGCCCTTGCTCGCGCCGTACGCGGCCATCGCCGGCGAGCCGGCATGCGTACCGGAGGTGACGTTCACGACCGAACCGCCGTCCGGCTGTTCGAGCATGGCCCGGATCGCGTGCAGGCCGCAGTAGGCGGTGCCGAGCAGGTTCACCTCGACCACCCGGCGGAACTCCGCCGGGTCCTGTCCGCGCGGGTCGGCCATCCGGAAGATCCCGGCGTTGTTGACCAGCCCGTCGATGCGCCCGAAGGTGTTCCGACACGTCTCGACCAGCCTGCCGGCCCCCTCCCAGGAGGAGATGTCGGAGTCGTCGCAGACGGCCCCCAGCTCCGCGGCCACCCGCGCCGCCGCCTCCCGGTCGACGTCGTTGACCACCACCGAGGCTCCCTCGGCGACGGCGAGACGTGCGTACGCCTCGCCGAGCCCACGCCCCGCCCCGGTGATCACGATCGCCTTGCCGGTGAGCCAGCCGGCCGTGGCGCGGTCAGCACCCATCACCCAACGCCCTCTCCATCCGGCCGCCCGGCGGAAGCCGCCGGTGGCCCGGGGCGGTCCGCCAGCGGCGTTCTCCGTTCAGCCCGTCGGACGCAGGTCCCTGGGGCGCTCGACGCCGATCGCCGCGCTGTACGCGTCACCGAGCGCCGCCCCACCACCGTCCACCTCCGCCACGATCTCGCCACGCACCAGCACGTAGCCCCGGTCGACGACGCGCTGCAGGGCGCCGAGCGCGGGCTCGGCCAGCAACACGGCCACGCCCTGCCGGGCCAGCGTGGAGATGGTCCGGGCGAGTTCCCGGACGACCAGTGGGGCGAGACCGGTCATCATCTCGTCCAGCAACAGCACCCGGGGTGACCCCATCAGTGCGCGGGAGACCACGAGCATCTGCTGCTCACCGCCGGAGAGCACCCCGACCAGACTGCGCATCCGGGTCCGCAGGATGGGAAACCGGTCCACCGCCTCGTCGACGGCGGAGCTGGGCAGCCGGAGCATTTCGGCCATCACGCGCAGGTTGTCCGCGACGTTCAGGCGTGGGAAGAGTTGCCGTCCCTGCGGTACCACGGCGATCCCGGCCCGCGCCCGCGCCGCCGGCCGCAGCCGGGTGACGTCCTCGCCGTCGAGGTACACCCGCCCGGTCGCCGGCACCGATCCGTACGCGGCCAGCAGCAGACTGCTCTTGCCCGCGCCGTTCGGGCCGACGACGGCGGTGACCGCGCCGCCCCGGGCGGTGACGCTGACCTCGTTCAGCGCGCTGGCGTGCCCGTACCGGACGCTCAGTCCCTCGATCCTCAGCTCATGACCGGACACCCTGCACCTCCGCCCCGGCGGACTCGTCCCCGGCCTCGTCGTCGTCCGCGCCCGACCCGAAGTAGACGCGCTGCATCTGCGGGCTCGACAGGCACGCGCCGGGGTCGCCGTCGAACACCACCCGCCCCTGGTTGAGCAACATGATCCGGTCGACCAGGCGGGCGACGAGATCCACGTTGTGGTCGACCAGGATCACCGCGTGCCCCCGCCGCCGCACGGTGTGGATCACCTCGGCGATCCCCGCCACGCCGCGCGCGTCCGAGCCGGCGAACGGTTCGTCCAGCAGCAGCACCAGGGGGTCCTGCCCGAGCGCCCGACCGACCTCGACCAGACGCTGCTCGCCGAGGGTGAGATCACCCGCCTCCCGCTCCAGGCCGCCGAGCCCGAGCTCGTCGGCGATCGCACGCACGAACTCGTCGTCGGCCGCCATCCTGGGGCGCACCATCCCGACGAACACCCCGGCGATCATCTGCCACAGGGTGGCGTGCCGACGCGCGGCCCGCCCCAGCAGCAGGTTCTCCCGGACGTTCAGTTCGAGCGCGAGCTGGGGGTACTGGAAGGTCCGGGCCAGTCCCGCCCGAGCCCGTCGCGACGCCGGCCCGGTCAACCTCGCCCCGCGCAGCGTCAGCTCGCCCGCGGTGGCCGTCTGCGCTCCCGAGATGAGGTCGACGAGCGTGGTCTTGCCGGCCCCGTTCGGTCCGACCAGTCCGAGCACCTCACCGGCCCGCAGCTCGATGTCGACGTCCGCAAGGGCGGTGACCCCGCCGTACCGCTTGGTCAGACCACGCCCGACCAGCAAGATCTCCTCAGCCACCGTGGGGCTCCTTCCGCAGCAGGGCCCAGGTCCGAACACGCAGTCGATCGGCGTAACCCAGCACGCCCCTCGGCGCCAGCAGCATGATGACCAGCACGCCCAGCGCGAGCAGCAACGTGCCGCTGGCCTGGAACGCCGGGAAGTTGAGGGTCAGCTCGACCGCGAGCACGGCCCCGGCGACCGCACCCCACGGCGTGCCCGCCCCGCCGATCAGCGGCATGAAGATGGCGAGGAAGACGATGTTCAGGGTGAAGGTGTCGGGCGTGATGCTGCCCGCCGAGTAGGTGAAGAGGGCGCCCCCGACGGCGGCGATCGCCGCGCCGAGCGCCAGGGCCACGAGATTCAACACGGGCACCCGGACGCCGGCTGCCTCCACGGCCCGCGGCGCGTCCCGCATCGTCCGGACTATCACCCCCCAGGGCGAGAGCCGCAGCCGGTCCAGCAGGAAGGCGATGACGCAGACGACGACCACCGAGCCGAGTACCACCTGGTAGTGGCTCGGCGTCCAGCCGAACAGGTTGAGCGGCCGCAGGTTGCCGAGCCCACCGGACCCACCGGAGACGGGTTCCGCGTCGATCAGGAACGCGCTGAAGGCCATGCCGAACAGCAGGGTCACCGCCGCGAGGAAGAACCCGGACAGCCGCCGGGTGACCAGGCCGAGCAGCACCGCGACCAGCGCCGCGACGATCGGACCGACGAGCCACGCGACCGCGAGCGGCAACCCGGTCCTGGTGGAGACCAGACCGACGGCGTACCCGCCGATTCCGGCGTAGGCGCTGTACGCCATCGACAGCGATCCCGCCATCAGGTACGGGACGTACATCCCGAGGGCGATCAGCGCGTAGGTGACGGCGGAGGTGACCAGCGTCTGCCGGTAGCCGTCGGAGCCGACCCAGAACATGATCAACGCCGCGGCGAGGGAACCGAGGAACAGACCGCCGATCCCGGGGACCCGGCGGAGGTCCCACCGGGCGGGGGCGGGGCGGGGGCGGAGGTTCTCGGCGCTCATGCGCGTACCGTCCGAACGAACAGGCCCTGCGGCTTGAAGGCGAAGAACAGCAGGGCGATGAGGAGCATCCCGTACACGTGTGCCTGCCCACCGAAGTAGTAGGGCAGGAACACCTCGACCAGGCCGAGCAGCATGCCGCCGACGAGCGGCGCCCACACCGAGCCCGTGCCGCCGACCACCACGGCCAGGAACCCGGACAACGACCAGGCCAGCCCGGACAGCGAGTTCACCCCCGCCTTGGGGGCGAAGAGGATGCCGGCCAGGGCGGCGACGAAACCGGCCAGCACGAACGCGATCAGCCGGATGCGGTTGACCGGCAGGCCCAGCAGCGCGGCGGCGTGGTTGCTGTCACCCACCGCACGCAGCAGCCGGCCGGTCCGGGTGAACCGGATCCAGACGGCCACCAGGGCGAAGCAGATCAGCGCCACCCCGATCATCAGGAGCGAGGTCGGCTGGACGGTGACGTCGCCGACGGTCACCGGACCGAACGTCGCCAGGCTCTGCCCCGGCAGGGTCGGGTACCCGAAGACGTAACCGGCCAACTGCTGGATGGTGAAGAGGACCGCCGCCACCGCGACCAGCGCGGGAAGCTCCCCGCCGCCGCTGCGCCGCTGCACCGGACGCACCACACCGAGCTCGGTCAGGGCGGACAGCACCACGGTCACCGCCACGGCGATCGCGGCGGCCGGCCACACCGCCAGGTCGTACGTGATGACCAGCCACGTGGTGCAGAGCCCACCCATCATCGCGTACGGGCCGATCGCGAAGTTGAAGAAACCGGCCCCGACGTGAACCAGGTGGTATGCCAGGGCCAGCATGCCGAAGAAACACCCAATCTCCACGGCGGACAGCCAGAGCTGGAGATCTGTCATCGAGACTCCTCCTGAGCACCGCCCGGGTGGGCGGGCGCGCGGCGCGCCCGCCCACCCGGGATCAGTTCGAGCACGGGGGCTGGTACGTCGCCCACGGCCCCTTGGGCCTGTTGTCCGCACCGAACTCGATCAGCGAGAGGCCACACGGACCGTCGGCGCCGAGGTGCTTGGTGGCGGAGAAGGAGAGCGTGAAGCTGGGCTGGCCGAAGGTGGCCTGGTAACCAGTGATGCTCTGGATCGCCTCGTTGAGCTTCCTGGGGTCGTCCGGCCCGCCCGCCTTCTCGATGGCGAGCTTGAGGAGCTGGACGGAGTCCCAGCCCTGCGCGTCGTAGGCGGTGACCTCGTAGTCGTCACCGTTCTTCTGCTTGAGGAAGTCGATCAGGGCCTTCGTACGCGGGTTCTCGGTGTTGATCGAACCCATGAAGACCAGACCCTCGAGGGCGCCCGGGTTGGCCAGTTTCCAGGAGGAGGGCTGGTTGCCGATCGAGGCGAGCGAGAAGCGCAGCTTCCCCTTCATCTGCGCCGCCAGGGTGTTCTGGGCGAGCACCTCGAAGGCTCCACCGACGCTGGTGACCAGGATCGCGTCCGGGTTGGCGTTCTTGAGCCGCGCGACCTGGGCGGAGAGGTCCGAGGCGTTGGCGGCGCCCTTCTCGGTGGCCACGACCGTCACACAGGACATGCCCGCCAGGAGCGCCTTGTTCAGGGCCGCGATGGTGGCCGTGTCGTCTGTCAGGATGCCGAGCCTGGTGACGTTCGCCGCCCTGAACGCCCCGCAGTACACGTCGGCCCAGTCGGTGGTCGTGTTCGCCAGCATGTAGATCAGCTCGTTGTCCGGCGGCTCGACCAGCGTCGCGGTCACGCCGGTGGGCGCGATCGCCGGCAGACCGAGCTGGGTCAGGGTGGACTTGGCCTGCATGACGGCGGCGCTTCCGCTCTGCAGGAAGAGCGCCTTGGCGCCCTGACTGTGCAGCTTCTGCAGGACCGCCGGGACCTTCGTCGGGTCGCTCTCGTCGTTCTCGACGACGAGCCGCAGCGGACGCCCGAGAACGCCACCCTTGTCGTTGATGTCCTGGATCGCAAGCCGGATGGTCTTGCCAGCGATGGTGCTGTAGGAGGCACCGGGGCCGGTGCTGTCCTCGTCCATCCCGATGATGATGGGTTCGCCCTTCGCGGTGCCGTCGGTCGGCTCGTCACTGCCGCCCCTGCCCCCGCAACCTGCCGCCGCGAGAGCGACGACGGCCAGGCTCGCAACGAGCCGTACCGTCGCTCCTCTGGTGATGGCCACTTCCGCCCGCCTCTCTCGATATGGCTTGTCACGACCTCACGGTCGTCCCTGTCATCGCGGCCGTGCTTCCGCCGGAGAGCGCCGCGGCAGCGCCAGCTCCACGCCGGCGTCGACGGAGCCAGAACTGGCCAGGTCAGCCGGCAACCGAGCAAGCGCTAGGTTGATATAGTGCTGTCGACTACATGACGTGTCAAGGGCCACAATGCTGCCCCGGTATCACGAAGGGAGCAAGTACGTGATCATCGGGCTCCTGCCGGTTGACCTGCTCATCCATGCCCCGGGGCGGTGGTGGGAGCCGGCGCGGGCGCCCGGATGTCCACCCCGCGGCCCCATCCGCACGCCCGGAAGCCGCGACGAACCGACGAATGGGTTGTTCCACCGACACGAAGGGGTCGTCGAAGCGCGATGAAGATCGTGGTGTTGGTCAAGCAGGTGCCGGATTCGAGTACGGATCGTGTGTTGCGGGAGGACAGCAACACGGTTGATCGGCAGTCGGCCAGCAATGTTGTCAATGAGATGGATGAGTATGCGATTGAGGAGGCGTTGCGGGTCAGGGAGGCGCATGGGGGTGAGGTGGTTGTTCTGACGGTGGGGCCGTCTCAGGCGGGTGAGGCGGTGCGTAAGGCGTTGCAGTTGGGTGTGGATCGGGGTGTGCATGTGGTGGATGAGGCGTTGGCGGGTTCGTGTGCGGTGGGGACGTCTCGGGTGTTGGCGGCGGCGTTGGGGCGGTTGGGGGCTGATCTGGTGTTGTGTGGTGCGGAGTCGACGGATGGTCGGGGTCAGGTGATGGCGCACATGGTGGCGGAGCGGTTGGGGATTGCGGCGTTGACGGGGGCGCGGAGGTTGTCGGTGGATGGTGGGGTGTTGACGGTGGAGCGGCAGACGGAGGAGGGGTATGAGGTGGTGACGGCGTCGGTGCCGGCTGTGGTGTCGGTGTGGGACACGATCAATCAGGTTCGGTTGGCGTCGTTCAAGGGGATCATGGCGGCGAAGAAGAAGCCGGTGGAGGTGTGGTCGTTGGCGGATGTGGGGGTGTCGGCGGAGGAGGTGGGTGTTGTGGGGGCGACCAGTGAGGTGGTGTCGCATCGGCGTCGTCCGCCGCGGTCGCAGGGGCAGCGGGTGGTGGATGACGGTTCTGGTGGGGTGCGGTTGGTGGAGTTTCTTGCCGCGGAGAAGTTTGTGTGACGGGCCGGGGTGCCGGACGGGGACGACAAGGACAGGGACAGGGACCGGGATCGGGATCGGGAAGGAGTGGGTGCTGTGGCTGAGGTGTTGGTGGTTGTTGAGGTGGGGGATTCGGGGGTCAGGAAGGTTACGTGGGAGTTGGTGACGTTGGCGCGTCGGCTTGGTGAGCCGGCGGCGGTGGTGTTGGGTGCGCCGGGTGTGGGGCAGCGGGTGGTTGGTGCGTTGGGTGAGTTTGGTGTGGGGCGGGTGTATGTGGCGGAGAGTGAGGATATTGAGGGGTTTTTGGTGGCGCCGAAGGCGTCGGTGTTGGCGGGGTTGGTGCGTCGGGTGGGGCCGGCGGCGGTGTTGTTGGCCTCGGGTCAGGAGGGGAAGGAGATTGCTGGCCGGTTGGCGGTGAAGTTGGATTGTGGTGTGTTGACGGATGTGTCGGATGTGGCGGCGGATGGGACGGCGACGCAGGTGGTGTTTGCGGGGTCGACGATCGTGTCGTCGCGGGTGCGTCGGGGTGTGCCGGTGGTGACGGTGCGGTCGGGTTCGGTGGTGGCGGAGCCGGGGGAGTCGGTGGTGCCGGTGGTGGAGTCGGTGGATGTGGTGTTGGGTGAGGCGGATCGGTTGGTTCGGGTGGTGGAGCGGGTGGTGGAGCCGCGGGGGGCGCGTCCGGAGTTGACGGAGGCGTCGGTGGTGGTTTCTGGTGGTCGTGGTGTGGGGAGTGCGGAGGGGTTTGGGTTGGTGGAGGAGTTGGCGGATTTGTTGGGTGGTGCGGTGGGTGCGTCGCGGGCGGCGGTGGATTCCGGGTTTTATCCGCATCAGTTCCAGGTGGGGCAGACGGGTAAGACGGTGTCGCCGCAGTTGTATGTGGCGTTGGGGATTTCGGGGGCGATTCAGCATCGGGCTGGGATGCAGACGTCGAAGACGATTGTTGCGGTGAACAAGGATCCTGAGGCGCCGATTTTCGAGCTTGCGGATTTTGGTGTGGTGGGTGATTTGTTCAAGGTTGTGCCTCAGGCTGTTGAGGAGATCCGCAAACGCAGGTGACCACGCCGGCCGCCGGGGCAGCCCGGAGCATGGCGGGCGGGACACCGTACGAAGACGACACGGCCCGGACCTGGATGGTCCGGGCCGTGTCGTTGGCCGCTGTCCGGTTCACTGTCGAGAACGCGGGACGGCCGGGACCGCCGCGAGGCCGGTGGTGGCGAAGCGGCGGGCGTCCCCCGGCCGCGGCCGAGCCCGCACCGGCCGCGGCACGGTACCGGGTCGCGGGCGACGTGGCACCATCCAGCGGGCGCAACAGCCGCCGGTGCCCTGGGCCGTCCCGATCCCGCCGTGGGCGGCGCCGACACCGGTTCTGCGGCGTCACACGGGCGCAGGGCGTGAGGGACGAGCGGAACGGGCCGAAGGCGGCAACCGGGATCCCCACCGATCAGCTCTCACCCCACGCCGGAGACCGGCACGGTCCACGCCGAACGGGCGCGACCGGCGGGTGTTGGCGTCTCCCGCTGCCCTCTCGCTGCCTCCGGCCGTGGAAGGAGTGATCGGGATAACGGAAAGGCCCTCCAGAGAGGGCCCGTGAGCTGCTGTCATTGATGGTGGGCGATACTGGGATCGAACCAGTGACCTCTTCGGTGTGAACGAAGCGCTCTCCCGCTGAGCTAATCGCCCTCGGCGCCGACGACTGTACCTGATCGGCCGGACGTCGCGCATCTCCGGGGTCCCGTGCGTCGCGCCCCGGTCAGTGCGTCGCGATGTAGGCCAGGATCCGGGCGACGACGTCGATCCCCAGGCTGGCCCGCAGGGAGAGCCAGACCACCACGGAGACGAACACGAGGCCGGCCGAGCCAAGAATCATCCTCACGAACAGTGACTGCCGGCGCGCCCACAGCATCCACGCCTGGACATGCCGGCGTGTGAAGGCCAGCAGCCTCCTGGCCCAGTGGAACTCCGCGGCCCAGATGCCCAGGCCACCGATCACGATCAACCAGCCGGGACCGGGCAGGGGAATGAGGGCCAGGCCGAGCAGGACAACGATGGCGCCGGCAATTCCCACCACCACCTTGAGCGTGATCCGCCCGGTCGGGTTGGCCCGAATGATCTCCAGGGCGACGCGGATGCGCCGCCACCGTGAAGCGGGGTCACCATGTGTGACGGTCGCCACCGGCCCGCCGGCGCCGACGGATGGCTCCGTCGGGCGCTCCTCCGTCGAGGCCGTCGATCGGTCCCCTGACGGGACGCGCTCGGTCTCCGGCACGTCGCACCTCCGCTCCTCGCCCGCTCCTGCGACACCGGTACGGACCCGGTCACCATCCTCGTCCGGTCGGGACGACCTCCGCACGGAGACTTCTCCACCAGGGACTGGCCGGGTTTTCCACCAGGACCGGACCGCGCGACGTCCCGATCCCCGTGTGGTCCGCCCCGTCACCCGACAGGACGACTGGACGTTACCGGAGTAAGTCGACGGCTGAACCACCTGGCGTCGTCGGGCAGGGATCCGTACCTGGATGGAACCGGACATCCTACATAAAGGTCCGATTCCTATCCGCGCCCACGAGCCCCTTCCCACCACTGGGTGATATCAGCGCATGGCGGAGCGTAACCATGAGTAGCGCCTGAGGATGGGGAAAGGCGGGGCACACACGTCCATGAGTGTCATCCGACCAACCACGGTCGAGGTCGAGACGTCGTTGAGGCTCGTTGCACCTGACGCCACGGCTCTGCCCGTGCGCGCCAGCCTGCGCTACGACCCAGCCGACCCGTATGCGGTTCATGTCCTGTTCCACGCGGAGTCCGCCGGCGGCGAGGCCGTCAGCTGGTCGTTCGCGCGAGAACTACTCGTCACCGGACTGGACGAGCCGGCCGGGATCGGCGATGTCCGGGTCTGGCCCTGGGCCACGCCCCGTGGTGACTTCGTCGCCCTCGCGCTCTCGTCGCCCGACGGTAACGCGCTGTTCGAGGTGCCGCGGAGCGTCCTGGTGCGGTTCCTGCGCCGCACCTACGTGGTGGTGCCACGCGGCCGTGAGGGGGACCACCTCGACGTCGACACCGCCGTCAACCGGCTGCTCGCCGGACGCTAGCGGCAGACCGGAACCACGACACCTGGCAGTACCACTCTCATCGCGCCGCGCGGACCTGCCGAGTCCGCGCGGCGCCCTGTCTCATGCGTTCGGCTCCGCCGAGGCGGGAAGTCGCCAGGGTCGCCGGGTCCCGGAAGCCTCCCGCACACCGCCGGCCTCTCGGTGACGCCGGTCCGCGCACCCGCCGCGAGGCGTTCGGCCCTCCCGACCCGTCCCTCGCCGGCCGACCGCCGCGCAGCACGGGACGGACACGTCACCCGGTCCGTCGCTGCGGCGGAACCGCACCGGCCTGTCGCCGCGCGTGGATGACGACCTCGCCGGAGAGCCGGCCGGTGGCCGGTTCCCGGTCGACCAGCCCGGCGGCCAGCAGGTCGTCGAGTACCCGGACGGCGTCACCGGCCCGGTAGACGGTCCGTTCGGCGGCGAAGTGCCGCAGCTCGGCCACGGTGGCACTGCCGAGCCGCGCCAGCCGATCCAGGAGGTTCCGGCGCAGCGGACCGGTCTCCGGGGCCGGGGAGACGTCGAGCAGGTGTCCCTCGGGGTCGCCGGGATCCCGGTACCGCACGCCCGCGTGCTCCGCCACCGCCCAGAGTGCGTCCTTGAAGGCGTCCAGCCGCCTGCCGTGGCCGGTGGTGAACACGAGCCGGGTCGCCCCGGTGGCCTCCCCCTCGCCTCGGGCCCCGGCCACCAGCTCCACCTCGGTCAGCAGCGAAAGACCGAGCCGGTCCAGCCGCTGCCGCAGGTCGGTGTCGGGCCGGGCCGACGGGTCACACACGAGCAACAGCTCGGCGGGACGGCCAGCCGCGACCGCGGCGAACAGGTCGGTGCGCGGAGGTGGCCCCCCTCTCGTGTCGAGGTAGGTCAGGACCGGGGCGGCGGCCGCACCGCTCGCCTTGAGCAGCACCGGCAGCCGGTCGACGTCGCCGGGAACCGCGTGCGCGGTCACCACCGCCGGAAGCGCCGCCGCGGTCGTGGAGTGCCGGGCGAGGAACTCGTCCTCGGGCGCGACGAGCGTCACGGCCGTCAGCTGCCGGGCCCGGGGCGGGCCGGCGAGGTCGCCGAGGGCCCGCAGAGCGGCCTCGGCGGTGCCGTGGCCGGGTCGCGCGTACGCCTGGACGAACGTCGCCCGCCGTGACCGGCGCAGGGCGTCCGGCACCCAGGCCGCGAGGTGCCGGGTCAGCAGGTCGCGGATGACGGGACCGAACGGGTCAGCGGACATGCTGCCGGTTCTACCGTGCCCCGCCCGTCCTGTCACACCGGCCGGCCCGCACCACGCCCGTCTCGGCCGACCCGCGTCCAAATCCCGGCGCCGACCCCACCGCACCGTCGGGGCCGCCTCCGGCCAGGGCTGGCCGGAGGCGGCCCCGCGGGCGGGACGACCAGATCCCCCGTCCGTGCGCCGCGGGCGGGGTGGGTACGCGGGGCGCGGTCGTCACCGCGCCCGGCGGAGCGGGGCTCAGGCCGGAACCGAGATGCCGACGCCGCCGCGCGTCTGCCCGCCGTACCGTTGCTTCTCCCGCGCCAGGTCGAGGCGGCCGATCCGTTTCCTGGCCGCCAGGGCGGCCTCGTCGAGCCGATCCGCCGGCACCACCCAGACCACCTCGAACTCCAGTCCGTCCGGGTCCCTGGCGTAGAGGCTCTTCGTGGTGCCGTGGTCGGAGCTGCCGACCAGGGCGCCGACCTCGGCGAGCCGGGCGGCCATCGCCTCCAGCTCGTCGAGGGTGTCCACCTCCCAGGCCAGGTGGTAGAGGCCGACGGTGCTCCGGCCGGCGCCGGACGGGCCCGCCCCGGCACCCACCTCGAACAGCCCCAGGTCATGGTCGTTGCTGGAACCGGGCGCCTGGAGGAAGGCGGCGCCGTCGAAACCGTCCGGGGTCATCGCGACCTGCCGGAAGCCCAGGACGTCCCGGTAGAAGGCGAGGCTCCGGCCAAGATCGCGAACGAAGAGCACGGCGTGGTTGAGGCGATGGATCGGCATGGCCGCCACCCTAGCCCAACATAATTGAACGTTCAACTAAATGCGTACGATCGACGTCATGACCCGCTGGCTCGACCCGGACGAGTCCCGCGCCTGGCGCGCCTTCCTGCACGCCTCGCGGGCCCTCATGGCCACCCTCGACCGCGAGTTGCAGCGCGACGCCGGCATGCCGCACGCGTACTACGAGATCCTGGTTCGGCTCTCCGAAGCCCCACAGCGACGTCTGCGGATGTCCGAGCTGGCGGAGGCGACCGGTGGCTCGCGCAGTCGGCTCTCCCACGCCGTGGCCCGGCTCGAGGAGTTCGGCTGGGTGACCCGGCAGGACTGTCCCACCGACCGGCGGGGCCAGGTCGCCGTACTGACCGAGCAGGGTTTCGCCGTCCTCGCCGCCGCCGCACCCGGCCACGTCGCGGGGGTACGCCGGCACCTGTTCGACCACCTCAGCCGAACCCAGGTCGACCAGTTGCGTGACATCTGCGAGACGCTGGTCGCGCACCTCGACCCGGATCGGCGGATGTCCTGATTGAGAGGTTCCCCGACTACCCTCTTGTACTGACCGTCGTCGGCCGCGCACGATGGGGCGTGCCCTCCGGCTACAGCGAACTCACCCAGCAGGCGCACGCACTCGTGGCCGCCGGCGACCTGGCCGGCGCCCGGGACCTGCTTGACGTCGCGCTGCGCGACGCCGACCCGAATCCCGACACCGCCGGGCCCGACCTGACCGAGGCGGCCGGCCTTGCGGCGCGCGTGCTCGTCACACTCGGGGACGCGCACGCGGCCCACGGCTGGGCCGCCCTCGCGCACGCCGCTGCGACCCGGCTGTACGGGTCGACCGACCAGCGGACGGTCGCCGCCGCCGCCACCCTTGCCGCCGTCCTGCACCGGGTCGGCAACCACGCCCGCGCCGCCGACCTGTACCGCGGCGTGATCATCGAACTGACCGCCACCGACGGGCCCGAGTCACTGCGGGTACTCGCCGCGCACGCCGACCTCGCCGTCGTCGAGTACGCCCAGGGCGAGTGCACGGTCGCGCGGGATCGGCTCCAGGATGCCTGGGAGCTGCACCGCGAGGTGTACGGTGACGCCCATCCCAGCGGCATCCGGATGCTCGCGCGCCTCGGTGCCATGCAGCGGGACTGCGGGCGCGTCGTCGAGGCACACCAGAACCTCGCGCTCGCCCAGGAGCTGTGCCGGGAGCACCTGCCGGCCGATCATCCCCTGGCCGCTCAGGTGGCGGCGCTCGCCCGCGCGGAGGCCGACCCCGACCACGTGTGTGCCGACGCCCCGGCGTCGACCAGGAACCCGCCCCGGATCCCGGCCGCCCGCGCCGACTCCCCCGGCGACCTGCCCACACCCGATCCACGGTTCGGCGACCCGGGCGGTACCGTCCCGCCGTACCTCGCCCCGACCGACACCGTCGGGACGTACGACACCACGCCGGAGCCTCGTCCGGCGTCGGGGGGATCCGGGTACGGCGAGTCGGGTGAGGATGACGTGGCCTCCGGAGCACCCGCACCCGGCGAGGCCGGACCCTGGGCCGACCCCGCGACGCCGGTGACCCACCACCCGCCGGCGTCACCCGCCCCGGCGTCGTGGTCGCCTCCCGCGTCCGTGCCACCCCCGAGGCTGCCGTCCGCTCCCCCGGTCGGTGGTTCCCCGCCCCCGTGGACCGCGTCGACCGGCGACCGGCCGTCCCGACCTCCGGTGCCGCCGCCCCGAGCCGCGGTCGACGGTGCCGGGTTTTCCGCCGGCTACCCGCCGGAGCGTGCCGGCGGCGGGAGCGGGGAGCCCGACACGGAGTCGGATCGCCGGTCCCCGGGCGCCGTGACCCGGGACCGGGCGGACGAGCCGGGCTCTGGCCAACCTGAGCCCGCGGTCCCCCCGCTGCCGCCGGCCGTTCCCGGGTTCGTCGCGGGCGACCGTGCGGATCCGGCGTGGGCCGCGTCGGAGTCCCCTCGCACACCGGGTGTGGAGACGTTCGCCGGAGACACCGAGGCCGGCCAGGCCCGGTACCTGCCCGCCCCCCGCTCCCCTCGGCTTCCGGCCCCGGTTCCCCGGCCGACCCGGCCGCGACGGCGGATTCCGCCGGCCGCCATCGCGGGCTTCGTCCTGGTGGCGCTGGCCGGCACCGCCGCCGTGACGGTCGGTTTCGGGCTGGCCGGGCGCAGGGAGGACCCCCGCCCACCGGCGTCTGCCGTCGCCACCTCCCCGGCCACGCGCCCACCGGCCTCCCCGGGCACTCCGCCCGGCAACCTGACGCTGGTCGACGAGCGTACGCGCGTGACCCTGACCTGGGTGTACCCGTCCGGTGCGCAGGGACGGGTGGTCCTGGCCGCGGGACGCGCCGGCCAGGAGCTGCGAGACTTCCAGGAGTTGCCCGCCGGTTCCACCGGGTACGTCGTCTACGGCCTCGACGCCCAGACCAACTACTGCTTCTCCGTGGCCGTGGTCTACTCGCCAGAGGTGGTGGGGCGCACCGACCCGGTCTGCACCGAGCGGCCGAGCACCGAGCCGGCCCGCTGACCACGTCCCCGGCGCGCGTCGCGTGCCGCGCCGCCGACACGACCGTGTCTCCTCGGGGTGACGGCGAGGCGGCGACGCCCGTCTGGCTGGTCCACTCTGAATGCGCTATGTTTTTTCGGCTCAGAGAAAAGAAAAAGGACGGCAAAGGAGCAGTCCTGAATAAATTTTAACCGATGGAGAGACGGCTTGTCAAAGCATTCCGGTCTTTCGCCCCTCCACCACCCGCACACCCGGTCGGTCACCGCGGAACCACCCGGCGGCGCCCCCGCCCCCGGCGCCGAGACCGCGGCGGCCGGCGCCGTCGACGCGGAGGTGGCCAGCGAACAGCGGTACGTCTCGATGCTCTACGAGCGCCTCGACGCGTTGCGGGCGCAGGCGGGCCGCCGGCTCGCCACGGCGCTGCGTAACACCGGCGGAACGCAGCAGGAGCGCTCCCAGCGTGACACCACGGTGCGGATGTACACCGATCAGGTACGTCGGCTGGGTGCGGTGGAGCAGGGCCTCTGCTTCGGCCGTCTCGACTTCGACGACGGCACCCGCCGGTACATCGGCCGGATCGGCATCTTCGCCGATGACGAGGAACACGAGGCCCTGCTGCTGGACTGGCGCGCCCCGGCCGCCCGGCAGTTCTACCTCGCCACCGCCGCCGCACCGGACGGGGTCCGCCGGCGTCGTCACATCCGCACCCGGCACCGCGAGGTCGTCGGGCTCGACGACGAGATACTCGACATTTCCGACGCGAGTCTGGCCGGACGTCGGGACACCGGTGGACTGGTCGGCGAGGCAGCCCTGCTCGCCGCCGTGAACGCCAGTCGTACCGGGCGGATGACCGACATCGTGGAAACCATCCAGGCCGAGCAGGACCGGGTGATCCGGTCCGACCTGGACGGGGTCCTCGTCGTCCAGGGCGGCCCGGGGACCGGCAAGACGGCGGTGGCGCTGCACCGCGCCGCCTACCTGCTCTACACCCACCGGCAGGTCCTCTCCACCCGGGGGGTACTCCTGGTCGGCCCGAACGCCACCTTCCTGCGCTACATCTCCCAGGTGCTGCCGGCGCTCGCCGAGACCGGGGTCCTGCTGCGCACCGTCGGGGAGCTCTTCCCCGGGATCACCGCCACCCGCGCCGAACCGGCCGAGGTCGCCGAGATCAAGGGCCGGCTCGACATGGTCGAGGTGCTCGCCAACGCGATCCGGGACCGGCAGCGGGTGCCGGACGAGCCGGTGGAGATCAACGTCGACCGGGACACCCTGGTGCTCGAACCGGCCACCATCGCCGCCGCCCGGGAGCGGGTCCGCAGGATGGGACGGCCACACAACCTGGCCCGGCCGTTCTTCGAGATCGAGATCATCCACGCTCTCGCCGCCCAGCTCGCCGAACGGATCGGTGCCGACCCGCTGGGCGGTGAGAACCTGCTGGACGAGGCGGATCTCGCCGAGATCCGTCGGGAGCTGCGGGCCGAGCCGGAGGTGCAGGCGGTTCTCGACTGGCTCTGGCCGGTTCTCACACCGCAGCAGGTGGTGGCCGGACTCTTCGCCTCCGACGCGCGGCTGGCGGCGGCCACCCCGAATCTCACCGACGCGGAACGCGCCCTGTTGCGCCGCGAACCCCGGGGCGGGTGGAGTCCGGCGGACGTCCCGCTGCTCGACGAAGCCGCCGAACTGCTCGGCGAGGACGACCGTGCCGCGCGGGAGCGGGCCGAACGACGGCGCCAGGCGGAGATCGAGTACGCCGAGGGCGTGCTGGAGATCGCTCGTGGCTCCAAGTCCTTCGACTTCGAGGATGAGGAGGACGAGGTGCTGGACGTGACCGACCTGCTCGTCGCCGACCGGTTGGCGGAGCGGCAGGCCGACGCCGAGCAGCTGACCACGGCCGAGCGGGCGGCCGCCGACCGGCGCTGGGCGTTCGGCCACGTCATCGTCGACGAGGCGCAGGAACTCTCCCCGATGGTCTGGCGGATGCTGATGCGGCGCTGCCCGAGCCGGTCGATGACCCTGGTCGGTGACGTCGCCCAGACCGGGGCGTTGGGCGGCGCCTCCTCCTGGGAGCAGGTCCTCAGGCCGTACGTGGGTGACCGGTGGCGGCTCGAGGAGCTGACGGTGAGCTACCGCACGCCGGCCGAGATCATGGAGATCGCCGCCGAGGTGCTGGCCGAGATCGACCCCGACCTCACCCCGCCCCGGGCGGTTCGCGCCACCGGCGTACCTCCCTGGGACATCCGAGTCGACCGGTCCCAGTTGGCCGACCGGCTCGTCGCGGCGATCCGGGACGAGGCCGTCGCGGTCGGCGACGGCCGGCTGGGCGTGATCGTCCCGGCCGGGCGCGTCGCCGAACTGGCGCCGGTGGCACGCGAGGCCGAGCCGGGGGTGGCACTCGGCGACGATCCGGAACTGCGGAGCCGTGTGGTGATGCTGACCGTGGCCCAGGCCAAAGGGCTGGAGTTCGACTCGGTGCTGGTCGTCGACCCCGAGCGGATCGTGGCCGAGTCACCGCGCGGCCGCAACGACCTGTACGTCGCGCTGACCCGGGCGACGCAGCGACTCGGCGTGTTGCGGATCCACTGAGCCGGGCCAGCCCGAGGGGCCGTGGGCGACTCGTGCGGCACGCCGCGACCGGCGAGCCGGGCTCGATCGGGAGGCGGTTATTTGTCGGTAAAGTTCCCGATTTGCGCGGCCTGACCCGATCCGTCACTGGTCGAGCCCCGGGCCGGGGTGCTCATTCCCCCGGTCGTGGCATCCCCGGTGGTCGTCGGCGCCACCCTGCCGCCCGGCCGCCGGGTACGGCGGTGGCTGGTCGCCGGTCCGGCGCTTCCACCGGTGGTGGTGACCACGCCCCGGTGGTGGGTCGGACCACCGTCCCGCAGCACGTCCGGGTCGTGCGCCCGGTCCGCCGGGTCCTCAATGTCCAGTTCGTGCGCCGACCTTCCCTCGTCGACCGGCAGTGTCACCTCGTCGGCCGCACCGGGTCCGTACTCGCCGCGCCCGATCCGACCCTCGGCGCGACGCGCCGACCTCCCCCGCTCGTTCTCCCCGCCCATGGGCCACCACCTCGCGCGTCGTTGTCCGTTGCGCGGGGTGTGTCCCCCGTGCCCGGGTCGGCAAACGCCACCGGCGCACGACACCGGCGACGAGGGCTGCCCCCGGACATCCCTCGCGTCTGCGCCACCCCACGGGCACCGGGTCGAACTCTCGGGAGGTGGGCCGACGAGCCGTTCCTGGCCACCCTGGCGGGCGGGCGCCCTGGCCGGTTCTCGTTTGTGGTCCATCCCCCCGGGTAGCCAACCGGTGGCCCCACCGTGGGTGGCGTGTGAGTGCCCCGGCAGGGGACATTGCCGAAGTCTCATCGAATCCGAGGAGGAAAAGATGAGTACGCAGACCCCGTCCAGGCAGTCGATGGACCAGCAGCGCATCGCGGAGATGCAGTCCGCGCCGACCCGGGAGATGCCCGGCCAGCACATCTCCAACCAACAGATACAGAAGACGCTGGCCGACATGCAGGCCCGGCTGGACGACGACGTGCGGCACAGCCGGGGGAACGAGACCAAACCGTCGTTCCTGAGCTCCGAGCTGTGGATCTACCTGCTCGCCGTCGGTGGTGTGCTGGGGGTCTCCGCCTGGACGGGCACCGATGCCGCCGGGGTGGACCGGTTCCCGGTGAACCAGGCATGGTTCTTCGTCACCCTGCTGACCATCGCCTACCTGGGCAGCCGCGGTCTGGCCAAGCTGGGTAACGCCTGGCGACGCCGGTGACGGCGCTCCGGGCGCCCACGCGAGCGCGGCGCGCCCGGAGGTTGTGGCCGTGGTGAGCATGATCGTGGTCCCCACCGGGTCCGGTGGGGACCACGCGTGCGGTCGTACGTCGGATGTGACGGAGGGCCGGACGGGCCGGACTCGGAGCGCCGGCGGGACGGGTGACCCCCGCCCTTCGCGCCGGCCCCGGTCTCAGTCCTCCCCGAAGGCGTCCTCGAACACGTCCTCGAAGGCCTCCTCCAGCAACTCGCCGGCGATCATCCCACCGGCGGCGCCGAGCGCGGCACCCGCGATCACCCCGCCGATGCCGACACCGCCGTGTCCACCGTGGTGTCCACCGTGGTGTCCGCCGTAATGTCCGCCGTGGTGTCCCGGCGCACCCGGGACGACGCCGTACCCGAAACCGGGGTGGCTGGTGTAGGCGGACACCGTCTGGTTGAGCCAGTTCTCCACCTGCTGACGCCAGTCGACCCGGTCGACGTCGGCGTGCTGCACCACGTACCGTCCGACGACGTCGTGTCCGCTGGTGAACAGGCCACCCCGCTTGTCACACTCGATGACGACGTCCACGCCCTGGGGGTTGGTCACGAAGGTGAGTTCGACCTCCCGGATGGCGTGCGCGTACTGCGGCGCGGCGTAGAACTCGATCTCCTGGTAGAACGGAAGCGTCTGCTGCACACCGTAGATGTGGCCCTGTTCGAGGTCCGCGTTCTTGAACTGGAACCCCAACTGGGCGAATGCCTCGAGAATCCTCTCGTGCACCGGCAGCGGATGCACCGAGATCGGGTCGAGGTCGCCCTTGTCCACCGCGCGGGCGACCGCCAGTTCGGTCCGCAGGCCCATGACCATGCCCCGCAGCCGCTGGCCGTAGACGTCGGTGATCGGGGTCTCCCAGGGCACGGGAAGCTGGAAGGGAATGGACAGCTCCTGTTTGGCCTCCAGCCGGAACGCCCCGCGCACCGGCAACCGGTAGAACTCCACGCCGCCGGTGTACTCACGGTCACCGGCCTCCACCTCGACCTGGGTGACCAGGGCGAGCGTGATGTGCTCGATGTCGGCCGGCGCCTCACCACCGCGCAGGTTCACCTGCCCGTCGAGCACCAGGCCGGGCCGGGTGTTCGGGTTGGTCAGCACGGTGTCCACGCTCGGGCCGCCGACACCGAGCGCGCTGAGCATCTTCTTGAAGACCATAGGGTTTGCTCCTGTAGACGGAGGGTTGCTCGCCGGAGGCGGTTCGCCGCGGATCTCGGACAGGTTCCTCCACGATGGATCGTCACACCATGGAGTGACCCTATTCACCGTAGCTGTGAAGTTGCTGAAAGCGTCCGCCTGGTCACCCGATCGCGTGAGACTCCGGGGCGGCCGGATGTAAACCGTGGGCGCCTCACGTTGTCGACCGGCGGCGACGGTCGGCAACACCGTGGACACCGACCGTCGCCGCAGGTCATCCGGCCACCCAACGTGTACGGCCGGACGGTGGCTCGCTCAGTCGGCGGTGCAGCTCACCGCCGGAACACCGTTGGTGCCCGCCCAGGACCCGAGGAAGCCGAACGAGGTGCTGGCACCGGCCGCCAGGTTTCCGTTCCACGACGCGTTCCGCGCGGTGACGGTCGACCCGCTGGTGGTGACCGTGGCGCCCCACACCTGGGTCACCCGCTGTCCGTCTCCGAAGGTCCAGGTGACGGTCCAGCCGCTGATCGGCGCGCTGCCGGCGGTCACCCTGACGTCGGCCTGGAAGCCGTCCTGCCACTGGTTGGTGATCGCGTACGTCGCCGTGCAGCCGCGGTCGCCGCCCGGCGTGGTGGTCGGGGGCGTCGTGGGCGGCGTGGTCGGTGGGGTGGTCGGGGGCGTCGTGGGCGGGGTGGTCGGGGGGGTGCCGCCGTAGACCGTCGCCTCCCGGGCGGTCTGCCGGATCCCGTCGGGCCCCTCGAAGATGCGCTGGCCCCAGGGGGTGAGCTGGTTGACGTCGAAGTTGGTCACCATGTCGAGGTACTCGACCCCGCCGCCGTTCCCGCTCCACGACCAGCCGATGTAGCCGATTCCGTGCTGCTGGGCGTACGACATGATGGTGTCCTCGTCCGGGTCGCCGTCCGAGTGGTCGTGCCCGAACTCGCCCACCACGATCGGCAGGTTGGCGCTGCGGAACCGGCCCAGGTAGTCGGTGATCTCTGCGGCGGTGTCGAAGACGCCGTACATGTGGATCGAGAAGATGGTGTTGCGGTCGGGATCGCTGTCGAAGACGCTCCGCGCGTTGTCACGCATGATGAAGCGCCAGTCCTGACCCCAGTTCGGGGCGTCGACCATGATGGTGTGCTCGAAGCCGGCGTCACGCAGCCGGGCGATGGCGTTCCTGGTGTGGGTCGCCCAGTTGGCGCTGACGCTCTCGTTGTTGCCGAACGGCTCGTTGCCGATGTTGATGATGACGTAGTTCTCCTGGCCGACCAGGGCGCTCCGGATGCTGATCCAGTAGCTCACCGCCTGGTCGAGAGTGATCGCGGCGCCCTCCTCGCCGTACCCGGTCGTGTCGTGCACCTCCAGGACGCAGATCAACCGGTTCTGCTTGCAGAGGCTGATGACGTTGGCGACGTCACCGGCACTGTTCTGGTTCCACCGGTGGCCGCTGCTGAGCACCACCCGGACGGTGTTCGCACCGAGCGACTTGATGTCGGCGAACGCACGGGTCTGGTTCGGGTACCAGGTGTGCGGGTGACTGACCCCGCGCATGACGAACTCGTTGCCGTTCGCGTCGAGCAACCGCCCGCCGCTGACGGTGAAGCCGGCCGCCGCCCGGGCCGGGGCGGAGACCACGGCAACGGCACCGACCACGGCGACGACGGACGCGAACAGAGCCGCGGTGATCGCGGTGATCGCGGTGAGTGAGCGTCTCATGACCTACCTCAGGGAGATTCCCCAGGATGGGGAGCAGGACGTGTGGGGACGGGTAACTGCTGCCCGACAGTTACCGGCCGACTCCCTGCGGCGGCACGGATCAGGGTAGGCGCACGGGTCGGGCAACGCAACCGGTTAAGTTGTTTCGGCGTACGCCGTCACGACGGTGCCGGGCGCGCACCGCCCGGACTCCGACCCCGTGGCCGGCTGCGACGAAGAGGGCGGGTGACGGCGGCTTTCCCGGTCCGACGTGGTGCCCGTGCGCCGGTAACCCCAGGCGATTGACCCAGCCGGCCGTCACGGGTGCCGTCATCCTCGCCACAGGAGGGCACGCCGATTTCTTAACCGGTTCAGACAGCATCACCCAGCCCAGAGACAGACAGTCAGGAATCTGTCCCCGTGTCCGGTGCTGCCGTCGCGACCGGCGGGGTCCCGTCCCGGGGGTCGGCGACGAACAACCGCCGGCGCGTGGCGCCGCCGTTTCCGGGTAGGGGGTGTGTGGGGGTAGACGACTCGCCGGGACGACGGAGGAGGTTCGCCCATGGTGGCGGTGGGCTACACCCTGATGTGTGAGCAGAGCGGGCCGAAGGAGCTGATCGAGCAGGCGGTCCGGGCCGAGGAGGCCGGTTTCGACCATCTGGTCATCTCCGACCACTACCATCCCTGGCTGGCCACCCAGGGCCATTCGCCGTACGCCTGGTCGATCCTCGGGGCGGTCGCGCACGTGACCTCCCGGGTCCGGCTGATGAACTTCGTGACCTGTCCGATCCGGCGTTACCACCCGGCGGTCGTCGCCCAGATGGCGGCGACCATCGGCGTCCTGTCCGACGACCGGTTCACCCTCTCGCTCGGCGCCGGCGAGAACCTGAACGAGCACGTCGTCGGTGCCTGGCCGCACGTCCACCAGCGTCACGAGATGTTCGAGGAGGCACTCCAGATCATCCGACCGCTGCTGGACGGGGAGAAACTCTCCTTCACCGGCAGGCACTTCCAGGTGCCCGAGGCGTACCTGTGGGACAGGCCGCAGACGCGGATGCCGATCGCCGTCGCCGCCTCCGGGCCGCACTCCGCCCGGCTCGCCGCCGAGTACGGCGACGCGCTGGTCTGCGACAACCCCGACACGGACGTGGTCCGGCTGTACGACGACGCCGGCGGCGCGGGCCGGCCGCGCTTCGGCCAGGTTGCGCTGTGTTACGGCCCGAACGTCGGCGACTGCCGCAGGACGGTCCACGAGCAGTGGCGGTGGGCGACCCTGAACTGGTCGGTCAGGTCGGAACTGCCGGAGCCGGCGTCCTTCCTCAGCGCCGTCGAGGCGGTCCGGCCGGAGGACGTTCTCCAGGTGGTGCCCTGCGGACCGGACCCGGACGCCCACCTCCGGGCCGTCGAGAGGTACGTCGACGCGGGCTTCACCGACGTGGCGCTGGTGCAGGTGGGCGCCGAGGGTCAGCCGATGTTCCTAGACTGGGCCCGCGACGAGCTGTTGCCCCGCCTCCGCGAGATCTGATTCTGGGTTGATCCGTCATGCGTATCGGTGATGTCGAGATCCGGCCCGTCGGGGGCGGACTCGGTTGTCTGCTGATGATCCTGATCTCACTGCTTGGTTCCATCGTGCTGACCCTGCTGGTCAACCTCGTGTTCTAGTGGCACGACACCGTGCCGTACCGGATGGGGCGGACCAGCCGGGTCGGGCGGCGTTCCGGCAGGCGGCCCGCCGTCGCCGTCACCGGCGTGGCCGTCGGAAGCGTGGCCCGTCACCGCCGTGCGTGGCTCAACCCCGGGTCACCCGCGGCGAGACGGGGTCGAAGTCGGGGTTGAACAGGCGGTGCCCTCCCTGACGGAGTCGGAGCAGGAAGGCGAGCTGCCCACTCAGGCCGGTCCCGAATCCCGGACTGGTCCACCGCTGCGCCTCGTCCGCGAGCACCGCCCGGCCGTTGCGGTAGACCCGTAGCGCCCAGAGTCGACGGCCGAGCCCTTCGGCCCAGCGGGCGTACCGGTCGTCGGCGGTGACCCGGGCGAGATCGAGCAGGAGGTCGCCGTCGCCGGCCAACCCGTGGCAGTACCCGGTGCCGGACCGCCACCGGCTGCGGAGCACCGTCCGGGCCGCCGCCACGGCCGCGTCGAGGTGACGCTGCTGTCCTGTCTGGGCGTACAGCTGGCAGAGGAACCCACCGATCCCGGCCGGGCTGGTGCAGCGGTGCGCACCGACGGGTGCGTGCCCGTCTCTCGATCCGGCGGCCCGCGGACCGACCGCGTCGGCCGCTGTCCCGCGGCCGGGGTCGGGCAGCTCCGCCCCGGGGTCGTCCGGCCAGCGGGCCGCGCCGGCGGGGTCGTGACGGGCCGCGTCGAGGAGGGTGTCGCCGCAACGGACCGCGGCGGCGACCAGGTCACGCCGGCCGAGGTGGTGGCCCGCGGCGAGCAGGAAGGCCCCGATCCCGGCCGTGCCGTGCGCGAACCCGAGGGTCCGCAGACCGGCGTGGACGGAGTCGGCCGAGGCATCGACGGTCCAGAGCATCGCGGCGCCGCGGTCCCGGGTGTCGAGAAGGTGGGCGGCGATGGCGGTGATCCGGTCACGCAGCTCGGGTAGATAGGTGTGCCGCCACAGCCGCAACAGCGCCGTACCGAGCCCGGCGATGCCGTGGCTCAGGCCCGGATCGGGCCAGACGACGGGTAGGCGCAGCGCCAGCTCGACCGCACGGTCCACCAACCCCGGACGGCCCAGCAGGCGGCCGGCGTCACAGAGCGCCCAGGCGGTCCCCGCGAAGCCGCAGTACAGTCCCGGCAGCCCTGGATGCGGATGCTCGTCCAGGTGCCGGAGGAGATGGCGCAGGAGTGCGTCGAGCACCCGACCCGCCCGCTCCACGGTCGCGGGCGCGATCGGAGCGGGCCCGGCGACCGACCGGACCCCGGCGGCGGACCGGTCCCCGGCGATCGACCTCGGGTCGGCGGCGCCGGCGGCGACCAGCCGGGCCAGCACCGCGACGGCGCCGGCGACGCCGTGCTGCACGGTACACGGCTCGACCGACCGACCGAGGGCGGATCCGCTCGGAAGCCGCCGCGCCTCGAGCTCGTCACCGAGGTGGCCGACGATGCCGTCGACGAGTTCGGCCCAGTCCTGCTCCGGCAGGGTCGGCGCGGTCCCGGACAGGTCGACCTCGGCGTGGACACGCCACGACACCGCGGACTCGCGTGCCGCCGCGCAGAGGGCCGTGACCTCGTCCAGCCCGATTCGCTCGGTCGGCTCGGTACGCAGCAGACCGGTGATGAGGCGGTGCAACGGGGCCGGTACCCGCCGGCCGCCGAGCACCGGGTCCAGCAGGGTCGCCACCCGCTCCTCGATGGGGCGGTCCGCCGGTGTGTCGGCCTCGGGATGTGCCGGCGTGGCCCGGCAGACCAGGTGCAGCGCGACCATTCCGAGGCTGAACAGGTCCGCGGCCGCGTCCGGTGCGGCCTTCCGCACCAGTTCCGGCGCGTGGTACGTCGGGTCGGCGTCCCCGAGGTCGAACCGGCACCAGTCGTCCGGCCCGCCGGTACGCAGGGCCGCCAGTTCCAGGTCGACGAGTCGGAGCGCTCCGTCCGGCAGCACCATGACGTTGTCCGGGCTCAGGTCCCGAACCACCACCCCGACCGAGTGTGCGCTCCGCAGGAGGTCGGCCAGCCGGGCCAGGATGCCGAGCAGCTCGGCGAGGTCGAGCTCGTCCGGGTCGGAGCAGGACGCGCCGCGGGCGGCACCGCCACCGTCGGCGACCATGGCGGCGAGCGCCCGGCCCGGCAGCAGTTCCTCGACCAGGAACCGGTGGTCGTCCTGCACGAACTCGCGGAGCGGTCGAGGCGCCAGACCGAGCGGAGCGAGGTGCCGGAGCACCCGCGCCTCGTGGCCCAGCCGATCACGCGCGTCCCGCCCCTCGGCGTCGGCGGCCACGTGCGGCCGCGCCTCCTTGATCAGCACTTCCGTACCGGTGCGTAGGTCACGCGCCCGGTACACGCCGCCCTTGTACGCCTGTCTGAGGGCCGTGGTGACCGCGTACCGCCCGCCGATCAGCACCCCGGCCGGCTCGGCCGGACCGACGGGTCCCAGGGTGCCCGTCGGTCCGGCCGCCCCCGTCAGCCCGGCCGAGGTCGCTGAGCCGGCCACCCCCGTCAGCCTGGCCGGCACCGCGGCGTCGGGATGTGTCTCCAATCCCACCGTCCACATCGCCGAGACCGACCACCTCGGTTCCGTCGACCGGCCTCCCCAGCCGCCCGGGACGGTGGGTGTGGACGGCGCGTGCCGCGTATCGCCCGGTTCGATCGGCGGCGCGACCCAGGACGGTGACCGGAGGGTCGGCCCCGGGACGTCCTCGACCAGGTTCCCGTCCGGGTCGACGAGACACGGACGCCACCGTCCATCCTGGTCGAACCGGCCGATGCCGACGAACGAGCCGTACCGGTAGTGCACCACCCCGCCCGGCCGGTACGGCCGTGCGGCGGGGATCGCCGGACCGGACAGACCGACGGTGGCCCGGTCGAGCCGTTCGACCAGTTCCCGGAAGAGCTCGTCACTGGCCGGATAACCGACGAGGACCCGGCCGGCCTCCGGCCCGGACGCCCGGGCCGCGGTCACCGCGGCGACCGCGGCCGCGGTGGCGACGAACGTGAACGACGTGCCGCTCTCGACCAGCAGCGGTGCGCACGCCGCGACCACCCTGGGGGCGGAACACACGGTCGCGGAGACCTGTAGCTGCCAACCCTGCAGTCGCCGGCACGGCGTCGGCGCGGTGACCGTGATCATGCCCCACCGCTCGTCCACGATCCATCCCGCCAGCTGGATCCGGGCCAGCAGGTCGGCGACGGCGTCGGCCGGATCCACCGGCGCGGCCGGGTCGGTGGACCGGTCGACGTGGGCCGGCGGCCCCGCGGTCGGGCGACCTCGGCCACCGGCCGCCGGTCGGCGCCCCGGGACGAGTGCGCCCAGACGACCGGCCTCACCCGGGACCAGCCGGCGGACCTGTGCGCACGGGTTGGTCACGAGGGTCGGCCGATCGGGTGCCCAACCGTCGCCGCCGAGCGGCGGCACCCGGTCACGGGCACGCCCAACCGCGGCATGGGACGACGAGCTCGGCATAGGGCTCTCCGGGTACGTCGACGACGGGTCGACCGGTGGTTGAGGACGGAAGGCGCCCTCACCAGGGTGCCGGCTGACGACCCGGGCCGGCATCGACTGGACGTCCAGCGGCGCCGTGCCGGACCGCCCCCCGACACCAGCCTCCGGCCTTCTGCCGCCGGCGGATTTTCCCGGACGGCTCGGGACACAGGTCCCGAGCCTCCGGGACACCGGAACGGACATGATGCCTAGCCGACGATTGGTGCCCGCTCCACGTTGTGGACTGGCCCTAGGCTGCGGGTGACAGCGTCGCGACCAGCGCCGATCGCTGTCAGAAGCGGACCACCGAAGGGAGTGTCATGACAACGTCGCCGGATCGCCCGGCCTCTGTTCCGGACGTGCAGCCAATCGTCATCGCCAGTGACAACAGCTTCGCCCACGCCTACGACAGCGTGGCGGACATGTTGGTTGACAAGAACATCGGCGCCAAGGGGGGCCTCGAGTTCTTCGACCGGGCAGGACGCCGGCTCGCTCCGGTGTTCAGCCACGCGTGGGAGCTGGAGGGACTGGAGCCGACGCTCGACGACCCCGATCCCGAGCTGGTCCAGGCCCGACTCCAGGCCGTGGTCCAGCACGTCGGCGACTACATCCGGCGGCATCCGGACGTGGTGGCCGGGTCGGGCCTGTCCGTGGAGGCCGCGATCGCGGCGCTGCCGAAGATCGGTGCCGGGACGCTCGCGGAGGACGCCGCGCAGTTCCCGGGGGCACGGCCGGCGGCGTCCGGCGGAAGCATCCGGTTGATGGATCCGGGGGGATGGTTCCACAACGCGCTGCACGCCGCCGGCTGGACGCACTGACGGCACGGGAGACGGTCGGGGGGGTCGCCGGGGTGAGTTCCACCGAAGAGGATGCGCGGTGGTCGGTGCGCCGGATCGGCGTACTGGCCGGGTCAGTGGCGCTCGTGGCGCTGGTGATCGTCGGGCAGGTGGTCAACGCCGGGAACACGGCGGGGATACTGACCGGCGAGAGCGCCGTGATCGCCGTCGCCTTCCTCACGATGGGCGCGATGGTGTTGGTGCGCATGCCACGCCATCTCGTGGGTCGGCTCATGCTCGCCGCCGGGGGGGCGGCGAGCATCAGCGTACTCTCGACGAGCTGGACCACCTGGGTCGTGGTGGACTGGGTGAGCCAGTGGTCCTGGTGGCCGGCGTACGGGTTGATCACACTCGCCCTGCTGTACTTTCCGGACGGCCGGTTGCCCTCACCGCGCTGGCGGTCGCTCGCCGTGTTCATCGTCGCCGGTACCGCGGCCGCGGCGGCCGCCTTCGCGGTCGCCGCGCTCGACGACCCACGCGATCTGATCAACACCGACAACCCCGGAGTGGCGGCGACCGGTCGGGCCCAGCTGCTGGTGCAGGTCGGGATGCTCGCCGTCGTGGCGACCCTGGCCGGGCTGGTCGCCGTCCTGGTCTCGCTGTTCCTGCGGTGGCGGCGGGCCGACGGTGAGGCCCGCGCCCAGCTCGCCTGTCTGTTGGCGGCGGGCGTCCTGCTGGTGCTCGGCGTGGTGCTCGAGGCGATGAACCTGACCGGGGCCTGGGTCATCATGGTCGTGGCCCTGCCGGTCGGCATGGGGCTCGCGATCCTCCGCTACCGGCTGTACGGGCTGGACCAGGTCATCAACCGGACCCTCGTCTGGTTGGTGATGAGCCTGCTGGTGATCGCCGGATTCGTTGGGTTGATCACGCTGCTCCGTGACCTGCTGATGGCGGACGACACCTCCAACGCGTCCCTGGTCGCGACCGGACTGATCGCGGTGACCTTCGAACCGATCCGCGGTCGGGTCCAACGAGGCGTCAACCGGCTGCTCTACGGCGACCGGGACGACCCGTACCAGGTGATCACCCGCCTGGGCGACCTGCTCGGCCGGACCGTGGAGCCGACGGCGGTGCTTCCGCTGCTGACCGGGACGATCGCCCGTTCCCTGCGGGTACCCCAGGTCGCGGTCGAGGTCGAGGGCCGGGAGGGCCCGCGCCTGGTGGCCGTACACGGCGCGTCGAACAACCCGGTCGAGTCGTTCGAGATGGTGGCCCGGGGGCAGCACGTCGGCCGGCTGCTCGTGGCGAACCGGAGCGCGACCAGCCGGTTCTCCCCGGTGGAGCGGAGGCTCCTCAAGGACCTCGCGTTGCAGGCGGCGGTGGCCGCCGACGCGGTACGACTGATTCACGACCTGCAGGACTCCCGGGAACGGCTCATCACCGCGCGCGAGGAGGAACGGAGGCGGCTGCGCCGGGAGCTGCACGACGGGCTCGGCCCAACCCTGGCCGGGATGGCGATGCAGGTCCGGGCCGCGCAGAAGCTCGCCGCGGAGCAGCCACGACTCACCCGGATTCTCGACGCGCTCGCGGCCGACCTGCAGACCTGCACCGCCGAGGTACGCCAGCTCGTCAGCCAGCTCCGTCCGCCGGCCCTGGACCGGGGTCTCGCGGCGGCGCTGCGTCACGAATGTGCCCGGTTCGACACCGCCACGCTGTCGGTCCGGTTGGAGATCGACGGCGACCTGCAGGGGCTTCCGGCAGCCATCGAGGTCGCCGCGTACCGGATCGTGGCGGAGGCGCTGACCAACGTCACCCGGCACGCCCGGGCCAGTACCTGTCGCGTGCTGGTCCGCAGGGACCGGGCGTTGACGCTGGAGATCGTCGACGACGGCGTCGGCCTGGGACCCCGCCGCCCGGGTGGGGTCGGCCTCGACTCGATGCGGGAGCGGGCCACGGAGCTCGGCGGCGACTTCGAGATCGGGCCGGTCGACCCGCACGGAACCGCCGTACGGGTCCGGCTGCCGTTTCAGCCGATGCGGGCAAAGGAGCCCGCGGACGGGTCGGGGGGACGCACCGGCCCCGAGCGCGAGGCGGAGCCGGGGCGGGCCGCCGAACCGGCGGCGAGGGACGCCGCCGACGTCCCGCCTCACCCCGAGCCGACGGACACCGCCGCCGACTCCCGGGCCCACGCGGCGGACACGGACCCCGTCGCCGACCGCCGTGTCGAGGACGCGTCGGTGGCAGCGGCGGCGTCCCACCACACCGACGTGCCAACCCGCCAGGCCGACGCGGCGTCCCGCCAGGCCGCCGCCGGGTCGGGCCTGCCGCACCCTCGCCCGCACGGCGATCCCTCCGCGGGGGACGGCTTGGTCGACGGTGTCGGCGTCCGGACGCCGGACGGTGCGTCTGACCTCATCGGATAGCCAGCTACGCTGAACCCCGCAGTGACCGTCAAGGCGATGCGGGGCTGCCGCTCGGCGACGTCGCCCCGCGCGTGCGCGAAGGTGGGCGACGACATGGTGCACGGTGGACGGGTTCTCATCGTCGATGATCACCCGGTGGTCCGGCGCGGCCTGCGCACCATGCTCGAGAGCGAGACGTGGGTGGGTGAGGTCTTCGAGGCGGCAACCGTCGCCGAGGCCGTCACCCTCGTGGTCGCCGAACGGATCGACGTGGTGGCCATGGACGTGACGCTGCCCGACGGGGACGGCATCGAGGCCACCGGGCGGATCCTGCACGCCCGTCCGGAGGTCAAGGTGCTGATGCTCACCATGTCCGACGACGAGGAGATCGTGGTCCGCGCCCTGCGGACCGGCGCGCGCGGCTACGTGCTCAAGGACACCGACCCGGATGCCGTCGTCGACGCGCTGCGGGCGGTGGCGCAGGGCGGCGTCGTCCTCGGGCCGGGCATCGGCCCCTCCGTCCTCGCCTCGATGAACCGTTCGCCGGCCGAGCTGCCGGCCCCGTTCAACCAGCTCACCGCGCGGGAGCGGGACATCCTCGGCCGGCTCGCCCTCGGCGACACGAACGCCCGGATCGCCCGGCACTTCGGGCTCAGCGAGAAGACGGTGCGTAACCAGCTCTCCGCCATCTTCGCCAAGCTCGGTGTCGCCGACCGGGTGCAGGCGGCGCTGCTCGCCCGCGACGCCGGCCTCGGCGGTTGAGCCCGTCCGAGGGCGGCCCTGGCCCGGCCCGCGACCCGGCGGGCGGGATGGCGTGGCCCGGGCGGGGACGGCGGAGCCCGTCACCGGCGGCCGGGCCACGCACCAGGGTCGGACGCCCCGGCAGGTCAGGAGCCCCGGTACGGCGTCCGCCTGCGCGCCTCGGCCAACGCCCCACCCCACCAGGCGAGCTGGTCGAGCATCGTCTTCGCCGCCGCCGACGGACCGTCCGGCTGCCGTGGCTGGCCGTCGGGGTCGAACTGCTCCCAGTAACGCGGGAAGCAGACCACGTCCCGGACCGTGACGGCGTGCAGCTCCGCGAAGACGGGCCGGAGCTGCTCGACCGCCAGCAGACCGCCGGCGGTGCCGCCGTACGAGACGAAGCCCACCGGCTTCGCCTCCCACTCCCGGTAGTGCCAGTCGACGAGGTGTTTGATCGACGCGGGGAAGCTGTGGTTGTACTCCGGGGTCACCACGACGAAGGCGTCCGCGGCGGCCAGCCGGGCCGCCAGCGCCGTCAGCTCGGCCGGGCGCTCCCCGCCGTCCCACATCAGCGGCGGGACGGACGGCAGTTGCGTGGGCAGGGGCGTCTCGGCCAGGTCGAGGAGGTCGACCCGGAACCGGTTGTGCTGCCGTGCCTGCGCCTCGAACCAGCGGGCGACCACCGGCCCGAACCGTCCCTGCCGCACGCTGCTGACGATCACCAGCAGGTTGAGCTCCCGCTCCGGTCCGCTCGTTGCCGCCCCGGTCGGCCCACCGCCGGGTGATTCCGTTCGTGTGTTCGCCATGCCGTCAACCTGCCGTCCCGTCGGCCGGCGAGGGAGGCCGGCTGGATGGTGGCCCTGGCGGGGCCACGATCTTCCGTGCCGGGACGGGTAGCCTCGCCGCCATGGACAGCACCGAGTTGGGCACGTTCATTCGCAGCCGTCGGGAGGCGCTCTCACCGGCCGCCGTCGGGCTGCCGACCGGGCCGCGCCGCCGTACCCCGGGCCTGCGTCGTGCCGAACTCGCCACCCTGGCCGGCATCAGCGTCGAGTACCTGACCCGTATCGAGCAGGGACGGGACCGCAACCCCTCCTGGCAGGTCCTCACGGCGCTCGCCCAGGCGCTGCGGCTGTCCGACGAGGACCGGGTGGTGCTCGGCCTGGCCGCCAAGGCCGCCGGTGGGCAACCGCCCTGCCGGTGGAACACGCCCGAGCAGCCGTCACGGTCGCTGCGGCCCACGGTCGCCGCGCTGCTCGACCGGTTCGAGCCCGGACCGGCCGTCGTCCTCAACCGGCTGGGCGAGATCGTCGCGCACACCGCCGGATACACGCGCCTCGCCGGCCCGGTCGGCATCCTGGACACCCAGCCGCCCAACCTCGTCAGGTTCACGTTCGCCGATGCCCGGGCACGAACGGCGTACCCGGAGTGGGACCAGGTGGCGGACGACATGGTGGCCCACCTGAAGTTCAGTGCCGGACGGTCCGACCCGTACGCCGCCGCCCTGATCGAGGAGCTGCGCCGCACCGTCGGCGAGCCGTTCACCACGCGGATGGACGGGCCGCTGGCGTATCCCCGGGGTACCGGCGTCCAGCGGCTGGTGCATCCCGAGGTGGGCGAGCTGAGGCTGGCGTTCGAGAGTCTGGCGCTTTCCGAGACCGACGATCAGCGCCTGGTGGTCTACCTCGCCGCCGACGAGGCGTCCGCGGCCGCGCTCGACCGCCTCGCCGGGAGGCGACCCGGTGCGCTGCGGGCGGTCGGCGGCCGGTTCCGGGCCTCCGACCGCCCGGTCCGGGGAAGGAGCGCGACCGGCTGAACCGAGGGCTGTCAGGCCACGGCGGCCAGGAAGGCCGTGGCGCGCAGGCGCAGGCCGGCCAGGTCACCGCCGCGCGGCGCGTCGCCGAGGAGCGGGTCCCCGACGCCCACGGCGAGGGCGCCCGCCGCGAGGTAACGAGGCGCCGACCCGGTGTCCACGCCGCCGAAGGGTACGAACGGCACGTCGGGGAACGGCTCCCGAAGCGCCGACAGGTACGCCGGGCCGCCCAGCGACGCGGGGAAGAGCCTGACCGCGGCGGCACCGGACAGGCTGGCCGCCACCACCTCGGTCGGCGTCAGCGCGCCGACCAGGGCGGGGATGCCGAGCCGGACCGCCTCGGCGACCGCCGGCACCACCCCCGGGGTGACCACGAACGACGCGCCGGCCTGCTCCGCCTGCACCACGTCCGCCTCGGTGAGGACCGCGCCGGCGCCCAGCGGTGCCTCCGGGCCCAGGGCTGCCCTGGCGCGCACGAGCACCCCGGCGGCCTCCCTGGAGGTCATCGAGACCTCGACCAGGCTGATCCCGGTCTCGGCCAGGACCAGCACGCACTCCAGGGCGGCGTCCGGGTCGTCGGCCCGGACGACCGCCAGCAGGCGATGCCGGCGCAGCACCTCGGGCAGGTTCACCGCCCCATCCTCGCAGCCCGGCCCGGCTCCGGGGCTGGTTCTCCAACAACGGACAGTTGCTCCCATACCGCCCACCGCTCGCCAGACTTTGCTAACCTCCCGGCCATGCACCGAAGCCCTGTGACGGGTCCGGACCGGATGCCCGCCGAGGGCGACGTCAGCCGTACCTTCCACCACGCCGGCCACCGGATCGAGGTCGCCGGCGGCACCCGGGTCGGCCACCGGTACCGGGCGAACTTCGACGTCCTGCACGTCGACCCGCGGCTGCCGTTCGTGGCGGTGGCCGACGGGATGGGCGACGGAGAGGGCAGCGCGGTCGCCGGCAGCACCGCGATGGAGACGATCGTGGCGGCGGTCCGGGCGGCCGGCGCCGACCTTGGTCCCGGTCTGCTTCGCGCCGCCGTCGCGCAGGCGCAGTCCCGGGTCCGCGCGGCCGGCCAGGCCCTGGGTGAACTGACCGGCTGCACCTTCACCGGCCTGGTCGTGTCACCGGCGGCCGACACCCCGGCCGGGTCGCAGGCGACCGAGGCACCCGCCACGCCACCGTCCGGCGTCTCTCCACGGCACCGGCTGCGGGAGGAGTACCCGCCGCCGTACCGGCGGTCGTCGGGTGGCCGGCATCGGGCCGAGGCGGACGACACCGACGCCGGGGCGTGGCCGGAACGCGTCGCCCCGGTCGCCCGCGCGGCGCCGGTGAGCGGACCGCCCGCGCCGGCCGAGGCGTACGCCTGGATCGTGCAGATCGGAGACTCCCGCGCCTACCGGCTTCGCGACGGCCTGCTGGAGCTGCTCACCGTCGACCACACCGCCGCCTGGCTCGGCGCCGTCTACGGCTGGTACCCGGCCGGCTCGCCGGAGGCCGCCGCGGCGCGCTACCGGCTCACCCGGTACGTCGGCCATCCCCGCGCGCCGGAGCCGGACCTGCTGCACGTCTCGCTCCGCCCCGGCGACGTCTACTGCGTCTGTACCGACGGGGTCGCCGACCAGCTCGACTACCAGCAGCTCGCGAGCCGGCTCGGCGGGACGGGCCGCCCGGCTGAGCTGGTCCGGGGGATTCTCGCGGACACGCTCGCCGCGGGTGGGCGGGACAACGCCACCGTCGCGGTGCTCCGGGTCGCCGCCGGCTGAGACCGGGCGCGTGGTCACCCACGCACCCGAAGAAACCGGGCACATCTGGCAAGTCATCTCGATATTCTCACCCTGTGAAGGGGTGTTCCACTGCGTGCCGCGCCTGACCAGCGGGTCTGACCCGGTGCGCGCCCGTGGTGCCGCGGCCGCAAGGGCGTTCGTCGTGGTCGGGGTCGACGGCTCTCCGGCCAGCCTGACCGCGGTACGCCTGGCCGCCCGGGAGGCCGCCCTGCACTCCCGGCCGCTGCGCGTCGTGCACTCGTTCAACTGGCTCGGCGACCCGGCCGAACCGACGCCGAGCCGGACCCGGGAACCGGCCGAGGCGCTACTCGACCAGGCGGTCGCCACCGCCGTCGAGACGCAACCGAACCTGGCCGTGACGGCGGCGCTCATCGAGGGCCCGGTCCTCACCACGCTGCTGCGCGAGTCGGGCTCGGCCGCCCTGCTGGCCGTCGGTGACGGCGGGTTGGCGCCGAACCCGAACGTGCCGGCCGACACCGACACCATCGCCGTGCAGCTCGCCTCCCGCGCCGGGTGCACCGTGCTGGTCGCCCGCGAGCGACCCCCGACGCCCGGACCCGTGCTGGTCGGCGTGGACGGCTCCCCCAGCTCGCTCTGCGCCCTCGACTTCGCCTTCGACACCGCCTCGCGACGCGCGGCGGAACTGGTCGTGGTGCAGGTCTGGAATCCGGACGAGCGGACCGGCGACGCCCCGGCGCGGGCGGCGGACCGGCTGGCCGAGACGGTGGCGCCGTGGCAGCGGAGGTATCCGTTGGTCCGGGTGGACCAGCGTGTCCGTGCCGGGGCCCCGGAGACGGCGTTGGTCGAGGAGGCGCACCGGGCCGAGCTCGTGGTGGTCAGTTCCCGGGGCGACGAGCCGTGGCGCGGCATGATCGGCGCGGTGAGCCAGGCGGTGCTGTACCACGCGCCGGCACCGGTGATCGTCGTCCGCGGCTCGCACGGTCTGTACATCCAGCAATGAGGCCACGTCCGGCGGCGAGGCCGCCTGTCCGCACAGCCGGTGCCGTCGCGGGGCCGAGGGAAAGCCGGCCGCGAACCCGGGGCGGCCGTGGCGGGACGTGCCCGGGAGAGGGAGAGGTCAGGAGGCGCACATGACACGGACGGCGCCGGACCCTCGGGTCCGACTCACCGACGACGACCTGGACCGGATCGACGCGTACTGGCGGGCCGCCAACTACCTGAG